>Ga0193955_1001414_pt1 | contig 11361 bp, 4 predicted proteins | sample BB_6_MG_FD_140343 | JGI IMG/M metagenome (GOLD analysis project Ga0193955, IMG submission 140343) | Microbial mat bacterial communities from the Broadkill River, Lewes, Delaware, United States - BB_6_MG | ecosystem: Environmental > Aquatic > Freshwater > River > Microbial mats | place: USA... | reverse complement strand
TAAAAATCGTTTTTTACCCCACTCAAAAGTATCTCTATTTTTGGATATACAAGTAACTGTACTATTATGACTCCGTGAGGCAAACTCACTAGGCATATACTCCTTGATAACCATCATCGCATCGAGATGAGTATCTAAGGCTTTGTAAGTTATCCCAAAGCCTCCTTGTCCTAATACTGAGAGTATCTTGTACTCTCTTAGCATTGAGCCTATAGGGAGGGTGTTATTTTGTTCTTCTTCTATATTTTCTTCTAACATCTTTTCTCCTTTTTTCTCATTTTGGTAGGTCGGCAGTCCCAGACTCCGACATAGATTTAATCTCAATTCCAAATCTCAAAATCAGTCGCGACCCTACGGGGTCAAAGAGCAAGAGCAAAGGGACAAAGTGACTATTGTCCTGCTCTCACACAACGAACATATTGAGCATTATATTTAGGATATCCCAAAGGATAACCGTCGTTGAAATCAATAACCGACGCAAAGATAGTGTCTTTTGTATTGGCTGTAGAACTCCAATATCCTTTTGAAATAATATTTTTGAGTTTATCTTTACTTTTATATAAGTTTTTCAACTCTTCTTCAGAGGGTAGATACCAATCATCAAATCCCCCCAAAGTAAGATTTTTGCAGTAGTTTTTTGCTAATTCCCAATTAAGAACCTTATTATAATTTTTATTATCAGTAAGATATTTTTTTTCTTTTTTTGTATATGGTTCATCTTGCCACATTAGATTGTCTATTTTAGTAATATTTTTAAGGTCTATCATCATCGCAGTCATTCTTTTGACATTAGAACAGCTTTCAGTGTCTCCATTATCACATTTTTTCTCTTGTTTTTCTTCTTCTGTCAATGTAGCTATAGGCTTAACACTCTTTTCATCATTTATCTTTTTTTGAACTATTTGAGCATTAGAACAGCTTTCAGTGTCTCCATATTTACACGCTTTTTGAAAAAAATCTAAAGCTTTAGTAAAATTTTTTTCGATACCAATACCTTTCGCATACATAAGTCCAAGATTTGTACACCCAGCAACATTACCACCATTACATGCTTTTTCAGAAAACTCTATACCTTTATTTATATCTTTTTCTACTCCATCCCCTTGTATATATTTAACTCCTATAATTCTACAAGAATCTAACTCGTCACCATCACATGCTTTTTTTAAAAATTCTATAGCTTTAGTTTTATCTTGTGTAACTCCATCACCTGTATCATACATAAAACCAAGAATCCTACATCCAAACGCATCACCACCATCACATGCTTTTATAAAAAACTCTATGGCTTTAGTTTTATCTTGTGTCACTCCATCACCAGTATCATACATAAAACCAAGAATCCTACATCCCACTACATTACCCCCATCACATGCTTTTTTAGAGAATTTTAATGCTTTAGTAGAGTTTTTTTCTACATTCTTTCCTGTTACATACTCAAATCCTAGACTCCCACATACATCTACATCACCACCATCACATGCTTTTGTATAAAGTTCTATAGCTTTTGTTTTATCTTGTGTTACTCCATCACCACTATCATACATAGCTCCAAGAATCCTACATCCCACTACATTACCCCCATCACATGCTTTTTTAGATAATTCTAATGCTTTAGTAGAGTTTTTTTCTACATCCTTTCCTGTTGCATAGTTAAATCCTAGACTCCCACATACATCTACATCACCACCATCACATGCTTTTTTAAAAAACTCTATAGCTTTAGTTTTATCTTGTGTCACTCCATCACCATTATAATACATAAATCCAAGAGCTTTACATGTAATTGCATCACCACCATCACATGCTTTTTTAGAGAATTTTAATGCTTTTAAAAAATCTTTTTCTACTCCATCACCATTATAATACATAAATCCAAGATTTTTACATGCTAGTGTATTATTACCATCACATGATTTTGTATAAAACTCTATAGCTTTAGTTTTATCTTGTGTTACTCCATCACCATCAGCATACATCAATCCAAGATTTTTACATGCTAGTGTATTATTACCATCACATGATTTTGTATAAAACTCTATAGCTTTAGTTTTATCTTGTGTTACTCCATCACCATTATCATACATAACTCCAAGATTATTACATCCAACAGTATCACCAGCATCACACACTTTTGTATAAAGTTCTATGGCTTTCGTTTTATCTTGCTTAACTCCATCACCATTAGAATACATAATTCCAATAAGCCGACATCCCTCTACATTACCACCATCACATGCTTTGCTAAGAAGTTCTAATGCCTTAGTAGGGTCTTTTTTTACTTTATATCCTTTTAGATATCTAAACCCAAGAACCCTACAAGAATCTACATTACCACCATCACATGCTTTTGTATAAAACTCTATGGCTTTAGTTTTATCTTGGGTAACTCCATCACCATTCTCGTACATAATTCCAAGATTTGCACACTGAACAGCATTACCACCATCACATGATTTTTTAAAAGGTTCTACTGATTTAGTTTTATCTTGTTTAACTCCATCACCCTCATAATACATCGCTCCAAGATCTCTACATCCATCTGGATTATCACCATCACATGCTTTTCTATAAAATTCTATAGCCCTATGTTTATCTTGATTAACTCCATAACCATTAGCATAGATAACCCCAAGATTTCTACATCCAATGGCATCACCACTATCACATGATTTTTTAAAAAGTTCTAATGCTTTAGTATTGTCTTTTTCTACACCATCTCCTTTTATATATATAATCCCTAGTTTATTACAATCTTTTAGATTTCCTATGTCACATGATTTTTGTAGTTGTTGCTCTTTGGTTAATTTTATTGGTTTAACTAAATTATTATCATCTTCTTTGATAAAGTCTTTTAAAAATATTGCTCCTATAATAGCTATAGCAGATACTAATATAGCGATAATAATACCTCTGTTATTTGGAGTAGGAGGAGGGGTAGGAAGAGGTGTAGGAGTTGGCTTTTTTATCTCTCCTACTAAGCCCTCTTGAAACTCTCTAATACTCTGTACTCTATCTTTTTGTTTAAGAGACAAACCTTTGACTACAGTCTGCAAAAATGACTCTTCAAATCTATCTTTATAGTTGTTTACAATATCTTCTAATGGGTCTTGACTGCCATTATGGTCTTCAATCTGCCTATAAGTAGATTCAGGTGGTTTTTTGTCTGTAATCATCTCATATATGACAGCTGAAATAGCATAAAGGTCTGTAGAGGCATCTTGTTTTGAGTTTGAGGTGTATTGTTCAGGTGGAGAGTAACCATTTTTAACTATTGATGAGATAGTTTGTGATTTTACTCCCAATGCATTTCTTGATGCTCCAAAATCAATCAAAATAGGTGATTTATCTATACGCAAAAAGATATTATCAGGAGCGATGTCACGATGCAAAAACCCTGCATTATGTACGACTTTTAGCCCTTCTAGTATTGGCATCATTACAGAGAGTGTCTCATCTTGCGTAAATTTATGATTTTTATGGTGTATGAGATAATCCTCTAGTGTCTCACCATCATAAAAATCCATCACAAAGTACGCCGTACCATTCATCTCAAATAGATTTAAGACCTTGACGATAGAGATATGGTCAAATTTCTTGACCACCCTCGCCTCTTCCAAAAATCTCTGTTTACCCCATTCAAATGTATCTTTGTGATAGGATATACAAGTAACTGTACTATTATTACTCCGTGAAGCAAATTGATTAGGCATATACTCCTTGATGACCATTGTCGCATCAAGGTTGGTATCGTGTGCTTTATAAGTTATTCCAAAACCACCTTGTCCTAGTACCGAGAGTATTTTGTACTCTCTTAGCATACTCCCTATAGGTAGGGCATTATTCTCTTCTTGGGTTTCCATTTTTTTCCTTTTATTTTAAATTTTGACAGCCATTAGCATCGCCACCATCACACGCTTTTTTGAATAACTGTTTAGCTCTTACTTCATCTTGTACTACTCCTAGCCCGTTTTTATACATTTCTCCGAGATTAGAACATCCTAAATAGTAATTACCATCACATGATTTTTTAAAGAGTTCCACAGCTTTGAAAAGGTCTTTTTTTATACCAAAACCATTTTTATAACATACTCCAAGATTATTACAACCTTGTCCATCACCACCATCACAGGCTTTTTTAAAGAATTCTATAGCTTTGGTCTTATCTTGCTTGACTCCATTACCATAATAATACATTTTCCCAAGATTTCCACATCCTACAGAGTCGTTATCATCACATGCTTTGTTAAAGAGTTCTATAGCTTTAGTGTAATCCTTTTCTACTCCATAACCATTTTCATAGGATACTCCAAGATTATTACAACCTTGTCCATCACCAGCATCACATGCTTTTTTGGAGAACTCTATACCTTTAATGTAGTCATTCTTCTCCATTAAATATATAGCTCCAAGAATCCCACACGCTTCTGCATTATCACCATCACATGCTTTTATATAGAATTCTATAGCTTTGGTCTTATCTTTCTTAACTCCATTACCCTCATCATATATACTTCCAAGAGTCTCACACCCATTAGCATCACCACCATCACAGGCTTTTTTAGAGAACTCTATCACTTTACTGTAGTTTCCTTCTATGAAATAAATGCTTCCAAGAATTCCACACGCTTCTGCATTATCACCATCACACGCTTTTTTAAATAATTCTATAGCTTTGGTCTTATCTTTCTTAACTCCTTCACCTTTATAATAGTTAATTCCAAGATTTCGACATCCCTTTGTATCACCACCATCACATACTTTTCTATAAAGTTCTGATGCTTTAGTATAATCTTTTTCTACTCCCTCCCCATTGTGATACATAAATCCAAGTTTATTACAATCTTTTAGATTTCCTATATTACAAGAGACTTCTAATTGTTGTTCTTTTGTTAATTGTGTTAGATTATTATCTTTGTTGATAAAGTCTTTTAAAAATATTGCCCCAATAATAGCTATAGCAGATACCAATATAGCGATAATAATACCTCTATTATTTGTGGTAGGAGGAAGAGGTGTAGGAGGTATTTCTTTTATATCTCCCACTAAGCCCTCTTGAAACTCTTTGATAGTTTGAACTCTATCTTTTTGTTTGATAGACAATCCTTTGACTATAGTCTGCAAAAATGACTCTTTAAATCTATTTTGATATATATTTACAATATCTTCTAGTGGGTCTTGATTGCCATTATAATCTTCAATCTGCCTATAAGTAGATTCAGGTGGCTTTATACCTGTAATCATTTCGTAGATTACAGCTGATATGGCATAAAGATCTGTGGTGCTATCTTGTTTTGATTTTGAAGTATATTGTTCAGGTGGTGAATATCCATGTTTTACAATGGCTGATATATTTTGAGATTTCGACCCTAGAGCATTCCTAGAAGCTCCAAAGTCTATCAATATAGGAGGTTTGGTTTGTCGCAAAAATATATTATCAGGTGCTATATCACGATGTAAAAATCCCTCTGCATGAACTGATTTTAACCCCTCAATGATAGGCATCATCACAGAGAGTATCTCATCTTGACTAAACTTCTTTTTGGGGTGTCTTAGTAGATAATCCTCTAGCGTCTCACCCTCATAAAAATCCATCACAAAATAAGCCGTACCATTCATCTCAAAAAGATTTAAGACCTTGACAATAGAGATATGGTCAAATTTCTTGACCACCTTAGCCTCTTCTAGAAATCTCTGTTTACCCCATTCAAAGGTATCTTTGTGATTGGATATACAGGTAACTGTACTGTTATTACTTCTTGAAGCAAACTCACTAGGCATATACTCTTTGATGACCATTATCGCATCGAGATGGGTATCTAAGGCTTTATAAGTGATACCAAATCCTCCTTGACCCAATACTGATAATATCTCATACTCTCTTAGCATACTTCCTATGGGGAGGGCATTACTTTGTGCTTCTTCTATATTTTCTTCTATCATTTTTTTTCCTTTTTCTCTAATTTATATACAAAAGTAAGAGAATAATTAAAAATCTATTCTGCTACTATACATGACAAGGAGGCATATTCATCACTAGGTGTCTTTTGTACGGTAGCATCGTAAAAGTATGCTGTCCATATAGCACTAGAGTTATCTTCTACCTTTGTTGAAGCCAAATGCCACTCATAATTAAAACTATCTACAAATCCTATCTCTTGATAGCATTTATAATACTCTTCATTTTTACCTTTTGCTCGACTTTTACACTTTACAATCTCAGCTAAAAGCTCTCCTATAGTCGGAACTCTACCGCCTATATCTTGACAAGCTTTATCTACTTCATCCAATCTAGGACATATCATGGGGTCTCCTAACCCATCATCCAACAGTCTCAATTTCTCTGGTACTTTCCATCTAGTTTTTGTATTATTAATATCCACGATTTTTATATAGATATTTTTTTTAGAAACTTCTACTATTACGATAGGTTCTGTATTGATTATTTTATTTTTATCTTCTGCTGAAATATTAATATCCAATTTATCTAGCAATTTCATACGATTATTCCTAGAAAATAGTAAGTCTTCGCTATCTTCAATATCAATTTTTTTGTATTTATGATAGTTGGCTCTATCTTGGACTAAAATACTTTTTACATCTATAAGCTTCACTCCTTTACTATTATGATGGTCATCATAGCTGAGTTTGGCAGAGTATATATCTACAAGAGCATTAGGGTATATATATGATGGGATTAGAGTCAATAACAATAGGTATATAGCTCTTCTCCATGGAGGTATATTAAGTTCTAGGAGTTTTGAGGCTATAGAGATGGCATTTGGTTTTTCATTTTCCATTTTTTTCCTTTTAGTTAGTCGGTAGTTTCTGATTTCGATATAGACATATATTATGCATTAATTATCTCTCGAAGCATATATTATTAGGGATATAGGAATTACGATTAATGCTATTCCAAAAAAAATATTTTCTGAACTAGAAGCACTAAATAATAGATATAACCCTCCAACTATAGGTGTAACAATAAATGTTAAAAGTATAATAATAGTAACTAACCATTCTTTCAAAAATTCCAAAAATTTATTTTTTCCTGAAGCTTTTGATATGCTTGTAGGTGGTATTGTTGGCTCTTCTATCTGATTTTTATCCTCTTTAGATGGTTTCAATTTTGATTTCCAATTTAATCTCCTCTGAAACTCCTCCACACTCTGAACCCTATCTTTTTGTCTAATCTCCAAGCCTTTTTTAACCGTCTCCAGAAATGATAGGCTAAATCTTGACCTATATTCACTATTTTTTGTGATGTCTTCTAGTGGGTCAGCATCTCCGCTGAAAATCTCTGATTGTCTATGTGTTGATTCAGGTGGTCTTTTCCCTGTAATCATCTTATATATTACAGCAGACAAATAGTAAATATCAGTAGAAGCATTGATAGTAGGATTTGTAACATACTCTTCAGGAGGTGCATAACCTATACTCAATCCATTTCTAACTAATATTCTAGAATTCTGAAATTCAATTAAAAGTGGCGTATTGTTAGCTCTTAAAAATATATTATCAGGTGTTATATCACGATGAAAAAAGTCTTTCTGATGTATTTCCTTAAGCCCATTAATAATTGGCATCATTACAGATAATATCTCTTCTTCTGAGAAATTTTTGTTTCTATATCGTCCAAGATAAGATTCTAATGTCTCACCCTCATAAAAATCCATTACCATATATGCTGTATTATTAGCTTTAAAATATTTATAATCACTTATAATATCTATATTTTGAAATTTTGATAAGAACTTTGCATCTTTTATAAATTTTTCTTTTCCATTTTCATTATCTAGTTCAAGCTCTTCTAGTATATATTGTGAAGGCATATACTCTTTTACAACCATAAATTTATTTAATTTAGTATCCCAAACTTTATAAGTTATTCCAAATCCACCTTGCCCTAAAATAGACACAATACCAAACTCATTAAGCATATAACCAATCGGCAAAGCATTATTATTATCTCTTTCTACTGCATCCTCTTTGACTAATCCCTCTTCAAACTCCTCCACACTCTGAACCCTATCTTTTTGTCTGATATTCAACCCTTTTTTAACCGTCTCCAGAAATGATAGGCTAAATCTTGACCTATATTCACTATTTTTTGTGATGTCTTCTATAGGGTCATCTTCATTATCAAATATTGCTATTTGCCTATCTGTTGATTCAGGTGGTTTTTCTCTTGTAATCATCTCATAAATAACAGCTGACAAAGCATATAGGTCTGTTGTCTCATTTTGCTTTGAGTTTGATGTATATTGTTCAGGTGGTGAATAACCAAATTTAATAGTTCTTGTATCTAAATCCACTGACATATCTCCAGAAGCTCCAAAATCTATTAAAATAGGTCTATTATCTTGACACAAAAAGATAGTATCAGATGCTATATCTCTATACAAATAACCTTTTTGATGAATTACCTTTAGGGCATTCAATACAGGCAACACAATAGGCAGTATCTCATCTTGAGTTAATTTGTGATTCTTATTGTTGTTTAGATAGCCTTCAAGTGTTTGACCTTCATGGTATTCCATTACGATGTAAGCGGTATTGTTAAGTTCAAAAATTCTTGATGCTTTTATAATATTGGGATGGTTAAATTTTGACAATGTTCGCACTTCTTCCCTAAATCTCATAACTCCCCACTCAAAGGTATCACTATTTTCAGAGTTAGGAACTATATTCATATCAATATTTCTTGATGGCGAGAAATTCATCACATATTCAGCTATTACCATAATTTTATTTATATTTGTATCTAATACTTTATAAGTTATTTTAAATCCACCTTGGTATAATACAGAAAGTATCTCAAACTCATTGAGCCTATAACCTATTGGTAGAGGATCTTCAACTTGCTCAACCAATTGAGGTGTTGAATCTTCGGGAAGTTCATCCTCCTCACTCACCAACCCCTCTTGAAACTCTTTGATAGTTTGTATCCTATCTTTTTGTCTAATCTTCAACCCTTTTTCTACTGTTTCTAAAAAGGATAATGGAAATTTAGATTTATAAGACTCTACAATATTTTCTATGGGGTCATCTTTATCATCAAAAATTTCTGTTTGTCTAAATGTTGATTCGGGTGGTTTATCTCCTGTTATCATCTCATAGATAACTGCTGATATGGCATAGAGGTCTGTGGTTTCATTTTGCTTTGATTTGGATGTATATTGCTCTACTGGAGAATATCCTATTTTTATAATGGCTGAAATATTTTGAGATTTTACCCCAAGGGCATTTCTTGAAGCTCCGAAATCTATCAGGATAGAGCTATCATTATGGCGTAAATATATATTGTCAGGGGCTACATCACGATGTAAAAAACCTTGGGCATGTACAGCCTTTAGCCCCTCAACAATGGGCATCATTATGTATAAAATCTCATCCTTGCTAAATTGTTTGCCTCTGTTTTTTTCAAGATGTTTATCTAGTGTCTCTCCCTCAAAAAAATCCATTACAAAATATGCCGTACCATTAGCCTGAAAATATTTATAAGCTTTTACAATATAGATATGATTAAGTTTCTTCAATAGTTCCACTTCACCTATAAACCTCTTTAGACCCCATTCAAAATCATTATCTTTATTTGCTATGCATGTAAGAGTTGTTTTATTTTGACTTCTAGTAGCAATCATAGATGGCATATACTCTTTGATAGCCATAAATTTACCACTTTTATCCTTGACCTTATAGGTGATTCCAAATCCACCTTGCCCTAAGATTGATACTACTTCAAACTCTTCTAGTTTTGAGCCTATAGGCAGGGTATGGCTATGTTCTTCTTTCACTTTTTTCCTTTTTGTTAAACTTGTTTCTCGTTCTTATTATCTGAGAGTGTGAAAAAACTGTAGGGTGTCAATTTTTTGCACCTTAAAAACAATATTTTTATTATAAAAAGCTTGTTTTTTATTAATTTCTTTCTATCAAGGTGCGAAAAATCACACCCTACAAAAAATATAATAAGTTCTTTCACAGTCTCATAGCATTGGAACTGGAAAAAACTGCATAACATCAGTTATATTTTAGAATTGCCAATATTAATCCCATACTCAATAATAAAAATAGAGGATATATTAATGCATTTGTCCAGTTAAATTTTATTTCACCAATTGGTAAATCTTTTTTTGCATTTATCCCTCCTATAATTGCTATTATAATTCCAACATATGGAATTATAGTCAGAATAAAAAATATAATTCCTATTAGATTTTTCCCATAACCTATGTAATAATATGGTGCAAAAAAGAAACCATACCAACTCCAACCTTTTTTTTGTATTGGTGTTTTATCTTCTTGAATATTTTCTGAAGCACTATAGGTATCTTCATCATCATACTCATCTAATTTCTTATTAGCCAACACTCTATATTTTCCATTAGGATATTTGGATAGATAGTTGATATATCCCTCTTTTGTATCTTTCAAAACCGTTTGAGTCCAAATATCTTGCTCTGTATCTATAGTTGTTCTCTCTTCAACTAATCCTCTTTGAAACTCACCTATACTCTGAACCCTATCTTTTTGTCTAAGAGATAATCCTTTGGCTACTGTCTCTAAAAAAGAGATTTCAAATCTATCTTTGTAGTTGGTTACTATATCTTCTATTGGGTCATCTTCTCTATTAAACATCTCTGTCTGTCTATGTGTAGATTCAGGTGGTAGTTTACCTGTAATCATCTCAAATATTACGGCTGATATCGCATAGAGGTCTGTTGTGGCATCTTGCTTTGAGCTTGATGTGTATTGCTCTGGTGGTGAGTATCCTTGTTTGACAATGGCTGATATATTTTGAGATTTTACCCCTAGTGCATTTCTTGAAGCTCCAAAGTCTATCAAGATAGAGGGTTTATTGCGTCTTAAAAAGATATTGTCAGGTGCTATATCACGATGTAAAAATCCCTCTTCATGTACAGCTTTTAGCCCTTCGATGATAGGCATCATCACAAAGAGTATCTCATCTTTGCTATATTGTCTAGGATGATGCCTACTTAGATAACTCTCTAATGTCTCTCCCTCATAAAAATCCATTACAAAGTATGCTGTATTGTTGGCTTTAAATACTCTATGGGTCTTTACAATAGAGATATGGTCAAACTTGGATAGGAGTTTTGCCTCTTCTAAAAATCTCTGCATTCCCCATTCAAATATATCTTTATCTTTAGGATTACAACTAATGGTTGTATTCTTATGACTTCGTGAAGCAAATTGATTTGGCATATACTCTTTGATTACCATAAATTTATCTAGGTTGGTATCTAGCACTTTATATGCGATACCAAAACCACCACCACCCAAGACTTCAAGTATCTCAAACTCTAGGAGTTGTGAGCCTATGGGGAGGGCATTGATATT
>Ga0193955_1001413_pt1 | contig 11367 bp, 3 predicted proteins | sample BB_6_MG_FD_140343 | JGI IMG/M metagenome (GOLD analysis project Ga0193955, IMG submission 140343) | Microbial mat bacterial communities from the Broadkill River, Lewes, Delaware, United States - BB_6_MG | ecosystem: Environmental > Aquatic > Freshwater > River > Microbial mats | place: USA... | reverse complement strand
GAAAACGATTATATAATTGATTATAATTTAGGAGAAATAACCTTTACTCCTAAAAACAATATTTCTATGAATTCAAGAATTGTTGTTGAATTCGAATATAGCGACCGAAATTATTCGAGATATCAAATATTTTCATCAAACAAAATTATTGGTAAAAAAAGCTCCATTGACTTCAAATATTATCGTCAGAAAGACAACCAAAACAAGCCAATTTCTCTTTCGCTAGATAAGGAAAGCTATAAAGTATTAGAATTAATTGGCGACAATGAAGCTTTAGCGATCATACCACAAATAGATAGTGTTACATTTAACATTGACGAAATACTATACCAAAAAATAGATACCATAATCAATGGTTCAAGATTAATATTTTATCGACACTCTACTAACGAGTTAAATGCAAATTACAGAGTGAAATTCAGATACATTGGACAAGAAAAAGGAGATTATATAGAAGATAAATTTTTAGGTAATGGTAAAACATACAAATTTATAGCACCAATAAATGGTGTTCATCAAGGCAATTACGAACCAAATAGAAACATAAACACACCTAAAGATTTACAAGTTCTTTCTACTGGATTTACTAATCAAATAACAAAAAACACAAACTATATTTCCGAAGTTACTATTAGTTATTTCGATAAAAACTTGTATTCAAATTTAGATTCTAAAGACAATACAGGATATGCAATAAGCCAAGAGATAAACAACTCAAAACAACTAAAAGACAGCTCAAAAATATACACAGCTATAAAATATCAACATATAAACAAAAATTACAAAGCTCCAGAAGAATATCGCGATGTAGAATTTACGAGAGATTGGGGCATAAACAACCCAATAAATTCTTCCCAAAACTTTATTGAATCAAGGTTCTCAATTAGCACAAAAAAAACATCATTAAATACACAATATCAGTTTTTATCGTTCGCAAAAAATGACTTAAAACACAAACCCACATTCTCTCTTTCATTCAAAAATAAAAAATTTAATACAGGCATTTACACAAGTCTTCTATCATCAAAAGACAGCATTACACATGGCTATTTTCTTAAAGAAAAAAGTTTTGCAAGCTACAAGTTCAAAAAACTAAAACTTGGTATAACCCAAAAATTAGAACAAATAGAATGGCGAAATGTCAAAACAGACTCTCTACAACAGAACAGTAACGGAATTTTTGAAGTAGAAAGTTATTTAAATATTGAAGATAAAAATGGTAATAACAAAAGGGTTTCTCACAAATATAATCAGTTCAATATTATGCGCAAAAATTCAATTGACGCTTTATCTAAGAGCAATAGTATTGAATTTGAGATTAATAAAAAAACAAAAAAAGGAAACTCCTTTTCATTTTTTTTAAACTATAAAAACACTGCTTTAACAGATAGTATTTCAAGTGAAATACCAGAAAACACGCTAAATTCAAAAATCTCATATCAAATTAAAATCGCCAAAGGATTTATAACCAACAAATCAAATTATATGTTTGGTTCTGGTGTGGAAAATAAACGCGAGTACCTTTACATAAAGGTTCAGAAAGGAAAAGGATATTACACATGGACAGACTACAATAAAAATGGAATTAAAGAGTTAGATGAATTTGAAACAGCTTATTATAACGATCAAGCAGAATACATAAGAGTTTTTAAAACTTCAAACTTATACGAACCCACTTACAACAATAACTTTACAACAAACTTTTTTGTTGATTTTAGCAAGTTATACAAAGGTAAAAAACAAGCTTTTTCAATAAGAAATATTCAAAATACAACAAATTTTACCTCCGAAAAAAAACAGATAAAATCGTCAATATCAAAAAGCTTAAATCCATTTGACATCAATAACATTACAGAAGGTATTGTGTTTTTAAATTTTTTAGTTCGCAACAGAGTTGTTTATAAATTTAACTCAGCTCTTCGCGTAAGCCACACTTATCAAAAAAATAAAAATATAAACTCAGTTATAAATGGAAATTACTTAACCGAAAAAGTGTCAAATTTATATACTTTAAAGTGGCGAGTTAATAACAAATTAATTATTGAAAATAAATTTGAGAAAGAATTAAAAGCAAGTAAAACAGACTTCTTAGATAATAGAAATTACCGCATTAATAAAACTCAAAACCATCTTTCATTAGAGATAAATCCAGCTAATTTCTTAAAAGTAGAACTATCAAACAAAATAGCGACAAAAGAAAACTATATTGGAACGGAAAATTCTGAAGAATACATCTGGAGCTTAGGATCAACCTATAAAAGTGCCAAAGGCAATGGATTTATAGAATTTAAGCTAGATTATATACAGTTAAATTATAATGCTGATTCGTCGACACCTATCGCATACGAAATGTTGGAATCGCTTAAACCCGGAAACAATTTGATAATTGGAATAAATATTAATCAGAAATTATCGAAATATCTCTATTTAACGATAAATTACCAAGGACGAAATATTCCTGATAACAAGATGATTCATACTTCGTCTATGGAATTAAAAGCTTTATTTTAGAATAGTTATTCTTCAACAAAATCTGCTATTGCGCCAAGATAATACTCTTTCCAACCTTCAACAATATCATCGTAATCATCTTCAGGAATATTGGAATGACGAACCTCTACTTTACAACTTTCCGACTTGTCAGGATGAATTTTAATAGTGACAATTGAATCTTCTTCTTGATCACCAAAATACCACTTCTGAACTAGCTCTTTACCTGGAATAACCGATATTATTTGACCACAGATATCTCCTTCCCAAAGTTCAAATTCGGAACCTGGTTCAAGCGAAAAAACGGGCTGATAACCTGTCCAAAGAGCAATAGCAACTGGATTGGTAAATGCATTCCAAACGTCTTCTGTAGAAGCATCAATCTCGTAATAAATCTTAAAATCCTTCATAAAAACAAACGTGTAAAAACAGAAAAAGCCCCGCAAGCGAGGCTTTAACAATATTATAATAATTAACCTTTAATAATCTCAGAATATTGCTCAGGAGATAATAACTCCTCAAGTTCAGAAGAATCGCTCATTCTCACTTTAATCATCCAACCGTTTCCGAAAGGATCTTTATTTACAGTATCAGGAGCATCTTCTAACGAAGCATTGAACTCCAAAATCTCACCAGAAACAGGCATAAACATATCAGACACTGTTTTTACAGCCTCAATAGTTCCAAAAACCTCTTCTTTGTCAAGAGTTTCACCTTCTGTTTCTACTTCAACAAAAACAACATCACCAAGCTCGCCTTGAGCAAAGTCTGTAACACCAACAATAGCGATATCGCCTTCTACACGAACCCATTCGTGATCCTTTGTGTACTTTAAATCTTGAGGAACGTTCATACTTTTATTTATTTAAATTCGTTTTATTTACAATATCTGTCAAAAGTAATTAATTTTTGTTAAAACCGCTATTGAGATAGATTAAATCTTAATGTAAAACCAACCTGGGTATTAGATGTATCATAACTATTTGAAACATAAGGATTTTCCGACTTGCGCTCAAAATAGAAGATAAGATTTAACTGACTGGAAATCACCATATCAGCAGTTGCTCTTAACGAAAAAGAACGTCGCCCACCTGTTATATCTTTAACATCTTCGGCTAATTTACGTATAATATTGATATTGTCTTTAATAGAGAAATCTGCTTTTAAATTTAATACACTCTTCATCAGCTTACTATTTGATGACGATTTAAAAATAAACGAAAGATCATCAAAACGATACCCTAAACCTATAACATACTCTTTATTATAATCTTCAATCATTTGGTTATTAGCCAATCCAAAAGTAATATTACGAGCCTTATTATAAGCAAATCTAGCAGTTAAGTTATTTGTTGTTGATAAATCAAAACCAATAAACGGAGCAAATTTCTCGTTCAACGAAACGCCTGAAACAAGAGTTTCGGAAGGCATATTTCTTTGCGCATCGAGCTTATCTAAATCAACACGAACAACACCAAATTCATCTTCATAATAAACAGAATTCTGACTAAAATTACCTATAGAATATACCGACGAATAAGAGTGAGTAATATTGAATGTGCGTAAATTTTTCTTTAAAGGATAGAATGTTTTTAAAACATCAGCCGTTAGTTTCCAGTTTGGCAGAGGAATATTTTTAAATAATCCTAAACCAACTTTATTAGGATTTTGACCTGTATAAGCTGCAAAAAACGCTGGCAAAACAACCTCTTGTGAACTAGAGCTAAATCCTTCACGATAGCCTTCGGCATCAATATTATTTGGATTAATTGCATCATTTTCAAAAGTCTTACCTTGAGCTATAAAATTATTTGCCTGACGATTTGAAATAATCTTTCGGTAACTCTTAAATAATTCATAAGCATCAGAATGATAATTATTATCGCCTGAAGGATGCTCAAAAGCTGTTGCAAATGACACTGTTGAAATAGAGAAGTTTCCATCAAAGAAAGCACCACCAACCTGACCGCTTCCGTTAAATAATTCTTTAGAATTTTTTGAATAGTTACGCGATGCTGTTAAATCAATTCTAAAACCATTAAGCGGCTCAATTCTCGAACGCAACATTAACGATTGATTATGATTCATGGTATAATAACTGTTAAAATAAGGATCACTGGTAATCCATCCGCTATTAACCGCTGTATGTCCGAAACCTTTATCTTGCCAACCAAGAATAAATGGAACTCCTGGAGCATCGCCAGACATACCAAACCAACTTGAACTTCTATTATAACCAGGGACAAAAGTACCTTCGTTTACAGAATAGGATGCTCTAATTTCTCTAACTCCCATCAATATTCTAACCATTCCCTTTGCTAAAAGAGAAATAACGTTCTGTTTCTCATCTACCTTACCCTTAACTACAACTTTACAATTTTTTGACACCTCAAACAATCTAACACGAACCGTATTTTTATCTACAACAGAGAAATCGATACTGTCAATTTTTGAACCGTTTTCGGCAAAAACATCAACTGTTATATTAGTAGTTTTTAAATTATGTTTAATTGATTTTCTTGATGTTCCATTAAAATTAATCTTCTCTTGAGTATAATCAACAGATATTTTCTTCTTATTTTTTTTGGCAGTTCCTATTCTATCAAAATCAGTATTTATCTTTTTCAAGAAACCCACATAATTATATAGCTTCACAATATTTAACTGACCATTAGCCTGTAAAACAGAGGAGTTTTGGATTTTATTTCCAAAATTCAAAGTATCACTTGTAACAGGAATAAAATCCCAACTATAAGAGGTATTAGCACTAACATTAGCCGAAACCCAATCTAAACCAGGAATTTTATTAATAGGTAATCGATAATTTAAATCAAGTGAATGATAATATTGAACAGGATCTCCCCCATCTAAAATACTGTTCCACACAACCTTTTTCCAATGATTATATTCCGCGGCATAAACATCTCTATTAACATATCCAAAAAGAGTATCGGGTTCAGCAATTCTCGATTTAACGTTAGCCTTATAATCGAAAGATAACGATTGAGCTAAATCCCATTTTAAAGAGTAATTTCTATTCCAAAGAAAATCTTTATTCACAGAAATAGGCATATTTAAATCAGGTTGAGAGATATTTCTAAACTTAACCTCATTATACTGTCGTGTTAAATCTGTTCTGAAAGAAAATTGAGAAGGTAAGAATCCAATATTAAAGTCAGATATTAGCCTTGTGTATTTACTCTTTAATGGTTTAATTTTTCTAAAAGGATACACAGGCTTATTCCGCATATTGTAAATATAACTGAACCCTCCACGATAATTCTTTGAATAATTAAACAGTGTATTAATATCGCGATGGAATTGCGAATTAAAAGAATAATTAAACGAAAAATTAGCAGGATCGTAAAACATAGGTTTTTTCGATGTTTTATTTACCTGAATATTTGAAAAATTTAAACTTCTACGCTCAGTAAAATCTTGTGCTAAAAAGCGTATAGAATCTTTCTCAGCCTTTGTAGAATAATTTTTTAACGACTCTTCTAAAAGAATATCGGTATTTACAGGATCATATTTTGGATTAACAAATCCTTGCGAAAAACCAATAAACATGGGCATACTTACTTTAAGATTATCTGGGAAAAATTTACCCAACCTAAAGTTTGTAGCCACATCATAAGAATATGTCTTATCTTTTGAAAGCTCGTGAACTTTTTTCTCTATGCTACCAAAACCTGGCATAGTAATAGATCCAGCCAACGAAATTGTTGCAAAATCGGCAAGTTTGGTTGTTAATCGTCCTGTAGCAGCCCAACCACCAGATTCATCAGGATTAGCAACACGGAATTCGTTAACCCAAATTTCTGCAGATTTTGGCAATCCATCGTCTGAAGTAACAGTATTAATATTTTGAGCTGGATTACGAACTCCAATAACTAAAGTTCGTATATCTGCCAATGTTGGATTACCTGCAATGCTCACAAAATTATCGCCATCCTTTAAACTATAACGAGTTGTGTATGTAACATTAGGATCAATTTTCAAAGCTCTATTACGAGCCAACTTAATATCGGCAAACTTAGAAAGTGCAACATTCAACTGATTTTCGATAGGCCAAATTTTCTCGGGAACATTAGCTCCTTCATCAGTCACTTTCAGAGGAATTTGATATTCGTAATAATTGTCTTTAAAATCGGATCCTAATCGAATAAACAGACTCAAATCATTATCATTTAAAATCTGATTTTGCAACGCCTCGGCATGAACCTCTAAAAGTAATTTCTGGTAAGAACGTAAATCAAAGCTTGTATTTTTATATATAGCCTTAGCATCTCCATCTTTTAAATCATCAACTTTGATTGATAATGACTGTTCATTTTGTCGAATAGTTTGATTTGTCGTGTAATCTTTCTCACGCTCAATTCCAGGAGGTAAAACATAAGGAATTGATGCGCGATTACCATTTTTCTCTATACTCACTGTTGAAATAACAAAACCTGTTCCTGATGTTTCTGGTGTAGATAATCCTTCATGGCCTTCTGCAAACGAACGATCAATTTTACGCCATTCACTTCTAACAAGCTTAAAGTAAGCAAAGCGCATAAATATTTTTTTATCAAAGCCCTTAAGGAACAAACGCATAAACCTAATAGATGTAAAATCATCTATTGGTCCATATTTTCCATCAAACTCCGAAACAGGAATCTTAAACTGATACCACTTTACCTTTTCCGTTTTCCCATTAGGAAGTTTATGAGTACTATTTTCGGCAATATCAGTTATAAATTTATTATTAAGATTCAGATCCTCTGGGCGAATTTTTATTTTATACTGATAATATGCCTCAACTTCACTAAGAGTATTATCATTATTGATATCTTCCTCATTGGGCATAGTAGTAAATTTTGTTACTGCACCTGAGCTAGAATTTCCTTGTGGATTAGCAAAATACTTATATCTGTCTAAAATACTCATTAACAATTCATCCTGCTCAGCTCCTCTACAACTGCGAAAATCATCACCAGAAGGATCACTAATTAATGAATCTTTAACAGCCTTATTTCCAATATTAACAGAAACATAATTCACATAATCCTTAAAAAATGTTTTTTCGTCAGTATCATTTAATCCATCGAAACCAATATCCTGAAGATCTAAAGCTTCTGTAGCAAAACCTGGACCAATAAACTGTTTACTAGGCACTCGCCCCCACACAGTAGTATCGACATCTACAACAAGATCTGATTTTGGCAACCCATATTCAAATGACTTTCTAGAATCTTTAAGAATATCTTCCGAAATGTTTCCAAGATTTATATACATATCTCCACCTTTATGAGTAGGGTCGTATACAAAAGGATCCATAAGCCAAAATTCTATGTACTCTACATTTGACTGTTCGAAATTACTGATTGTAATATCACGCATAATACCAGCCCAACGAGTAATTGGATTAACTAACTTACCATTAGAATTTAATCCAGCTGAAACAGGAGAAGGAGAGGTATCGAAATTATAAGGTCCTCTATCTTCTGGATAATAAGCAATATTAAAAGTACTAACTCTATTAATCTCGTAATTTTGCGATTCCTTTGCTGGAAAAAGCTCTTGCTCATATACTTCACGAACAAAATGGTTTGATTGCTGATCGTCGTCAGAACGAATATGTGATGGAGTAAGCGATTCGTCACGTTGAAAAACAGGATCGATATTATACCACGACAAAAGAGCTCTATTGTACCCTGTCTTTAAATCATTCTCAGAAGCTTCAGGAAATAATGATGGCTGTAATTGGGGAATACTCGACAAATACCACTCAAATCTATTCTCCATCCCTATTGAAGTTTCTGCACCTTCAAAATCGTCAAGATAGGTTGTTCCTGACGATCCTACTGCATTTGAAGTACCAGGGTTAAACTGAGCAAATTCACCAACAAGATTAAGATTCGACATCTCTTTGGTCTCAATAAAAGGAATTTTATCAACAAGCTTTGTTAAAAATCTACTATCTGTTTTATAAGAAGTATTTAATCCCCAAAGAACATTATGAATAGGCTGATTACCAAAATCAACCTTTTGTGTTAATGGACGTTCCGAAAGACTAATAATCGTACCACCAATATTAAAATCGTCGTTCACCTGATAATTAAGATGCGATCCCATTAATGTTTTTGTCTGAATATTGAATAGCGAATTATTCTCCATTGAAATTTTCAACGGCGAACCAGACTCTAAATATGCGGGATTAATAATCTTAACACGACCCAAAGTATAATCAACAGTATAGTCTATATTTTCTATTAACTGGATACCACCAGCAGATACTTTTACCGATCCTTTAGGAACATTCATTGCATTAAGCTGAATATCAGAACCAGCAGATGATTTAAACGAACCAACAATAAGGAATTTATTCTTTCCTGTTTGCTCTTTTGCCTTTGTTATAGTTGAATCGTACAACTCGGTAAAAGCATATTTCTTAGCTAGGTTAGGATCGTCAAATTTATCGTAAACATCCTGTCCGAAAGGCTCTAAACTAGGAAGAAAAATACGTCCATTAGACGACATAACAGTAACTCCTTCAACATAATCAAAAATAGCATCTGGTGTTGGATATCCCTGCATATTAAGCTTATCAAAGCCTAAGATCTGCATTAATATTTTCTTATTCAGATTTCCAGCAGGTATATAATTTACTTTCGATCCGGTTTTGTCGTCCTGATAAAGTAAATCTAGGAAGAAACCATCAGAATTAATTTGATATCCACCTGTGGCATAAACGTTTTTCATCATCAATCGCCAAGTATTTAACTTTGGAGATACATTTGTTCCTTTTATCAATTTTAACAAAAGAACATCTGGAGCTTTAACATCGTTTGAAAACTCTCCAACTCTGTAGATTTTTCCTCCCGACTGATATTCATACGCAATACCTAAAACCTCGTCGTTATTTAACGCCGAATTAAGCGAAATATACCCCAAATTCCTATTTACAGTATATTCGCGTTCAGATAAAAGACGAGCACTTTCAATTTTCTCATAATCCTTACCTACTTGAAAATTCTTAAACCCTTGTAAACCAGAATTAACATTCTCTATCTGTCGAATAGATGTAAGCGCTGTAATATCAGAGTATAAGTTATTTAGACCATTATCGGGTGTTTTAAATGGATTACCACTTGCTGTTTCGGTAATAAAAGCATTAGAAATATTATTCTGACTTTCGCCAAGATCCATTAAAGCAACAATATTTCTGGCCTCATCAAATTTAGATGTTTTGTTTGTAACCCAAACCTCAACTCTTGTAATTTGAATTCCCGAATTAATATTTGGAAGTGTTGAAACAAACTTATTATAGTTCTCTCTGAAATACTGAGTTATAAAAAAGTGTTTATTAGCCTCGTAAGCGTCGGCCTTTAGTTGAAAACTCTGTGTTGTTGCACCTCCTTTGACCTCAATAACCGACGACTCTCCTTTTTGTTGCGAAAATACACTGGAGACAGATAATTTACCAAACTGTAAATCGGCTCGCACACCAAAAAGACTTTGCGATCCGGTAATTAATGTGCCGCTTAATGGAAACGAAACATTACCAGCCTCAATACGTTGGATAATCTCATCTTCATCTCCCTTATACTCAATCTTAACATTATTTTCGAAATCAAAAGTTGCTTGTGTATTATAATCAAAATTAACCTTAAACTTATCGCCTACTTTACCAGTAACATTTGCTTGAATTTTAGAATCGTATTTAAAGTTTACTGACTTTTTCTGATTCTCCATCAAATCAGGTCTATCCTGCCTTTTAAAGTCGACTCCCAACGAGAGTTCGGCACTACCTTGAGGAATAATCTCAATAGGATTATCACCCAAAACACTTTCTAATGCTGCACCACCCAATTTAAGCTTACCACCAATAAGCCTATCATTATCTTTCGATTGACGCTGCAAATCGGAACGCTCTTTCCAATATTTATAAATTGACTGTTCAAAATCATACGATTTATATTCGTCAACAGACATATAACTAGGAGCCCCTATATTTCTTTTACCCACTTTACGGCGGACAACATATTCACCTTTTTTAATATCATAAACAATATCAAGATCAACCTTAGGTAAATCAACCGATTTAAGCGGACTACGAATATCTTTTATACTAGGAAGTTTTTCAAGTGTTGGGTTTTTTGCCGAAACAGTATCTTGCTGAGAATTATAAAAATCTTTCTCATTATTAAAAACAGCCGAATACAAAGGGTTAAAAACGGCAACAACAATTATTGCTACCGATATAAATACAAAAAGAAAATTTCTTTTAAAAATCATGCGTTATAATTATAATTCTTTTAATGCTCTTTTAATAAGCTCTTCAACTGTCAATTCAGGTTCTTTACTAAACAACTTATTCAAAACTTTTGAAGACTGATTTTTTTCAAAACCCAACATCACTAAAGCTGATAACGCTTCATCACTATTTCTATTGTGTTTAGTGACTATTATTTCTGTTAAAGATTCGGTCTTGTTTAATTTATCTTTCAATTCAATAATAATTCGTTGAGCCGATTTTGGACCAATTCCTTTGATGCTTTTCAAAGTGTTAACATCATCCAATAAAATAGCATTTACAATCTCTGATGGGCTCATAGTAGAAAGCATCATTCTAGCAATATTGGCTCCAACTCCCGAAACGCTGATCAATTTACGAAATAAATCTCGTTCAGACTTATCAAAAAAGCCGTAAAAAGAATTAGAATCCTCTCTAATAATTTGGTGAACAAAAATTTTGATATCCTTTTTTGAGCCTATTAATGAGTAGGCATTCAATGATATATGCATAAAATAACCTACTCCATTAGACTCAATAACAAGATGAGCAGGCGAGATTTCTGTAACTATTCCTTTGATATACTCGTACATAGT
>Ga0193955_1001411_pt1 | contig 11389 bp, 8 predicted proteins | sample BB_6_MG_FD_140343 | JGI IMG/M metagenome (GOLD analysis project Ga0193955, IMG submission 140343) | Microbial mat bacterial communities from the Broadkill River, Lewes, Delaware, United States - BB_6_MG | ecosystem: Environmental > Aquatic > Freshwater > River > Microbial mats | place: USA... | reverse complement strand
CTTATTGCATCATTTATAGCATTTACTTGTGTATTTATTTCATCCATAGCAACTGTAGTTTTATTTGCTAAGGATTCACCTTCATTAACTGAATTTGTTACATTATTAGATAAAGATGCCATTTTTGCAATATTTTCTGAATTATTTCTAATATTAGAAGTAATTTCTTCAATCGCAGCAGCAGTCTCTTCTAATGATGCCGCAGCTTCATTTGAATTTACATTTAATCTACTAACATTTTTTAGTAAAACATCAGAAGCTTCATCTAGTGTTAATCCATTGGATTTATTTTCTATTAATAAATCTGTTATTGTTTTTTGAAGAGAATTTACACCTAATACAAGTTTTTCAAGAACACCCTCTTTTTCATCATTCGCATTTAATTGTAGTGTAGGTCTAAAATCATTTTTAGAATATGAATCTAGTACTTCGTTAACTCTATCAAATCTTCCTTTCGTATTTTTTATCATTTCATTTACATTATTTTTAAATTCTTCTAATGATGTATTTGAAGTTGATTTTTCAATATATTGTGAGTACCAACCATTATTAACTCTATTCATAACAATTTTTGCATCTTCAATAAGTAATGTATCTTCTTTTAGTATTTTTTCAATTTGAGTAATATTTTCATTTATAAATGATGCCATTTCACCAAATTCATCTTTAGTTTTAATTTCTATATGTTCACAACTATTTGTACTTTTATTTAGATAAGAGAAAAATGATAATAAACCTTTTTTTAAGTTAATTAATTTTGTATTTATATCTGAGATTATTAAATAAGATAAAGTTAATAAAATAATTAAAGATATGATTATTGTAGCAATAATTATTATTTTACTCTCTTTATAAGTTGCAAAAGCAGTTTCTGTTTCAATTTTTGCTTCTTCTAATTGAAGAGCAATTAAGGCAGAAATTTTTTCTCCAATTGGATCTATTTTAGGATATAAATCTTCAATTGTAATTTTAGTAAGAACTTCTTTATCTTCTTTTTTACAAGCATTTATTATTTTCTCTGCAATTTTATCACCAACTATCATTAAAGCTTGAGTATCTTTAGCTAGAATAGTTTCATCTGGTGTTAATTTTGTAGAGATATAGTTTTCCCATTGTTTTTTTATATTATTTTCAGCTGAGTTTATATTTGATATACATTTTTCAAAAGTGAAATTCCCATTTCTAGTTTGATGTGTTGTATCTACTATATTTACAGCATATTCATCAGCAATAATTTTTAATTGTTCTAAAGGAACTACTCTATCGTTGTAAACAGTTTCTAAACCATGGTTTACTTTTTTTAATTCGATAATGCCAAATATACCTAATATCAATAATGCAATTATTGCACTAGATGACAATAGCATTAATTTTACTTTTGTTTTTAAGTTCTTCATTTTTATTTCCTGCTTATTTTTCAAAAAAGAACCTTTTAAAATAGAATTTCTAAAGATTATTTTTTATACTTAATTAGTATAATAAATATTATTAGCTTAAGATTACATAAAATAATATCTATAAATTTATCAATAAATTTTGAAATTATTCTCCTTTTAAACCTTTTCTCATTGATTCAACTAAACTTTCATCTGCTTTTGCGTTAGTAAAATACTCAAATGCCAAAACACCTTGATATAAAAGCATATCATCTATACTGTTAATTCTACATAAAAATACAAATAAATACAAAAGCCTATAAAACAGGGATTTGTCTAAGCTTTTTTTAGTTATGATTTTACAAATAAATACATTTTAGAACAACTAAATACAATATCTAGCTAGAAATAAGCTAGATAAATTATGATATTTAGCTAGAAAAAAAGGTAGTTAGATTATGGCAAGAAAAAAATCAAATAAATACACTGGTGTGTATTATCAAGAACTTAAAAGTGGTGACAAGTCTTATTATATTACATATAAAGAAAATAGTAAAGATATATGGAAAAAAATAGGAAAGCATAGTGAGGGAATAAGAGAAGCTTATTGTAATCAAATGAGAAATGAAATCATTATGAAACTTAGACTTGGGGAAGATTTACCTTTTGTAGCTACTCAAAAAAGTTCAAAGACACTATTAGAACTTGCAAAAGAATTTTACAACTACAAAGAGCTTTATAATAAACAAAACAAAAAAACTAGATCAAGAGTAGAAAATAGATTAAATGAACACTTCATCGGTACTAAGGCTGTAAAAACAATAACAAAAGCTGACATGGAAAACTTTCAAATAGAAATACAAAAAGATCTTATGCCCGCAACAGTTAATTTTATAATGCAACAAGTTGGTGGTATATTTATTTGGGCAATAGAAAATGAAGTACTTGATAAAAATCCTTGTAAAGGAATAAAGAAACTAAAAGTAAATAACTCAAGGCTTAGATACCTTGAAATAGATGAAATCAAAAAGCTTACACTAACTCTTAAAAATGACAAGATAGCATATTACTTTGTGATGCTAAGTTTAGCAACTGGAGGAAGACTACAAACTATATGTCATATAAAACCATCTGACATAAAAGAAAATGGAACAATAAAACTATATGATTTTAAAAACAATAGTGAGTACTATGGATTTTTAAATGAAGAACTTAAAAAAGAAGTAGAGCAGTTTATATCAGAACTAAATATAAAAAAAGATGATTACCTATTTAAAACTACAAAAAATCAAAACTATACAAATCAGTACTACTATAGAAAACTACAACCTATATTTGACATACTGTTTAACCCTGAAGGAACAGAGCCACTGAATAAAGTAACTATACATACTCTTAGACATACATTTGCAAGTCAATTAGCAATAAATGAAACACCAATACTTACAATCAAAAAACTCATGAATCATAATGATATAAATGCAACTATGAGATATGCTAAGTTAAGTAAGAGTAGTGGGGAAAAGCATGTGGATATCTTTATTAAAAGTTTAATGTAGAAATATTATAATGTTTATTATGTCATAAATTTAATACTTGGAAAATAACTAATGAATATGATTTTAGAAGAAATAAAAGAATATGATAAAGATTATATTATTGAATCTTATTCAAAAAAGAGGATGAATGAATTTGAATTATATGAAATAGAAAGATTGAATAAATTTCAACAGTATGAATTAAGATTAAATCAAGATTTTATGTATCTAAACAACTATGAAGCTTTAAAAGAAACTATATTTAGCAATAATTGGGGTGACTTGAATTATTTTAATATATCTAATATTGAAATCGTAAATTATATTGAAAAAAAACTAACTCATAAGTTATCAATTGACAGAGTATATTTTTTTAATGAAATGATGTTATATTTTTGTGAGCAGTCTAAAAAAAAGGAAACTGCAATTTCAACTCTTAATTCTCTAAAATTGTCTATTAATGATAAATTAAAAGATAATAACTATAATTATGATTTATTAGTAACCTTATCTACAAGATTTATTATAATATCTAATATATATAAGATAGATGAGAAAGAGTATATTGAAAAGATAATATGTAATAAGCTTTTAATTAATTTTAATTTAAATGATGATTTTCTTACATTATTAGGTTTTTATAAATTTATATTTAAAGAATATGATAAAAAGATGCCTTATTTCTCTATATTGTTAGAGAAATTAAATTTTTTCAGTGATTCAGCTAGTACTATTTTTTCTAATTTACTTTATGAACCAAGTAATCATTGCTTTTCATTGATTGCAAAAATTTATAAATTAAAGAATATCTCTGATAAGAATAAGATGCTTATTTATTATAGAAAAGAGATAGATAATGCATTAATTAAAATGAAAGATATGACTATTGGTGAGGCTTTTAGATTACAAAATATTATTTATAAAATTCTAAAAATAAGTAAGGATATAAAATATAAAACAAAGGAAGTTCAACTATTAGTTAAAAAAAACGCAGATATAATAAAAAATAATTCGGATAAAATATTTAATCACATAAATATTGATGATAGTATAGAAAAAAATTTAGAAAAAGCCTATAAATTATTAAAAGAGTATTTTTTAAAGATTGTAGATTATGATGAAAAAATAGATTATTTAATATTGTATGAATTATATTCTTATTTTTCTTCTAATCAATATAAAAGTTTTAAAGAGAAGCAGAAAGATAGTGACCATACTTTTGTTAAAGCTTTTTTCCCAACAGCATCAAGAGTATCACATCAGGGAATTTCATATACTATAAAAGACCCTGATTTATTTGAATTTTTTAATCATAATGTAGTTTTTTTTAATAACTTGTTTTTAAACTTAGATTATGAACATAAATGGATTCAAATATCAAATAAAACTTTATTTGAGAAAATTGAAAATATCCAGATACTAGCAGAATATGAAGAACAATATAAAACTGCACTTTTACTTTTTGAAGAAGAAAAATATATTGAATTTATGTATATTTCTCCTGGACTTATAGAAAATATATTAAAACAATTTTTATATAAAATCAATGGTGAAGTATTTAGTTCAAGAACTGAACCTATGGAAAAAACACTCAATCAAATTTTAATAGAATTAATAGATGATGACGACTGCTATATGGATAAATATTTTCTACATTACATAAATTTTATATTAGTTGACAATACAGGATTAAATTTAAGAAATGATATTTTACATGGTAATTATCGTGATGGCTATTTTAACAAAAGTAATGCAATGTACCTTTATGTTATTTTGGTTTTTTTAATAAGGTATTTTCTATATGATCAAGATTTGAATATAAACAATCAAATTGAAGATATTAATTAAATAATAATTTAGAGAGATGAATTTTTTATTTCATCTCTCTTATTATTTATTTTAAAGTTTTAACTGATTGAGTAGATAGCTCAAGGTGATAATTAACCACATTTTGAACTGGATATAATATAGCTTTGCCTTGCTCTATGTACTCAGGGCAATTCTTCCCTTTTTTTCTATCCTCATCCAATCCTCGGCTTGATTTTACTGCTCTTATCTCTTTTGCACAATCTTTAGAGTTTAACATTAATCCATGTTTATGAACTATACTTTCCAATAAGATCTTTTCAAGTTCTTTACCTGTTAAATACATTTCTAACCTTTAATAAAAAAACTAGGCATTTTGAAAAATAAAACAAAAATTGTATAATATTTCTAGTGCCTAGCACTCAAATAGTTAAGCCTGTTCATTTTAGACGAGGAGCAGGCTTGACAGTAACTCTTTAACTTATGTGCACATAAAAGAATCTTACTATATAAATAAAAAAAACTCAAACTAAAGCCTATAAAATGGTATCTTTGAGCTTTTTATAGTCACAAAAATAAGATTTTATTTATTTAATATTAATTAATATATAATCTACAGAAACATTAAGAAAAAAATATTAAAAACCTATGATATTTAATAAAAAAAGTAAAGATTTCATTTTCTTAAATTGCCCATAAAATAGTCTTTTTGTTATAAAAAGTACTTTTTTTAATAAAAAATTTAAATAAAATCTTTGATGTTACATTTAGTTACATTTTAATCTTATTTTTTACCCTTATATCTTTTTTTGAACTAACTTCTTTATTATCAATCTTTTTAGTTTTATTTTGAATTGATACATTATTTTTAATTTTATTGTACTCTTGCTTTACTATTGTTTTTGATTTATCTATTGAGTTAATAACAAGATATTTTTCTTGGCTTCTTTCTATATTTTGATCTCTATTCTTTATTAATATGTTTATTTGTCTTTTACTCTCTTTTATAAATTCTTCACTTCCCTTACTCTCTATATCTTCTAGTTCCCAACCTTTTGCAAGGCATAACTCTATACTGATTTTTACTTCTTCTTTTAAGTTATCTCCTTCAAGAGTGATTTCAGCACCTCTATCAATCACTTTTATCTGTTTTTCTTTATTTGTAATTATTGTCATATTATTTGGTTGATCTTTATATTGTTTTATATAAAAACCATTTAAATTATAATTGATACTTCTTCCATATATCTCATAATAAATCTTTGATTGATAGTTTTTAAATCTATTTTTTATTTGTTGTACCTCTAGAAAGTTATATTGTTCAATTCTTTCTTGAGCCTTTCTTCTTGCATATTCATTTTGTTGATTGATATAGGTTATTTTCTTTTGATTAAACTCTTGTAGTTGTTGATTTAATTTTTCTAATTCATACTTTGCGTCAAGTTGTTTAATCTCTTCTCTGTTCGTATTGCTATTTGATAATAACTCTTCTCTTGCTTTATCAAAAGTAGAGTAGTGAAATATATCTCCTTGTAGTCTTATCTTTTTATTGTCATAAAGTATTGTAATGGATTTTATTTTTGCTTTAGAGGTACTTTCTCTTATTATTTCTATATTGAGTACTTCTTCAAGTCTATTCTTTAAATCATCATAGTTTTTAATTTGATCTATATATTCACATAAATATTTATCTATAGAGTCTTTTATATTTTTTCTTTTATTTAGTGTTTTAGATGTTGATTGAACTTGTGTTATATCATTTGAAATAGCTTTTGGTTTAACTGGTTCAAAACCATATTCAAATTCTAGCTTTCTAGTTAGCAAATTTATATCATATATTCTTTTATCATTTGAGTTTAATATGAGCTTTTTATCTAACCTTGGACTATACAGTGCGATAGATAAATGAATATGAGGTTTTCTTTTAATCTTTTCAAACTCTTTTGTAGCTTTGTTATATTTCATTTTATATTTTATCTTTGGTATATGAGCTTCTCCATAAGAAACTATTTCATCAGATTCATAACCTTTTGTATATTGTTCTATATATGTTTGAGCTATTTTTTGAAGATCACTTTCTGAAACTTCATCTTCATTAAATGAAACTACTATATTTCTATAAGTCTCTTTGTACCCTTTATTATGTCCTAACTTTATCGCTGATTGTAAAATATCAATATCACCTAGAAGTGTAACTCTTATATCTTTTTTATCTCTATCATTTTTTGTACCATTTTCTAAATACTTTTTTAATCCCTTTCCTGTACCACATCTAGCTCTTTTATCAAACTTTGCAATCATAAGTAAGCCTTTAGAAGTGAATTTATTTCGCTAAGTTCTTTTAATATATAACTATCATATTGATTTGAGTTTAATTTGTGGGCTATTTGATTTATATTATTACCAATTCTATTTAAGTGATAGATCTTTAAACTCTCATCTTTACAAAATCTATCTCTTATAATAGTCTTTGTTTTTATAACTTCAAACTTTGGATTATTTGAAAAAATTGCATTTCTTATAAAATCAGAAGTAGTGTATCTTTTATCATTGAGCTTTGCATTTTTAAATAGTAATTGAAACTTATTATATTCCTCTTCTGTTATTCTAAAAGTTATCTTCTTTGTTAATGGCTTTTTATTTTGAACTTTAGACAAAATATCTCCTTTAAAATTAAATGGGGTGTTAGGGGATAAAAATTCCCTGCAAGAGCTTTGTCTTAAAATTGAAAATTGTAAGACATAATTGCTCGCTTCATTTTTATTTTAATAAAGCACAAAAGCTTTGGTCAAAGGAACTATTTAGATTGAGTAAAGCTAGTATTCAGTTAGTAAAAATAAGTATTTTTATAAAAATAGATACTTTTTTGTTAGTAGATAGATAGTAAATATTGCACAAAAATAAATGATAAATTTTAGAAAATGTTGCAATTAGATACATAGTTAGTTTTTAGTTATTAAAAAAGAATTTTTAGGATATTAAAAAGATTGTATATAGATATGTATCTTTTGGAAACAAGGCAAAAAAATTTTAAAATTTGACAGATTACTCCATATAAAAACATAAAAATACATTTGTTTTCATAATCCTACAACATCCCATTAAAGGTTAAAAAATCTCACTTGCTTTTAATTAATAAAATAGATTATAGTACAAAAAATATGAAAGGAAAGTGATGTTTATAGAGAAGTTTCACGAAGCAAGAAGTCTTGCTTTAGAGCAAGCAGTAGAGAATTTTAAAACTACAAAAAGAGGTAGTTATAAAGTACTAAAACTAATCAAAGAAAATATTCAAGAGTTAGTTGATAGTGGTTTAAATATGCCAGAGCAAGTGCAGATTATAAATAGTGCACTTGATATTAAAATTGCTTACTCAACATACAAAGCTTTTTATTATTCTCATATTAATAAAAGAGCAAAGCAAAAGCAGAGTTTTAATAATAGTCCAGTGATTAAAAAAGAATCATAAACGATAGAAAACAAAAAAGAGCTAGATATTTTTGCAGATTTGAAAGGATAAAAAATGAATACAAAAAGAAATTATTGTATACCACAAACAAAAGGTGGGGTAGGGAAGTCAGTATTGTCAGTGCATGTAATACCAATGATATATAAAGATGAGGATATCAATGTTAACATTTTTGAACTAGATAACAACAATAAAAGTAGTCTTAGTAACTCTAAACTTCAATTTAAAACATTTAAAATTGATAAAAGTAAAGAGGCAATAAACAAAGTTTACTTTGATTTAGTTACTAATAACAATGAAGTAAATATCATAGATTGTGGAGGAGGGGATGATACTATTGCAGTTTTAGACTATATCAAAAAAATAGATATGAAAGATATAGTTTATATTATCCCTGTAAATGATGATATAGAGCAATTCGATAATGTAGTTGAAACAATCAAAGCTATAAAAGATATAGATAAAAAAGCTGAAATACATATCTTTTTCAATAGATGTAATGATTTGACGGAAGATAGTGTAAAAAAACAATTTGTAGGATTTTTTGGGAGTGAAGTTTATAATATTGAAAGTAAAATAGAAAAGATTTTTAAAGATGTAAAATCATTTACATTTGTGCCAAATTCACCTTTATTTGGGATATTAAAATCTCATAAAATCTCACTTTATGATAGCTATAAATCCTCAAAAGATTTAGTTGAAAATATAGTTACATATAGACAAAAATGGGCAAAAGAAGGGCAAGAAGTTTTTAATAATAATATTGCAAAATTTAGGTTTGCAAAAGATATTTTAGAACTAATAGATAATCTATCTATAATCAATAAAATAAAGGATTAAGTATGAAAAAAGAAGATCTAACTATAACAGATAGGAAATCTATTGAAGAATTAATTCAAGAGTTGCAATATTTAGATAGTAATATAATCCCCATACTTAAAAAAGATGGGGAAATATATAGCAATATTAAAGAGATAAATTTAATTTCAAAACAATCTTATACTAAGATATTTCAAATAATATCCACTTTAGAACGATTAATAGAGGAAGTTAATAAAAGTGTGGAAAATATTGCAGATACAATAGATATAACACCTATTCAAGATAGAATTATTGAATCTATGAGTTTAGATAAGAATACTTTTAATCAAAGGGTTAAGAGTTTGTATAGAGAACTTTCAATTTCTCTATCAGAAGCACAAATGGGTATAGAAAACATTAAAGATTATAAAGATGGTATAAGTGAATTAAAAAAGGAGTTATTTTCTTTGAAGATAATCAATATATTCTTGTTTCTCGGAATAGTTTTACTGATCTATATGATTTGATAAATTTTATTAAAAGTCTTTAAATAATATTATATTATCTTTATTATTAAATAGGATAGATACAACAATGACAAAAACTTTAATTTTAAATAGTGCTCATTTGGATGATAAATTAATACTTAATATATTAAAAGATGCAAAAAATTATGATATATATTTAATAAATTATAATTCAAGCTTTGTAAATAATATAGATATAGAAACTTCGGCAAAGAAATATTATTTTAATAGTTTTAATATTTTTATTCCAAAAAGTAATGATATTAATGAAGTTGAAAAATATTTAGAAAGTATAAATGAAGAAAGTGTAATACTTTTTATAGGATTAGAAAATATTTTTTTAGATACATCTTCATATGCTACACAATTTAGTAATGGAACAAAAAAATTTAATTATTTTTCTTATGATAATATAAATTCAAATAAATTAATTAGTTTTATTGAAAATCTATATAATAAATTTAAATTACACTATCTTTTTTTACTTCAATCTAGTTTAAAAGTGAGTGAAAGAATAGAAAAAGAACTAGAACAATTTGATATTGATGTTTTAAGTATTAATTATGAAAATGATAATGAAGATATTCAAAGTACAATATTAAACTCTTTAAAAAATGCCACATATGAAGATTCTTTATCTATTTTAGATAAATATAAATCACAATTGACAGAGGCTTCAATAAAAAGTCTAAAAGTAATGATTTGGCTACAACATGGTTTTCGAGATAAAGCAATAGAGTTTTTAAAAACTAATTATGAAAATTTGGAGGATAAAGAAAAAAAACAGTTAGCAGATTTTTATTATTTTGAAGAATCTTATCCTGAAGCTTATACAATTAGCTATCATCTATTCAAAAAAAATCCATTTATTATTGGATTAAATACACTTTTATTAAAAATAGCAATAAATACCAAGCAAATTGAAAGTATATATAAAGAAGTATTAGAATTTAATCCACAAGATATTAAGGCTTTGGAGCTTTGTGCTGATTATTTTTCAAAAGATGGAACGTATGAACTTGCTATAGAATATAGAAAACAAATTTTTAACATTTCTAAAGAACCTATACAGTTACTATTAATTGAAATGTTAAAAATAAAAGAAAACACTCCTAAAAGTGGTCATCTTGCAGAAAAACAAATTACAGATGCTATGGAACTATATGAAAATGATGAATTACTTGAAATTGAAAAAAGTTTTAAACTAGGAACTATATGGTTTGAAGAATATAAAAGTTATTATAAAGCATATTATCATTTTAAAGATGTTTTAAAAATTTGTAATAATATTCATTCAGTTGATGCAGCTAAGAATCGTATGATGTTATTATGTAATCATGGATATGCTAGTAAGATTATAAAAGAGGGATATCAAAAAAAATATCCTGATAAATTACCAATTATGAGAATAAATGAGTTGTTTAATAGTTTAATAATTCTTACTCATGATAATAATGGATATATTGAATGGCAAAGTTTTATAGATGATTCTCAAACTACACAGATTTGGAAAAAATATTTAGCAAAACGTACAATTATTGAGCTAAAAAAAATAGATAGTAGTATAAAAAAAGAAGATATTGAAAATTCACTTATTTTTACACAATTCAAAGATAATGAACTTATTGAAATGGCAAGATTGTATAAAGGTAATCAATTTTCATCAGAACAAATTCAAGTAATAAAAGAAGCTTCAGAAGCATTTATAGCCCAAGGTGAGAGTAGATTAGAACAGATTTGGGTTAGATATTATATTGCAAATTTTTTTACATATATAGCAGAAATGCAATTAGCAAATAACCATTCTATATCATTATGGCATTTAGCAAATCAGATTGATACTTCAGATGATTCTATTGTTGCAAGACTATT
>Ga0193955_1001410_pt1 | contig 11393 bp, 7 predicted proteins | sample BB_6_MG_FD_140343 | JGI IMG/M metagenome (GOLD analysis project Ga0193955, IMG submission 140343) | Microbial mat bacterial communities from the Broadkill River, Lewes, Delaware, United States - BB_6_MG | ecosystem: Environmental > Aquatic > Freshwater > River > Microbial mats | place: USA... | reverse complement strand
TTCAAATGCATCTGATAATTCACAAAATTTGATGCTTTCCTTTGTGCCCAGGCAGAGGAACCCGCCCGGGCAGAGACTGTCATAAAATAATTTGAGAACTCTATCCTGAAGACCTTTGTTAAAATAAATAAACACGTTACGACAGAAAATCAGATTCATTTCACCAAAAACCCCATCCGTAACCAGATTATGAGATGAAAAAAGGATTTTATCCCTCAGGCCACACTTTATAACGGCATGGCTATAGTCAGCAGCATAATAGTCTGAAAAATCTTTTTTTCCGCCCGATTTCTGATAATTATTTATATATTCACGCATCACATCCATCGGGTAGATACCGTCTTTGGCCTTGGATAAAATTAATTCATTAAAATCCGTTGCATACACCTGGGCTCTTTTTTTCATACCTTCCTCTTCAAGAAGAATAGCCATTGAATAGACTTCCTGCCCGGTTGAACAACCTGCATGCCAGACCTTGATGTATGGATAGGTCTTCAAAACAGGGATAACAGTACCCCTGATTTTTTTATAAACCCACGGGTCTCTGAACATCTCTGTCACATTGATCGACAAATCAAGCAAAAGCAAATTAAAAAAGGACTCATCGTAAATTAAACGATGCTGCATCTGCGAAAAATTGTCCATCTGGCTCAAGTTCAGACGATTTCCAAGCCTACGTTTTAAATGTGCAAAGGAATAATTTTTAAAATCATAACCATATTTAAGGCTGACCGCCTCCAGCAGCAGCTTAATTTCTATTTGCTCATTTTTAATATTTTCCCTGGCACTAATCATTAATATAACCAGACTCTGAGCATGGCAACCAATTTATCGGTATCAACGGGTTTTGCCAGATAATCATTGGCACCGGCATCAAGACATTTATTCCGGTCGCCTTTCATAGCCTTGGCGGTCAGTGCAATGATGGGCAGCTTTTTATTCCTGACATCTTTGCGGATCTTTTGTATTGCTTCAAAACCATCCATGTTCGGCATCATGATATCCATCAAAACAACATCAATCTCTTCGTGTTTTTTTATCTTTTCAAGGGCTTCCACCCCGTCCCGGGCCACAATAACTGTCATGCCCTTTTCTTCGAGAATACTTGAAAGTGCAAACACATTTCTTATATCGTCATCGGCCACCAGGACTGTTTTTTCACCGAGAACGGTTTCCTTGGCATGCACCATTTTCAATATCTTCTGTTTATCCTTGGGAAGATTTGACTCAACACGATGCAGGAACAAAGCAGATTCTTCCAGTAGCCGCTCCGGAGACTTGGCACCTTTGATAATGATGCTCTCGGTATATTGGCGAAGCTGTTTATCTTCTTTGTCTGATAGCTCCCTGCCCGTGTAAACGATAACCGGAATTTTGGATAACAAATGATTTTTATCTATTTTTTCAAGCAGCTCAAATCCGGACATATCTTCCAGGCCAAGGTCCAGTACCATGCAGTCAAACAGTTCGTCTGAAAGCTTTTGATACGCATCATTGCCGGTTGACACAATCGTGGTAACAACATCCCCGTTGCCGATCAACGCCTTGATACTTTGACTTTGGATGGGATCATCTTCTACGATTAAAAGATTTTTAATGGGTTTGGCAATAATATTTTCTATGTTTGCAAAGGTTTCTTCAACCTTTGCCATGCTGATCGGTTTGGATAAAAACCCGATGGCACCCATGCGCATCGCATCCATAGTCCCCTCGCTTGCGGACATGAAATGCACCGGAATATGACTCATGCTGGAATTATTTTTCAGTCGTTCCATCACAGTCCAGCCGTCGATACCGGGCAGGCCTATATCCAGAATAATGGCACTGGGCAGATAATATTCGGCAAAATAAAGTCCGGTTTCCCCATTCTCAGCCACGATGCATTTAAACCCGCGTTCTCTTGAAAAATCCCGCATCAGTTTGGCGGATTTATAGTCATCTTCAATCACCAGCAACACCTTGTCCCCAGGATTTAACTGTTCTCTGTCATCGTTTATAAAATCAATCTTTAAAGAGACGCCGTCAGGGAGATCTGAATTTTTTAAAGCGTTTTCCGGTTCCGGCGTTTGTATCAGCATCTTTGATATGGGCACGCTATTTTCCCCGGTTTGGGTTTCCGGCAACGGGCTTTCATGGTGTTCAGGAATGACGACCGTAAAGGTGCTGCCTTGATCCACACAGCTTTCAAGATGGATAAACCCACCGAGCAGCTTGGCAAGTTCTCTTGAAATTGACAACCCCAGACCGGTTCCACCGTACTTGCGGTTCGTACTGCCGTCTGCCTGCTGGAACGCCTCGAAAATGACCGCCTGTTTGTCTTCCGGGATTCCGATGCCGTCATCTCTGACAGCAAAAGCGATTGACGTATCAACATTCAGCCCCGTCCCTATAACGATATCCACGCCCGGTCGGGATATCGTCAGATCAACTGCGCCCTCTTTTGTAAATTTAAAGGCATTTGTCAGCAGATTTCTTAAAATTTGCTGGAGACGGAGGGGATACGTTTGAATGGTGACGGGTGCCGCCGGATCAACATTGATATTGAACCCGACCTGTTTTTGCTCAGAAATATCCTTGAAAATTCGGCTCAAATCATTGACAACCTGTTTAACCTCAATATCCGATGTCGCGATTTCGACCCTTCCGGATTCAATTCGTGACAGATCAAGAATCTCATTGATCAGGTTCAACAGGTCTTTGCCGGATGAATGAATGGTTGACGCGGATTGAATCTGCTTTTCCGTCAGATTTTCATCTTTATTCTTAGACAAAACCTGGGAGAGAATGAGGATACTGTTCAGCGGGGTTCTTAATTCATGGGACATATTGGCAAGAAACTCAGATTTATATTTACTGGCAATCTCAACTTCCTTTGCCTTATTCTTAATAATGACCTGGGCATTTTCTAAGTCTTCGTTTCTCAGGCGCATCTCTTCCTGCTGCTTTTCCAGGGTCTTTGCATGGGTTTCCAACTCTTCATTGGTGACGCGCAGCTCTTCCTGCTGGGCCTGGAGTTCCGCTTCTGATTCTTTTAATTTACTTGCCTGCTCTTCGAGCTCTTCATTGGTGACGCGAAGTTCTTCCTGCTGGGCCTGCAGCTCCGCTTCCGATGCCTTAAGTCTCTGGGTTTGTGCTTCCAGTTTTTGGTTTTTTAATTCAAGTTCCGCCTGTTGTTCCTGGGCTTGTTTATATAGTTCTTTAATTGTCTGCTGGGATCTTACGGTATTCATGCGGATGGCCGTATTCTCCGTGTTTTGCCGAATGAAATCAAGCTGCAGTGTCGTAAACGGATTAACCGCCCCCACAAGAAATACCCCCAAAAGCTCGTCTTGATGAAGCAGCGGAACGATCAAATAATTCAGTGCCTGCCGTTCGCCTGCGCCGTAGTTGATCTTGGGCGCATCATATTCCACATCTGTGAAAGTGATTATTTCTTTTTCTGCTGCGGCCTGACCGACCATGCCCTCACCGATTTTGATATGATTGAAATTTCCTTTTCGATCTGTAAAGGCATAACTTCCGATCAGCTTCAAATCGTTTCCGCTGCACTGATACACCGCCCCGATCTGGGCGTTAAGGTGTTTGACGATAAAAGAGATAAAGTGCTGTGCCAGTGAGTGATCGTCCTGTTCGCCGCGCAAGGCATCATGCAACCCTTCTTTTCCGTTTTTCATCCAGTCGATTTCGTAAAGTTCTCTTGCCATCCGGTTCAACGCATCAGCCAGTTGCCCAAGCTCATCTTTTTGATCCAATTCGATTTGCTTTTCAAAATTGCCTTCTGAAATGGCCCGTGCAAATTCCATATCCTCAATAATCGGCCTTGTAAATTTCCTTGCCATAATGAATGCGGCAACACCGATCAAAAGAATTAAACCTGAGGAAATGCCCAGCCCCTTCATAATAATAGCACGAACCGGGGATTCGACTTCAAATTTATCAATTTTAGAGATCAGATACCATTCCACACCGCTGACATCCAGAAGGTTGTAGGCCACGAGAACTTTTTTTCCTACACTATCAATATACGTGCCGTGGTTTCCCTTGACGCCATACTTTACCGCATCTTCCCAGTAATTCAAATTATCCAGAACAACACCGGTAACATATTTACCGTCTCCCATGGTCCGAAGATCGGTCCGAAGCTCAAACCGATTGTTTCTTTTGCTCCAGCCGACGATATAAGATTCGCCCGTCTGCCCCATTCCTTTCCTTGATTCAATGATATTTGTTAAAAAGGAAGGCGGCAGCTGAACCACAATCACTGCAATTAATTTGCCGTGCGAATCAAAAACCGGTTCGCCGTAAAAAGCACTCTGGATTCCCCCTGATGGTTCATAGGGTGCGAAATCCTCAACGGCCCCTTTTCTGGATTCGATCACTTTTTGAAATACTTTTGCAAGACCGGACTGCTTGAACTCACCACTTAATACGTTAGCAGTCCTGTGGGTTTTTCCTTCGGTACTTAACAAAACGTTTTCGTTTTGTGCGTCGACTACGATAAGATCTTTGTAGCCGCTCATTTTACTATATTTCTTAAAATACTGAATATAAGCGTCTGTTCGTTGTTTCGAATCCCCACGCGGCCCGCCAATAAACGCTCCTGGATCGGAAATCAAGTCTTTAATAAATTTAATGGTTTGGGGATTTTGGGCTAACATCCGAATGGATGTGTATTGATCTTTAAACGTATTCTGGAGTTCACTTCTCCTGAGTTCCTGCACAGTGATCAACTGATTGAACGATTTATCCATCAGCGCATCTATTGCCATGCGACTACTGAAAAAACCTGCGATACAGAGTGGAATAATCCCGGTAAAAATGAATAAAGAGACCAATTTCGGACCGATATTGATGTCGCTTAACTTCAGCATATAACTTCCTCAAGTTTACAGATAAACAGACAGGACGTTGATTTTTGCAAAACAAGGTATATCAAAAGTTGAACAGATGCTCAATAGCATGAATTACAGACGCAACTCAATGATCCGGTTTTATTTGTTTAATATGCGTTGCGAACAGCAGGCGCTATGTATTTCTCCTTTTATCGTTCTATGGATGTTGTGTCTCCATTTGTTTCTTTTTTGCTCTGTTATTCTCTTAATTTTGTTGACACCGGGTATCACGGTTTGGGAATTATATTGTAATTATGGCTTTTTTTGACTTTATAATTTCAGTTAAAAGTTCTCCTGTATATATAACTTCAACACCTAAATTTTCTAAAGTTTCTGAGACTTTTAATTGTTCGGCGCACGCCTTGCACGCAATGATGTGAACACCCTTTGCCAATGCGTTCCTGATTTGGCTTTGAATACCGGTGTCATTACAAATCAGGGTAGCCGTAGCTCCCCAAACTATAATGGTGACTTTTTCCCACCAACCATGAATCATGGAATTTATGCTATACATGAAAACCATATTTTCAGCCGTGACAGGGTTGTCATTTGTCCATAAAACATATAACTTAGTGTTGTCGTCCATGAGCGTTCTGTATCCTTATTTGGTTTTCTAAAATTCTAATCAACTGGTAATCTTTGAGTAAGGTTCAGGTCATGTGGCGCTGATATAAGAAATTCATTCATTGAAGGATTGGAACAACACCCCTTCAATTTAACATAATTCTTTTCTCTCCCCCTTTGTAACCGGGCTATTCACGATGTGAAGGCCCGGTTCCTTTTATTCTGGTACAACCATAAAATACGATTATCACCAGGCCTATCCTATAGCCAGCTGACTTTGGCTTCCTGCCGCCCGGGGATATGATGATACTTAAACTTGGGATACCCAAGGGCCAGGGCCGCATACACCCCGTGGTTTTCAGGCAGATTCAGATATTGGGCGATCGGTGGATACTGGCTTGCGGCCCGCATGAAAAAACCTGCCCAGAAACTGCCGATACCGTATGCGGTGGCCGCAAGCTCCAGGGATGTTACGGCAATGGTGCAGTCTGCGATTGGATTGAGGGCGTCTTTTGCCGCATGAGCGATGGCAAAAAGGGGGGCGCTTCTTAAGATCATATCTTCACCGGTTTTCCAGGCAGCGACAATTTCGGGAAATGCATTGTTCTGTTCCAGCCACTGGACGGTCATCTTTGCCAGTTCATGAATCTTATCCCGGTCATCCACCAGCAGCCAGTGAACTGGTTGACGATTTTTGGCTGTGGGTGCCCAGCGCAGCATATCCATGAGGTGGGCCACCTTCTCCCGCTCAACGGGCTTATTTTTGTAAACACGCACGGATCTGCGGTTTTTCAGCAATGCCTCCATGGCAGGTACATCCACGGCGATCTGCTTTAAGCCCGGTTCACAACTCTCCGCAGCGATACCGTCAAAGGTCAGTGCATCCGACGGGCATACGGCAAGGCAGTGGCCGCAGCGCATGCAAAAATCTTTGGCTTCGGGTATGACTTCCGGAAACCCGTCACTGTTTTCCTTTAGAATATTGAAAGGACACTCAATAATACAAATTTTGTCTCTTTTGCATTTTTCAGTATTAATTTGAATCTGCATGTTTATCTCCAATCAAAATAAAACGCTGTCCGGTTTTAACAGTACCGGAAAACATGTTCAGTCGGAATATCCGAGAACCCGAACCTGGGCGAACTGCCGGTGCCCGTCACGGGTGCCGTGAAATCCGAACCCGCTCTCTTTGGCACCCACCCATGGAGCATCGCCGGCCCCCACGCCCCGGTTGACGCCCACCATGCCCGCTTCAAGGCGGTCGGCAACTTCCCGGGCCTTTTGTTTACCAAAGACCACGGCACCCAGGCCGTAAGGCGTGTTATTGGCCCGACGGACGGCGTCGTCAACAGAGGTGAACCGGCTGATGGCAACAACGGGCCCGAAGGTTTCTTCCTGGGCCATGACCATATCCTCGGTCATGTCCACGATCACTGTGGGATGAATATAGGGCGGGGATTGATCAGAACCGCCCAGCAGTATCCGGGCCCCCTTAGTCTGGGCATCCCGGATGTGGTCCAGAATCATGGCATGCTGTTTTTCATTGATAATGGGGCCGACGTTCACACGGGGCATATCCCAGGGTCCGGCTTTATACAGGGCGGCAATTTCTACGACCCTGGATTCAAATGGTTCGGCAATCTGCCGGTCCACATAGATCCGTTCGGTTGAGGTGCACATTTGTCCTGCGTTCTCAAGGGAACTGCCCACGGCAAACCGGGCCGCGGCATCAATATCAGCGTCGGCCAGAACAATCATGGGGTCGTTTCCGCCAAGCTCCATGACCAGACGTTTGATGCCGCCGGCGGCCCTGGCCATGATATCCTTGCCTGCAGCCCGGGAGCCCGTAAAAGCAATGATATTCACCGGGCTTTCCACCAATGCCCTGCCCTGGGCACCCCTGCCGTGGATAATCTGGAGCACGTTGTCAGGAAGAACCCGGTTTAGCAGGCGCACAAAATAATCGGCCACCAGCGGGGTCTCTTCAGAGGGCTTAAATACAACAGAATTTCCAGCCATCAGCGCCGGGACAATGAGATTGTTGGCCATGGCCAGCGGATAGTTCCAGGGGGAGATCACGGCCGCAACCCCCAGGGGCCTGTATTCAATCCTTGTGCCGTTGCCGGTCTCTTTAGGCTGCAGCGCCTCAAGGACCTGGCCTGAAATATAGGGGCCGCCGTAAAGCGTGCCGTTGACCTCCACTGTGGCCCGCCGGATATCCTTGCCCATTTCCCGGCATATCAGATCCACCAGGGTTTTGCCCCCGGATTCGGCCCCGGCCCAAGCCTTTTCCACCAGGGACCGGCGTCCTTCCAGGCCCAATTCCCGCCATGCCGGTGCAGCGTCACGGGCCCTGGCAACACATTGGCTTATGTCTTCCGGAGAAGCAATCTTTACCTCACCCAGCTTTTCCCCGGTGGCCGGGTTATGGGATTCCAGCATATCATTCATTTTCAATTTCTCCCCCCGCAGATCACATAAAGGGACATGGCATGTTATAGTTTTTTAATGATTTTAATGAAGGTATCAATCTCCTGATCATCTAAAGCGCTGACGATAATATCGACTACTCTTTGTTCCGCAAGAAAGGGCAGCCGGGCAATGTTGCGTCCTTTTTCGGTCAGTCTGATGTAAAATTTACGTTTGTCCCGGGTGCATCGTTTCTTTTCAACAACCCCCAGCTTGATCAGTTTATTTACGATGTCAGTAACGGATGGCTTGGTGACCTTTAAAATTTCAGCAAATTTTCCAAAGGTGATATCAACGGTTCTGTCAATCACTTTCAAATAGTGCAGTTGATTGACTTGAAGTTCCGACATCCCCAGCTTGTCTGAGATTTCAAGGTTACACTCATGCCCCAGGCTGTTGAATTTTCTCACCGCCTCATAGATCAGTTCTCTTTTCACAAGATACCCACTCATTTAAAGATAGTTTATGAACTGTTTACTAATTTACCTATGAAAAATTGTCAACGGTTTGATTCAGGTCCTTACAAATACTGCTATGAGATAGTATTCTCAAACATTATCAATATACATGACGGCCTAAAAGTAATAAATTTTGTTAGTTTCTATTGAACTAATTTAAAACATACCTATTATGAATTTTATCCGGCAGGATTTTATTGACTTAAAAAAGGAAGATTAAATGGAATCCAATATATTGAATAAAGAAATGATGGTCGTACCCGTAACGCAAACCGTATTTTTTCCTGAATCAAATGCCCAGATTCGGGTCACCTCGGACCTGGGCAAACAGATAAAACAGCGGATTGAGAAAGGAGAGACAATGGCTGTTGCCCTCTCCGCTAAAGAAGGATTTAATGCAGACCATGCGGATGCGGATAAACTGTTCTCCACGGGAACCTTGATTTTTTTTAATTCCCTTACGGCCAATGACATCCTGTATGCAAAAGTGCATTCAAGGGTAGCTGTTGAATCTATTTGGACGGACCATGGAACAACCCAAAACGCAATTGTTGCCCGGGTGGTTCCGGCAAAAGACCAGATTGATATGGACCCCGGTGACCAGGATCGCATGCTTGCGTATATCAAAAAGATTGCCTATGACATAAGCGCTCACTTCAAAGGGTCCGAAGCCTATATCAAAGAGATTGAAAGAATTAACGCCCTCCAGGAGATATTCGGGTATCTGATGCCAAATATTCCTGTTTCCGTAAAGGAAAAGCAAGCGCTTCTTGAAATCGATTCATTAAAGCAAAGGGGAATTGCCTTTATGGATATGCTCCTGCAGCATAAAGAATCCATAAGCCTGCAGATTGAAATGGCGCAGAAGTTCTCCGACCAGACCAATAAAAAATACAGAAGAGCTTTTTTAAAGGAACAGCTTAAAAACATCCAGGAAGAGCTCAATGAGGGTGCTGCCGATCAAGATTCTAAAGGCAAGGGCAAGAAGGATTATGCCGCTTTGATTAAAGCCGCCAATATGCCCGAAGAAGTTGAACAGGCAGCGCTCGACGAGCTTGAAAAACTCAATGACCAGGGGCAGGGAAGCCATGAAATAAATGTCATTAAAAATTATCTGGATCTTCTCGTGGCATTGCCGTGGGCAACCATTGACGAAAAAGATATTGATATCAAAGAGGCATCAAGCCTGCTTGATGCCCATCACTACGGGCAGGAAAAAATTAAAGAGCGCATTATCCAGCACTTGTCCGTGATGAAGCTTAAAAAAGAGAAGCAGGGTTCGATACTGCTTCTTGTGGGCCCTCCGGGAACAGGGAAAACAAGTCTTGGCAAAGGCATCGCAAAAGCCCTGCAAAGAGAATATGTCCGGATCAGCCTTGGCGGCGTCCGGGATGAAGCTGAAATCAGAGGCCATCGAAGAACCTATATCGGTGCCCTGCCGGGACGAATCATCCAGGGAATGAAAAAGGCGGGCAAGAAGAACCCTGTCTTTGTCCTGGATGAAGTGGATAAACTGGTTTCCGCCTTTCATGGTGATCCTTCAAGTGCATTGCTTGAGGTCCTTGATCCGGAACAGAACAATACATTTTCCGACCATTATCTTGAGGTGCCCTATGATCTGTCGGATGTATTTTTTGTGGCAACGGCCAATGACAAAAGCAGCATCCCGGCACCGCTGTTAGATCGTATGGAAGTGATTGAACTTTCAGGGTATACGGCAGATGAAAAATTTCACATCGGAACAGAGTTTCTGATGAAACTTGTCCTTGAAGAGCATGGCATTAAAACACATCAGCTTGAAATTGATGATATGGCATTCAAAGAGATCATTGATAAATATACATTGGAAGCCGGGGTCAGGGGACTTCGGGGTCAGCTGGCCAAGGTGGCCAGGGTTGCATCACAAAAAATTGTTTCAGGTAATACTGAACTGCCGTTTCAGGTGACCTGCGACATGCTTGAAGGTATCCTGGGGCATCAGATCATCCGGCATGATATGGCCCAGGAAAAAAACCAGCCGGGTGTTGTCACAGGACTTGCGTGGACGCCCCTGGGCGGAGAAATACTTTTTATCGAGGCAAGCCATATGCCGGGAACCGGCAAGCTGACTTTAACCGGTCGCCTCGGGGATGTGATGAAAGAATCTGCGTCAATATCTTTGAGTCTATTCAGATCAAGGCTTGCATTCACATTGCCTGATTTTGAATTTGCCAAAAAAGATCTGCATATCCATGTGCCGGCAGGCGCCATGCCAAAGGACGGTCCTTCGGCCGGGACGGCTATGTTTGCAGCCATCACTTCCCTGATCATGGGGCGTAAAATTGATCCAAAGCTTGCCATGACAGGTGAAATCACACTTCGCGGCCGCATTCTACCCGTTGGCGGAATCAAAGAAAAAGTACTGGCAGCCCACCGGGCCGGTATTAAAACGATACTGCTGCCCAGGGAAAATGAAAGAGATTTAAAGGATATACCTGATGATGTAACAAAACAGCTTGAATTTAAGCTCTTAGATACGGTCGAAGACCTGATCAAAGAAACCTTGGGACTTAAGCTGCCAAAAGCTGAAACCTTGATGATCGGCACACTGCCCGAAGATATGGTCTTTAACTCTGAAGCCGTTTTGTGTGAAAATGACGCCTGATGTTTTCATCATTTAGGCCCAGGGGCGGAATAAAATCTCCCCAAATATGGCGCCGAATTTTTGAGTCTTATTCAAGGCGCTTACTTGGGAGCATATTGAAATATGTGCCTAAGGGAGCAACGAAGATGAAGGCCAAAAAGGCAAGTCATATGGGAGAGTTTATTTTGATCATGGGCCTTAACCTGCCTGACCAATGAACACAAAAGATACCCGGGTTTTCCCGGGTATCTTTTTTTGAAAATGATCTATGGAAAGGGGACGTGCTACACACATATATGATGTACTGCAGGTATCTGGCCCGGCCATGCGCTTATTGACTTTTATAAATGATCTATCTTATAAATACTAACTTTGCGCATCAGCTCA
>Ga0193955_1001407_pt1 | contig 11431 bp, 7 predicted proteins | sample BB_6_MG_FD_140343 | JGI IMG/M metagenome (GOLD analysis project Ga0193955, IMG submission 140343) | Microbial mat bacterial communities from the Broadkill River, Lewes, Delaware, United States - BB_6_MG | ecosystem: Environmental > Aquatic > Freshwater > River > Microbial mats | place: USA... | reverse complement strand
CTTGATGTTCTTCATTTATTTTTTTAAATAGATTTTTTTTGAAAGAATCTTTATTTGACAAAATATCATAGTAAATGGCTTTTGCATAAAAACCTTTTAGATATGAAATAAAATTTACTTTTGAAGTTATTATTGCAATATTTATATATTCCAATTTTTTTAAAGATAACTCTTTATTTATTGAGGTAAAAAAAGAAACATTTTCATTTTTTAATTTTACTACATAGTAATCTTTTTTATCATAAATATTTACAATTTGAAAATCCCCACTAAGAAGCTCTTCTTGCGTGAAATCTTTATATTTAAAATATTCATGAATTATATTAAAAAGGAAAATAAGTAGAACAAAGATAAAAACAAAAAGAAGCTCTTTTTTTGAAGATATTAATTGTAGACTATTCATAAAAATAGTCTACAATAAAATAAGTATATTTATTATTATAGTAGCTGTTGATTTATTTTATTTTTTAATCTAAATTTAACTCACCTTTAAATTTAATTGGAAACTCATCAGAGTTTAGTTGTAGTTCGTAGCCTTTTTTTATTGTTTCATTTGGGATTTTCCATTCTTTTTGAAGTAGTTTTAAAACTGAAGCTTTTGTATATTTTGTATTTATTAATGCTATTGCATAAGCTGAAGCTTTTATATCTTTATTCATTCCTTTATGATAAAAAGTTGCTATGTTTTGATAAGATTCTAAATTACCCTCTTTTATCGCTTTTTTATACCATTTCTCTGCATTATCATAATCTTTTAATTCAAAATAAGATGCTCCTATATTACTAATTGCCATTATATCTTTTGTTTTCTCAACTATTTTTTTATAATAAGTAATTGCTTCATTATAGTTCCCTTTTAATTCATTTACTTTTCCCAACCTAAACAACGCCTCATCACTGCCAAGCTCAATTGCATTTTTACACCAATTAATAGCTTCTTCATACTCTTTTTTCATTTGATAGGCATAACACATATAATTTGAGTTTTCTGGCATGGGTTTCATTGAGTTTGAGTATTTAAACCATTCTATGGCTTTATCATAATCTTTTAGCTTTTCTGAGTAGGCGTATCCTATTTTTGTGGCTGGGATTGGGTCTTTTTTGGCATCACTCCAATTACTCCAATAATTATCTAGAGTTTTTTTAGCCTCTTTATCCCATTGAGGCAGAGGTAAAGAAGCTGTATATTTAACTTCCTCTTTTTTCTTTGATTGATTATCTTCACAAGCAGTGAAACTTAAACTTATTATTCCTATTAAAACTATCTTAACTATTCTTTTTATCATTACTCTTTTCCTTTTAATAACTCTTCATCTTCTACTGTAAAACTTACTTGTTCTAATGAAGCTATATCTATATAGCAGTTTGGTGTTATTTTATCATTATCTCTAAACTCTACTTCATATTTTAATTCTATTTGTGAGCTTAAAACTACTATATAAGCTTTATGATTTTGGCTCTTTATTTTATTTGTAAATTGGTTTAAATTAAAATATGGATTATTTTCTGGGAAGAAATTAAAAATTGCATAATCATCTATTTTTTGGAGTCCATCATCAATTTCCAAATACTCATCTCCATAAGGAGAAAAGAAAAGTTTAAACTCTTTATCATCTGCAAGTATCTTAGGAATCTTCAATGCTTTTTGAACATAAAAACTTATTTCATATCCTGATATTGTTCTTACTCTTTGTTGTGATTTAAATTCTGTCTTTTCTAACTTATATCCAAACAGTGAAGACTTAAAAAAGCTTAATTCATTTTTTAAACTTGTATCAAAGTATTGTTCATTTCCTTTATAATTCTCTCCTATAAAGTTTACTAGTTTTTTTGTATTATTAAAGCCATCTGAAGAATTCTTCTACAAAGCCTATTGGATTTACGCTCATTTCTATCTATATTTTGAGGAATTTTTTATATTATCTAAGTCTCTTTGAACTTCTTCATAGCTCATTGGTTCTTCTTCTTGTGAACTTTGAACATAATATCTTACAGAAAAAAATAGTCCAAGGATTATTATAATTGCTAATGATTTATTCATTTTATAATCCTAAGTCACCTTTAAATTTAATTGGAAACTCATCTGAGTTTAGTTGCAATTTATAGCCTTTTTTTATTGTTTCATTTGGAATTTTCCATGTTTTTTGAAGTAATGTTAAAACTGATTTTTTTGTATATTTTGTATTAATTAGTGCAATTGAATACGCACTTGCTTTTATATTATCTTTTAAGTTATCATGATAAAATTTTGAAATACCCTGATATGCATCTAAATCTTCTTTTTCAATTGCTTTTTTAAACCATTTTTCTGCATTTTTATTATCCAGCATTTTTGTATAAATACTTCCTAAGTTAATCATTGAATCAGGATGATTTTTTTCTGAAGCTTTTAAATACCATTTTACAGCATTTTCATAATCTTTTAGTTTTGAATAACTAAAACCCAATCCAATTAACGCCTCATCACTCCCAAGTTCAATAGCATTTTTACACCATTTAATAGATTCTTCATACTCTTTTTTCATTTGGTAGGCATAACACATATAATTTGAGTTTTCTGGCATGGGTTTCATTGAGTTTGAGTATTTAAACCATTGTATGGCTTTATCATAATCTTTTAGTTCTTCTGAGTAAATAAAACCAACTTTGCTAGCAATAATTGGATTATTTTCTGAATCATATAGTAATCTTATTTTCCCTAGCTTATTAATTTCTCCATCCCACTCTGGCATAGGTAAAGTAGCTTTATATACAGTCTCTTTTTTACTCTCATTACAAGCTGTAAAAAATATACTTAAAGCTAAAATTGCTAATATTTTTATTAAGTGTTTTAATCTCATTATTTAGTTTCCTCTTTCTTTTCTATTAATTTATCTAACTCTTCTATGTCTTGTGTTGTAAAACTTGATTGTTTAAAGTTTAAAGCAAATAGATAGTTTAAATCTTTATAATCATAAATAAAATCATACTTTAACTCTACTTGTGATGAAATAACTATTATAGAAGCTTTTTTATGATTTATCGTTTTTAATTCATCTAAGTATGTGAAATTTTGGTTATATAAGTTAAATGTATAATAGTCATTTTCTTTTGGAAAATTTTGTTTACTTTTTTTAATTTCCATATATTCTTTTATATACTCTTCTTTCCCTTCTTCTTTTTTATCCTCAACAAAAATAAATTTAGAATCTTTATCTTCATAAATAATACTAGGTATCTTAACAAAAGTCTTCTCATAAAGTATAACATCTACATTATATTTATTTCTTAGTTTTTTTACTCTTTTTGTATCGCCTAAAAGTTCTAACTTATATCCAAACAGTGAAGACTTAAAAAAGCTTAATTCATTTCTTAGACTTGTATCAAAGTATTTTTCATTTCCTTTATAATTCTCTCCTATAAAGTTTACTAATTTTTTTGTATTATTAAAGCCATCTGAAGAGATGGCTTTTAATTCTTCTTTGTTATTTGTTGTCTCAAATAAATATGGGGCTTGATATTTCTTATCTTGAGGTATATCTCTTAGATTTTTCCAAATAGAAAAGTCTATTGTTTTATATAGTAATGATTTTTTTAAGTATTTATCTAAATTACTATCTATTATTTCATTTAAAATCAGACCACCTATTATTGCTACTATTGCCCCTAGAATTATTGCTGGTAGCGCTGGTACTGTTAATAGTAGTGCTAAACTTATACCTGCTAATGCTGTTGTTACAATTAAGGCATCATAATCTTCTCTTTTATATAAGTTTACTACATCAAAGACTGTTGTTATTATTATTGTTACTACTGCAACTCTTGCTAAGCCTTTTTTTGCCATAAAACTAAGCAATCTTTTACTTGATAAACTTACTTCTTTTGCGGCATTTGTTTTTAAAAATAATTCTAAAACTTTCATTGAATTTTTTGGATATTTACTTACTACTAATCCTAAACTTACTGTTACATTTGTCAAATCATTTACAAAGCCTATATGAGTTTTTATATTTTTTTTACTATCATCAAAGAATAGATAGTCTGTTATTTTTGCTATTGCTATTAGATTTCCATAGGTTTTTAATCCTGTGTTTAAATATGTTGCTGATTTTTGGGAAATAGTTCGTCTCTCAGGTAATTCATTTGTGATTTGTTCCAAAATCTTATCAATATTAGAACTAATCCCCTCTATATATTTTAAAGTCTCATAATACTCTCTTTGCAAGCTTTTTATATTTTGGTCTTGGTCATGGATATGTCTATAGTTTAGGTCTTTTTTTGTATCAGTTTTTACAGCTACTTTAAACTTCTCTATAAACTTAAGTGCTTTTTTCTTTGAGTTAGAAAATATCAGATCATTTAATATCAGATTCATTTGCATTGAAGAGTAGACTTGGGATACTTTATATTCTAAAATCAAAGTATCTTTTTGATTATCACTTAAAGCTATTTTCTTTTTTGTCATATCTACTACAAAATCATAAATATGATTTAACTTATCATTGAAAAAAGAGTTTATATTTGTTTCTTCATCAAGATATGTTCTAGGAGCACTTAGTAGATAGATTATATTCATAGCTGAAACAACATAGTTTAATTTATCTGTATTTTCAATACCTTCATATACTTTTAAGAGCTCTTTTAGTTTTGTATCTTGGAGTTTTATTCCAATCTTTTTTATAATATTTATTGGCTTTTCTATCTCTTCTTTATAATAATTTATATTTTCACTATAAATATATTTTGATTTAAAACTTACTTTTTCACCTTTTTGTTCAAAGGATTTTATTTTTTTTACATAATCTAGGTTTTCATATTCTTCTAGAAATTTATCTCTAAAGCTTATAGGCTTGATCATCATATCATGATATACTTCTTGTTTTTCAACTGCTTCTTGCATATCTTTTACAGAGCTATCACTTATATTTGGTTTTGGTGCGATTGTTCTTAGTTTTATTAGAAAACTATTTCTTAAACTATTTATTTTTGAATAGATGTTTGTAGACTTTAATTCATTTTCAAATTTTTCACTATATAATAAAGAGAATAAAATATGCGCTAAAACATGGGACGCATTACTTTTTACTTGGGTATAGTCATCATTACTTGTATTGAATTCTAAAGCTTTTATGCCACTTCTAGACATATTTGCAACATATCTTCTATTTGTTTTTTTTACACTATTAGTTAAATATACATACTTATTGGATGTTCTAAAGTTTGTTTTACTATAGTATGCACTATTTTTATCTTCATATTTATCTTTAAAGAAATCTTTTTTTAAAAATTGTATTTGCTGAAAATACGATTGAGCTATATTTTCTTTATCTTTTTCAAGTATTTTTGATATATCTTTTTCTACTGTTAAAAGATTAATTAGTTCAGGGTCTGTTAATAATAAAGAAACCATATCATTATAGATATTTTTTAATTCTTGCATAGAATCATTATAGATTTTTCTTTCTTCTTTTGACAGATAAAAATAATCCACCATATTAGCAATAGTATAAGTATATTGGTTTCTTTTTTTTACATCTTCTATTATAGGGTCATTATGAGCAAGAGCTAATTTATAGTTTGTATAATATCTTACATACATATCTTCTATTTCACCTAGAATATCATCTATCACACAAAGGATATTTAATCTTTTTTGTTTTCCATTTTTATCTTGTTTAAATTTCTTTTGTATCTCTAGGTCTTCTTTTATTATTTCATTAGTAGGTATTCCATTTGAGTCTTTAAAGTAAAAACTATTTTTAGTATCTGGCTCTTTTGGATTTAGAGTTAATCTTTTTAATTTTTTTATATCATCATTATCTATTAGTTTTATATTACTATATGATATATCTATTTTAGTATCTTTTTCTATTGGGATATAGTTATATTCTATATTTGTTTTAGTATTTTTAAAAAATATCTCTTTTATATTTTCAGCGTATCTAGTCCCTTTACTTATTACTTTATATTCTTTTACAATATTCTCTTGGTTTATATAAATATAGGCAAAGGTATGCACATGAATATCATCTTTTATCTCCAAAAGTCCATCTTTTGAGCTATAGGCTTCATCTGTTTTTATAAATTCTCTTGTTGGTCGTAGGGGTTTAAAAAACTCTTCACTTTTTCTTAAAAAATACAGGGCATATTTTTCTTTATATTGATTCTTTTTTTCTTCTCTTATTACTTCTTCTAAAGGTTCATCTTCTTCTACTACCGCATTTTCAAAGCTAGGTTTTTTATCAGAACCTGCAATTGATTGTCCATGAAAACTCAAAGAAACAGCTGCTCCTTTATTTGACACTATTCCTACAAAATCAACTGCTGGATTTACACTAGTAGATTTTATATTCATTTCAGCAGAAGCAGAAGTGAAGTTTGCAACTTTGGTACAAGGGCTTTTTTTAGGACATCCTGTGATTGGTGTTCCTGGTAAATCTTGGATATTTACAATGGGAACACCTGCACAAACTACTCCTGTGGTACTTGAAGTTCCTTTAGGAACAACTTTACCTCCATGGGCGCATTGGGCTACATAATTCTCTGTAAGCTTTAATCTTTTTGCCAAAATATACCTTTTAAATCATTTAAAATAAATAATGATATTATATATTTATAACTTAATTGTTTATAAAGCCTATTAATTATTCACTCTATTTTCTGAAATTTTCTAAAAAAAATCTATATACTAGCTCTTTTTCTTCCAAATACTCATTTGCGAAATTGTATATTGATGCTTCCTTTTTGTCTCTTTAATTACAAAAGGTACATCTAAAGTATCAACTAATTCAAAATCTCCTTTTTCTTCTAAGTTAAATTTTAAAGTATCCAATGTTTTAACTTCTTTATTATCTTCTATATATCCACCAAGCCAATTTGACTTTGGAGTATAATCTTCAAGCCAAGTATAGGGACTTAGTAATACTAATAAACCGCCATTATTTATTCTATTTGGTATATCATCTAAGAATTTTTGAGGGTAATATAATCTATCAATTAAATTTGAACAAAAAATCAAATCATAAGCTGTGTATATATCTTTTAAATTACAAGCATCACCTTGCATAAATGTTACTTTTTCTTTCACTTCATCTAATGCAAAATCTTTTAATGAAATAGTTTTTTCATCATACAAATCACCTTCAGTTGCTACTTTATAAGTTAAGTTTTCATATTTTTTTAATTTTATTCCTACATTAATAAAATTAGTTGAAAAATCAATTCCTAATACCTCATCAAAAATTGTAGCTAACTCATATGAACTTCTCCCTACTGAACAGCCTAAATCCATTGCTTTTTTTGTATTAATATCTTTCAAATATGGTCTTAAAACATCAACTGAAGTTTTGGGAAAGTTTTTGACACAAAAAAACTCTTCTCCATAATGAAATTCGCAATATTGTGAGATTTGTTCATCTGTTTCATATACATTGTCATTTAGTTTTGTTCTGTATTCATTATTTGAAGATACATATCTAAAACCTGCATGTTGGAAAAAATGTTTTCTAAAGGCATATCTAGCACTTCTTAAAGTTTCATTTCCAAGTGAAATAAAAGAACCACCTTTCATAAGTAGATGCCTATCATCAAAAGTGGGTGTTGTAAAGTCATCATAAGAAGGATGAGTTTCAAAGCCATCAAAAGGATATATTGGGGTTAAACTCCATTGCCAAACATTTCCTATTACATCATAAAACTCTTTTCCATCTACTTTAAAAACATACTTATCCACAGGTGTTTGATTAAAATACTTTAAACCTATATTTGCTTCACACTCTTGTGCTTTTGCATAATCATTTAATCTATAAAATTCATCTTCACTAGGAAGTCTTACTTCATATCCTAGTTGTTCTGATTTATATTTACAAAAGGCTTCAGCTTCATAAACATTTATATCAACAGGATAATTAAGTGGAAGAGGAACAATCCTATTAATTTCTCTTAAATAATAAGTATCTTCTTCTTTAGTCCAAAACCTTGGCATTTTAGCTTGTGCAAAATCTAGCCATTTAATACCCTCTTTTGAAAAATAATGGAGTTTTGAATAAGCACCATCTTTTACAAATTCTAAGAATTCGCCATTTGATACTAAATATTTACTTGCTTTAAAATCTTTAATTATTGCCTTATGAAAAGAGAACTCATTATCCCAGCCATAAAAGACTGGATTTTTTCTACTCTTTTCAAGTAAAACCTCAGCACCTTTAACTTCTACTAGCTCATTTAAAGGATAAGTTTGTTTAGCTTCATTGTTATAAGTAAATAGTTCATTACTTGATAAGTGCTCTATTCCAAACTCTCTTAATAATACAGAAGAAGTTTCTATATGAATAATCTCATGCTCTATTCCCATAAGAATAATCCACATAGGCGATTCCCAATTAATTGGTATACTAAACTCTAAAGTATCTATTATATGTAATACTAGTTTCTTAACCTCATCTCTATATGCTTTTGTTTGTTCATATGTAGGCCAAGTATAATTCTCATCATTTAAATCATCCCAAGACATTTCATCAACACCAATGGCAAAGATAGCTTCATAAGTCTTATTTACTCTTTGCTGGGTAATATTTGCAACAACTAATTTATTCATAAAAAATGTCGCAGTGTGTCCATAATAAAATAATAAAGGATGTCTTAGGGTATTTGCTTGTTCATATAATGATTTTTTATCTTTTAGTAAATCAAATAGCCTTTCATCTAACTCATATATTTCTAAGAAATAGTCCCTAATTTCTTTACGTTTTTCTTCTATTGTTCCTGTTGTTAAATTTATAGTATCTTTCCTAAGATTCATGTTTTATTACCTTTTGTATTAGTCTTTAATTCATAAATTAAATTAATGGCTTACAAATACCCTTTTGCACAAATTTCTCAAATACCAAAGAAATTTGTTCTTTCTCATAAGTATCCATTAACTCCCAGTGCTCTTCTAGTCTTTTTCTTAAGCTGTCAACATTTAATCCTAATAAGGATTTTGCAATAATATTTTCACAAAGAATAATTCCTAAACGCTTAATTGAGTTTGTAGAATCTAATATTTCTATACCTGTATTTGTTAAATTTATTGCTTTTTGTATAAGCTCTTTATCTTCAAAATCAACTAACTTATATAAAATATTCAAGGCTTGATTATGAAGTACAACTGGTATTTCATCCCTATCGCCAACTGAATTTTTTAATGATACAGCAATATCTCCTAATAAAATTGATTGATTTATACTATATGTATTTTCTAAACTATTTTTTAAGTATTTAAATCTATAAGCTATAGACATATTTATAAAAGTACCGCCATATTCAAAAGCACCAAGAGTAGGAATAAGTAAACATTTTTTATAGTTTATTATTGCTTTATCATAATCTTTATTCCATTCATAGTAGTTTGCTTTTATATTGTAATAATGCCAAAGCCATAAAGGTTCATTGTCTTTTATATGCGAGAATAATATTTCTCTTAATTTTGCTAAAGAATCCAAACCTTCTTTTTTCTTCTCTTCTTTTCTTTGACTAACTATAATCCAAGACTTTCTTTGAAGATACCTTACTTCAATATCATTAGGCTTTAAAGAACTCTTAGCTAAAAAATCTTTAGGCAAAGAATCATAAGCTTTATCAAAATTTCCCATTCTCTCATAAAGTGAGCATTTATCAATTGCATATTTACTTGGGTTTATTTCATATAAATATTCACATAAAAATAAAGCTTGATCAAAATGTCCATTTCTTTCAAATAAAAATTTTAAATCATTTAAACTACTAATTGATAATTTTCTATATATAGACTTATTTGTAAGAGTAAAATTCTCTATCTCTTTAGAATCAAACATTTTCCCAGCAATATCAAACCAATATATATCTATTAAAGCATATTGTTGTTTTTTCTTAATACTAAAAATTAGTCTTTCTAAAATTGCTATTGTTCTTTTCTCATCTAAAATTATATCTTTTACATAATAATATAAAATAAGTAAGGAAATTGGATTATCAAAATATTCTAAACACTGTTCAATATGATTTCTTAAAAAATATGACAGTCTTCTTTTTTCATCATCTAAAACTTTTTGTTTTACTATATTTGTAAAATACATTTGTGCCGATTTTTCTTGAGCTAAAAGAAAAAAATCATCAGAGCATCTATTTATAAAATTTTGAAAACCAGATATTAAGCTATCAGCTTCTTTTTCATTACTTTTATCTAAAAAGAAACTTCTTCCACAATATTCAAATAACTCTAAAGAAACAAATTTTTTAGATACATTGTTATTTGAACTAATAACAGTAGTTGAACTTAAATGTAATAAAGAGAATAAAGCTTTCTCTTTTGTTGACAAAAGGAGTTCAACATTTGAGTTATTTTTTAAATATCGTTTATTCTCGATTTTTATATTCAATACCTCTAAACTCTTTAATCTTTTTTCAATAACTCTTTTTTGGTCATTTCTAATATAAAAATCAATTGATACAAAATGTTTAATTAAAGAAGGAACAACTAGCTTCCACATCCAATGGTTTTGTTTTAAAAAATCAATATTATAAATTTTTATTTCATACTTTTTATCTAATTCTTTTAAAGCTAGTCTAATTCTTTTTACTCTTCTTGCATCTTTATTAAACCAAGTTTGAAGAATGTCTTTTAGTTGTGAACTTTCTCCTGCTAAAATTGAAGGCATCATAAGAAGCCCAAAAAATAAAACAAGTACAAAAACTATAGATATAGAATCCCCAACATTCCATTGTAAAGGAGTTTCAAAAAGAAGCTTCTTAAAAACATCTTCATATAAAGAAGAAGAAAGTAAAGCAAACATGATAATAAGTACAGAAATAAAACTTAAAATTGAAGCTGCAATTTGCTTTCTTAATCCAAAGAAAAAAGAAGAGTTTCCACAAACTTTATTTAAACTTACTTCAAAATCATCTAAGGTATCTTCTTCAAAAAAGACAATTTCTATTTCATTATCTCTTTTTACTATTATTTCCTCATTTGATTCTCTTTTATTAGATAACAATTTCCCTGTAAAAAGAGTACAATTACTGTTCATCTTTTATACCATCTTTTGCAAATTTATTTTGTATAGGATCACTAAAAGTATAAGTGCCTTCTTTTATGGAAAAAGGGAAAGAAGAATATGATTTAATAAACTCTTCTTTAAACTCATTAGAATAAGGCTTTAATCCCTCTTCTAAAAGTTTGATATAGTTTTTAGGAATAAAACAGTTTTTACTGTATTTATTGGCTAATTTTTCTTTATTTGTAGTCATAAAAGTATATATTTTTTCATTTGTTTCAAAGCCACTAATTGACTCTATTTCTATACAAGAATAATTTTTTTCACGAAGTTTTAAAAAGTTGAATTCTTCTTGCGTAATTTTTAATAAAGTACCACAAGTAGATAAAGTTGAACCTTTTTCAAGATTTAAAAAAATCCCATTTGTAATTTTTTCTTCT
>Ga0193955_1001404_pt1 | contig 11440 bp, 7 predicted proteins | sample BB_6_MG_FD_140343 | JGI IMG/M metagenome (GOLD analysis project Ga0193955, IMG submission 140343) | Microbial mat bacterial communities from the Broadkill River, Lewes, Delaware, United States - BB_6_MG | ecosystem: Environmental > Aquatic > Freshwater > River > Microbial mats | place: USA... | reverse complement strand
GCCAAAACATTGGCCGTGGGTACGGACCAGGCCTTGGCCATGCTCAAGGCCGGCACCATCGACGCCATGTTTTATGTGGCAGGATTCCCCGTGGCACTTTTTTCCGAACAGGTCACGGCCCAAGACGGCCTTCATATCGTACCCATCCGTAACAAAAGTATTACTGAATTTTATCCCGGCGCCCGGATTCCGGCCGGTACCTATCCATGGCAGACCCAGGACGTATCAACCGTTGCCGTTAAAGCCGTGCTGGTTACCTTTGATTTCAGACGCAATAATTGTGAGTATGTCGGCGAGTTTGCAAATATTGTCTATGAAAATCTGGACTGGCTCAGACAAAATGGTCATCCAAAATGGACAAGTGTAGACCTGGACTACCCCCTCAAAGGGTGGGACCAGTATGACTGCATTAAAAAATACCGCAGAACTCGTGATTTTGAAGCGCCAGCCCAGCCCATGGAGAAAAATCCGTTGCTGGATGCCATTAAGGATATTCTTTGATCCCGGCCTGGTGGAGCCCAGCGACCAAGAACCACAGATGAGGTGAATTGAGCCGGGGGCAGGTTATGTTGTTCAGCGTATCATTTTGTGCTCTCAAGAAGAAGGTTTGCCATGTACTGTAGCCATTTTAACCTGAAAAAAAAGCCTTTTCAGCTATGTACGGATAACAGTTTTCTGTGGCTGGGCGACACCCATGCCCGGGCATTGGGGCTTCTAAGGCATGGCATTGACAGCACCCAGCGATTGCTGGTCCTCACCGGTGATATCGGCACCGGCAAAACCACCCTGATTCATGAACTATGTAATTTTTTGCCCCACACAACGGCCGTGGCCCATATCACGGATCCAAGTATTGAACGCCATCATCTGTTTCTTTCCATTGCCCAGGATCTGGGATTTGGGGCGTTTTATGAAGAAGGAAAAGCGTTCGACTCTGTTCTGTCGGATTTTTTAAACCGCCGGAGCCCGGAAGACAAATGCCTGATCATCATTGACGAGGCCCACTTGATGTCGGAACGATTTCTGGCACAGATCCCTGTCTGGGCAAAATCTGCGCGGGATAATCCCCTGACCTTTATCCTGGCAGGCCAGTTGGAGTTTCATCAGGTCATGGAAGAGACCCTGGGGCGTTCATGGCAGGCCCAGGTAGATGTCCATGCCATGCTTTCTCCTTTGGACGAGCAACAGACCCTGGAGTATATCGTCCGACGCCTTGAACTGGCTGGTGCAACAGACCCGATTTTTATTCCTGAGGCTGTCCGGGAGGTACACAGGTATACCAAAGGCATTCCCCGGCGTATTAACATTGCCTGTGACCAGGCCATGATTGCGGCCTTCTCAAAGGATATGCAGATCGTTGATGCCCGGACCTTCCGGGAGGCCGTGGGTCTTTTGGAGCTTCCCCAGGTACCGGCGATGGTTTTGCCGATGGCGCCGGACATTCAAGCGCCGTCCAAGCCCCGGAGGGGGCGGCGGCAGGTAAAGGTGCTGTCCGCCCTGGCTGCGACCGTTATTCTGGTGGTTATTGTTTATACCTTCTACTCCCAAACTTTTTCTGTTCGGGCACCTGCGGCAACGGCTTTCCATGGGGAGCCGCCGGCTGGTGTTGTTCGTCAGGAAATACATAAGACAGAATCCCACGCATCCGTAGCCCTTTCGGGCTCCCCCATAACGCCCGCCCAAGTGCCGTCGGCACCCGCTGAACAAATTCCTGTCAAGTCCAAAAGGGCCGCCGATATGGATGCGTTTATCGAGGAAGTGTTCATGATGCACAAAGCAGATATTATGGTCCAGGCTCCGGACGCGTCGCCCCTGCCGCCGCCTCCTATCACGCCAGTGCGTCAAAAGCACTTACCTGTTCCTGTCGATCCCCAGGCAGCCGGCTACCAGGATTCTAAATCAGTCCATGACTCTGCGGGCGCTTCATCCGCCCCGCCGGATCCGGATGCCGTTATCGACTGGCTTATTCGAGAAAAATCCCGGTAGCGTCCCATAAAAATTTAGATGGAAATCTTTGGGCGTCATCTTGGATATTTTGATGAACGACTGGGGCATATACTCGTTTCCTTGCTACAATATGAGCCCCAAGACAGACCCGAAGGTCAAAAGAGTGGCAGCCCTAAAGCAGCATGGTTTTCGACCAAACAAACCATGGACGTATCTTATTATTAATGCTAAAGTTATTCGCATCATACTCATTCAACACTAATTTTTAGACACAATTAATTTCAAACGGCAATACCGGATAATTTTTCGCCACGAGGCTTTAACATGACTCAACGATTAGGTTATGCATGGTTATTGGCAGCACTGTTGATAGGGGTTTTGAACTCCTATTGCCGGGCTGATGTTCTGGGAAATAATGTTTTTGTGGTTGCCATCCCCTTTGAAAAGCAGCTTTACAGCAAAAATCAAATAACGCAAATGATGCAGACCTATCGTAATATTGAGCTGTTTGAGACGCCCACAACAATTGTTGCCACCGCAGGCCATTATTTGCGGGATCGGGAGGCCCAGGCGCTTCTGGCGATCCTCAAGCCTTTATATCCAAAGGCATATATTGCAAGTCGCTCTGATTTTTCACCGCCCGGCACTCCGGTGCCCTGGCTGTCCCGAATCAAACTGAGCGACATTGGCCATAAAAGGGATATTATTTCCTACGGCCCACGTCCCTATATCTCGCTGGCATTTCCCTGGACTCCGGGGACACAGATTGACGACGGTCGTTTGATGTTGCATCTTAAATGGCCTGTTTTTTTAAAATCCCTTTCCTCTGTTCATGTCTCAATCGGCGGGATTTCTGCCGGGGCCTATGAGCTTGCAAACGATGGCGGCGAGATGTTGCTGTCCATTCCCATGGCGCCATTGGCCGGGTCACTGAATGAAAATCCGCCGGGTCGAGAACTGAATGTTATCGTGCAGGGTTCACTTCGTCTGTTCAACGATTACTGCAAAAATTTGGAGACATCCGAGCTGTGGCTCGCAATGGGCAGTGACAGCCGTCTTGAGCTTTCCCATGCATCGGATACGGCATTGCTCAACACATTTTTACAGGGGGCATCCCCGTCAATTGTGGTGGCTGCCGATCAGGCCCAAGCAGATATCTGCCAGGGCGCTTTGACCATGGTGGCTGCAGCCACGGCAGCTGTACCGTCGGTCAATGTCTCTTGCGCCCTTTCTCCGGCCGTCAACGCCCATGGCCGCACCGTTGTGGTGGGCGATTTTGACCGGGATCTGGTCATCGCTGGTAGCACATTGTATGTCACTCCAGATGGTGCCAGGATCCTTGCCGATAAAGCATCGGTACTGCTTGCAACCCATGGGGCAACGGTTCAGGATATCAAAGAGACACAGTGGAATATCATGGATGAGCCCCTGGCATTTTCCTTTCTGGGCTTTAAAACATCATCGGTAAAGGGAATCGGTGAACTGGTAACCCAGATGAAATTTACCCTGCCCCAGATCAAGGGACTGCCCAAAACCCTGACCGCAGTGTTGCATGTTGCCCATACTCCGGTTCCTTTAAAAGACAAGGGGCTGTTAAAAATCCGTCTAAACGGGAATCTGATTGCTTCCCAGAGGCTTTCCCATCAGGAAAAAAGCGTTCCTTTTTCTACCTCCGTTGTTCTGCCCGTGGATAAACTCACCGATCAGAACCGGTTGGAAGTTGTATTTGCTTACTACATCAGCCAGAGCCTCTGTGAGGGGGTGCCGGCAGAAATGGAGGCCACCTTGTTTGAGGATTCAACTCTTCTAATCGGCCCCCGGGATAATAACGCAACAGGAGCTCTTACGCTGGACCGTATCATGGGCTGTATGTATGGCAAAGGTGCCCTGGTGGTTCCCAGTATGTCGGAGTCGGCTATGCATCCTTTGGGAAAATGGGCGGCGATGTACGGTGCCCTTCACCGGCAGGCCCCTGATTTTTTCCTCACGGACAAGATTTCAGATCAAATGCAGTTTGATTATATGGTCATGTCTGTTGGCAGTTCCCCTGTGCCCGAAGCGGTTACGCCCTTGGTGATAACAGGAGAAGAGATGTCTGTACGAAATCCTCTAACCGGGGAAGTTCCGTTCAAGATTTCTGCCGATGATCCGGTGTGGATCATCCAGACCTTCAGGCACCAGAAGGCGCCGACACTTGTCTTTTCATCTCTGGCACCCGACACAACACCGCTGCCGGACTTGGGGCTTAAAGAAATGGAACGGCTGGGCGGAAATGTGGCGGCCGGGCGGGGCCGTCAATGGCAGTCCATGGATATCGGGCGCAAGCTGGTGGCCAAGGCGCCTGGAAAGCCCGATTTTACATATTACTGGGATCAATACCGGCTGGCGGCCACCCTGGCCCTGGCAGCTATCCTGGTCTGCTTTTTCTACTACATGTACGCCCGGTTGACCGGGAAAAAGAATTGATCATGGGAAAGCCAAGACTTTCATCTGTTACAGCCGCTGCCTGCCTGATTTTATTGTACCTGATGCTGCACAGCGCTCCTGCATGGGCCGAGGCATGGCCCCGCGGTCCCGGGGAGATTTTTTTTGCCCCGAAGGTCGAATACTATGAAACCGGCCATTACTGGGACCGCAGGGGAAGCCTTAAACACCAGGACGAAAAATTTAAAAAATTGTCTGTGCAGCCCTATGTGGAATATGGCCTCACCGGCAAAGATACCCTGACCGGCAAATGCTATTTTGATTTTCTGGACAGTGGCGATGGCAGTACAAAAGGGTTTTCAGATCTTGAAATAGGATACCGACGCAATTTTTATAATGAATCGGGCAAGGCTTTGAGTGCAGGGCTCACGGCTTTGATGCCCATGGGGTACGCTGTGTATGATACGCCCAGTCTGGGATATGGCCGATTCGGGGCGGAAGCAAGTCTTTGCGCCGGATACGGCTGGCAGCTGTCTGGACGCAACGGATTTGCTGAAGCCGTGGCAAGATACCGGGTGTACGAGGGATATCCGTCCGATCAGGTCCGGGGAAGTCTAATCTTCGGCCAGGAGGTAACAGACGTATTGCAGCTTATCTTGGAGTCAGAGATGCAGTGGGGGCTGGATAACGGTGACGTTCTGACCTTTGGCGATGCAAAAACAGTGGACGGCTTTTACCGGTTGTTGAAAATGACGTTGCACAGCCGGATTTCAATAACCCCGGGCACCTCACTTGTGGTGTCGGTATTCCGGCATGTCTGGGGGAAAAACACAGGCCAGGGCGGCGGTATGGCAGTGGCCGTGTGGATGACTTTTTAATGCGGATACTCAGGTGGTGATCGGGCATGGCAAAACGGGTGGGCGATATTTTAATAGATCAGGGGCTTGTATCTCTTGGACAGCTTGAAGAGGCTTTGGCGCTGCAGCGTTCAAAAGGCGGGCGGCTGCTCTGGGTGCTGGGTTCCCTAGGGTATATTTCCCGTTTACAGCTCTTTGAAACCCTTGCGATCCATTATGGACTGCAATTTCAGCTCCTGGATAAAAATGCCCAAAAAGATGTAGACTGGTCCCTTTGCCGGGATCTGACAGCGGAACAGGCAATTCAATTCCAGACCTTGCCCCGTGCATTGCAGGACAATCGGTTGACCTTATTGACGGCATACCCGCAAAATCCCGGCATGCTTGAATTTTACCAGGCAAAATTTCCTGATACGGTCATTGAGCAGGTGGTGATCACCGATCTGGATCTTGTGCGCCTGGTGGACAGCCATTTTAAGGAGGGACTTCAGGACCAGTCCGTGTTCGGGCTGTATTACCGTAATCCTTCAGAGTCGGCCCGCTATGTGTTCAGCCCCTCCCAGGTGATTGTCATTGCCGCGGCAAGCCTGCTGTTGCTGGCCTTGGCATATATCACACCGTTGACGGTATCCAGGTCGGTGTTGTTCGTTATTAATTTTGTATACCTTGCCACGATTTTATTCCGTCTGACGCTGTCCGTGGAGGGGGCGCGAAACGAAATCCTCCAGCCGGTGACAACCCAGGAAGTCCAGGCGCTTGAGGATACGGATCTGCCCCTTTATACCGTTTTGGTTCCGGTCTACAATGAACCCGAGGTGATGCCTGATCTGGTTCGCGGGCTGTCCAACCTGGATTATCCCCAGAATAAACTGGATGTGCTTCTGCTTTTAGAGGAAAACGACACCAAAACCCTTGAGGCCGCAAAAAAAGCCTCGCCGCCCGCCAACTGGCGTTTCATTCATATCCCGGATATCCATCCGAAAACAAAGCCCAAGGCCTGTAATTACGGTGTTCATTTTGCCCGGGGCAAGTATCTAACCATTTATGATGCTGAAGATATCCCCGAGCCGGATCAGCTGAAAAAGGCGGTTGCCGCCTTTGAAAAGAATCCTCCGGGAGAATTTTTATGTTTCCAGGCGGCATTGAACTATTTTAATGCCCGCCAGAATCTGATCACTAAATTTTTTACCCTTGAGTACACCTATTGGTTTGACTATCTGCTGCCCGGTCTGGATAAACTCAGGCTGCCCATTCCGTTGGGGGGGACCAGCAATCATTTTGATCTCGACCTGCTCAAGGGGCTGGGGGCCTGGGATCCTTTCAATACCACAGAAGATGCAGACTTAGGCGTTCGTGCTGCCGCCGAAGGATACCGGGTGGGGGTCATCAACTCCACCACCTTTGAGGAGGCCAACAGCCGTTACGGTAACTGGATCCGCCAGCGCTCCCGCTGGATCAAAGGGTATATGCAGACAGCCCTGGTATTCAACCGCCACCCAATAAAACTGTTGCGCAGTGTGGGGCTTAAAAATTGGCTGTCATTCCAGATTTTTATTGCGGGTACGCCGTTGCTGTTTTTGCTCAACCCCATCATGTGGGGTTTTTTTTCCGTTTGGGCCGTCACCCAGATTGATTTTATGCAGGCGCACTACCTGCCGCTGACCACTTTCTTTGGCCTGATCAATCTGGTGCTGGGTAATTTTCTGGGTATTTATTTGAACTGCATGGCGGTATTCCGAAGACGCCTCTACTATCTTCTGCCCTTTGCGCTTTTAAATCCGGTTTACTGGCTTTTTTTCCATACGCCGGCAGCTTACAAAGCCCTGTGGCAGCTTTTTGTAAAACCCCATTACTGGGAAAAGACCACCCATGGCCTTACAAATTCACGCCATCCCTCATCCGTCTGAGCCTTTGGCAGACAAAGATCGTTCGACCGCGGTGCCGAGTGTCAGCCAGGGGATCTGGCTGTTTTTTTTGCTGTCGGCAGGGTTGGGCCTGTGCCAGTTCATCATCAACATCAGCCTGCTGGACATGGGCATCTTATCCGACATCAACATTAATTTTGGTGCCCGGGCCATGCTGGCATATGACGGCGCGCCGCCCAAGCTTGAGAATATCGGCGGAATTTATCCGCCCATTCCCTATTTTCTGGTTTTGGTGTTCCGTGATCCCATTATGGCCGCCGCCATGGCCGGCGGGGCGGTCCAGGCGGCCATTGTCTGCATGATTAACAGTCTTCGCAAAGCCGGCAGTATCGGGCGGCTGACCGAATTGATTTGTATTATCTGTATCATGTTTTTACCCCAGATGTTGTTTGTATTTACCCAGCGCATTGACTTGAGTCTGACATTATGCGCCTTTACCTTGACCATATGGAGCCTGCGCCGGGTGGAATTGTACGGCCGGACCTATCATCTGACTCTGTGCAGTCTGTGCATGGCCTTGCTCTATCTGTGTGATACGGCCACGTTTCTTCTTTGTCTTCTGTTTGCACCCTACATTGCAAAACAGGGCCTCAAAGTTCATAATTCCATCATTGCTGTGCTTGTGCTGACCTATCTGCCCCTGGCCTTTTTTGCAGTAATTCAGCGCCCCATCAGCCTCTTGTTCTTAGGTGAAACCGATCCGTTCACCCAATGGCGTGACCTGCTTTTAGTCAGTCAGGGGCTTGATATGATAGAGGCCAGGCCCGGCCAGGGGAGTATTGTGGCGGCGCTTATGGAAACCGCGCGCCGACTATCCGATATCTCATATATGCTTGCACCCTGGGTGGCGGCATGGATAATTATGATAGTGCGGGGCGGATGGCGCCTGTTGTTCTCCATGCACAAGTATCTGCTGGCACCGCTGTTGTACTGTTTTTGGTCCCTGTATCTTGGTACGGGCATTTTTGAACGGACAAGCTCGGCGTTTCTTATTTTTTTCGCCCAGGCGCTGCTTTTGGCCACACAGGATTTTTCACCTTCCATTCTCCCGAACACAGCTAAAAAAAATAAAAAATCATCGTTCATTGTAGCATTGGGTATGATATTGGGTCTGGCCGGTGGCTGGGTCGACATGATGCATTCGCCTGACAGGGCCGAACAGCAGTTTATACAGGCATTGCTGCATCAGCAGCGGGACACGCGTATTGACGGTCTTTATAGCCTTTTTGATGCCGTTCATGACACCAAGGGCAAAATTTTGATGGACACCGAACGCAACATGCCCTTGATCTTTTTTTCAGGGACCCCCCGGCGGTTTTTACTGCCCTATCAGCTGGACTATGAAATGGGGTTGTCACTGCCGGCCGCGTATGTGGATTATGTGGTGGTGTATGCAGACCCTGCCTATGATGGGATTGCGCGAAAACATCCATCGGTCATGCATAAAAAACTTGTCGGCTTTTCGTGTATTGCAGAACAGGGTAAACGACTGGTATTCAAGCGCCAGGACGAGACTGCAAAAGACTACCTCAATTAATGATCAAGGTCGTTGGGGGTGGATTTCAAGCGTAAAATTATCAATGGTGGCTGCGGCTTCGGCGTTAACCAGTTCTAAAACAAATTCCATCTGATAGATTTTGAGGTCTTCAAGGCCCGGCCGTGTCGCGCCAAGTCGATTGAGCCCTGGAAAATTACCGTGAACCGCGTTGACAAGATGTTGGGTGATGTCCGTTCGCCAGGAAACTTTTTTTGCGATCACGGCGGGCTTCAGGGGGACGGGTACATGAAAGGCAAATTCATCTTCGTGGGGCACGATGGACTTCATATTGGACTGGTGAAAAATGTAAAAATCGATGACCAGGGGCTTGCGGCCCAGACAATCACTGCCGGGCGGCATGGTAGGACCGGACAACCAGAGATTGACGGCTGCCAGAATCCATGAATCCTCAGGTGTTAAAAGCTTTGCCGTATCCAGAATACAGTCAAGGTTCAGGATGATACGTCGGTTGTTGAGGGGGCAGGGGGGCGGCGAAAAATGCCGACGTGGGCTGCAGTGTCCGTTTTTCCACATGTTTCCCTGGATATAACGCACATACCCCCATGCCCGTCCCGGTCGAAGATTTTTGCCGTATAAATATGCGTCCCATCCGCTGCTTTTAAACCGGGCCGCAGTCAAGGCATGATCATAGGCGCCCTGAAAGGTGCCAAACTCGATCCCCCATGCCCGGGAGCCCCAGGGGGCAAGGCTGTTGCAGCACTGGGTGATGTTGCCGGTGTCAAACGCGTCCAGGAGAAAATTACCATCGCGATTCCATGCCCATGAATTCGCGGTTCCGGCAGCACAAAGGCATATTTTGCCAACGATTTGAAAATGGAGACAAAAAAACACAACAATCAGCGTCGTTATATATTTATTTTTTTTCCATCCCATAGGTCTGTGTCGCGCCATGTTATGATTAGACTTGCAAAGGGTATCATGGTCTTGATTTTTGGACCACGCTTTATTTTACCAGGACACGCAGACTTTAAGGATGAAAGGCAGGTGCAAACAAGATTGTATAAAAAGCGGACCAGACCGGCTTAATTGTGTAATTTTTGTGGTATAATACTTTTGTATTGAGCGTGTTACTTTATCTTGACACAAGCCGTAATTCCCGGGTATTAAAGGAGTTTTTTTATTAACCCAAACGGTTCAGGAAGTCTGGTAATGGCATATAAGATAGCAGTCAACGGATATGGAAGAATAGGACGATGCGTGGTGCGCGCCCTCTACGAGTCCAGGGCATACAGAGAGCAGCTTAGTCTTGTGGCCATTAATGAAACCTGGCATCCTGATACGGTCTATCATTTAACCCGGTTTGATTCAACCCATGGGCGCTTTCCCGCAGAGGTGAAAAAGACTGGCCGGGGGATGTCCATTGACGGCGATGAGATTTGTCTGTTCCAGGAAAAAGAGATTGAGTGTCTGCCCTGGAAAGATCTTGGGGTGGACGCAGTTCTGGACTGCACAGGTATTTTCAATGACAGGCAGGCTGCTGGTCGGCATATGCTCTCCGGTGCTTCAAGGGTCATTTTTTCCCATCCCGGAAAAGATGAAATGGATGCCACCATTGTGTACGGGGTGAATCACGACACGCTGAAAGCCTGCGATACGGTGATTTCCAATGCCTCTTGCACCACGAACTGTTTGATTCCTATTTTGAGCGTTATTGATGCTGTGCTGGGCATTGACAGCGGATCAATTACAACCATCCATTCTGCCATGAACGACCAGCCTGTGATTGACGCATATAATATGGATTTGCGAAAAACAAGGTCTGCCCTGCAATCCATTATCCCGGTGACGACATCCCTTGCAAAGGGAATCGGCAGGATTCTTCCTCATCTGGACGACAGATTTGAAACCCTGGCCATCCGGGTGCCAACCTCCAATGTCTCCATTATGGATATTGCCCTTGTGGTGGCGGCGGATACCGATAGCCAACAGATCAATGGATTGTTGACCCGGGCCGCAGAATCCGAGTTGAAAGGCATTTTAGGGGTGAATGACGAACAGCTGGTCTCCTGTGATTTTAACCATGATCCCCGGTCCGCCATTGTGGATCTGCCCCAGACCCGGGTATCCGGATCCCGCCTTGTAAAGATTCAGGCATGGTTTGACAATGAGTGGGGGTATTCCAACAGAATGCTCGACACCACCATTGCTGCCCTTAACAAATAAGATTTGTCGGCGGGTTTGGTCGGGAAACGATTCAGGCCAACCCGCACGTATTAAAAGCTGAAAGATTTGTGTAAGGAGAGAACCACTTTTTTATAAAAAAAGTAAAGGAGGTTGGCTATGGCGCTGGATCCAACCAAACATGCAGACTGGGAAATTGCAGAAGATGCAGAAAAACGCATGCTCACCATCTATAAGATTGGTGAAAAACTTGGGTTAACCAAAGAAGAACTGCTGCCCCACGGGCATTACATCGGCAAGATTGATTTCATGAAAGTACTTGACCGGCTTAAAGATAAACCAGACGGAAAGTACATTGATGTTACGGCCATTACCCCCACCCCCCTTGGCGAAGGCAAATCTACCTCTGCTATCGGGCTTGTGCAGGGTCTCGGGAAATTGGGGAAAAGCGTTTCTGCCGCCATTCGTCAGCCGTCGGGCGGTCCGACCATGAACATCAAGGGGTCGGCTGCCGGCGGCGGTCTGGCCCAGTGTATTCCGTTGACGCCCTTTTCTTTGGGGTTCACCGGCGACATTAACGCCATCATGAATGCCCATAACCTGGCAAT
>Ga0193955_1001401_pt1 | contig 11457 bp, 8 predicted proteins | sample BB_6_MG_FD_140343 | JGI IMG/M metagenome (GOLD analysis project Ga0193955, IMG submission 140343) | Microbial mat bacterial communities from the Broadkill River, Lewes, Delaware, United States - BB_6_MG | ecosystem: Environmental > Aquatic > Freshwater > River > Microbial mats | place: USA... | reverse complement strand
GGAAACACGCACCTTTACCTGTGTAGTCAACAAATTGATAACCATCCGATTCAGCAGGCATATCTGTCGCCAATGGCATTTCATTATGCTTATAGAAAGGGAGCAACATGTTACGAGTACCTTTATAGGTCCACTTCATATCACTAATACGACCGTTATATCCCTCAAAATCCTCAATCATGATGTCTGACCCAAGAAACGCATCAGTAACCTGCCCTGTTGATAGTCGACGGACTCGGCGCTGGAAACCTAAATAAAGATAGGCATTATCTCGCTTCGCATCATCTTCAAAGCGATGAATTAATAATTGCGTATCTTTGACATCGAAAGGCTCCAATACCTGAACATAAGTCCCGCGAAACAACTCAGATGGATTCGGTTCGATCGCAGGCTTTGGTTCCTGATTCACTCGATGGGTAAAGTTCAAGAAATGAAAGTTAAACTTAAGTGTTCTCTCCAGCTTTCCAGACTCCATATCCCTGAATTTCCAATAAAAGGGATAAATAGCTGCAGAGTCACCCCAGTTGTAACCATATTTAAAATTCCAAGCGAGCTTCTCACCGGCTCTGGGGTCCGACATGGATGGCTCTTCAGGAAAAGGACGGCCCGCATCAGCGCCTTCAATCTGACCTGTTTCATTACCTAACTTAACTTTTCCTAAGCGATCTTGCGTTGCAGCAATATAATTGGGGTGTAAATCAAAGGAATCCGTTTCCCCAACTTTGATCGTGTAATTACCCTGTTTAACCTGCTCTAACATAGCGGGGTCTAACACATCTTTTGCAACTTGCCAGTTATTCTGATCAATAGTCATCCCCACACTAATGCCTGGAGCCGTGGGCATTCCATTTTTATAAGGGTAGAAAGAATTTTCCACATCTTGAAGGGTTGCAGCATAACTACCCTGTGCAGATGACACCACAGCCATTGCGATAACCAGTTTCTTAAACATCACTATTTTCCTTATTCTTATTCATTTAAAAGCTATAACGGACTGTCAGTTGCACTTCATCTTCCTGATTAGCTACACCTATCGGACCATTAGTAAAGCGAGCCAAAGGTTCATAGGTCTCAGGTTGGTTACCATTCACACTCCATGGGAATGTTTCATCACCACCAAATTTAATATTTGCACCCAGTGTTATTTTCCAGTGATCATCGGGTATCCACTCAACAGAGGGAGCCACTGCGGTTGCTCCAGCACGAATATCATGAGCAAGAATAATCTGTGGACTGATACGGTCATTCTGCCACCAGCCTTTAAAGAGCAAAGTGGCGATCCAATTATCTTCGAAGTCGGGCATATCCGATTCGTGTTCGAGTATGTGTTGCCCGAAAACCTGTGCGGAAATAAGGAATGCACGATTTGGGTTAAGCGCCGGAATTAACTGATTTTTATCGAAACCAATAACGTAACGCAGCATATCCGTTCTTTTATGACCATTGGTGTCTCGCGGTAGCTCTTCGCCATTAGAGTAAGTTGTTTCCAAACGCCATACGGCATCCATGCTCTGAGAATAGTAGTCAACCGAACCACCGATCATACGTACCCATGGAAAGTGAATATCAAATACACCATCTGCTGCAGGTGCAGGAATACCGGGTGCGAGAGGTCGAAAATGCAGAGAAGGTAGCTGCTGACGATACACCAGGCCATTCAAAGAAAAGGTCGAATCGCCATAGACACCTTCCCATTTTAGGCCCAACTGGGTATTCCCAAGCTCCCAATCCGGACGCTTAACATCATGTATGATAGGCACAGCAGTTCCGTAAGGGTTAGCCCCTCCTGGGAAAGCAGCTCCTGGCAAAGTATCCAACCGCATATATGAGCTGAAGAAGCATCCTGCATCTAAGATACGGTAAGATTGTCCACAAGTTCCCAAATTGTTGGGACGAAACTTATCAAAATTCCAAACCATAGAAAGATTCGAATCATCAAACGTTTTCGTCGGTCCCATCCGCCACTCGACATTCAACATCCATTGAGGAATACGAATATCTTCTAACTCGTCATAGATATTGTGCCGGGAGTAATCAACAGGATTAATGACATCCAGTACACGGAATAGATCGGTTTTTCCCCAAACCACTTGCTGCTTACCCACACGAACGGACAACTGATCACCGTTACTCAGATCCGTTGTGGCATCCAAATAGAGCTCTCGAATAAAATCCAATTCGTCATTGAACTCAGGGAAGCGAGCATCTCGCTCTTTGTGATCCATATAATCATCCAGATTACGGCATAAAGATGGATCGTTTTCACATGGAAAAGGCACACCCGCTGTCAGAAAAGGGCCTCCCGTTGCACTTCCTTCGGGGTGCCAATTAGACCCTAAGTAGGGCTCTGTCGCGTTCTTCCCAAATTCATTTTCATTGATGTCATAGACACCATCATACGTTGCTCTGAATGTCCCGTTCAGCGTGACATTGTGCCATCGCCCAACACTATCAATAGGCTTCACAAACTCGGCTTGAGCCGTGTTACGAAATTTCGAGATACCCACACCATCTCGATGGTAAGTAGCATTCTCTACGTAGCCTGACCAATTTGCTTCTTCAGCTATCGATTGTGTTGCAGTAACGCCTACCCCTAGCGCAGTCCCCGCACCAAACGCCAACTGAGTTAATGTCGTTGTTATTTTTTTCGACATATTATTTAACTCCTTACGGTTTGTTTTTCTAAAACAGACAAAGCTTCGCCAGAGGTATCGTTGTGAATCACACCGTCCTCATCAACATAGGCTTTGCAAATGAATTTAGGCTTGAATACCAAGACCCAGCTAGGTACCAAAAGCATCGCGGCCGCGCCATTTAGGATAATCATCACGATTAACAAAAGAGCAGCATCCGCTTGAAAACGCAGGTCCGACAAGAGCACCCACATAACAATGCCGGCGATTAATGTGATTGCGGTAAAACTTACGGCCAATCCTGTTGTACTAATCGCCCGCCCAACCGCAGCACCCAAATCTTGAAGGGTTACCATTTCGGCACGGATTCTATCCATCATGTAGATTGAGTAATCGATGCCGACCCCGACACCAACCGCGATAATAGGTACGGTATTACTATTAATACCCATGCCTATGAGTCCCATGTATCCATAGGTGAGCGTCGTTGCAAACAGCATGGCTCCCAGCATCATCGTGCCAGCCATGACCGAGGTATAGAAAAAAGTTACGAAGATAAAAATCAGCAAGAAAACCAACGGCAGAACCCACAGGTTCGTTTCAAAAGCCGCTTCGTTTTGTGAGGCGATAACTCCAATCGTGCCTCCTGCCAGGCGGATCGTTAAGCCCTCAACTTTGCCTTCGTTATCCGCAATCCATGTCTTGGCAGAGTGGATCGCCCTTCTGATGGTCTCACCTTGGTGATCTTTGTAATAAAACACCAAGTTGGCGACTCGTTCGTCTGTATCAACGAACTCATTGAGCGCCCCTGGGATAGGATTTGACATCATATAGGTAAACATCAACCCCCCAACATATCTCTCATCATCAGGGATTTGTGCCCAACGAGGGTCATTGTTATGCAGCAGTCGATTCACCTGTACGACCAAATCTGGGATACCTTTGGCCCCACCCACTTCAGGATCCAGCAACATATGTCGCTTAAAATCAGCCAAAGCAGCTAAGACGTCAGGACGCTTTATTCCACCTTTCTCGGAGGTTTCAGCCACGATGTACATCTCTTCAGACCCGGGAAAACTATCATTGATAGCCCGTGAAGAGAGTTTGTAATCATGGTCCTGATAAAGAATAGGAGACCCCGGCTCAGACTCACCAATCACCACATGCGAAGCGAAGTACAAGCCCGACATCAGCAGAAATGCAGCAAATAGCAGTGCACGCTTGGCAGACTTTTCACTACTGATCAGTTCAGCACACAGAAACCCCACACTGCGAAACAGGTTGTGTCGTATATCAATATCTTTGGGTTTAGGCAGAATAGAAAGAAGCAAAGGTACTGCTAATAAAACGGTTAAAATAATACTAAGCGCCCAAATGGATGCGTAATGCGCCAGCTTCGTATTAAGAGGGATAGATCCGATAGCGATAAGCAGTAGACCTATCGCATCCGATACCACACCTAAGCTGCCCGGACGAAATAGATTCTCAAACGTCAAACGAGCCGCTTTATGATGATCAGCATGCTCGTTTAACTCTAGATAATAGCGCTCCACCAGCTGAATACCATGGGACATTGCACGGGCAGAAATCAGGAATGGAATAACGAGACTGAGAGGGTCAAGGTTATAACCAAACAACGAAATAATGCCTAACCCCCATATGGAAGAGACAATTACACCTGCCAGCGGCACCAAAATTCCATACGCTTTGCGAAAATAAAACACCAGCAAGCCGATCATAATCAACGCAGTAAAGAGGAATATTTCTATAATCTGCCCAAGATACTGATACGCCCAGCCCACCAAAACCGGTTGACCCGTTACATGAATACGAATGCCATCAGCAGCCTCTTGTCCGCGCAGTGCCTGAATTTGCTCAAACGTTGCAGCATAGTCCAATTGCCCTTCATTCAACTGAGCTTTTACCAGTGCCATTTTCATATCGGGGCTAACTAATGGCCCAAACACACGCGGATCAGCTCCAATCGCTTTTCGCATTTGCGCAAGCTCACCATCACTCAACGATTGATGCTCAGGGTTGTAGTAAGGTTCGGAGTTAACGTTGCCTTCTGGTGTTAGCCAGACTTGACGAGAGTTTCGATGTGTAACACTCACCACCAAGTTGTGGTTAACTCCAGGCAAGCTATCAACCGCTTGCGTAATACGGTGAATACGCGCCAGCGTATCGTTCGTAAAAATGTCACCCTTTGTCGACTCAACTCCAACAATAATGACATTCGCCCCCCCAAAAGATTCTTTAATCTCGTTATGAAGCTCAATATAGGGATGAGTCTGTGGTAGCAAATCAGCAAAATCGGAATAGATCTTCACTGCGGGTATTTGAGCTGCAAAAAATAAAGTTGCCGCTAAAATCAGACCTAAAATAATTTTTGGATGACGAAATACTTGGCCATCCAATCGGTGCAACCAATGTGTTGCTTTATGCGCATCAGCAGAATGTTTATCCGTCATAGCAATACCTACAAAGAGTTAAGGGAGGCTCAGCGTTTTGAGCGTGCCATTGCCGCCCGCTAACAAAAGCGTTGTATCGTTCAACCAAAGCGCGTCACGAATATAGGCCGATATGCCGGTGGGGTTGCTCGATTGCCAAACGTCACCTGATGTATCGTTTTTAAGCAAAACACCGTTCTCTCCAACGGCTACTCTTTGCTTTCCTCCAGTGACACCATACAAAGGAGCTACTGTTCCAGACGTTTGTCGTTCCCAGCTTTCACCTGCATCACGCGTCGCCATCACTCGACCATCTAAACCGACAACCCAGCCATGTTGACGATCCTGAAAAAAAGCGGCTTGGGGGTAGAAGTCTTCTGGTATGGGTTCAAGTGGGAACCAGTTCTTACCAGCATCATCTGTTCTGAATACCAGACCAAATTCACCTGTAAGATAGGCCGTCTGTTTGGTGAGAAATTGGATACCCGTTAACATGGCATCTTCATTTAAGGTGCTCTCTTGCCAATTCTTCCCATGGTCTTTAGAAACCATTACGGTAGAAAAGCTACCAACAGCCCAAATGTTGTTATCTGGTGAACACGTTAAGTCGAGTAAGTTTTCAGACGTAGGGATTGATTGAGGCTGCCAAGACTGTGCGCCATCAGTGCTCGTCCATAATGTCCGATCAAAGCTCAGAGCAATAAATCGTCCATCTTCACATGCATCAACGTCTATTAAACCTGGCTGTCCTGGAAGTTCAGTACGCCGCCAATTTAAGGAGTTCACATCTGCTGCCAGAATGACTCCTTGATTCCCAACAGCAACCACTTGTTGAGTATGATGTGCTAGGGCTTGAAATTGATCGGTTCGACGTATCGGGTTTTCAAGTTCTTTTCCGATACCGCTCAGATCCAACTTTGCTTCACACCCTCCCATCACAACGGGAAGAGTCAGCATGACTGCCAGCCGATAGCTGGCCGGCTTTTTTTGTATCTTAGAATCATTCATTTTTATTTTTCTTTTTTGAATTTACGACAGGCTATGTGCCTAAACTGATGTAGAGCAATGGCTGTGCCAGTGCTAAAAAAAGCAGATGATTTTTTAATTACTTCTTATTATTCATAAGGTTATAAATTAAAAACGTTAGATATTCTAAATATGTAGCTGTAATCAGATGCGCTAAAGCCTAATTAAACTGATGAAATAATCACTTATTCTCACGGTGATTTAGCAAATCATCACTTTTTACTAAACCGGTTCTTAGGCATAAAAAACCCCGCCGAAGCGGGGAAAATACGGTCAGGTACTAACCGTCGATGAGTTGAAAAAGCCCTGAAACTAACGCCCCAGTTTTTTGGCCGATTGGCCCCCAATACCAAAATGCTGTTTAGGCATTTCAGTAATGATCACACGAATATTTTGCTCAGGGGCGTCGATTGAGCGAGCGATGGCAGATGTTACTTCTGCTATCAACTGTTCCTTTTGCTCATCACTACGTCCCTCCATAATGTGAAGCTGTGCTATTGGCATATACCCTCCTATACAAAGCGTGCAGTGATCGCACCTAAACCTTGGTAACGAATATTAATAGCATCACCTTTATTAACAGTAACAGCCGCGGTAATGCCCCCTGTCATAATAAAAGTACCGGCGGGTATCTCTTCTCCTCGCTCACCCAACATATTAGCTAGCATGGCAACCGAAGCGGCGGGATGACCAAGCACGGCTGCACCGGCTCCCGTAGCTACGACCTCACCGTTAATCTCCATCACCACACCCAATGTTTGAAGATCAACATCTTCAACATTCGCCATACGACCACCGGTGATGAAGCGACAAGAGGATGAGTTATCTGCAATCACGCTTTTCAAATCAAACTTGAAATCCTTATAACGGGAATCAATGACTTCTACCGCAGGGATCACAAAGTCAGTGGCTCTTAGTACATCTCCAATATGCACACCTGGGCCTTTCAGCGGTGCTTTTGTCACAAAAGCGATCTCTGCTTCAATCTTTGGATGAATCAGTTCATCCATCTGAATTTCCCCACCCTCTGGTACGCTGAAATAGTCCGCCAGATATCCATAACAAGGGTGTTCCACCCCCATTTGGGCCATTTTCGCCCACGACGTCAGCCCCATTTTCATACCGACAATTTTATGGCCACGTGCTTCTTTACGGCGACGTGCCGCCCATTGAATATCAAAAGCATCTTCGTAGGTCATATCGGGGAAATCATCCGTGATCTTGGTGATTTCGTATGCCTGCAACTCTGCATTCTCACAATGAATCGCCAGTTCTTCTATCTGCGCTTGCGTCAAATTACCCATTAGATCAGCCCTCGTTGCTTAGCCATCGTTAACGCCAGATCTTCGATCATATCTTCTTGACCACCTACGGTACCTCGACGTCCCAACTCAACAAGAATATCGCGTGCCTGAATACCGTATTTAGCTTCAGCGCGTTTCGCAAACAGCAAGAAGGAAGAATAAACACCTGCATAACCCAACGTTAAAGCATCGCGGTCAACACGAATCGGATGATCCATCATCGGCACAACAAGATCTTCAGCCACATCCATGATTTTATATAGATCAATACCTGTCTGGACTTCCATACGATGCAATACAGCAACCAGTACTTCTAAAGGTGTGTTACCAGCACCGGCACCCAGCCCCGCAACAGAGCCATCAATACGATTAGCGCCAGCCTCAATAGCAGCTAATGAGTTGGCAACACCCATTGCCATATTATGGTGGCCATGGAAACCTAGTTCTGTTTGAGGATTCAGTTCTGCACGTAAAAAGCCCAGTTTCTCTGTAACCTCATCCGGCAGCATATACCCAGCGGAATCAGTACAATAAATACAATTCGCGCCATAACTCTCCATCAAACGCGCTTGTTCCAATAGCTTATCTGCAGTCACCATATGCGCCATCATAAGAAAGCCGACCGTATCCATCTCCATTTTGGCGGCCATACCTATATGCTGCTCAGATACATCCGCTTCTGTACAGTGTGTTGCTACCCGAATAGTCGTTACGCCATGATCTTTCGCCATCTTCAGGTGGTCAACCGTACCAATGCCCGGTAACAATAAAGCCGATACCTTAGCATTTTTCATTTTTGGGACGACTGCACTGAGATACTCCTCATCACTATGGGCAGGGAAGCCATAGTTAAGCGAAGTACCACCCAGACCATCACCGTGGGTAACTTCGATCAGGGGCATACCCGCTTCATCCAAACCTGTTGCAATGGACACCATTTCGTCCAATGAGATCTGATGACGCTTGGCATGCATCCCGTCTCGTAAACTCATATCATGCAGAGTGACCTGTTTACCTTTAAGATTCATACTATTTCTCCTCTGCTTAGCCGCGCGCCGGTAAAGTGATTGTGCCGTTTGCCGCTTCTTCCGCGAACATTTCAGCAGTGCGTAATCCCGCCGCCGTCATAATGTCAAGGTTGCCAGCATACTTGGGAAGGAAGTCACCCAATCCTTCTACTTCCATGAAAACAGAGACTTTATTTCCATCAAAGACAGGGCCATTCACAAGGCGGTAGCCAGGTACATACTTCTGTACCTCTTTAACCATGGCGTGAACGGATTCGGTAATAGCCGCCTGATCAGGAGCACTTTCAGTCAGACAGTGGATAGTATCGCGCATCATCAGAGGTGGTTCGGCTGGGTTGATAATAATGATCGCCTTACCTTGTTTTGCCCCACCAACCTTCTCAACCGCACCCGACGTAGTACGGGTAAATTCATCGATGTTCTGACGCGTCCCAGGCCCAACAGAACGAGAAGAAACAGTCGCCACAATTTCACCATACTCAACTGGCTGCACTCTCGAAACAGCAGCCACCATAGGGATAGTGGCTTGACCACCACACGTCACCATGTTGACATTCATCTCAAGATTTTTCGCATGGTCCTGCAAATTAACAGGGGGCACACAATAGGGACCAATCGCCGCTGGTGTCAGATCCACCATAATGACCCCAAGCTCATTTAATTTACGGCTGTTTTCTGCATGCACATAAGCAGATGTTGCATCAAACGCCACACGAATATCGTCAGCAACGATATGCGGCAAAATTCCATCCACACCGGTAGAGCAGGTTTTGATTCCCATCTGCTCAGCACGCTGCAGCCCTTCAGAAGTAGGATCAATACCCACCATCCAAACAGGTTCGATCCACTCCGAGCGCTTCATTTTCATAAGAAGATCGGTACCAATATTGCCGGGGCCGATAATGACGGCTTTTAGTTTTTTACTCATAGTTGATCTCCTACCTTAAACGAAACGAACGGAGGCACGACCAATACCGCCGATGCTCACGCTCATAAAGTCACCAGCCTGAACAGGTTCTAAAGGCACCAATGAGCCTGAAAGAATGACTTCACCAGCCTTCAAACCAATACCAAAACTACCTAGTGTATTAGCTAACCAAGCCACACAGTTAACCGGGCTACCCAGTGCAGCCGCACCTGCGCCTGTGCTTAGAATGGCACCATTTTTTTCTACCACCATGCCGCAGGTCGCCAAATCTACTTTACGCGGATCTACGGCAGAATCTCCCAACACGAAAAGCCCACATGAGGCATTGTCTGCAACGGTATCCTGAATTTTGATTTGCCAGTTTTCGATACGTGAATCGACGATTTCAAAGCACGGCATCACACATTCAGTGGCGGCCAGAACATCTGCATTAGTAACGCCCGGCCCCATCAAATCTTTTTTAAGGATAAAGGCGATCTCACCTTCAGCTCTGGGTTGAATAAGCCGCTCGCTGATTGGCATCTCTTCGCCTTGGTTATAAGCCATCTTATCCGTCAGATAGCCAAAATCTGGTTGGTGAACATTCAGCATGTTTTGTACTGCTTTGGAGGTCACACCTATTTTTTTACCTATAATCTTTTCGCCAGCTTCAACACGGCGCTCAACCATACGAAGGGAGATGTGATAAGCATCTTCAATCGAGATATCGCTAAAACGCTCTGTGAACGGTCGTAATGTGTGACGTTGCAGCATCGCTTCAAAAAGCTCATCGCCACAGGCCATAATCTGTTGTTGATCCATAATGATTCCTCGTAGCGACTCAAAGTTTGATACAGATGTTTTTCAGCTCTGTATAAAATTCCAATCCATGGACACCCCCTTCACGGCCAATGCCTGATTGTTTAGCACCACCAAATGCTGTTCGTAAATCTCGTAAAAACCAGCTGTTAATCCAGACCAAGCCCGTTTCCATCTGCTCGGCTACCCGCACAGCTTTTGCACTGTTCTCAGTCCAAATCGCGGCCGCTAATCCATAATGGGTATCGTTAGCCAGCGCGATAACTTCCTCTTCTGTATCGAAGGGACGAATATGGCAGCAAGGGCCGAATATCTCTTCATTGATTACACGCGCATCATCCTTGAGGCCTGTCCAAATAGTCGGCTCAACCCAAGCACCATTATTCAAATCCACTCCCATATCAGGGATACCACCACCAATCTCTACGGTCGCGCCTTCCTCCACCGCCAGCTGATAATAGGAGATCACTTTATCCCTATGCTCTAAGCTGACTAAGGGGCCGAAATTAGCTTCGGGATCTTCTGGGCGTCCTAGCTTGAGTTTGGCAACCTCTTCTTTCATTCTTTTAAGAAAGGCGTCGTATATAGGACGTTCAACATAGACACGCTCCGTTCCTAAACATACCTGCCCACAATTGACGAAAGCAGAACGCATTGTGCCCTCAACCGCTTTTTCCAAATCGCAGTCTGCAAAGACAATACCTGGGTTTTTACCACCGCATTCCAATGAAATATTTCGCAAGCCTACTGAAGCGGCTTTCATGATTGCCTCACCCGTACGAGTTTCACCCGTAAAAGTAATGGCATCCACCAGAGGATGAGTGGTGAGAAATTCACCTGCTGATTGCGGCCCGAAGCCATGAACCACATTGAACACGCCCGCAGGTACGCCACACTCATTCATCACCTCTCCCAACAACGTTGTTGTTGCAGGGGTTTCCTCAGAAGGCTTCACCACAACCGTATTACCACAGGCTAGCGCAGGCCCCACCTTCCACGTCATCAATAGCAGAGGCAGATTCCAAGGAGAGATCACAGCAATTACACCTTTTGGCGTACGATGCCCTACATTAAGGGCTCCTTTTCCGTCCGGTGTATCCAGTCGAAACCCTTCGGTAGGATGGTTGGATAATGTTTCAGAAAACGCTTTAAAATTAGCAGCGCCCCGGAGAATATCTATATGGCATGCGATACTGTGAGGCTTTCCTGTATCTAACCACTCCGCGTGCAAAAATTCATCAAAACGCTCATTTATCCGATCCGCTACTTTATTCAGCAAAGCAGTACGTT
>Ga0193955_1001400_pt1 | contig 11462 bp, 12 predicted proteins | sample BB_6_MG_FD_140343 | JGI IMG/M metagenome (GOLD analysis project Ga0193955, IMG submission 140343) | Microbial mat bacterial communities from the Broadkill River, Lewes, Delaware, United States - BB_6_MG | ecosystem: Environmental > Aquatic > Freshwater > River > Microbial mats | place: USA... | reverse complement strand
CTTCCGTTACCAGAAACGCCCTTGCGATTCGGATTGATTTCCCCTCGAACGGGGCATCTCTGCTCTCTTTCAAGCAGACGGGATACCGGCTTTGCCGGGCAAACCAACCCGCTTTCAAGGTGACCCACCTTGCCGCCGGAGGATCTCTTGTCTACACGTATGGCGTTACAAACCCTCAGGCGGAAAGGCGAGGACGTCATCGATGGTGTCGGTACCACAAAAAAGCATCACAAGGCGATCCATGCCAAGGGCGATGCCGGCGGTGGGGGGCATCTGGGGTAGATCTGCGAGGAATTTTTCAGGGATGGGCCAGGTGGATTTGCCAAGGCGCTCCCTCAAGGCCACTTCTTCTTCGAACCGCTGGCGCTGCTCCACGGCATCGGTGAGTTCGGTAAAGCCATTGGCCAGCTCCAGCCCTTCGACGTAGAGTTCAAAACGCTCGGCAACGGACGGGTCGGACTCCTTGCGCTTTGCAAGGGCCGCCATGGGCGTCGGGTAATCGCAGAGCAGCACAGGGGTGTCGCCGCAAAGGCGGGGCTCCACTTCAAGCCCCATCACCTCATCAAATCGATCATCGGCCAGGGCCTTCTCCATGGGAATTGAGCCATACAGGCCGTACGCCTCGTTGACCGTCAGCCGCTTCCACGGCCGGCCCAGGTGGATGGTCTTCCCCTTCACCTCAAGGGTCTCTCCCAGCCCAAGATCCCGGGCAATCCGAAGAAAAAGCCCCCGGCAATCCTCCATGAGGGATTCATAATCCGCATGGGGGGTGTACCACTCCAGAAGGGTCATCTCAGGAATGTGCTTTGCCCCCCGCTCCCCTTTTCGAAAGGCCTTGGTGATCTGAAAAATCGGGCCGGACCCTGCGGCCAGAAGCCGCTTCATGCAAAGCTCCGGCGAGGCCTGCAAATACCCGTTTCCAGCCTCCAGCGGGTCAATATGCGCCTCGGGAATCGGCGCCGGCACGCACAGAGGCGTCTCCACCTCCAGGTACCCCTTCTCCATAAAAAAACGACGAACCGAAGAAGTGATCGCGGCCCGCCGCCTGAGATTGTCTAAGTTGATCTTCATTATATAAATTCCAAATTTATAAAAATGGAAAAAAGCAGCCTCCGGCGGCGAGGTGAGCCACCTCGAAAGCTGATTGCGAATGCGATTTGTCCTTCGTTCCCCAGGTCAAATCGCATTCGCCTTCGGCTCGAGCTTCGACCGACTCCAACAGTGTCGGCATCTCGATCTCCATTACACGCTCCGAAGAATGTCCATAAAACAGTTCTGTTTCACACGTTAAATCCCATGGAAATAGCTCCGGCAACCAAAAAAACCTTTGTCACGTCCTAACCGAAGGCGTTGGCGGAGACACCCCATAGGACAGCCAGTTCGCCTGGTGCTCGCTGGATGCGCGGAGGGTGAAACAGGTTATAGAGTTGTGGCATGCGCAGACCGTGATGGCAAGGCCACCAGGAATGAAATAAGCCTACATCAAGAAACAGATAAAAGTCTGTTGTCTTATGCCCGGGGCAACCGTGCGTCACCACCGACTGCACATGGAAAAGCCGCACCGGAATGAGATCCCGCAGCTACCGCGGTTGCACTTGTCGCCGAGGAACGAGGCAACAAGTGCGACCGCTATAAGCTTTCGAGGTGGCTCACCTCGCCGCCGGAGGCCCTTCCCCCTACCCGTCGTAAAACTCCTGTTTGTCGAGGTCCTGCATGGTGCGGAGGGTATAGGGGCCGCCTTTGGCCTCATCGAACCACTGTTCGGCCCTGGAGCGGCAAGAGGGGCAGACGTCTTTTGGAATATGGACGCCAAAAAGGTGGTGTCCGGTATCGGACGAGGAGTCCACTTTGAGGGCGCCTTTGCAGTTCTGGCAGACGGTGACCTCGTCGATCTGCATTTCGTAGATCATGTCGGTGTCGTACATGATGTTGCGTCGCCTGCTGACGGACGTGTGATTTCCGACGAGCTTGGCGCGCAGGGTTTCTCGTTCGCGCCAGGTAGAGAGAACAGCCTGGCCCACCTGGCGTACCTGGCGGGTGACCTCTGCGGGTTGGGCGATGCGGGCGGCATCAAAGCCGGGCTCTTTGATGCCCGAGTAATCGATGCCTGCAAGGGCGAGGATGATGCCGGTGTTCACGTAGGGCAAGGCCCCTTCGATGGAGTAGCCCCCTTCGAGGACGGCGATGTCAGGGCTCAGCATCGTTGTAAGTTCAGCGTAACCCTGGGCCGAAAAGTTCATGTTGGTGAGGGGATCGGAGAAGTGGTTGTCCTGACCTGCGGAGTTGACAACAATCTCGGGCTGAAAATCCTCGAGGATGGGCATCACCACGTTTTCAATAATCCAGAGATACCCTTCGTCGGAGGTAAGGGGCGGCAGCGGAATGTTGACGGTGGTGCCCAAGGCATTGGGCCCGCCCAGCTCTTCGATAAACCCGGAGCCCGGGTAGAGGGTTCGGCCGTCCTGGTGAATCGAGATAAAGAGGGTATCCGGGTCGTGCCAGTAGATATCCTGGGTGCCGTCGCCATGATGGCAGTCGGTATCGACGATGGCCACACGGCGAACCCCGTGCTTTGCCCGCAGGTTTTCGATCATGATGGCTTCGATGTTGATATTGCAGAAGCCCCGGTTTCCGTGGACCACCCGCATGGCGTGGTGTCCCGGGGGACGCACCAGTGCAAACCCCTTCTCAACGGCACCGCTCATCACAGCCTTGCCCACGGTAACGGCTCCGCCGGCGCTGATAAGGTGGGACTCGGTGGTGACGCTCTCGATATCCGGAGCGCAGAAATGAACCCGCCGAATGTCCTCGTGGGTCACCAGGTCGGGCTTGAACTCGGTGATGCCGTCGATATCAAAGAGCCCCTCTTCAAAAACCTGATCCTGGGTGTAGAGGAGGCGTTCTTCCCGTTCCGGGTGGGTGGGATCGATGGCCCAGTCAAACGCCGGAAAAAAGACCAGCCCTGTTTTTCTGTCCGCTTTGATCATCGTGCGTGTCCTTATATTAAATGAGATGCCAAAAGCATGCCTCCGGCGGCAAGGGGCTGAGCCCCTTGACCCCAGGTTCGCGAATGCTCCCGACCTTCGTTCCTCAGGTCGATCACATTCGCTGACGGGCGTAGCCCGTGAACAACGGCTGAAGAGATTATACCTTCTTCGTGCAGCCCGAAGGACGCTTCGTGTCCTTCGGGGTTTTCAACTGAAGTTCGGATCATGGAAGCCTTTGACTCTTCGTCGATTTAAATCTAACGGAGCTCAGCTACTCCACGGCCCATGGCCTTTCGCCTATAACCCATTGCCTGCTTTCAGGTCATACCCATCAATCAGCCCCGGCTTGATCTGCGCCCGGACCCGAATGTTCTTGCCCGTGGTACGGAAGCCCCGCACCATATTAAAGGCCAGACTCTCCACGATTTCGATCTCCGGGTTGTCCGTCAGGCTTCCGCTCTCCCGGGCCTTGTCCAGCAGAAAGTTTCGGGCGGTCTCTTCGGCATCGTCCAGGGTGTAATGGTGGTCCATGGTTTTGGAGTAGTTCTCCTCCGGAATGAGGATCACCCCTTTTTCTGTGTCCGCAAAAAGGGTCACCTCGCAGGTGGTGCGGGCAAGGGCTGCCCCGATGGCGTTGGCGACCCCCCAGCGGGGTACCGGACGAACCGCAAGGTCGGTGCAATCCGACAGATAGCCGGCCAGGGCCTTGGCAGGACCGCCCAGAAGAAGAATCTCCGAAGGGGCCACCTTGTATCCGTCCATCATTTCATGGATGGTGTAAACCGGCTTTCCGTTGATCTCCGCCACCACATTTCGGGCATGATCAAGAATCGTCTGCCCCATGGTCTCCATCACCTTCCGGGCCGCATCTGTTGCGGTCATCCCCAAGGCCTCGCCAATGCGTTGCATTCCCTCTTCAGCCCGAGAGAGGTCCCCCTCGCTGGCATCGGGGTTGAGAACCACCATGGCATCGGTGGGCGTGGGTTCTGCTCCGCCAAAGGCCATGGCCGGGCCCAGCCTCTGCGGCCCGATAACCACCATGCCGTTTTCCACCTGCACCAGGCTGTCGCCCCCCAAGCCCACGGAGGTGCTCTTTAAGGAGCGGATAAGGGTACGCCAGGGCCCCATGGAGATTCCCAGGGGCTCCAGAACCGGTGCGCGTTTCACCAGCACGGCAATATCCGTGGTGGTGCCGCCCACGTCCAGAACCAGGGAGTCTACCTCCTCCGAGGCTGAAAGAATAGCGCCCATGACGCTTGCGGAGGGCCCAGACATCACCGCTTCGCCGGGATGATCCATGGAAGCTGAAAGCTCCATGGTGCCCCCGTCGGCCTTTAGAATATAAATGGGTATATTGATGCCTTTCTGCTTCAGGCTTTCTCGAACGGACTCGTAAAAATGCCGGTGGATGGCATGGACAGACGCATTTAAAAAGGTGGTGTGAATCCTGCGGGGAAAGTTGAGATGACCGGAGACGGTGTGACCTGTAAACACTCGCTCAATCCCTTTTTTAATAAGGATCTCTTCAATGCGCTGTTCATGGGTCGGATTCCGCGTGGAGAATTTCCCCACAACCCCCACCGTCCGGATGCCTTTGGCAAGAAAATCATCGGCAAGGGCTTCCACGGCATCGCGATCCAGGCTCTCAACCACCCGACCACGGTGATCCACGGCCCCTGCGATGGTGTGGTAGTCGTCACAACATTTAAACAAAATGGGGTTCAGGCCCGGCCCGCCTGCCACCAGCATGCCCACCTTCTCGAGTTCTCCGGTCACCACGGCATTTGTGGTGAGGGTGGTACTGAGCACAATACGCTCCACCGAGGCGGTATCGATCCCCTGGATCACCCCCGTCAGGCCGGAAAGGATGGATTCAAAAAGTTTCTCGCGGTCAGTGGGGACCTTGATCTGCTGAAGCAGCTCCCCTTTCCCGATGAGCACTACATCCGTGTGGGTTCCCCCCACATCCAGGCCAATAATCATGACTACCTCGTTCGTTTGGAGAGTTGGCTTAAGATTCCTGCTCTGCGGTCGTGCCGGGGCTTCCGGTAACTCGAACAGAATACACATTTCCTATAGGAATAATCGCAAGGTGTCAACACACACAGAGCCAGGGTTAACCCATTGATTCTGAGGGATTTCGGAACCAGGCATTCATAATTAACAGACACATGCCACCGCCAGTCATCGACAGGTTCTGATGCCCTCCGGGAGAACGCCAGCCCCTTAAAGCCCCCTTTTTCCCATGAGCACAAACTATATCCACAGACAATCACCCCTGAGATCACCTTCACAAGATTTTGATTTATTGATCAATCACCTATCCATTTTGCATAACTGCAGATATCTACCAAAGACAATCTTCGTTCGCACACAAAAGAACTTTCCCCCTTTTCTTTTTTCATGATTTCAATTATCAGATAATAAAATTAGTTTTATCCCGCAATCATTGATGCGCAAGAAAGAACCCCGATTTCACACCCCTCCGACGCCAGCCGTCCAGGGCCTTCGGGTCTGAGCCCAACGCTCCACGCTCAATGAACCGGCTTTTCTGATGGACCTACAATGCATAACGGGGGTTATCATGTCTGTTGTAACATGGGAGAAAAAGGACCGCACCGCAGTTATCTCGATGAATAACGGCGCCAACACACAAAACCTGATCTTTGCCCAGGAGCTGAACCGCTGCCTCGATGAGGCCATTGAGGACACCGAAATCACCGCCATCGTTCTCACCTCCACAGATCCCAAGTCCTTTTCCCAGGGCGTGGATGTTCAGTGGATGGGTGGCGCGTTTGCCGATGGCAAACTCGATGACATCAAAGGATTCATGTACGGCATGAACGATGTCTTCAAAAAGCTCCTCACCCTGCCCGTACCCACCATAGCCGCCATCAATGGCCACGCTTTCGGCAACGGAGCCATCCTCTCCTGCGCCTGCGACTTCCGCTTCATGCGCTCCGACCGCGGCTACTTCTGCTTCCCCGAGGTGGACCTGGGCATCCCCTTCCTCCCCGGCATGCTCGCTTTTGTTAAAAAAGCTTTTGCCTACGACCAGTTCCATGACCTCTATCTCACCGGCCGCCGAGCCGGGGCTGCTGAGCTGGCAGAACGCAAAATGCTCGTCAAGGCAAGCGACACCCCCGAGACTCTCATGGAAGATGCCCTGGCCTTTGCCGGCACGTTTGCCAAAAAACGCGGTATCTTTGGAATCCACAAGGCTCGCGACCACAAGCAGATCCTTGACGTGATGGCAGCCGAAGACATTGAGGTCATCGAGTCCCTTGCCCTCTTCGTCACCGAATAACATGCACCCCTGACCCAAGGGTCATTTTATAAAGGAGCCGGTCCTTTAAGGGCCGGCTGTTTTTTTGATCATGCCCACCTCTCTTTTCACCCGAGCAGCCCGAGCCACACTCATCATCTCTCTTATCGGGGTCACAATCCTCTCCCTGGTCCCTGTCACGGGCAGCCTTGCCGTCAACATCTGGGACAAAGCCCAGCATGCAGGGGCGTACGTGTACCTGACACTGCTTGTGTGGGCCGCATCCGAACCCCGGCGCCTCACCGCACGTCATGCATCCCTGCTCATGGCTTACGGAATCGGCATCGAGGGACTCCAGGCCGGCCTCCCATGGCGAAGTTTTTCTCTGCTGGACATGGTGGCCAACGCCTCGGGCATTGCCATTGGAGGCCTTATATTGATCAGTGCACAAACATTAAGCCCCACCCGTCGCAAAACCAGGCAAACAAAGAAAGAAACATCTGATCAATAATTTTGACTTGTATTATAAATTGCTACCTCAACAAGACAACATGTCCACCCTTCATACCTCTTCTTTTTTTCAGCAGCATCAACACCATACACCACAGAATAGTCCGGGGCAGACACTCTCCACCCACACAGAATCCTGCCAAAGAAGGTGGATTCACACATACACAAGCCACTTGAACCACAACGATTCACACAAAATAACAGACAACACGCAAGGCACCGCCCCCCGCCCGACACCCGTCACGGCAAGGCCGGGCCGCATGACATACCTCCCTGTGCTTCAAGGGGTATTTACTCGATATGTTTTGTTTATTCTTATTGACACACCTTAATCATTAAGAGTAGAAACACTATTGTCCTGAATAGGACGTTGTGGTATAAAAATTTTTTCGGAACAGTTGTGAACTTAAGGTTTTCAATGATTATACCATTCATATAATGACTGATTTGCTCTTTTGTGTTGTGGGAGCACATCATCCTTTTCTGCCCTGAATAGCAGTAGAAACAACCGCTTGTTTGGGTCAGGAAAAATGACACGGAGGATAATGTAGTATGGCTGAGGCAATCAAAATCGGCGGAGACACCCGAAGTGTCTTCAAAGACAAGGTAATGGAGATCCTGCCCGAAGGCGGGAACCTCAACGCCTGTCTGACCTGCGGGCTCTGTGCCTCGGGCTGTCCGGCGACCGGACTGGCCGACATGGACCCCCGAAAATTCCTGCGCATGGCCGCTCTGGGCATGGATGAAGAGATCCAAAAGCACGACTGGGTCTGGATGTGCAGCATGTGTACCCGCTGCATGCGTATCTGCCCCATGGAGATCAACATCCCCCAGCTCGTGTTCAACGCACGCAAGCTCACCCCCAGAGAAGAACGCCCCGTAGGCATCAAAGCTTCCTGCGACGTGGCCATCGGCCTCGACACCGGTAGCGCCATGGGCTGTTCTGCTGAAGACTTCGAATTCGTTGTGGGCGACGTCCTCGACGAAGTGAAAGAGTCTCAGCCCATGTGGGAAGAGAAAGAACTCGAAGCCCCCATCGACAAAGAGGGTGCTGAATTCTTCCTCAACCAGAACTCCCGTGAGCCCATGACCGAGCCCGAGGAGATGGTTCCCCTCTGGAAAATCCTCAACATCGTAGGCGCCGACTGGACCTACGGCAGCAAGGGCTGGGCCGGTGAAAACTACTGCCTCTTCCTCGCCGATGACGATGGGTGGGAAAACCTCACCAGAAAGAGTGCCGATAAGTGCACGGAGTTGGGGTGCAAAACGTTCCTCAACACCGAATGAGGGCACATCACCTTCTCAGTCCTGGCAGGACTGAAAAAATTCAACATCGAGCACGATTTCGAAGTAGAGCACATCTACAACTACTACGCAAAGTGGATCCGTGAGGGCAAGCTCCCCGTCAACTCCGACTGGAACAAAGAGCTGGGCATCAAGTTCACCGTCCAGGATCCCTGTCAGATCATCCGGAAAACCTTCGGAGATGAAACCGCCGACAACCTGCGTTTCATCATCAAGTCCGTGGTTGGCGAAGAGAACTTCGTCGACATGTACCCCAATAAGAGCAACAACTTCTGCTGCGGTGGCGGCGGCGGCTTCCTCCAGGCCGGGTACAAGGAAGAGCGTCTCGCCTACGGCAAGATCAAAGACACCCAGATCCAGAAGACCGGCGCCACTTACTGCATCGCCGGTTGCCACAACTGCCACGCCCAGATCCACGAGCTGAGCGAGCACTACGGCGCAGAGTATCACGTGGTTCACATCTGGACCCTGATCTGCCTCTCTCTGGGCATCCTTGCCCCCAACGAGAGAACTTACCTCGGCCCCGAACTTCAGGATGTTCTCGTCCCTGAATACATCGAGCCCGAGTTTTAATGGTGCCCCCTTTTAAGGGGATTCCATAGCAGAGCCGACACAAAAAGGCCGCCCGATCCGGGCGGCCTTTTTTTATGACTGAGCCCCGTCAGTACCCTGTCTTTCGGCCCGCAAAGCCCATCTGCCCACTTTTTCCACCCCTCCGTCAAAAAGGCCTTGACGCCCAGCCCAAAAATAGATTAATAACGTTCTGTCTCAACGCGAGGATCCCTTGCTGAGAGTGTGGCGATGTAGCTCAGTTGGTTAGAGCATGCGGCTCATATCCGCAGTGTCCGCGGTTCAATTCCGTGCATCGCTACCACAAAAAAAAGTTCATGGCGATGTAGCTCAGTTGGTTAGAGCATGCGGCTCATATCCGCAGTGTCCGCGGTTCAATTCCGTGCATCGCTACCACACATAAAGAAGCCGGTGAGTTCATACGAACTCATCGGCTTTTTGTGTTTTAGAGCCCATTGCGAGGTATTCGGTGGAGGCGGCACGACAAACCAGCCCCGCCCGCCCCATCAACAGACGCCCCGCCACGGAGGCGGTGACAGCCGACACTGGCAATCCGGCACAATCGGCTACGACACCTTTACCCTGAAACATAGGCGCACCTATGCCTCTCCGCCCGCCCCCTTCACCTTATTATAAAAGCGAGCCCCCCAAAGAGTCTGTACAAATAACTGCAATCCCCCTTGTCATTACAGAACAGATCGGTGTAGAGATGAGCCCCGCAATCTCAAGGTAACGGGAGTTACAACAGGCACTGCACGGCCACTTGATCATATGCGTTAATATAGAATTTGCCAAAAGAGAGACTTGGCTTGTGATACCATGCGAGTGGGCCCAACAAACAACAGAACATCTTTAAAATAAACGGGAGCATCCCCATGGATAATTACGAAGATCATTTGGACCAGCTGGAAGAAGACGCTTATGCCCGGATGTACGCAAGAAGAATGGTCGAAACCTGCATCTCAGGCGTTGTGGATGAACTGGCAGAACACCATGGCATCACGCAACAGGAGACCATAAAGAAAAAGGCCGGGGGAATCATAAAGATCGCCAAATCCGTTCTCTCCCGCTCTGCAGGGGACCTTCTCTCCAAAAAACTTGGCGCAGACATCTCCATCTGCCTTGAAAACCTCGCCCACAGGCTTGACGGCAATATCCCACCCCGAGAGGCCAAGGAACTTGCCTGGATTGAGCGAACCCATGCCGACCCGAATGCCACAGACCTCCAGCTGGATGAAGCCTCAGCAGTTGAGCAGGCGATACAGGATGTAAAAAGCATTGGCACCGTGGAAGAATCACCCGAACTATCCGAGCTCTATGCAAGTGGACGCCAGGCCGCAAAGACCTCAGCGCAAAGATAAAACGACTTTTCGGCGGTGAAATAAGCACAACACGACCATTGATTCGCCTTCAAGGCTTCCGGTACCGGGCCCTCACCCAACCCCCTGCCCCTGCCCCAAACGCCCTTACCGGTGAAAGCGGCATACGTTTGATCGGCAATTGATGCAAGCGATTACCCCCAAAACCACCATCAATGCAGCTCACCGCCTCGCAAACCCCTCCCGTCAAAAGCCCGGCGCCCACCGGGTTTTTTGCTTTCCCCACTTCTTCCTTGAAATCAGCCCCAACCTTTATTAGTGTGGTGACTCACAAAACAGCCTATTTTGGCGTTACCCGCTGACATCGTTACACAATCCATTTTTCGCCTGCAGGGAAACCAAAAGGGATTCCCGCCACAGGAGAAAACCAGGCATTTGTGCCGTCTGGAACGCGTAAACGCATTCAGTTTGTCTATACAACATGTTACACTCAAACACCTCTGCTTCAGGATACCCGACATACCATGAGCATCGGTTTTGACCGCATCATTGAAGAGAAAATTTTGTCAGCCCAGAAGGAAGGCAAGCTCGACAACCTTCCCGGTCGCGGAAAACCCCTGGACATTGAAGATGACAGCCGGGTCCCCGAGGACCTGCGCCTTGCTCACAAGATCCTCAAAAACGCTGGCTGCGTGCCGCGCGAACTGGAAGAGCATGTCGAGATCAGGCGCACCGAAGATCTGCTGCGGGAGAGTGACGACCTCACCGAAAAATACAGCGCCATGAAGCGTATCCGGTTTCTCAAGTCCAAACTCCTTCGCGAAGGGCGCACCCGGAATGTGTTTAACATCCCGGAAGACTATGAAGAGAACGTAATCAGCAAGCTCGAAAAGAAACAGAACGGTTAACGGGGCTTTTCGCCCCATCAGGACAGATACCCCATGAACAAGCTGAACCTTGCAGTCATCTACGGAGGCACCTCCCCTGAACGGGATGTCTCTCTGGTAAGCGGAAAAGAGGCCCTGGCCGCCTTGAACCAGGAACGCTACACCATTTTTGAATACGATCCCAAGGATGGGCTTGACGCCCTGGTGCACGATGCCGGAAAGCTCGATGTCGCCCTGATCCTCCTCCACGGGTCCCCTGGCGAGGATGGCACAATCCAGGGCCTTCTCGATCTGCTGAAGATCCCCTACCAGGGGTCCGGCGTCCTTGGAAGCGCCATTGCCATGAACAAGACCCTCTCCAAGCAGCTCTATACCGATGCCGGGATCCCCACCCCCGCCTTCATTGAGGTGCAGAAGGGAAAACCCTTTGACCCTGCGAATGCCGTGGCCAAACTTGGGCTTCCCCTCTTTGTGAAACCTGCTTGCGGTGGCTCCAGCCTGGGCATGTTCCGAGTCTCAGAAGCCGAGGACCTTGCCGACGCGGTGACCAAAAGCCTTGCCTACGATGATCATGTGGTGATTGAGGCCTTTGTCGATGGCATCGAGCTCACCTGCGGCG
>Ga0193955_1001399_pt1 | contig 11467 bp, 9 predicted proteins | sample BB_6_MG_FD_140343 | JGI IMG/M metagenome (GOLD analysis project Ga0193955, IMG submission 140343) | Microbial mat bacterial communities from the Broadkill River, Lewes, Delaware, United States - BB_6_MG | ecosystem: Environmental > Aquatic > Freshwater > River > Microbial mats | place: USA... | reverse complement strand
TGGACGTGCCCTATCAGTTACATGATTACTCGCATAAATTAAAAATGACGCTTCAGGAGGTCAAGGATGAGATGAAGAATACGGAGGGTAAACCTGAAGTAAAAGGTCGCATCAGGCAGCTCCAGCGTGAAATTGCTCAGCGGCAGATGATGCAGGAAGTGCCTACCGCTGATGTGGTGATAACCAACCCTACCCACTATTCCGTGGCATTAAAGTATATGTCAGGGTCGCGCGAGGCTCCTGTGGTGGTTGCAAAGGGTGTGGACTTTATTGCACTTAAAATCCGTGAAATTGCTGACGAGCATGGTGTCCCTGTTTTACAAGCCCCGCCTCTTTCTCGAGCACTCTATCACAGCACGGAAATAGACCAAGAGATACCAACGGCACTTTATAAGACAGTTGCCCAAGTACTTGCTTATGTATTCCAGCTAAAGCGCTACCAGGCAGATCGCTCAGAAGGTAAACCAGTGCTTCCTGCAGAGCACGAGCTTGAAATTCCCGATGCTTATCGATTTGATTAATCTGGCTTAATTCTTGCAAAAAATAACTGTATATAAGTCTTTTTTGGGTTGTATATCCTCAATATGTCAATAATTTGGCATTTTTTAGGGTTTTGTTGTTTTTTTGACGCGAGGTTGGGTTGGATAGAGCAGTCCTTTTTAATAATGTCAGGGGTTTAAGTCAGGGGAACTTGGGTGTTCCTTTGCTGCTGCTTGTTATTTTGGCAATGGTTACGTTGCCTGTTCCTGCATTCCTTCTAGACGTGCTCTTCACGTTTAACATAGCACTCTCTATCGTGGTACTCCTTGTAGGTGTTTACGCTCTCAGGCCATTAGATTTTGCTGTTTTTCCAACGATCTTATTAGTAGCAACGTTAATGAGGCTTGCCTTGAATGTGGCTTCTACGCGTGTCGTGCTCTTGTATGGGCATGAAGGTGGAGATGCCGCAGGTAAGGTGATCGAGGCATTTGGCTCTGTGGTGATTGGTGGTAACTACGTCGTCGGTATCGTGGTGTTTTTAATCCTTGTTATTATTAACTTTGTCGTGGTGACCAAAGGGGCAGGCCGAATCTCAGAAGTGAGTGCGCGTTTTACGCTGGATGCGATGCCAGGTAAGCAGATGGCTGTAGATGCTGACCTAAATGCTGGCTTAATCACACAAGAGGAAGCGAAAGCTCGACGTCAAGATGTGACACAAGAGGCTGATTTTTATGGTGCGATGGATGGTGCTTCCAAGTTTGTTCGTGGTGATGCTGTTGCGGGTATTTTGATTTTGGTAATCAATATCCTTGGTGGATTGATGATCGGAATGATTCAGCACGATTTGTCGTTTGAGGTGGCCGCTGAATACTATTCACTTCTAACCATTGGTGATGGTCTGGTTGCTCAAATCCCTTCTTTGCTGCTCTCTACAGCGGCTGCCATTATGGTGACACGACAGAACTCCTCTCAGGATATGGGGCGTCAGATCGTAGATCAGTTGTTTGGGTCGTCTAAAGCGTTAACCGTAGCGGCTGTTATTCTTGCGATTATGGGTTCTGTGCCAGGTATGCCGCACGTGGCCTTTTTATCGTTGGCAGCTATGGCAGGTTTTGGTGCTTGGTGGATGCACGCGAAGCGTGAAGAGGTAAAAGCAGAAGTTGAGTTGCAACGACAGACAGCGGAGTCAGTAGAAACAGAGCAAGAATCTGAGCAGAAAGACCTTGATTGGGCTGATGTAATGCCGGTGGATATGATCGGTCTTGAGGTGGGGTATCGACTGATTCCAATGGTAGATAAACTTCAGGGCGGACAGTTGTTGAGTCGAATTAAAGATGTCAGGAAGAAGTTATCTCAAGATCTGGGCTTCTTGGTTCCCTCTGTACATATTCGCGACAATCTGGACTTGATGCCAGGTGCATACCGAATGACACTAATGGGTGTTGTTGTCGGAGAGGCAGAGATCTATCCAGATCGAGATTTGGCAATTAATCCGGGGCAGGTATTTGGCGCATTAAAAGGGGTCGAGGTTAAGGATCCGGCATTTGGATTGGATGCTATTTGGATTGAACCGGGGCAGCGAGAACATGCGCAAACGTTAGGCTACACTGTTGTGGATGCAAGTACCGTGGTAGCTACGCACTTAAATCAAGTGCTCCAGAGTCATGCTCATGAATTATTGGGGCATGAAGAGGTGCAGCAGTTGTTGGATATGTTAGCGAAAAGCTCACCTAAGTTGGTAGAGGAATTGGTGCCTGCGAAGCTTTCGATCAGCAGTTTATTGAAGGTACTACAGAACTTGTTGATGGAGCAGGTGCCTTTGAAAGATTTCCGCAGTATAGCTGAGGCTTTATCGGAAGCGGTGGTACGGACGCAGGACCCTGTGGCGTTGACCGCCGCCGTGCGTGTTGCCATTAGTCGTTTAATAGTACAAACGCTTAATGGCCCGGACCCTGAAATTCCCGTGATCACCCTAGATCCACAATTGGAACAGTTGCTATTGGGATCTGTACAGCAGAGTCAGCAAGCTGGAGAATCCGGAATGGTTCTAGAGCCAGGAATGGCGGAGAGATTGCAAGGGTCATTAATCGAAGCGGCTCAAAAGCAGGAAATGATGGGGCAGCCTGCTATTCTGTTAGTAGCTGCGCCGGTTAGGCCGCTAATGGCGAAATTTGTTCGCTATGGCGAGCAACTTATCCATGTGCTTTCTTATCAAGAAGTGCCAGAAAATAAACGCATTACTATCGTTGCAACAGTGGGTGGCCAACATGGTTGATATGACTAACGTTGTAACGAATTTACGGATGACCGGTCTATGAAAGTTAAACGCATATTTGCACCAGACATGCGTCAGGCTATGCGTCGGGCAAGAGAGGAAATTGGGCCTGATGCGGTGATTGTATCTAATCACCGGGTCGCAGGTGGCGTAGAGGTAGTTGCTGCCCATGAGCATGAGTTTGAAGCGGCTCAAGCCGAATTTAAGCGTGAATATGAGAGAAAAAAACGCAAGGATGAGCAAGTTCAAGTGCTAACCGGAAGTCGGCAGCGCTCAGAACTGGATGCTGAGTTGCAAAAAACACGTTTGCATATCGCTGAAGCGAGAGAGCGAGCCTCTCACCCGTCTCAGTCTTATCACAGTGATGGCCAAAAGAATTTACAGGTTGAGGAGTCTGATGACGATGATCTGCAGACCATACTTGAGTCTTTAAAGGCGCGCCAGAGAGCTAAAGATGAGGAAAAATTATCCTTGTTTGATGAGCCGTTAGAAGAGCCTGTGCCTTCTTTCGCGCTCTCTGCTCAGCATTCAGAGCAAGTCATTGAGGGAATGCAGCAAGAGATACAGCAGCTTAAGTCACTGCTTGAACAGCAGATAAGTCATTCCTCGCGAAAAGTTTGGGTTGAAGAGGTGAGGAAGCCTGCCGAGGGTGGAAACTCTGTTGTTAGTAAGCTCAATCGACGATTTGAGCGAATAGGTCTTAGCGACGCTATATCCAGTCACCTAACTAAAGGTTTGGAATCTGACTTGGATGTTGCTAAAGCTTGGCGTATTACGTTATCAAAACTGACTGACGCTATTCCGGTAATGGGTGAAGACTTTATCGATCGTGGTGGAATGATCGCTTTTGTTGGGCCTACTGGCGTCGGTAAAACAACGACGATAGGAAAGCTAGCAGCTCGATATGTATTGCAGCACGGTAGTGCTGGGTTGGCTATGGTAACAACTGACTCCTATCGCATAGCGGCTCATGAGCAGTTAAGAACATTTGGACGGATATTGGATGTACCTGTAAGAGTCGTTGATGAAAACAACTCCTTAGAGGAGGTGTTGCTATCCTTAAGGGGTAAGCGACTTGTCTTGATAGATACAGCAGGTATGAGCCAGCATGAAGGTCCAAGTGAAGCACAAAAAACGATGCTAAGTAGTGTTTCAGTACGCCTAAAAAAACTACTGGTGCTTTCTTGCTCCAGTCAGCGGCAAGTGCTGGAAGATGCGTATGCTAATTATCAAAGTATCGGATTGAACGGATGCGTACTCAGTAAGCTTGATGAGTCTGGCAGTTTAGGAGAAGCATTAACGTTAGCGATAGAAAAAGGCTTATCTATCAGTTATATCACTGACGGTCAGCGGGTGCCTGATGATATTGAGGTTGCGCAGAGAAATGATTTGGTCAGCCGCGCCGTTGTAACGGCACAGAAGGCGCTAGAAAGAGAGCGGCAAAGAGCTCTCTCAGCAGAGGGGGGGTCTGCACTTTCCTCTGCTGGTTAGTTCAGAAATAATAGATGAAAAGTAATCATGCAGTTAAAGTCATAGCGGTCACCGGTGGTAAAGGGGGCGTAGGCAAAACCAACGTTTCGGTTAATCTCTCGTTGGCTCTGGGTGAAATGGGCAGGCGAACTGTTCTGATGGATGCTGATCTTGGGCTTGCGAATGTGGATGTGCTGTTAGGTCTAAGGGCAAAAAAGAACATAAGCGATGTTCTGTCAGGTGAGTGTAGCTTGTCTGATGTCATGCTAGACGTAAATGAAAATGTACGTATCGTTCCTGCCTGTTCAGGTACGCAGGAGATGACTTCGCTAAGCGCTCATGAGCACGCAGAGCTGATTTATGCATTTAATGAAGTTGCAGACAGTATTGATGTCTTGGTGATTGATACGGCAGCGGGTATTTCTGACTCAGTGGTGAGTTTTGTGAGGGCTGCGCAGGAAGTTTTGGTAGTAGTCTGTGATGAGCCTACCTCAATTACGGATGCTTACGCACTTATTAAACTCCTAAATCGTGACTATAGAACGACACGGTTTCGCGTATTAGCAAATATGGTTGCGACAGACGCTGAAGGTCGTAACATGTTTAATAAGCTGGTTACGGTAACCGATCGCTTCCTTGAAGTAACGCTTCAATACGTAGGCTCAATACCTTATGATGAAAACGTTAGAAAATCAGTTCAGCGCCAAATTCCTGTTCTGAAAGCATTTTCTAAAACTAAGGCTGCGCTTGCCTATCGGCAATTGGCAACTAAAGTGGATAGTTGGCCAGTTCAGGATGTACCGCGAGGGCATTTAGAGTTTTTTGTTGAACGTCTGGTTCAAGGTGTTTAATTTCGGCTCGGAAGGGGCTTCATGTACAACCCGCAAGATAAAGTTTCAAGCCATAATTTAATAGAACAATATGCGCCGTTAGTTAAGCGTATAGCCTATCATTTGATGGGGCGGTTACCAGCGAGTGTAGTTCTGGATGATCTGATTCAGGCGGGTATGATTGGGCTTCTAGAAGCAGCCAAGAAATACGATGCGAGTAAAGGAGCTAGTTTTGAGACCTATGCGGGTATTCGTATTCGAGGGTCAATCATCGATGAAGTGCGTCGTGGTGATTGGACGCCTCGCTCCGTTCATAGAAATGGGCGCCGAATATCTGAAGCCATTCATAAATTAGAAGCTGAATTAGGCCGTGATGCTTCAGATAGTGAAATCGCTGCCGAAATGGATATCAGTGTGGCTGACTATCATAGCTTACTAAAAGACTCCTTAGAGAGTCGATTATTTAGCTTTGAAGAGCTGACAAGTACGGAAGGAGAAACCGTTGGTGAGCAGCTATCTGCTGATGATCCGGGCCCTGTAAACTTAACAGAATCAACAGCTTTTGCCGGAGCATTGGCAAGTGCTATTGACTCCCTTCCTGAAAGAGAGAAATTGGTTTTGGCGCTCTATTACGACGAAGAATTAAACCTTAAAGAGATAGGTGAAATTCTTGGTGTAAGTGAGTCCCGAGTAAGCCAAATTCACAGTCAAGCAGCCCATCGTTTACGTGGTCGGCTTAGAGATTGGCAATAAATTTTTCTCTAAGTCTCCATTTTTCTGAAAATTAGTCTAGATTTTAAGTCAGGCGAAAACAAAGCAATCAGGTTCGCCTTACTTGTGTGTCTGAATTGGGGGATTTTGTCTTGAAAAAAGACATCAAGATTCTTGTAGTAGATGACTTCTCTACGATGAGACGAATAATTAAAAACTTACTCCGTGACCTTGGTTTTAATAATGTAGTTGAGGCGGATGATGGTAAAACCGCTTTGCCTATTCTTAAGCAAGGGGGTATCCAGTTTCTTGTTACCGATTGGAATATGCCTGAGATGACTGGGATCGACTTGGTTAAAACTGTGCGTGCGGATCCTAATTTGTCAGGTATACCGATCTTAATGGTAACGGCTGAAGCAAAGCGAGAGCAGATCATCGCTGCAGCCCAAGCTGGGGTGAACGGCTATGTTGTTAAGCCTTTTACCGCCGCGGTATTAAAAGAGAAGATCGATAAAATATTTGAGCGCATTCAAGCCTGAGAAGTTAGGGAATAAAGATTATGTCTGAAATAGATTTCTCGCTTGGTTTAGATGGCCTTGAAGTGCTATTGCAGGATAAAGCCCGTGAGCTGGTTTCTGTATTAGATGCCGGTGATGTTGCCGCAGGTCTTAGTATCATCAGCGACTTGCAACAGGTTAAACACCGTGCTTTCTACAATGAAGTTGGTTATTTGACGCGGGGGTTGCACGAGGCCATAAAGTCTTTTTCTTCGGATGTCGCAATTAAGAATGATTCGAATGAAGAAGCTATTCAAGGCATGGCTGATGCTTCCGAGAGGTTGGCGTATGTAATTGAAGTAACAGAAAAAACCTCTCATGAAACCATGGATAGGGTCGATAAATCTCTAGCCTTAGTCGATAAAATGGACGAACAGAGTGAGCGCTTTAAAGATCTACTCTCTCTAGTCGGCCAGCTGGAAGCTGAATTTGAAGGACTAAGAGGGGTTTATGATAGAACGTGTCAGCTTAAGGAAGAGTCTGAGAAAACAGTTGCTGATATGCGGTCTGAGCTGACAGAGATATTAGTTGCACAGAGCTACCAAGATATTACTGGGCAGCTAATCCGAAGAGTTATCACACTCGTGACTCAAGTTGAATCCAGTTTGGTTCAACTAATGGATATGGCAGCTAAAGTGGAAAGGATCAGTGGGCTGGATGCCGGACCGTCACTAGATAAAAGTGATGGAAAGAAAAACAAGAAAGATCCGATTGAAGCAGAGGGACCGCAAATTGGTGGGAAAGATAACCCCAATGTGGCCTGTAATCAAGATGATGTTGACGATCTGCTATCAAGCCTAGGTTTTTGAGTAGGAGCTTCCTATGAGTTTGGATGTTGACAACGAAATCCTCGAAGATTTTTTAGTCGAGGCTGGAGAAATTCTCGAACTGCTGTCTGAGCAGTTGGTTGACCTTGAGAAAAGTCCAGATGATAAAGATCTTCTTAATGCAATCTTCCGAGGTTTTCACACCGTCAAAGGTGGTGCCGGTTTCTTGCAGCTAGAGGCAATGGTTGAGTGCTGCCATAAAGCGGAAAATCTTTTTGATTTACTCCGTAATGGGGAGATTAAGGTTAATTCTGAACTCATGGATGTTGTTCTTCAGTCTCTGGATGCTGTAAACATTATGTTTGGCAATGTTAGGGCTGGAGAGGAACCTGAACCCGCAGATCCCGAGTTACTGCAGAAGCTAGAGGTATACGCGAGCGGACAAGTCCCCGAGGCTCAGCCCTCTGTATCGGAAATGAGTGCTCCTGTAACAAAGCCTGCTATTGTAGAACCCAGTGTGGCTGCTCCGGTGGCGCCTTCACTGGGTGCATCGGCTAGTGATGAATTTGACCTTTTGCTGAATGATGTCGCCTCTCCTGATAGTTCATCTTCTGATGATGACTTAATCACAGAAGATGAATTTGAAGCTCTGCTAAACGATTTGCATGGGGAGCATGGCGCCCCTGGTATTAGCAAAACAGATGTAAAAGAGCCTGCTGCAGCCTCGAGTTCTAGTGATGAGCTTATAACGGAAGAGGAATTTGAGAATCTTCTAGATGAGCTACAGTCGCAAGGGCAAGGTGCTTTCTCTGCAGTTGATGCTTCTGTTGCTCAGGCCATTTCTGAGCCAGTAATGCCTGTGGAAGAAGAGCCTAAACCAGTTGCTAAAGCCTCTGCCTCTGCTACCAAGGCAGCTCCCTCCAAAGCGGCTGCCCCAGAGAGTAACGTGCGTGTTGATACGCGTCTGCTTGATAAGATCATGAATATGGTCGGAGAGCTGGTGTTGGTTCGTAATCGCCTAGTGCGTTTGGGCGCTACCCGTGAAGATGAAGAGATGGCTAAAGCTCTGGGTACGCTTGATATGGTAACGGCTGATTTGCAAATGTCGGTTATGAAAACGCGTATGCAACCGGTCAAAAAGGTATTTGGTCGTTTTCCAAGGCTTATTCGTGATCTGTCTCGAAGCTTGAAAAAAGAGATACGTTTAGAGTTACGTGGAGAAGAAACTGACCTAGATAAAAACTTAGTTGAGGCTCTAGCCGATCCGCTTATCCACTTAGTGCGTAATTCGGTAGATCATGGTATCGAGTCACCCGAAGTGCGTGAAGGTTTAGGGAAACCGAGAGAAGGGCATGTGCTGCTCTCTGCAGAGCAGGAAGGTGATCATATTCTCTTGATTATTCAAGATGATGGCGCAGGTATGGATCCAGAGAAGCTGCGCAAGTTAGCTGTTAATCGAGGTATGTTGGATCAAGAGGCAGCGAATAGGCTGTCTGAGCAAGAGTGCTTTAACTTGATCTTCCAAGCTGGTTTCTCGACAAAAACCGAAGTCTCTGATGTATCAGGTCGTGGTGTGGGCATGGATGTCGTTAAGACTAAAATTACCCAACTCAATGGTACGTTAAGTATAGATTCGGTCATGGGGCAGGGGACCAGAATTGCTATACAGGTACCTTTGACGCTCGCCATCATGCCAACCTTGATGGTTATTTTGGAGAACCAAGCGTTTGCATTACCACTGGTTAATGTTAATGAAATATTTAATCTGGACCTGACAAAAACCAATATTGTTGATGGTCAGCAGGTCATTATTGTGCGTGATCAAGCGCTGCCTCTTTTTCATATGAAACGGTGGTTGGTTGAAGGGCAAGAGCAGGCTGAGCTGCCTGAACAGGGGCACGTAGTGATTGTGACTGTTGGTACGCTCCGTGTTGGCTTTGTGGTTGATCAACTCGTTGGTCAAGAGGAGGTTGTTATCAAACCGTTGGGGTCTATTTTACATGGCACACCTGGTTTATCGGGCGCAACCATCACAGGAGATGGGCGTATAGCGTTAATCATCGATATCCCAAATCTATTGAAGCAATACGCTTCTTAATGGTTAAGTTGGAAGAGTGAATTTATGCCGGTAAAAGTATTAATTGTTGATGACTCCGGCTTTTTTCGCCAAAGAATCACCGATATTTTATCCTCGGACAGTCGTTTAGAAGTAATCGGTGTTGCCTCCAATGGCCGCGAAGCTGTTGAACAGGCTAAAAAGTTAAAGCCTGACATCATAACAATGGATGTGGAGATGCCGCAGCTTAATGGTATTGAGGCCGTAAAGCTTATCATGCGGGATTCACCAACCAATGTGCTAATGTTGTCATCCCTAACCCATGAAGGTGCACAAGTTACGCTACAGGCTTTAGAAGCCGGTGCGGCTGACTATTTGACAAAAGATATTCGAGCTTGGATTGATAAATCAGATAGCTTGCATAACATTTTTGTGGAACGCGTAGTTGCTTTAGGCCGTAATAAACGGTTTATACGAAGCACGGCTTTTGCGCCTCGACCTCTGAAGTCAGGTCAGTCTTCTACTGTTCATACGTTTAGTTCGGATAAAGGCGGTGCTGAGCCCTCTAGCCCTTCTAGATCTAATCAGAATTCCTTAATAAGCCGGCCACAACGGACAGATCCAAGCTTGTCTTCCCTGAGGAATGCAAGACAAGCCCACTTTCCTGCACATTGTCGTTTGGTTGTAATAGGTTCTTCGACAGGGGGACCTGCGGCACTTCAGAAAATATTAATGGAGCTTCCGGCCTCTTTTCCTTATCCCATTTTGCTTATACAGCATATGCCGAAGGCCTTTACGTCGGTTTTTGCGGCGAGGCTGGACCAGCAATGCAAAATCTCAGTGAAAGAAGCTGAAGATGGCGATAAATTATTACCAGGTCGAGCCTTGTTAGCACCGGGTGGGCATCAATTAATCATTGAGAGCCGCTCACCTGATCGAGTAAAAATATTGCCGGGTGACGAGCGAGTTACCTACAGGCCTAGTGTGGATATTACCTATGCCGCCGTTGCAAAAGCTTTTGGTAACAAAGTGCTGGGTATTATTTTAACCGGTATGGGCGCGGACGGCGCGGATGGCGCTAAGCTATTAAAGAAAAGTGGTGCGGTTATGTGGGCTCAAAACGAAGAGAGTTGCACAATATATGGTATGCCGCAAGCAGTAGTGAAAGCCGGATTAGCTGATGATATTTTACACCTGAATGATATTGGCCCCTTATTGAAAAATAACGGGAAAATTTAGTGGCCATCTTGTTATATCGGCTAAACTACAATAAAAACAACAGTATCTATCAGGGCTGTCAGCGTTGTCGGATGAGCAAAGTATGCAAATATGGGCGATAGCAAACCAAAAAGGTGGTGTTGGTAAAACCACAACCGTTGTGACTTTAGCCGGACTTTTGGCTGAAGTGGGGTACAAGGTTTTACTGATTGATTTGGATCCTCATGGTTCGTTGACTAGCTATTTCAGTTATGAGCCTGATGAGCTTGACCATAGTGTTTACGACCTCTTTCAGACGGCAGGTGATGTTACTGAAAACCAAGTTAACTCTTTGCTTTGCTCTACGAATGTAGAGCGGATTCAACTTCTGCCAGCATCTACAGCACTGGCGACGTTAGAGCGACGAGCAGTGGAGCATGAGGGTATGGGGCTCCAGGTAGCCAGAGCTTTGCGCCACTTAAAAGACCGTTATGATTACGTCTTGATCGATAGTCCCCCTGTATTGGGTGTACTAATGGTTAATGCGCTTGCTGCTTGCCATCATCTGATCGTACCTGCACAGACTGAGTTTTTGGCACTGAAAGGCCTTGAACGTATGATAAGAACGATCAGTATGATTAATCGAGCCCGCAAGAAAAAGCTCTCATACACCATTATTCCAACTTTTTATGATCGACGAACACAAGCATCCGTGAGCTGCCTACGAGAATTACACAAGCTTTATCCTGATGAATTGGCTAGTGCGGTCATACCTGTAGATACAAAATTCAGAAATGCCAGTATGAAAGGGGTAGTGCCTTCTGCGTTAGATGCTGGCAGCCGGGGCGTTCATGCTTATGCCCGATTGCTCCGTTCTCTCATAGAGCAGCGGAGGTAATCCTGATGTCAGATAAAAAACAAGGTGCGCGCCAGCAAAAAGTGGTTTTTGAGTATTTAGAAGCTCTGTTGTTCGATGAGGAGCTTGAAAGTATTGATGCTTCCTTAGGTGAGGAAGTTGTGACTCAGGCAAAAAAAGCTGATGCAGATGTTGTTGCGTATGACAATAACGAAAATACTTTAGAGCCAGAGCCAGAGCCAGAGCCAGAGCCAGAGCCAGAGCCAGA
>Ga0193955_1001398_pt1 | contig 11471 bp, 9 predicted proteins | sample BB_6_MG_FD_140343 | JGI IMG/M metagenome (GOLD analysis project Ga0193955, IMG submission 140343) | Microbial mat bacterial communities from the Broadkill River, Lewes, Delaware, United States - BB_6_MG | ecosystem: Environmental > Aquatic > Freshwater > River > Microbial mats | place: USA... | reverse complement strand
CTGGCGTGGCATCAACGCCACGTTGCGAGACTAATCGATTCCATAGCTCTTCAGTTTTCGGAAAAGGGTCTTCCGGTGAATACCTAAAATCTCCGCCGTTTTTGCTTTCTGCCAGCGGGTGGTCTCCAGGGTGCGAAGGATGTGGGCTTTTTCAGCCTCTTCCAGAACCAAGTTCAAGGGGATGGGGGGGCCGTCTTCTCTGCGAGGTGTTTCAAGGGGCCGGGTCTCTTCCGGTTGCGGCAGGTCCAGTCGGTTCATGGTGACGTACCGGTGCACAACGTTCTGAAGCTCCCGGATATTGCCTGGCCATGCGTGGGCCTGGAGCCGGTTCGTCACATGGGAGGGAACGACGGGCAGGGTGTCCCCCATGCCCAGTTTTTCAAGGAAATGGTGAATGAGGAAGGGGAGGTCTTCGAGACGATCGCGCAAGGGGGGCAGGGTGACGGGGATGATGCTGATGCGGTAGAAGAAATCTTCACGCATCAGGCCGCCTTTGACGAGATCCTCCGGGTTCTTGTTGGTGGCCGCGATGATGCGGATGTCCGGGTAAACGGTCTCCCTGCCACCGACGGGGAGGAAGCCGCCTCCTTCAATGGCGCGCAGCAGCTTGGCCTGCATGTTGAGATCGATCTCACCCAGTTCGTCCATGAACAGGGTGCCGCCGTCGGCCAGTTCGAGGAGCCCCTTTTTGTCCTGGGTGGCTCCGGAAAAAGCCCCCTTCTTGTACCCGAAGAACTCACTCTCCATGAGTTTTTCCGGAATGGCCGCGCAGTTCACCGGCACAAAGTTGCCTTTGGCCCGATCGCTCAGATCATGGATGGCCTTGGACACAAGCTCTTTTCCCGTGCCGGACTCTCCGTAAACGATGACATGGGCTGAGGTCTTGGAAGCCTTGGCGATGTTGTCGAACACCTCCTGCATGGGTTTGCTGTGGCCGATGATGGTGCTCATGGCGTGGGATTGCTTTACACGGGTCTCCAGGAGGTGCAGCCGATCCTTGAGGATGCGTTCCCGGTTTTTCCGTTCCGTAATGTTTCGGAGTATGCCCAACACCTCATCCCCGGTAAGGGGAATGAGCCGGACCTCATACCATTCAACACCCCTGGCCTCGGCCCACTTGAATTCAAAGGGCTGCACCGTGTGGTTTGCAAGGGCGCCGCGGATTGCCGCCATGGCCTCTTCGTACTTTTCTGCGGGTAGAAACTCCGACAGGTGGCGTCCCGCGTAGGGGATCTTTCCGGTGGCAGGGGAGCCTTCCGGCCCTTTGTAACCGGAGATCTTTCCACTTTCCAGGATACGGATGATGGTGTCGGGAATGGCGTTGATGATTCCCCGGTTGACCTTTTCACTCTCAAGGAGGGCATCCTGGGCCAGCACCCGTTCCGTGATGTTGTTAAAAAAGGTCAGGCTGGCCGGCAGTCCCTCCCAGACAATCTCAATGGCATGGATCTCAAACCAGACGATATCCCCGTTTTTGGTAATCAGGCGAAAAGGATAAACCCGGGGGACAGGCTCATGGTTCATTCGCTTGATGTACCGGGCGTCCACCAGGGCCACGTCGTCCGGGTGCACAAAGTCACCGTAGGCATGGTTTACAAGTTCGTGGGCCTCATACCGGAGAACCTCCACCGCGTTGGAGTTTACGTTTCGGATGATGCCGTTCTGAAGCACAATAATGGCGTCACTCGAGTTCTCGAAAAGGGGTAGGTTGTCTGTCTCAAAGCCCATGATGCACCTGCTGAAAAATAGTGAGGATACGCGTAACTGTTCGGTTCAATGGTGCCTCCGGCGGCCCTGCCGGGGGCCAAACTTTTGAAAAGTTTGACAAACAGGTTTTAAAAGCGACCCGCCGGAGCACTTCCGGCAATAGTCAGCCCCTGTGTTGGAACCTGTGCACCCAGGGGTCGGACACTTGTGGCGGACGTAGTGGGCCCTCAATCTTCGCATGAATGATGACAGCTTAATCGCATGTGCAAATCAGCTGTCACGGTGGCGAAGCCGCTGCAGCGAAACACCTATAAATCATATCCGCCTCACACTGCCTGTTATTGGACTGGGTCATAGCGGATAAACATCAGAATTACTAAAAGGACGGAAATAAAGAAAGGGAGATCGCGAATGTTTATGCCTCGTTCCTTAGGGGGGGCGTATTCGCTTTCGGTCTGCACGTGTGGATTGCCTTTGAGTGTGTACTGAGCCTTCTTCGTGACCCCTTGAGAATCGGATCATGTGTGGCGTCTGACGTTCCATCTGTATTGGAGGGCGCAATCCTGGTGGCAGGGGAGCCCCTGCAATGGAATAGGGCTGGATTATTGATACATGTTTTGATGGGCGTATCATCTCTTTTGAACCTGGTTGCTCGAAAAAGGAAAAATAAACGATCGTTCGCTTAGCGTTTGCAGACGATAAGATCGTATTTGAACTCCGCAGCATAAGTGATCTGTTTTGAGTGTGATTGAGGCAGGTTTGCAATATATGCCGATTCGGTATGGCTTCGTCAATGACCAACCTTGAACAGAATATGTTGAAAACAGATAACAGAATGAATATTCGTTTACTGTGTATTGACTATAGAATCAGGTGGTTTGATCGATTGAAATGGCATGTGCGGTGTCGGTTAGGTCTGCAACCCTTAACGAGGGTGAGCCGTGATTTTTTTCGTCACCTCATTAAATAAATGAACGGTCGTTTGGAAAAACCGGATGAAAAGTTCTGTTACGTGCTCTGTCTCTATGCTTGCTCCTAACAGTCAGTAGTTATAGAACATGGGTGATAAAGATAAGAGAGTGCTGTGGCTGCTTCACAACGAGCCGTGGTAGATATCAGGAATAGTATACATAAATAAATATTCATTCGGTTAAGTTTGCCTGTAAACCAGCGTGTTATGGAACCCTTCTCATGAGCGACAAGACCCAGGCGTATTACGAGCAGGAGGCAAAAGCCTTCTTTGATGCCACCGTGACTATCGACCCCACCCCCATTCTCACCCCCCTGGCAGAAGCCCTCGTGCCCGGTGCGCGGGTTCTTGATATCGGTTGCGGCTCCGGACGAGACCTCCTCTGGTTGAAGAACAGGGGGTTTGTTCCCCATGGATTGGAACCTTCCCCGGCCCTGGCAAAACTCGCCGAAAAACACTCCGGCTGTCCCGTTACAACCGGAGACATCATCACCACGGATCATTTCAACGAATCATGGGACGGCATCCTTATCTCCGGGGTCCTCGTCCACTTCCCCCACAACACCATTCCCGATATCCTCTCGCGTATCACAAACGCTCTTGCTCCCGGCGGCCGCCTCTATGTCTCTGTCAAGGAAGGCTACGGCTTGGCCACAGACAACGACAACCGTGACTTTTATTACTGGCAGGATGACACCTTTCAAGCCGTCGCAAGAAATGCCGGGCTTCATCTCCTGGAGATGACCCGCTCTGCTTCCGCCAGGGGGAACGCGGATGTCTGGCTCGGCTATTTGTTTGAAAGACACCCTGATATGAGATGAATAGTTACAGGGGCTCATTGTTTTTTATAGTGACGACAGGTATCATTTCAGAAGTGGCTTTTATTATGGTGTACGGCCCTGATGCATGGGGGGACGATTCAAACCATGCGACTGTTTTATCGTGGTGACGACTGCTGTATTTGGTATTGTTTGGAACAATGGATTGTAAAATGGGGGCAAGGACACCACATGGCATCGATAGATTTTGAGAAAGAAAAGCAGGTTTTCAGAAACTACCACAGCGAAAATCTGGAACTGTTTGAAGCAGCCAAGAACGCGTTTATTGTGATTATCAATTCCATTCTGGCTGAGGATATTCCCATCTCGTCCGTGACGGGCCGTGTGAAGGATAAAGAAGAGTGCATCAAAAAGTTCTCGAGAAAATATCAGACAGAGCTCGAAGAGGTGCGAACCCCCTATGAGATCAAGGATCATATCACGGACCTGATTGGCCTGCGGGTGGTCTCCCTGTATGAATCCGACATCGTGAGAATTCGGGACATCCTCTCTGAGGAGTTTGAGTTTGTGGAAATCACGGACAAGATCGAAGCAATGGAGAGCAAGGAAGACTCCTTCGGGTACAAAGGGCTGCACGTCGACTTGAAGCTGAAAGAGCCGCGCAGCGCGATGCGGGAGTATTCCAGGTACAACGACCTCCGCTTTGAGTTGCAGATTCGGACCATTATTCAAGACGCCTGGAGTGCCCTGGACCACAAAATAAAGTACAAAAAATCCATTCCCATCGATCTGAAACGACGCATCAATACCCTTGCCGCCCTCTTTGAACTTGCAGACCGGGAGTTCTACAGCATCCTGGAAGAGACCATAAGGTCAGAGGAGAAAGAGAAGCGGAACCGGGACCACCTCTCCGAAAAGGAACAGCTCAACGCCTTCTCCTTTCTTGTCGTCGCCGAAGAGAAATTTCCGGACTATCGTTTCCAACCCCACAAGGTGGATGGGTTTGTCTTGGAACTGGTGGATTATGGGAATCTCTCTCCGAGCCGGTTTAAAACCATCGTCGAAGAGGGATACCAGGTGGTGGACGACTACAAACAATACCTGGGGCAGAACGACACCCAGCGGCATGCGCTCAACCCATACATGGTGATCCGCCACCTGTTGTATATGCACGACAACACCAAGTACCGGCGCATTCTGTATAACGATCAGCGCGATCGGTTTGACAGGTGGCTGGAGAAAAATGGAAAGGAACAGGGAAGTAAAAAATAGCCTCCGGCGGCCAGGGGATGATCCCCTGGACCCCAGGTTGCGAATGCTCTCGGCCCTCGTTCCTCGGGCCGTTCACATTCGCAGGCGGGCTGAACCCGTGAACACATGCTGAGCGGTTAATCATTCTTTGTGATCTCTGGGTTTATATCCGGAGGCTTGGAACATGAGGCTGTCTGAATAGATGCCAAGACTTGGTAACGATTTAGTTCAAAAACACTGTCTAAGCCACTTAGGCTAAAACACCTTAGAAGGCAGATTGTAGGTGCACTTTGCCCTCGCTTCTCGGGGCAATTCGCACCTCCCTTCAAACAGGTAATTGTTGGGTTGATTCATAAATACCTGTTTATCAAACTTTTCAAAAGTTTGGCCCCCGGCAGGGCCGCCAGAGGCTTTTTAATGCACATTCACACCGCTTTACCCGAAGACGCGTCGGCCATCGTGCAGATGGCCGTGGCATTCCGAAATCATCTTGAGCGTGTCACCCCGACACATGACCAATTTGCCGAGAGTGTTTCCAAGTTGCTTGTGTCTCCTGATGCCCAGTTGTTCATTGCAACACACGGGGGGCAATCGGTGGGCTATGTCCTTCAACGGTATCGATACTCCATGTGGGCATGTGGCACTGAGGCGACCGTTGAAGATCTCTTCGTTGACCCGGTAGCACGAAAATGCGGTGTCGGTAAGGCCCTCATGGAATTTGCGCTGGGGGTTGCCGCCGAACGTGGTTGCTCGTCCGTCTGCCTTGACACGAATGAATTCAACGTCGCATCCACCACAATCTACACCCAGCTTGGGTTCAACTCTTTTTCAACACGTTGGAATGGCAGGCAGGTCTTCTTTCGTAAGCCAATGGAGGTTTCCCATGTATAAGCCCCTCGCGTGAGACAAGGCTTCGTTGGTGATGGTGCTTTTTACCCGTTATTTGGGTATGGATGGTTTATTGAGGGCTCTTGGGGGCAGGGAGAATGAAAAAAAGGTACAATCAGCGAAAAATAAAACGGCAAGCTATAGGTGGATGGATGCTCCTTGCGTCAGGTTTTGCCCTTCAGCTTGTACTTGAAAAGTTGCTGTGGGGAGAATCTCGCCCAAGTATGGCTGTTTACATTGTTGGCGTTCCATTTGTGGTCGGTGGATTTATCTTTGCCAAAGCTTTGGTGACAATACTGCACGGAGAGCCTGAACGGCCAATGCATTTTTTTGGTCATGATTTCCAGGCAATTTACCAAGCCAATATGGCGAAGTTGCTTCAGCGTTTACCTGTTTCTCTATTTTTTGCATTTGGTGGATTTGGCTGCTTTTTTCTTTTTATACTCAATTATGGACAGATGTTCTTTATCGGTCTGCCAAGTTTTGTTGTCGGTGTAACAGGCATGCTTTTCTTATACAACAGATATGCCCGATGCCCTGCGTGCAATCATTTGCCCACGACTAAAGCCCATAATGGGGTGGCAATAAATTTGGCAACCTGCCCAAATTGCGGTGCGAAGCTTGGTGATGGCGCAGCCTGATAAACAAAGGACGTCATTCTGTTCATTGAGAGATATTGCTCGATACAAAAAGAGCCGTGAAGATTCTTATCTCCACGGCTCTTTATGTTTTTACACGGGCGCAGCCCGTCAGTAAATGTGACGTACCCGAGGAACGAGGGTTCGGAGCATTTGCGAACCTGGGGTCAAGGGGATCATCCCCTTGTTTACAGGGAAACCCCCAGGTGTTTCATGAGCTCGTCGCGGGTGATGATGGAGCGGACATCGTCCACGTACTCCTGGACGTTCTCGAGGCCGCCTTCCTGGCGGTCGATGAGGGTGATGACGCGGACGACCTCGAGGCCCTGGACGCGGGCGCGCTCGATGGCCTTTATGGTGGAACCACCGGTGGTGATGACGTCATCGATGATGACCACTTTCTCGCCCTTGGCCATGTCGCCTTCCACCCAGTTGATGATGCCGTGGTCTTTCAGCTCTTTGCGGATCGAAAAGGCTTTTATGGGCTTGCCGCCCAGCTCGGAGGCAAAGGAGGTGGCCACGGCGATGGGGTCTGCGCCGAAGGTGAGGCCGCCGATGCCGGTGATGTCGAGGTCTTTTACGGCGTCAAAGACGAGGTTGCCCACGAGGTACATGCCGCGGGGGCTCAAGATGGTGGGCTTGCAGTTGACGTAGAAGTGGCTCATTTTTCCGGAGGCCAGCTTGAAGGTGGGCTCTTCGGAGAATTTGAAGGACGTTTTACAGACAATATCTATCAGTTCGTTTTTCATGGGGCGTCTCCTTAAATGATGTATAGCGCCTGTCGGCGTCTCTGCAATGGTGGCTGCCAAGCAGCCTGTATGGTCATCGTTTGGGTAAAAACATGCCTCCGGCGGCCAAGGGCTGAGCCCTTGGAACCCAGGTTCGCGAATGCTCTTGACCTTCGTTCCTCAGGTCAATCACATTCGCTGACGGGCTGCGCCCGTGGGCAATGAAAGTCAAGGCTCTTCTGCTGTAGGAAACACAGGCATTGCGGAGTGATGCATTTTCTGATTGTCGTTTTGTCATTGACAGAGCAATGCAACTCCACCACCTTTAGCCTTTAGCCTTTAGCCTTTAGCCTTTAGCCTTTAGCCTTTAGCCTTTAGCCTTTAGCCTTTAGCCTTTAGCCTTTAGCCTTTAGCCCTGCTTTTCATGCCCCCACCGGCCCGCAGCTATCCCTGGGAAACACTCCTTGGCCTTGAGAGTTCCCGATAGAAATCGGTTGCTTTTGTTCTAGGTGATGGCTATGTAAAAAGGTCACGGATAGAGTCCGACCTGTAGATGCAGGAAACCTCCACTGATGGAAGAAGCCATTTGGGATAGTCAGTGGAGGCTCGCACGTAAGGAAAACCGTTTCGCGGCACTCCTTGACTCGTGATGTCCAATTACCAGAAAATGGGGTGAAAAATCAACGGGAATCGTTGTCGTGGGAATGGATTTTCCCTTCGGATCCCGCCTCTTCACTCCGGACCGGAGCCTATGACACAGCCAGACAATGCGGATGAAGCCGTTATCCGTCTTTTCAATGTCAGCAAGCGTTTCGGCGCCAAGCTGGCCCTTTCCAACATTACCCTGGATATTCAGAAAGGGGAGTGGCTTTATGTCACCGGCCCGTCGGGTGCCGGCAAGTCCACTCTTTTGAAGCTCTTCTACCTGGGAGAGAAGACCACCAGCGGTCAGGTTCTCGCCTTCGGCACCAACATGAACCGATTGACCCGCAAAGACACCCCCTTTCTCCGACGCCGTTTCGGCATCATTTTTCAGGATTTCAAGCTGATCCCCAACCGCAACGTGTTCGACAACGTGGCCCTGGTGCTGGAAGCCCGGGGGGAGCCACGGAACATGATCGACAAACGCACGCGAAATATCCTGCGTCACGCCGGCATGGACAAGCGCATGGATGCCATGCCTGCGAGCCTTTCCGGTGGGGAGCAGCAGCGGGTGGCCGTGGCTCGTGCCATTGCCGGGCAACCAGAGGTGATCCTTGCCGATGAGCCCACGGGCAGCCTTGATCCGAAATCCGCTGAGATCATCATCGGCCTTCTCTCCGCGTACCATGAAAAAGGGGCCACGGTGATGGTGGCCACCCACGACCGAGAGCTCCTGGCCCGGAAAAAGGGACGCATCATTCGCCTGGAAGAGGGGCGACTGGTGGAGCCGGAAACAGTGGAAGGGGGGACGGCATGAAGCGGCACATGAAACGAACCCTGAAGGATTTCAGCTCCCACGCTTTTTTGCACGGCATCACGATTCTGACCATTGCCCTGACAATTCTCATTGCAGGCTCCCTGCTTCTGGTGGTGGAGAACGGTGAGTCGGTCATCGCCTCGTGGAAAAACGGGGTGCGGGTGATGGTCTACCTTAAGGATGGGGCAAGCTCCACGGCGGTGGAGTCCGCCGGGCACTCCCTGGAAACCATGGGGGGGGTGGCAAAGGTCTCCTTTATATCGCGTGACGAGGCCCTGACGGATTTGATGGAGAGCATGGAAGGCCAGCTCTCTCTCTTTGAGGGGTTGGGGGAGAACCCGCTTCCGGATGCCTATGAGGTGGAGGTGACACCGGAGGCCGCAGAGTGGACGCGGGTGAAGGAGATGGCCGCGGCCATGGTGAGGTTGCCGGCTGTGGACGAGGTGGAGTACGGCCGCTCCTGGCTGGCGCGCGTCTCTCGCCTGCTGGGCATGGTTGAGTTGGCGGGGGTTGCCCTGGCCGGTCTCTTTTTTATCGTTGCCCTTTTTATCGTCTACAACACCGTTCGGCTGGCCCTCTATTCCCGGCGTGATGAGATTGAGATCATGCAGCTTGTGGGGGCCACGGGCGGCTTTATCAAAACCCCGCTTTATATCGCCGGGGTCATTGAAGGGGCTGCAGGGTCCCTTCTGGCTCTTCTGGCGCTGTTCGGTGCTTACATCCTGTTTGCCTCCAAGGCAGGTGCCGGTGCGGGTTCCTTTGAGTTGTCGTTTCTCTCTCTTCGCTCCATGGGGGGCGTCTTTTTTTACGGGATTTTTGTAGGGTGGTTCGGATGCTTTCTGTCACTGCGCGAATTTATGAAAGAAGCCTCGTCCTGATTCTGGCGTGCCTGTTCCTCGGGGTTCCCCTTGCAGCGGAGGCCGGTAAGCCGGATCGAGCCGTGGTGGTGGCGGACGTCGTCAACGTGAGGAGGCACCCCTCCAAGTCAGCCAATGTGCTGTGGACCCTTTCCCGGGGCGATGTGGCAGAGGTGAAACGTCACTCCGGGGGCTGGGCCCTGATTCGTTTTAAGAAGAAGCAGGGGTACCTTGCCACCTCGGGTCAGCTGGCGGTGCTCTATGCGGCCAAGGAGATGCAGACGGTCAAGAAGCCTGTAAAAAAGGGTGCCCCTGTGGTCTCTGAGAAAAAGGCAGAGACCACCCTGGTGGAGATCAGGAAGGCCGTGAAGGAGGAAGAGGTCAACCTCGTGGCGGTCCGCAAAGAGGAGCGCGCGGTCATCCGGGAGTTGGATCGGTTTAATGAAACCCTTGCCTCAGCTCGGAAGAAAGAGCGTCAGCTCAAGCGGGAATTGGCGGCCATTGAGAAGAAAGTGGCAGCGGCCCTTAGGGCAAAGGCAAAGGTGGAGGCGGACATCAGGATTGGACGGCGTCGTCTGATGGACCGTTTGGCGGCCTACCACAAGCTGCATCAGATCGGAGAGATGAACACCTTTGCCTCCTCGGGTTCCTTTCATGACATGGTGGTGAAGAAGAAAGCCCTTACCCGCATCCTGGGGAGTGATGCCGAGCTTTTGACGCGGTACACAGCCCTGTTGGAGGAGAAAGCAGCCGTGGAGTCCCGGGTTGCGGCTGAGCGCACGGCCCTTGCCAGCGTGGTGACAGCCCATGGGAAGGTGCTTGCCGATGTGGAGGCCCAGTACCGGAAGCGGGCTGGGATGCTCAAGGAGGTCCGCGAGAAGAAGGTGCTCAGCCTGGCCGCCATTGCCGAGATGAAACGGTCCGAGAAGGCCCTTTCGGTCAAGCTGGATGAACTGGTCAAGGCGCGGAAGGCCCTGGCAACGAAAAACCGCTTTGTTCGGTATAAAGGCTTGTTGAAATACCCGGTAAACGGTAAAATTGTAAAACGTTACGGTCGTCATAAAGATTCCCGCATGAACGTCACCACCTTTGAAAACGGCATTGAAATCCGCACCCAGCGCGGGGAACCGGTCCATGCCGTGACCTCAGGGGAAGTGCTTTTTGCCGATTGGCTTCAAGGGTACGGCAATCTCATCATCGTCAACCATGGCGAGAGTTGGTACACCCTTTACGCCCACACCGACGAAATGTTCAAAAAAAAGGGCGACCGCGTGGAAGCGCGGGAAGTAATCGCCACTGTGGGAGATTCCAACCTGTCCGGACACCCCGACCTACACTTTGAAATCCGACACCACGGCAAACCCCTCAACCCCGGCCCCTGGTTCAAAACCAGGGGCTGAGCCCCAGGTTCGCGAATGCTCCAACCCTCGTTCCTCGGTTTTACGCATTCGCTGACGGGCTTCGCCCGTGTCTATAGCTGGGAGCTGGTCAAACATTGGCATCGGCTTTGGTCGTGGTCGTCTCTTCTCGGCCTTTGAAAAAGGCAAAAACAAGGGTAACTATTCAACTTGTGCCTCCGGTGGCCCTGCAGGGGGACAACTTTTGCTGATCTGAAAGAGTGGGTTTAACAAACAGGTCTTACTATATAAGCCCTGGAAACTCTCGATTCAAAGGCGGATGTGATTTGACCCGAGGAACGAGGGGCAAAGCGCATCCGCAACCTGCTTTCAAGGTGGCACACCTTGCCGCCGGAGGCTATTCACCATGGAGACCCCTGATATGAAGAGAGCACTCTCTGTTCTGGTCATGATGTTTCTGCTGTTGCCTGCCTACGTCTCGGCGGCGGATAACGGCACCTACCGCAACCTTCGGATCTTTACCGATGTCATTGAAGAGATCGAGCGGAGTTACGTGGAGGAGCCCGATTCCGAGCAGCTCGTCGAAGAGGCCATCAAGGGAATGGTGAACAGCCTGGATCCTCACTCGGCTCTTTTGCCTCCCCAGGCACACAGCGAGTTGCGGGAGGACACACGGGGTCGCTTTTCCGGTGTGGGACTCGTGCTCTCCATGCGGGATGAAAAGCTGACGGTGGTCTCTCCCATCGACGGGTCACCGGCCAAGGAGGCGGGGATCCGCAACGGTGATGTCATCATCGCCATCGACGATCAGAAGACCGCCACCATGACCATGGAGG
>Ga0193955_1001395_pt1 | contig 11474 bp, 10 predicted proteins | sample BB_6_MG_FD_140343 | JGI IMG/M metagenome (GOLD analysis project Ga0193955, IMG submission 140343) | Microbial mat bacterial communities from the Broadkill River, Lewes, Delaware, United States - BB_6_MG | ecosystem: Environmental > Aquatic > Freshwater > River > Microbial mats | place: USA... | reverse complement strand
GCTGACGCATTGGACGTCATGGGGAAAAAGTCCTTTTATTTCCCCACAATGGGCCAGGGCGCACAGATGAAACTGGTCATCAACATGATCATGGGAACCATGATGACGGCCTTTGCGGAAGGACTCAACCTTGGGGATAAAATCGGACTGGAAAAAACGGATATCCTGGATGTAATCGCCCAGGGCGCCATCACCAGCCCCATGTTTCAGCTCAAAGGCCCCCTCATGGTGAAAGAAAATTTCTCGACGGCCTTTCCGTTGAAACATATGCAAAAGGACATGCGTCTTGCCTTGCTGCTGGGGGATGCCCATGGTCAGCCCCTTTATACAAGTGCGGCTGCAAACAACGCCTATATCAAAGCCAGACAGGACAATTGTGGAGATGAAGATTTCTCCGCCGTAATAAAAAACGTATAAACGAAACCGTAAAAAAAGCCATTATGACGCATTGGCCGAATGTCACCGATGGGATTGTTCATAATGGCTTTCACTTCTCTTTACAAAACAGCGATGCGCTATGGATTAACGCGCGTTTGTTTTGCCTTGCCGCAACACAACACATTTGGGATCTCTTTACACGGTCCCAAAATATTGATAAGCCTGATACGGAATAGGATATTTTCCCATTCTTTCAGAACCTGAGTGAAAAAACGCTACGCTTTGAGATGGCAGGATACTTATGAAAAGAAAAGATGGCTTACGACAGCCGTTCTGGAAAACCAAATCCCTTCACCAGTTGACCCAAGAAGAATGGGAATTGCTGTGTGACGGATGCGGCAGATGCTGCCTGCACAAACTTGAAGATGAAGATACCGGTGAAATCTGCTACACAAATGTGGCCTGCCGTTTGCTGAATATTGAAGAATGCCGCTGTTCTGACTACGAAAACCGCTCCGAACTAGTGCCGGAGTGCATCCAGCTTACGGTGGATTTAATCTCGCAATACCGATGGCTGCCCGACACCTGCGCTTACCGGCGGCTGGCCGAAGGCAGGGCGCTTCCCTCATTTCATTTTTTGGTTTCAGGCAACCCTGAAGCGGTTCATGAGTCCGGCGCTTCCGTACAGTATAAAGCCATATCTGAAAACAATATTGATTCCAGTGACCTGGAACCTTATGTGATGGATTAGACGTTTTAAAATCTGGCAAACGCTGAAAAATAGCATCATTACGCTTTATCCGTTTAAACAAGGAGTCATAAAATGAAAATCAAATCAGTTCGTTGTCTATGCTTCTCGCCAACCGGAACAACAAAAACAATTGCAGAAAGTATTGCCCAGGGCATTCATTCCGACTCAGTTGAAATAATCGATATCACTAAAAGGTCGCAACGCGGGGAACAACCCGTATTTGGCAAGGACGATATTGTTGTTCTTGCAACGCCCGTATATTACGGTCGTGTACCAGAGGAGCTTTTACCCTACTTAACTTCATTGAAAGCCGCCCAGACGCCTGTGGTGCTTGTTGCCGTATATGGAAACAGAGCATTTGAAGATGCCCTCAAAGAGTTGCATGATTTAGCTGTTGATGCTGAATTTATTCCGGTAGCCGGCGGCGCCTTTATCGCCGAGCATTCGTATTCCTCAACGACTTATCCGATTGCAGCCAATCGTCCCGATGAAAGTGATATCCAAAAAGCGATAGAATTTGGTGCTGCGATTCGAAAAAAACTGCAAAACACAGAATCTTCTGCATATTTACCTGCGCTTACAATTCCCGGTCAGTCGCCCTATATCGAGCCTGTGCATCTGAATATGATCAAAGAAGCACGATCCGTGGTCGCCCTGACACCGGAAACAGACGTATCAAAATGCACAAAGTGTGGACAATGTGCCGACGTGTGCCCGACCGGAGCAATTTCCCCCGAAGATGTCACTCAGACAGATCGGTGGCAATGCCTTATATGCTTTGCATGTGTGAAAATCTGTCCGGAAGAAGCCAGACAAATGAACGAACCCAATTTTCAATCCGCTATCCAAGGGCTGCATCAAAACTGCCAAGAAAAAAAAGAGCCGGAAATATTTTTATAAAGGGGATTGATCCTATGTAATTAAACATTCCCCGGCAAAATTGGGATGTCACCTCATACAACAAATTTGTATTACGCTGCAATATGTATTAGAATGAAAACTCGTTTGACCAAAATGATGGGACCGATTGATTTATCACCTTAATTCCCATTAAAAACATTCAATGACGTATAATCAAGCTCGTAGTAACTGAATAGGTGTGGGTTTCTCTTTCGCTTTTAGCTATCTCCTTTCTCTGTAAAGTTGGATTTTAACTTCTATAACAGACAGGATGGAAATATGGAAAAATGTGATTGGAAAATTGTTGATGCCAATGAAAATCATTACGAATCAGAATGCGGCGGGGACTGGTTCTTTTTCGAGGGAACCATAGACGATAATCAAATGAAAGTATGTCCATTTTGCGGTGAACCCATCAATGAACTGGAATCGGCATTATAGTCAGCAATTAATAATAATGCAGGCCAATAATATGGAATTTGTTCACTACACCGAATATTTACTGGCAAAATCAGGACCGACAAAGGTATTTAGAGTCCGATGCAACCGGATGCAATTTAAATGTCCCAAGTGCGGTGCCCGGCGAAATTTCGCCATCCCTCAAAATTTACGAAGAAAAAACATACAATGTCACAAGTGTAAACAAAACACCAAATGTATATTAGATAAGAGAATTCATAGACGAGTGAGCCAGAGCGGAAAGATTGATTTGATCTTGGATAATGGACAGGAGATTGCGGCAAATATTATAGATATTTCCCCAACGGGCATTGGTGTAAAAATACCTCTCAATGCAAAAAAAACGCAAACACTCAAGATTGGTGAACGGGTGACATTTCGGTGCAGTTGGAATAGCCGTCTATTGGGTCATGGTCGCTATGTTGTTAAAAATATCAACGCACGGCAAATCGGTTTTGAGAAAAATAGATGAGTTGCCCTGCAACATCTTGAGTGTTGCACGCCAAATCCCGGGAGCAGGAGAATCGCGAACAATCCCCCTGCTTTTTTAAAATCGGGAAAAGGTTCGAGATCAAATCAAAACGTTTATGCGTATCACCTTAAAAAGCAGCCTCAAGCATGGCAGAGTATGTTCTTCTCGGATAGGGGTGGCTATTTTGGTAAAGTTCATCTGTTATGTTATCCACACCCAATGACATTTTCCAGTTCTTCAAAAATGTATACACGATATTGCCCGGGATGAACCGACAATTTCCCTTTGTTTGCGGTAGATATCCACGACACCCTGGACAGGTCTGCCCACATCAACCGGGTGACCGTGTACCGGATACTGGATTTGCTGGTGGAAAAACAGATCGAGGTACGGATCTCCACCGGCGGCCGGGCTGCCTACTACGGCATGGCCCCCAATGCCCAGCATCCGGCCACCCCCATTTTTACTGCACACAGTTCGGGCGTATGAACTGCCTTACGCCCGAAACCGTGAACATCGATTTTCAGGCCTTTAAAAGTATATTTCCAGGCCTTATAGACAAATTTGAGATGCGGTTGGACGGCATCTGCAGAACCTGCCTAAAAAAAGAATAATTCTATCATTGCTCAATGCTGTTGGGCTCCTTCCAGGATGATACCTCTGGACTTATTCATGGCCCAGTATACTTTTAGAAAATTGCTTGGGTAAAATTCCAAATCGTTTCTTAAAGGCTGCGCTGAAATGGCTGACATTGACATAGCCCACATTCCAGGCCGCTTCACTCACATTTGAATGCCCCTCTTCCAAAAGCATTTTTGCGGTCTGCATTTTATATTCTTTCAGGTATGCAAATACACTGTTTCCATATAGCGCGTGAAATCCGGCCTGAAGTTTATTGGCGCTTAATCCCGCCACAATTGAAAGGTGCTTCAGGGTCGGTGGCGATTGTAAATTCCCTACCAAAAATTTTTCAGCTGTGCAAATTTTCTGTTTCTCTTCGGAATTTAAAATAATCTTGCCGCATCTGTTTTCAGACTCCGAATTCAAGGCTGTAATTTGCAAGGAGAGCAGTTCCAAGACCTTTCCTTCAAGGTAAAGATGCTGCAGACCTTTTGTTCTTGGCGGATGCAGGAGTTGATATGCAATGCCATGAATCTGGGGCGACATGGTGGTGTATTGGAATAAAGAATGCGGTGTCCCGTTTTTAAGAATAGAGCTTAGCTCTGCCGGTAATACCGAATGATTGTTTTCAAACAATGTCTTTAAATACGGAATGCTCACATGGATATGAAGAATCCTTTGTTTTTTACCCGGTCTGAAAAGCGCCATCCCTTCCTGGTGCCTTGCATACTGAATACCGCTGATACCGTCTGTCATATCCAGTTCTCTGGTTTCACTATCTGTATTGTTTATATTCCTTTTCATATTTGAAGAGATCACAAAACCAAAATCAATAACCGGAAACTGCCGTTTATATTTAACCCGAATTTCTTCGTGCGCCGCATAATCAATGCTGCTGAGCCATAGTCCCGGCTTAATCGCTGTCTCAATCCGGACATGCTTTTCAAATCCTGCGACATCGCTTCCAGACCAATCTGCCATGCCATTTTTGAAAATAAACAGCTTTGTGCTTTCCATACTATTCAACTACGCCTCCTGTGTTCAAGTCAATCACTGAAACCCTTCGGGTGGAAGGGGGTAAAAATAAATGCGTTGCGAGTAGAATTATAAATTTAAATTGCACTATAACGATTTTGTTTTTCACGCATTGATTTATCAGCTTTAGCTAACTTTTGAAATATGTATTTGAAAAAAGAATCATCAAATTGTTTTGAGTTCGCAAGATTAACTCTCTGATTCTTTAATTTTTACGCGTTAAAAAAGGAGATCGCATGGAAGATTTATTGGTTGCAGAACGGGTAGAGCAGGATTTTCATAATTTAAGCCGGTATGAATTAACACATTTCATCAACGATAAAAAAAGGGAGTTGGAAGGGGAATTATGCATTCTTGAACATAATTTCCAGCTCGATGATCTTCTTCAATTTGCTGATGTTGTCGGCGATACTTCGTCATTGTTAAAAATGACAAGGCAGACCCAGGCTGACTATCTTGTGTATTGTGGTGCCAGATTTTTCACGGAAGCCGGCGCGATTCTCTGCCCTGACAAGACCGTAATTCAGGCAAACATGAAAGCGGACTGCCCGCTGACCAATGACGTCGATGAGCAGAGAACAGAGGATATTTACAACGCGCTGAAAAAAGTATGCTCCAATGAGCTTGTCCCCATGATCTATTTTACCGGCAGCTACAAGTTGAAAAGTTTTTGCGGCAGAAACAACGGGACATGCTGCACTGCTTCCAGTGCGCATAAGCTTATTGAGCATCTATTTGAACAGAAAAAATCTGTTTTTTTCACCCCCATGAGCAATATTGCCTTAAATGTTGTCAAGGACTTCAATCTCCCCGAAGCGGATTATGCTGTGATTAACGAAAAGACCGATCTTAGCAGCATCGGGGAAAAGAAAATGTATATCTGGGATATTGGATGCTATGTCCATTCAGATTTCTCTGTTGAAGATGTAGACCGACTCCGGGAGATGCATGAGGGGATCAAAATTGTCTCTCATCTTGAGTGCCTTCCTGATGTGATCGAAGCCTCTGATTATGGCTGCTTTACAGATGGGGTCTGGGATGTGTTTAAAGAAAATCCTGATCAGGGAAAATGGGGTCTGGCCACGGTTAATAATTTCGCATACAGGCTTGCAAAAGCCTACCCTGAAAAAACTGTGGTGCCGGTGAGGCCGGACTTATGTTGCCATGGAATGGTGGTGACGGACCTGCCGCATCTTGCCCGGTGCTTGCAATCGATTATTGATCATAAAAACGGCGAAGGTGATCTTAAAACACAAATTATTATTCCCGAAGAATACAGAATATTTGCAGAGCTTTCAATTAATAACATGTACGCGATTTTAGATGAAATAGATAAATAAATCTGTTTATCTGCAACGTGTTCAACGCTTTAATTCAGTTTTGATTTTAAGTTCACATCGTAAAGAACGCTCATGGTGCCTCCCTTTACAGCGTCTGCCGGGGAGGCACACATGGAACCACTGCATTCAAAAACCAGGTTTGGGTGGGTAGACAGGTAACCAAATATTCGCCATATGTGGGCGATCTATCTATACCTATTTTATTTTTCAAGGAGGATTCGTATGAATACAGAATTATCATCAATGACGAAACAAGAGTTAAGTGATTTCATCAATACTAAAAAAGAAGAACTCGGAAATAAAGTGCGTGTCATCGGATACCCAGGACAATTTGACGATCTTTTACAATTTGCTGACTTTTTTGGCGATGCAGAACAGATAAAAGAGTACGGCATCGAATCAAACGCCCAGTTTCTGATGTTTACCGGATGGCGGTTTTTTACAGACATTCCTGTCATTTTCCAATCCGGCAAAAAGGTTATTCAGTCAAATATTAAAAATGACTGCCCCATTGCCGACCACTCCAGTCCGCATCTTATTAAAGAGGCGTTTAAAATGATTCAGGAAAACAACAGCACAGAGGTTGTTCCTCTTGGGTTTGTGGCGGCCAGCAGTGAACTTCGAAGTTTCTGCGGGGAACATAACGGAAGCGTTTGCATGCCATGGAATGCGTATAAGGTGATCAAACACTATCTGGACCAGAATAAATCGATCTTTTTTATTCCGGCCAATGATGCATTTAATATTATTACCGCGTTGAATTTACCGGATGATCAGATTTATGTGGTTGATTCAACAACGGATTTTAAAAATATACCTGGCGGAAAAAAGATCTATGCCTGGAATGTAGAGTGTTTTGTCCATAAAAAATACACCGTGGACGACATTAAAAATCTAAGAGAGAAATACCAGGACCAGGGCATAAAAATTATAGCCCATAAAGAGTGTGCCGAGGAGCTGAAGGATTTGTGCGATGACACGGGCTTTGTTGGGGAAATATATGAAAAAATAAAGAAAGCCCCGTCAGGTTCTTGTCTCGGTGTTGTCACGGTTGATACCTGGGTGTCAAGGGCTGCCTATGAATTTTCAGATAAGACCATTGTCTCTCCCCGAACCGATCTGGTTTGCGGGGATCTGCGGATTACAAATCTTACGGATGTGGCCAAAAGTTTTCAGTCCATTGTTGATTATGAAAACGGTGACGGCGCTTTGATTTCAGAACACATTATTCCTGATGATCTGATTGATGGTGCGCGAAAAGCATATGAGACGATGTTTACCATCGATCAACGTGCCAGTTAAAAGTGCGGTCGAATAGGATTCGTATAATTTGTTTTTTTCTAACAGGAAGATCTAAATGAAAAGATTCGCGCGTAACCTTGTTGACATCTTAACACGATGTCCTAAAAGAGTAATTCTGGCTATCATTATAGTGACCGTTTTCGCCGGGGCGTTTTTCCCGAAAGTTATTCTGGATACGGACCCGGAGAACATGCTTGAGCAGGATGAACCGGCACGCCTTTTTCACAACCAGACCAAAAAGCGTTTTAACCTCAGCGAGGTGGTTGTGCTCGGTATTATCAACGAACATGACCCGGACGGGGTGTTCAATCCGGCAACTTTACAACGGGTATACGAACTGACCCAGTTCGCCAAAACACTTCGCTGGCCGGGCAAAGAGGACCCGGATCAGCTGGAAGGGGTGATTGAAGTTGATATGATCGCGCCTTCCATGGTGGATCATATGACGCAGCTGGGGCCGGGAACCATTGCATTTGAATGGTTGATGAGCAAGCCCCCGAAAACCAGGGAAGAGGCCCGGGCCATAAAGGCAAAGGCGCTGTCTAATCCCCTGTTAAAGGGCCATATGGTCTCGTCCGACGGCAGGGCGGTCTGCATCTATCTGCCCGTTTCGAATAAATTGCTCAGCTATCCGGTGTATAAGGCCCTGTGGGAAAAAATAGACACCCTGCATGGCGATGAATCGTATCATGTGGCCGGGTTGCCGGTGGCCGAAGGCGCTGTGGGGGTTGAGATGTTCTCCCAGATGACAATCGCATCCCCCCTGGCCATGGTGCTTATCTGCCTGCTGCTGCTGCTTTTTTTCCGTAAATGGCTGCTGGTTCTTTTGCCCCTGATTATTGCCACCCTGTCAATTGTAATCACCATGGGACTTATGATTGCATGCGGCTATCCGGTTCATATTCTAAGCTCAATGCTGCCGATTTTTCTCATGTCCATTGCCATGGTGGATTCGGTTCATGTACTGTCGGAATTTTTTGATGTATACACACCGGAGAAAGGGCGCAGGCAGACGATTATTGAGGTCATGGGGATACTATTCAAGCCCATGCTCTACACCTCCTTGACCACGGCTGCAGGCTTTCTTTCACTGACTCTGGCGCCCATTCCGCCTGCCCGTATCTTCGGTGTATTTCTGGGAATCGGGGTCATGGTTGCCTGGTGCGTTACCGTGCTGTTTGTGCCGACCTATATCATGCTGATTCCCAAAAAACGGCTAAAATCGTTTGGTCTGCGTGTCATTCAAAAAGACGGGCAAAACCGGCTATCCCGTTTCCTGGCGGCAATGGGCAGGCTGACCTTTTCCAATGCCGGAAAAATAGTGATCGTTTTTTCCATCCTTGTTGGCGTGTCAATCTGGGGGATCACCAAAATCCAGGTCAATGATAACTATGCCAAACGCTTTGCCCACAGCCATGCCATCCGCAAAGCCGATGTGGCGCTCAACAGCCATTTCGACGGGACCTATGTGGCATATCTGGTCCTGGAGGGCAGTGACAATGATCGCATCCAGCCTGCAGGGGTGAATGATTTAGTCCAGGGCCTGACGCAGTATGCAAGGCGCATTGCTAATGTTTATCCCCAAGCATTGGCGCTTGCAGAAACCCTTGACCGGAAAATCCGTCTTGCCGCAGAAAACCAGGACCGCTTCAGCGCTCTGCTGGATGCGGTGATTCAAGAGGGCGAGCAGATGAGTCGGACGGCCGGTGATGCAGAATTTGATGCAATGCAGGAACTTCTGGCATATCTGGAGATAGAAAAAGAGAAATTGAGCGCCTTCAAACAGCCTGCTGTTCTTGCTTATATGGCAGGACTCCAGGCGCATTTGAAACAACTGGGCCTGATCGGGAAAAGCACATCAGTGGCCGATGTTGTCCGCAAGGTCAATCAGGAACTGACAGATGGAAAACCCCAGAATTTCCGTATCCCTGATTCACTGCAGGGTGTTTTTGAATGCTACCTGCAATACCAGCAAAGCCATCGTCCCCATGATTTGTGGCACCTGGTTACACCCGACTACAAAGCCGCTGCCATCCGGATGCAGTTTCCCACCGGTGACAGTATGAATACCAAGGCTGCCGTAAAGGCTGTTGACACATACTTTAAAGCCCATGCGCCACCACGCCCCTTAACGTATCAATGGGCGGGGTTGCACTATATCAACCTTGTCCTGGAAGCCAAACTTGTATGGGGCTTTTTAAAGTCACTTGTGGGCAGTTTCCTGATTGTTTTTTTAATGATGAGTATTCTGTTTCGTTCTCCGCTATGGGGATTGTTGTGTATGCTGCCGCTGACCATCACCCTGTTGATCATTTATGGTATTACCGGGCTTGTGGGTAAGGATTATGACCTGCCCATTGCCGTTCTCAGTGCCTTGTCCATCGGTATGGCCGTGGATTTTGCCATACATTTTTTAGAGCGCAGCCGGGTGGCCTATGAATCACTTGGGTCCTGGCGTGCTGTGGTCCCTGTTATGTTCGGGGAACCGGCCCGGGCCATCAGCCGGAACGTGCTGGTTATCGCCATTGGATTTTTGCCTCTGCTGGTGGCTTCGCTGGTGCCGTATAAAACCACGGGTGTGATGCTTTTTACGATTCTTTTGTGCTCGGGGTTGGTCACTTTGCTTGTTCTGCCCGCAATTATGAAGATCGCAGAATCCACGCTTTTTAGTCACAACAAAAAGAAGATTGTGGAACCCCTGCGTTTCAGCCACAGCAAAAAATAAAAGGAAAAAATAGTGAAAAAAATAATCATTTTATTGCTTTTAGGGTTGTCTTGGCAACCCTGTGTTGACGCCCAGTCAGAGAACACCATCAACGTTGAGCAGATCGTGACCAAAGCCAACCATATGGCCCTGTACCAGGGTGCCGACAGCAAGGGGCATGTGCACATGACCATAACCGGTAAAAACGGTATCACCCGGGTTCGTGAATTCAGTATATTACGGAGGAATATTGGTAACCAGGATAGAGATCAGATGTACTACACGCTTTTTAAACGTCCGGCTGATGTGCGCAAGATGGCATTTATGGTTCATAAGCACGCAGCATTGACCAAGGATGATGACCGCTGGCTTTACCTGCCTGGGCTGGATCTGGTTAAACGCATTGCCGCAAGTGACAAACGCACAAGTTTTGTGGGGTCGGATTTCCTTTATGAGGATATTTCGGGCCGCAGTCCTGACGATGATATCCATGAACTCATTGAGACAACCCAGGCACATTATGTGATTAAAAATACACCCAAACAACCCGATAGCGTGGAGTTTATGTATTACATCGCATACATTGATAAACACAATTTCATGCCCATGAAGATGGAATTTTTTAAACCCCAGGACCGGCTGTATCGCCGGATTGACGTGGTGCAGGTCGACGGGGTTCATGCCGAGTTTAACGGGCATTCGATCGTTTATCCGACAGTCACTGTTTCGGTTGCCAAAGACCTGGAAAACGGCAGCACGACAAAGATGGTCTTTTCCAATGTTGCCTACAATCAAGGGGTCAGTCCCCGTATTTTTTCCGAACGATATTTAAGAAGACCGCCGAGAGAGGCCATGTAATGAAATGGATGCCAAAACTTGGCGGCCTGATACTGTGTCTGCTCGTACTGCCCTTGGAAAGTCATGTTTATGCTGCAGGTGAGAACGCCTCGGATTTTCGGGATATGTTCGCACCTGTGGAAATAAGCGGTTTCATTGAGTCCCGGGCAGGCATGCGTATCCAGGATGATCCCCATGCCGGAGATCTTTCTGTTATGGAGGCCCGGCTTTCGGCAGATCTTTACACGTGCACCGATTGGGTGGAATTCAAACTGCAAGGCGATGTCTGGGCAGATGGCGTTACCGAAAAAGGTGAGGGAGAGCTGCGTGAAGCCTGGTTCTTTTTACGGCCCTCTGATTGGCTGGATATTAAAGCCGGGCGTCAGATTATCACCTGGGGAACCGGCGATCTGGTCTTTTTAAACGATCTGTTTCCCAAAGACTGGCAATCCTACTTCATCGGACGGGACAGCGAATATATGAAAGCTCCGTCCGATGCCGTAAAGCTGGGTGTTTTTCATGACTGGGCGAACGTTGATCTGGTATACACCCCAAAGTTTGATTCTGATCGGTATATAACGGGGGAGTATCTATCCTATTGGGATGCGGCGGCAGCCGGATATGCCGGAGAGGATGAGATGATTCATGCCGACCGACCGGACAGATGGTTTGATG
>Ga0193955_1001392_pt1 | contig 11488 bp, 7 predicted proteins | sample BB_6_MG_FD_140343 | JGI IMG/M metagenome (GOLD analysis project Ga0193955, IMG submission 140343) | Microbial mat bacterial communities from the Broadkill River, Lewes, Delaware, United States - BB_6_MG | ecosystem: Environmental > Aquatic > Freshwater > River > Microbial mats | place: USA... | reverse complement strand
TTTTTCAAGACCTGTTTATCAAACTTTTCAAAAGTTTGGCCCCCGGCAGGGCCGCCGGAGGCATCTTGAAACCCTGTAAACAACAGCTTGGTTTCTTGAACCTTCTTCGTGAAGCCCGAAGGGCGCTTCGTGTTCTTCGTGGTTTTGCACGTAACACGAGCCATGAATGTCGCCAGAATTTCGTCAGTGACGAGAGGCTCAACCCACCTCGTGCTCCATACCTGAACATCTGGACATGGAAGGTACCGGGGGAGCCCCATTCAATGGGCCTCCCCCGGCGGGCGGCACGCCTTCCCACGGGTCCTTTCCCAAACGCTTACCGCAGGTTGATCACGCCGCCCTGGGAGGAATGCACAGAAGGTTTTTATTGGGGACGACATCCTTGAGGTCCAGCCCCGCATCGCGAACCAAATTTTCGACGTTCACGTCGGAATCGCCGGAGAAAAAGTGGGGGTAATGCTTCTTCACGGAATCAAGAAGCGCGTGGGCGGGAAGATCGGGAAAGCTGCCGTAATAGTGCACATACTCCATATGCTTCTCCCCTTTCTTGTTGAACGCGGGATAGGTGGTATCGTGAATCCCGTCGAACTCCGGAATGTAGTACCCGGACTTCTCACACAACCCCCGGTCGAAGGAGGGAGTGGCCTTGACCCATTTTCCGTTGATGTAGAGTTCTGCAAACCCGTGGAAGGCAAACACATTGGTCTGCAGGAGTTCATGGATTTTTCCCGGATTGAGGTGGTTGATCACGTCGGCAAACCCCATGCGGGCGGGAATACCCATCACCCTGGCCGCCGAGGCCAGGACCAGGCCCTTGGAAACACAGTACCCCGATGCTTTTTTCAGGATATTGCTGGCTTTCATGTACAAGGGATTGATCTCATACCCGAAGAGGTCATACTTGATATCGTCCCGTACGGCGTAAAACAGGCTGATGGCCTTTTCACGGTCGGTGTAAGCGCCCCGGCAGGCGTTGCGCGCGTAATCCACTATTTCAACGGAGTCACTGTCGATAAAAAACGTCGGTTTCAGGTACAGCTCCATATTTTCGTTTGCAGTCGTCATGGTGTTCTCCAGTATATGATGGGATGGGTTAAAACGAGATCGTCGTCAGGAGGAGATGGGGCCGTCGCACCCCTTGCTGCCGTTTCACGCGTGGGATGCCGGCACGACGTTTCTCTGCCCGAAGCACATTAGTCCGGATATTTCACGAGTTGTTGCTTTGATCTGATTGTTTTCTCATGAAATATCCGGGTTGGAGTGCCCCGGGCAAAACTGCCCTATTGATCCATATCCATGTTCATGTAGGTGCCGATCATGCCGGAAACGCTTTTGGCAAGGGGGTAGAGCTGCGACACATCCACCTTGTCCAACGTGTCGTCAGACGTCAGCAGATAGTAAGGCTGGCCGATCCAGTGAATAAAATCGACGCCGGTGTACATGTGGTAATGGCCCGCTTCGCCAGGGGGCACAGGGCCGAGAAGGGTGGACGGAATGAGAAGGGTTCTCTCCGGCTGGTTCTCCTTCATCATCCGGGATGCCGTGGCGATGGCCCGGTAATCCTCGTTGACAAATATGATGGAGAGGGCCTGCTCGCCGTCAAATATACCGTTGCCCTTGCCGTCATCCACGTAATTCCTGGCTGCCAGGTGCTCGAGGTTGATGTCCAGAATGGCGTTTTTAAGAAGGTCATCGGCATGTTCGTGGGCGAAGGCCCTGGACCCCTTACCGCCATAAAAATGGCCCGTGGTGGTGACAAATAACAGGGTCTTCTCGCGCTGATCAGGGGGAACCTGGGACCAGGTTTTGGCCATGGCCAGGACCATGCCCACGCCGGTGCCATCCTCGGTGGCCCCTTTAAATGCCGAGTCATGGTGGGTGCTGATGATAATGGTCTCTTCGGACTTGCCGGGCAGAATGCCGCAGATATTGCGCCCGACACCCGGTTTCAGGTCGCCTTCAATGGTAACCTTGGCCATGGCTCCGCGCTCGGCCACTTCCTTGATGTCGTCATTTTTGTAATTCGAGACATACATGCAGGGCATGGCCTTCATCTTGCCGGCATAAGGGCCCCAGTGGGTGTTGATATCAAAGGGGTGGTCCTTGAGCACAAGCACAAGACCGGCAGCACCGCGCTCACTGGCCAGCCAGTAAACCGATTCGGGATTGTTCTCTTCCGTGTATTCTGCCGGAAAATTGCTCCGCACAAAGGTGAGGTCCTGGGTGGTAAAGAGGTTAAAGGAGTTGGTGGGATCTGAGGTGTAATACCCGTCACTGTAGAGAAGCTGGACAAGCCCCACGGGAAACTGCGGGAAGGTGCACTGGGCCACGACGATCTTCCCCTCAATGTTTCCTATCTTGTCGAACTCTGCCCGCGTGCCTTCGCCGGCCCAGATCATCTCACCGCTGACGGAACCGCCCGTCGGCTTGCCATCATAGACGATACCGGTGTTCACCGTATAAAAGGCGGGGAACTCCTCCATCACCCCGTCCTGCTCCACCTCGAGCTTCCAGTGGTCCGCCTTGTACACATCGCAGGCGACCTCCTCCACCAGAACGTTTTCAGGTTTAAGGATCGATCCCATTTCCTCGATGATGTAATCCTCGGCAATCTGTGCTTCCGGAGACCCGATTCTGCGATGCTCCGTGCGACAGACATTTTCCACGTAGGAGAAGATCTCGTCCCCCGTGGGAATCAAGGACTCGACATCCATGGCCTCGGGAAGGGTCTCCTCCACTTTGGAGGCAGCCTCCTTGATTCGCATGAAATGCGGAATATCAATGATCACGCGCGTCAGCAGCTCCACGGCCGACTCATCGCCGCTGGGCATGAACAGGGCAGCCCACCCTTCGGCGGGCGTGCTTGCCTTGCTGAAAAAGATGTGCCTCCAGGCAATCACCTTGTACCAGTAATACTTGCCGATTTCCGAGCGAGGGTCATCAAAGGTCGGCGACTTGAGCACAGGACTGATGGGAAAATAGGGGCCGGCCATGTTCCGAGCCCGGAAAACGCTGTACCCCGTGGCCTTCTCCACGGGATCCCACTGGATCCTCACCATGTTTTCAAACCGACCGGGGCTGGCCACCACATTGGCTGGAGTGTCCACATGGCTTGGAAGCTCAAATCCAAACGGCATGGTCTCCATGTTCAAGTCACTCGCAAAGGCCGAAGGTGAAACGGAGAGAACAAACAGGGTCAACACAATGTGCCACACGACTTTTTTCATGTACTCCTCCTTCCAGTTTTCAAGGTGATAAAACATATACGATCAAAGGACGTCTGTTACTCAAAGGGATGATATTGGGGCCAGCAATGACTCACGCGAATCGCCATTTCGCAACATACGATCTAATCCGACGCCCCTGATGGGAGAGGGAATCAAACAGTAAGCCGAGAATTACATGTTGCCGTTTCAGATACCCAAAATTTCACACAATACCCCGTTGCAATAACGTTCTACTGCATTGGCTTGAGCGTTTTCTCATGAAACACCCCGGCTAAAGGCAATGACCATTGCAGCTCACACCGATTCAACGGCAACGGCCCTCACCAAAGGGCCCATGCGCACGTTCAAAACGAGATCTCCGGCAACCGGAAAGGTATCGGGCTCATGTAAAAAGCGCCCCGCCGAAGGCAAGCTGCATAGGGACAACATCATTTTTCTACGAATAAGTAAGAGATAAGGCGAAATCGAACTCTCCCGTATCCTGCCACTCGCATTGGGCGGAATCGATTTCTGTGATTGAGGAATTGCACAAGGCGTGCCATACAAACAAACAAGCGTCAAGACAGCGACATGCAGGGGCTTTGAGCAATATATCGTGCTGATTCAAAAGAAAAAAAGAGTGGGGAACGTTTCCCCACTCTTTTCAAGACACACTTTAAACCATTGTTTTTATGAGTTTTCCCCTCAACTGGGGAACCATTCCTTAAATTGGGGAATCATTCCTCACTTTCGGGTGCAAGATGGAATTTCTTGATTTTTGAGGCGAGGGTTTTTCTGTCGATGTTCAGGGTCTGGGCCACCCGGCTTTTGTTCCAATGGTGCCTGCTTAACTGGTTCAGAATGATCTCTTTTTCAAAACACTCCACCCGTGCGGCAAGAGAAGCTGAAGACTCGGCCCCTGACGAATCACTGGCCCCCCGGGTTCCCCCTGCCTGCCCTGCGGCCCCCGACAACTCGCTGAAATCCAGCTTGTTCAGGGCCAGAAACCGGTTCAAGACATTCTGCAACTCACGCACATTGCCCGGCCAGTGGTACCCCAGAAACGCATTCCTGATCTTTGCAGGTATCCGGGGAAGGGGCTTGTCCTTTCCGAATTTCATCAAAAAATGATCGATAAGAAGGGGAATGTCCTCCGACCGGTCCCGCAAAGGGGGGAGCCTGATGGGAATGACATGAATCCTGAAGAAAAAATCCTCCCTCATTTTTCGCTGCCGCACGAGCTCCGTCAGATCCCTGTTCGTCGCGGCCACGATGGTAAAACTGGCGTGCTTCACCTGGTTGCTTCCGAGGGGGGTGTACCCGCCCCCTTCAAGGGCCCTGAGGAGTTTTACCTGCATGCCCAGTCCGATCTCCCCTACCTCATCAAGGAAAAGGGTTCCCCCGTCTGCAAGGTCAAGAAACCCCGCCTTGTCATAGGCAGCCCCGGTAAAGGCCCCCTTCTTGTACCCAAAAAACTCGCTTTCAATGACGGTATCCGGTATCGCTCCGCAATTTACCGGAACGAAGGCTTTTTCGGCCCTGGGGCTCATGTCGTGAATGGCGCGTGCCGCAAGCTCTTTGCCTGTTCCTGATTCACCGGAAACAACCACATTCGCAGGTGATGACGCCGCCTGGATAATCAGCTCGTAGACCCCCTGCATGGCCTCGCTCTTGCCGATAATGCTGCCGAAACGCTCACTTTTCTGGATCGATTTCTTCAGGTAGATGTTTTCCACGCTGAGCTGCTGTTCCCGTTTTTTCAAAGCCTCTTCTGCCTCTTTGCGCTGGGTAATATCCCGCGCCACGCACTGCAGCAGGATAACGCGGCCCCCTTCGTAAATAGGATTGCAGGTCACCTCCACATAAAAGTCGGGCCGATCCTTGGCGCAAAACAAAAAATTGTAGACGTTCGCCTGTACATCCTCAAAAAAGCTCTGTTCCAAAAGCTCCAATGCCGTATCAAGCTCATCATGATGCCTTAAAAAAGCGGAAATATGGTTACCGATCATCTCCCCGGGATCATAGCCACTGAATTCCGAGACAACGGGACTGATGTAGTCAATATGAAAGTCCGGAGTTAATACAAAAACCACATCCTTGATCTCTTCGGTCAGCATCCGATATTTTGTCTCGCTTCTCACCAGGGCCTCTTCTGCGTTTTTTCTCTCCGAAATATCACGGGATGCCCCTGTAATGCCCACCGGGTGGCCATACTCGCTGAGTATCAGCGTCACGATTGTTTCAATCCACCGGGGGGAGCCATCCTTGTGGGTGCACTGATACTCGGTGGTAAACGGCGAGTGGACCTCATAGTTTCCGAGAATACCTGCCTTCAGCATCTTTTTGGCTTTATAGTAGGACTCAGGAGAGAAGAACTCCTGCAGCTTTAAAATCTTAAACTCCTCCTGGGTGTACCCGGTGCTTCGTTCTACGGAAGGACTCACATAGGTCACTGCAAGATCCAGGTTCGTGATAAACACCACGTCCGTGGAGTTCTCAGCAATAAGCCGAAACGTATCGTCCTTTTTTCTCTCTGCAGGAACAAAGGGCTCCGATGTCATGCAATCCCTGATGGAGACCACACTTCTCCCGGTGCCGGGAATCATCGTCACCCGGATCGTGTGCTCGCGTACCATCCCGGTTCTGTAGATCAAGCGACAGCGATACTCCTCAGGTACAGCCTCGGGGTCCTTGCGCCGCCTGTTGTGGTATCGAACCAGCTTCTCCATATCATCGCCATGGATAAACTCCGAAATGTTGCAGCTTTGTTCTACCTCTTCCCTGGAATAGCCGGAAACCTCCTCGAAGATCTGGTTCACCCGAATGATCTTCATCGCCTCGTCAAGGACAACCACCGCATCGCCTTTTTTGTCAAAGAGGGTCTGCAGGTTCTCATTGCGATCCCTTAAGGCTACCTCCATATTTTTTCGGCGGGTCATATCAAAGGCTGTGCACGTCACGGCAGTCACATGACCGCGCTCGTCACAGATGGGCGCAGAAGAGACATCTGCCCAGAACACATCCCCGTGTTTGCAGAGAAATCGCCGTGTGGCGCGAAAGGATTCAAATTCGCCTTGAATAAGCGAGGTGTAGTTTTTCCTGATCACCTCATAATCATCCGGATGGATGATTTTTTTGATGGGCATGTTCTTCAGTTCATCATCCGAATAACCGGAAACCTTCTTCAGTGACTCATTGTAATCAATGAGTTCCCCGCCAAGGGAGAGGATCCCGATGATGGTGGGCGTGGCGTTGAACACGGACTTAAATAGCGTCGACTCCTTCATGGCTCCCTTTCACACATATCGATCAAGGTGGCTTTGATTCGAATCCGGCGATGGTGGTTCCCTCGCGCCGGGCTATACCCTCCCGCCTGCATCCTCCGAACAGGAGCAGCAACAGGCATCAACCAAACAAATGCTGTAAGACAGCCTTCCCTGAGGTAAATTCTCTATACCCCGGCTGGAGTGCCAAACCGTGCCAGCAGCTGCCACAGTTTTTTACGACTGTACCATTTTTTGCGTATAGTGATTCGTGGATGGGCGATGGGGGGACGCATCGTAAGCGCCCCCGAACCATTGATTTTATACTATACACCAGTAAAAATATATTCCGCAAGGACATTACTCAAAAATACCGCTGGTAATACCACTATACCAATGCAAACACCAACTTAAAGCATACACGGCTCATTGCCCCTGACGGCCCCCAAGAACACCAGTACTAGCGCACCGAACACGCAACGCGATTTTTCGCAACCTACCATATGCATAACACCTTCACCACACCAAAGAGCCACTGCCGAGGCCCCAATTAACCCACAGTTATAGAGACACGTCTCCAGCAAACACACGACAAAACACCCATAGCCCGAAATCAACGGCACTGCACTCCCCTCCCGGAGACCATACGATACACTTTTTAAACATGTTGTTTATTTATTCAAATGCGAGCCGTGCAAACCCAGGCAAGGGGACTGTTCGTGGTCATCAACGTCATGAAATGGAGTGTACGTCGCAATGATGAAATGGTGAAATGAAAGGAGGCACAACCGGGCGACCCATCAGGGCCTCAGGAGGTTAGGAGTTCAAGGCTTATAAACAGTGACGTCAGACAGATCATTTGTACAGAACAAAAAATACCGGAAGTGAGGCTGGCCACGCTTTAAACAATCGACCCGGCCAACCTCAGGCACCCGCATTAATGCGTGGCTTTCTCAAACCACATGGCATCCTGTGGAAACCGATCCGGCCTCATCGCAATATCCCCCTGGATGGTGAGACCGTTCTTTGTGGGGATTCCAACAAAACGGAGGGAGTCGCCCAGGGTCTCTGCAATGCCCAGGTAACGAAACCCCTGAAGCTGAGACACCTGAAATCCGAAAATATCCACAGCCGCCGGTGTCACGGCGCCGTCATACGTGTAGACAGCGTTAATAGGAGGCCTGTCCCCGATAACCCAGGTCATGGAGCCATCCGGCTTGAACTGATACCTGATGGTCACCCCATCGGATCGGATGCCCTTCCATGAACCGATGATCGAGGGAGGCGTCTCTACGGCCCTCACAATCTCTCCGGCGGGTTTCGAAGACGTGGCACAGCCCATAAGAAAAACCGCCACAAAAAAACAGAACATGAATTGTCTCAAATGATGCATGGAATACCTTACGTCCTCTCATGAATTCAACGGGTGGAAATAAGCCGGTCGGCCCGGCTATAATGCTTATGGACTGTATCAACCCGAGGCCCCATTCAGCAACCGGCAAATCGAGGAGTCGATTCAGTCCACCAGAATGCCATAAGCCCCCTTCAGGCTTTCGCGATGGAGGCTGACCACCTCAGGCGTTGTTCACGGGCGCAGCCCGTCAGCGAATGTGACCGACCTGAGGAACGAAGGCCGGGAGCATTCGCAACCCGCTTTCGAGGTGGCTCACCTCGGCCTGCCCTTTGTCCCCCACACGGCCAGAAGCGGATCGGCCTCCTGTCTTTCCGGATAGTACTTGTCATGCGTGGGCCTGGGCCACCCCCGCCTGGACTCGGTATGATACTCCGTGAAGTCACCCGCTGCCCGAAAATACTCCAGAACGAGCCCCATATGCTCAAAGGATGTAATCTGTGGCCAGGGAAGGGTCACTTTAAGGGGGAACCAGCGATCGGTGAACGTCACGACAAATGCACCACGAGGCTTTAACACCCGCGCCACTTCCTTAAAAAGGGCCACGGGCTGGGTGATGTACTCCACAGAAGAGGTGCAGATGATGGCATGAAACGCCTCATCTTCAAAGGGCAGGGCAGGATTGGCGTTAAGATCCTGGAGGGTATAAGAGGAGAGAACAGGGTTGGCACGAAGCTCCTCTTCGTTCATACCGAGCCCCACAACCCGACTGGACCCCAAAGCTTCCGGCAAATGGGAGTTCCAGCTTGTCATCAGATCCAGGATTTCCGCCCCTTCGGGAATCAGCTTGCCATAAAGACGGCTCACCTGCAGCTCTGCCTGGGCATCCATGTGCTGAACCAGTCGGGACGACTCATAGAACCGAGCGTCATCGCCCTCATCCACGCGCCTCAAGGGGGTGCCGTCGATGCAGGGCGTGGGAGCATCAAAGAGCGCCTGCATGCCGGGGCCTCCGTTGGTGATGGATTCGACAATCTCATTGCAACGCCCTCCTGAAGCCCCTTCTGTGTCGGAAAACCGGTGGAGGTTCATGGAAAGTTCCAATGGCAGGCCTGCCAAAGGGTGATTCAGGTCCACTGCCACCCGGTCTTCGGTGACGTTGATAATCTGCATGGGCCGAAAGTCCTGGGGAAAGACCATAAGTGCCTTTGACGCAATCCCCCTGGGCGAAAAAGCCCCCGGTATAAGGGTGACGGGGTGGCCTTCAAAAGTTGAAGCCACCTGATTTCGTGGAATGACCACCATGAGGTCTTCAGATCGTTTCGGTATCAGCTCGCCGGGCTCAAAGGAATCGCGAATCGTCTCTCCCTCTTTCCAGCCATCCATCTGCAAAACAAGCTTTCTCGGCACAATATCGCGCCAGAAGTTGAATTTCTCAATAAAAAGTCGTTCGACGTGGCATGCATCATCGCTGATCCAGCGAAGGCACACCTCCACTTCTGCGTTGCCTGCCAAGGGTCTGTCCGCCATATCGGGCCTCCCCATGCTCTGAATCTCTTCTTAATTGATTTTTTGATGGATAAATGATTCATCAGTATACATCAACCACACCCCACCCTTCCATAGGGAACATCTCAAAAACAACACCCCGACCACGCCCCCTCCATTGCGGAGGAAAACATCAGGAAACCTTGAAATTATTGCCACAAGAGGCTATAGCCCCTGTGTTTGCTTTTCATGCGCAGACAATGCATAAAGGCAACTCCGGCGCACAAGCAATCCGTTGATATCAAGGGCCTCGGAACTGCATGACCGGTCACCTGCCGCAGGTGGTCGTTTCCTCCCCGAAACGCCATCAAAGTAGGCTGCCATTGCAAAGAAAACGGGGGTGGACAGCCCCTCTCCCACGACAGATGTCTCAGGCCCTAAGCTGCAAAACGTTTCAGGAGGTACAATGAAGGAACTTTTCGAACCCACACGTCTTGGCTGTCTTGAGCTGAAAAACCGATTTCTGAGGTCTGCCACCTGGGAAGGAATCGCCGAAGAGAAGGGCCACATCAACGACAAGGTCATGGCCCTTTACGAGGATCTCGCAAAAGGGGGCTCTGCCGCCATCATCACGGGCTACGCCTTTGTTCTGGAGGACGAGCAGCCCAACCCCAAGATGTTCGGTGCCTACGATGACACCTTCATCGAGTCCTACAAGCCGCTGACCCGCATGGTGCACGACAACGACAGCAAGATCATCCTTCAGCTGGTCTACGGCGGTTCCTTTACCTGGTTCAACGCCGAGAACCGCGAGATCTGGGGGCCTTCGGCCGTCACCAACAAAATCTCCGGCGTCACCCCCAAAGAGATGACACCCCTGGATATCCAGACCCTCATCGAAGCCTTCGGCGATGCGGCCAAACGTGCCATGGAGAGCGGTTTTGACGGTGTGGAGATGCACGCAGGCCACGGTTACCTTCTGAACCACTTCCTCTCCCCCTTCTTCAACCAAAGGGAAGATGTCTTCGGCGGAACCCCTGAAAAAAGGGCCCGCATCATCTTTGATATCTTCGAGAACATCCGCAAAAAAACCTCCCCGGATTTCCCCATCCTCATCAAGCTCAACTGCTCCGACTTCATGGGCACCAAGGGCTTTACCTTCGAGGAGTGCCTTGCCCTCTGCAAAAAACTGGACAACATGGGCATTGCCGGCATCGAGATCAGCGGCGGGCCCGTGTTCCGCGCCCCAAAAACAGAAAAGGAGACCACCTACGAGGTGACGCTCCCCGCCAACGACTCCTACTTCAGTGAGTACGCCAAAGTGATCGCAGACGCCATCGACGCCCCGGTGATCCTCGTGGGCGGCAACCGATCCACCGAGACCATGGAAAAGCTCCTGGCCGATACCGATATCGCCTGCTTCTCCTTCTCCCGGCCCCTCCTCTGTGAGCCCGACCTCGTCAACAAGTGGGCCGAGGACAAGACCGTCAAGCCCCGCTGCACCTCCTGCGGGCAGTGTTTCACCCTGGACGGAAACAACTGTATACAGAACCGAAAAAAATCAGCCTAAGTTTTCATAAAAATCTATCTCCCCTTACATTGAAAAAACAAAAAAAAGAAAACCGGGAGATAGATTTTTACCCTGCGGGTGGGCAGAAGGAATCCGATAGCTGCGTTAATCACGGCTTGAAGTAAAAAGCTACGACATCGCCTTGATATGCCTTGCTCTCGAATCCCTTCTACCCATGAAAACCAACGAGTTTTCATAAAAATCGGCCTCCCCCTTATTCAAAAAAGAAACAAAACAAACACCGGGAGACAGACGTTTACCCTGCGAAATCTCAGCCTTATTTGATTGACCAATGGGCAGATTTTGACTCAGCATGTACCCTGTGCAATGAAGACTGTTGGCCCCCTGTCGGATGGGCAAAGCGCAGCGTGCCCATCATTTGGTCGATTAACCGCCATGGATCATATTGACCACAATATCAGCAGCCCGAGATCATGCTTCGACATAAGCGGTTATCGTGGATCGTGATGGGCACGGCACTACCTTTGCCCATCCTACGGCGGCGTCGTAAACCCACGGGTGCTGGTTAAATTGGTGCATGTGATGGACAGGCTTTGGTGCGGTGCATACATCATGGGTGGATACCGCGGGAACCCATGCCTGTGAATAA
>Ga0193955_1001388_pt1 | contig 11516 bp, 10 predicted proteins | sample BB_6_MG_FD_140343 | JGI IMG/M metagenome (GOLD analysis project Ga0193955, IMG submission 140343) | Microbial mat bacterial communities from the Broadkill River, Lewes, Delaware, United States - BB_6_MG | ecosystem: Environmental > Aquatic > Freshwater > River > Microbial mats | place: USA... | reverse complement strand
GAAAAAGGCGAAAAAGAAATGGCGCTTCGCACGCATACATCTTCTGTACAGGTTCGTGTGATGGAGAATGAAAAGCCACCAATTAGAACAATCTCTCCAGGTAGAGTATATAGAAATGAAGCAATTTCTGCAAGAGCGCATTGTTTCTTCCACCAAGTAGAAGGATTATATATTGATAAAGATGTATCATTTGCAGATTTGAAACAAACCTTATTGTATTTCGCTCAAGAAATGTTTGGTGAGAAAGCTCAAATTCGTTTGAGACCATCTTACTTTCCTTTTACTGAACCAAGTGCTGAGGTTGATGTTTCTTGCACAATTTGTAACTCAAAAGGATGCAACGTTTGCAAGTATACAGGGTGGTTAGAAATTTTAGGTTGTGGAATGGTTGACCCTAATGTTTTGGAGTCAAGTAATATTGACAGTAAAACATATTCTGGCTTTGCCTTTGGAATGGGGGTTGAGCGTATTGCTCAATTGAAATATAGAGTGAATGATTTACGTCTTTATTCTGAAAACGATGTTCGTTTCTTAAAACAATTTACTTCAGGAATATAATTAGTTATGGGTTTATTTTCTTCTTCTAAAAAGCGCGAAGCTTTACCATGGGTAAACATTACATCTGTTGAGCAATTATCTGAGTTATTGCACAACATTGGTGAAAAACCAATTCTATTATTTAAACACAGCACGCGTTGTGGTGTTTCTTCAATGGTGTTAAATAGCTTTGAAAACGATTGGTCATCTGGTACTGAGTTGTGTGATATCTATTACATCGATTTACTACGTCATAGAGATGTATCTAATGAAGTTGCGGTTTTGACTGGTATTATACATCAGTCCCCACAGGCTATTGTAATTAAAGGAAAGGAAATTATTTACGATGCTACGCATTCCGCGATTGACGCTCGTAGAATTCAATCATTATTGAAAAAAGCATGAAAAAATATATTCTAATTGCCTTGGTTGTAATTGTTGGCGGGACATTATTGATATACCCTTTAATTAAAGATGACGAAATCGTGATCAATAACTTGAAGGAGTCTAATGCAGCTTCGTTTACGTTTAAAGATAACCTGGCTACTGTTGGAGATGAGGTTGTTCCACTGGAAATAGAAATCAATAAAGGATTGAAAAAAATAGACCTTTATTATAACGATAGCTTAATAACTTCATGGAATAACCCAAAAGGAAAAGTTATGTATTCATTCAGCCCTGGAATGTTTGGAGTTGGAACTAGAACCTTGAATTTATTAGCAACACTTGACGATGGTAGTACGTTTGTTGACAACAGAATGGTCCGTGTTTTATCTGATGTGATTCCGCAGAGATTAACTACTAAAATTGTGAAGACTTACCCGCATAACCCAACAAGTTTTACGCAAGGGTTAGAGTTCTATAATGGAGTGTTGTATGAGGGAACGGGTGATCCAGGTAATCAAGGAAATACAATCGTTGCACAGGTAGATTTAAACTCTGGAGACATCAAGCAAAAAATGGGATTGGATGCCGGTTTTTTTGGAGAAGGAATAACAATTTTAAATAATACCCTGTATCAACTTACATGGAAAAACCAAAAGTGTTACACCTATGATATCACTCAAAACTTGCAGTTGAAAGGAGAATTTAATTACGTTGGAGAAGGTTGGGGACTTTGTAATGATGGAACTTATTTGATTATGTCTGATGGTTCAGAACGGATTACATTTAGAAATCCTGAAACATTTGAAATTAGTCATACGCTTGAAGTTTATAATAATCAGGGACCAATCAATTATTTGAATGAGTTAGAATATATCGACGGTAAAATCTATGCAAATGTGTGGACGACCAATGCGGTAATTGTAATTGACCCAACTAACGGAAAAGTACTTCAAGAAATTGATGCTACAAACCTAGTTAAAGAAGGACAAGGAACTGGCGAAGTTCTAAATGGTGTTGCACACAATAGTGCGACAGGAAAAACGTATATGACAGGAAAGAATTGGAATAAACTATTTGAAGTTCAGTTTGTAGAGCCAGGACTTTAATCTAAGTCGTTTGGAAAGTACTGAATGGATCAAAAGAGTTCATTGTATTCACCTCATTTATTGTTTTATTCTCCACACGCAGAATTCTCCCAGGGTATTTTTCGACCATTGTCATATCGTGTGTTGCCATTAAAATCGCTGCTTTTTCTTCCTTTGCCACAGCAATCAATAAACGCATTATCTCCTCAGATGTTTCTGGGTCTAAGTTTCCAGTAGGCTCGTCTGCAAGAATCAATTTTGGCTTATTTAATAAAGCGCGGGCAATTGACACACGTTGTTGTTCTCCTCCTGACAATGCAAAGGGCATCGCATTAATTTTACTTTCAACACCAACAAGTTGTAGCACTTCTTTTGCACGAACTTCCATAAGGTTTTTATCCTTCCACCCTGAAGCACCCATAACAAACATGAGGTTTTTCAAAACTGAACGGTCTGTCAATAATTGGAAATCTTGAAATACAATACCAATCGTTCTTCTCAGGTTAGGAATGTCTTTACGCTTCAGGTTGTTTAAGTCGAAACCCGCTACTTCTCCTTCACCTTTTGATAAGCCTAATTCTCCATAAAGAGTTTTGAGCAAACTACTTTTACCCATACCCGTTTTTCCAATGAGGTAAACGAACTCCTGCGATTGGATGTCAATATTAATGTCTTGAAGTACAGGAACTCCACTTTGATGAATTTCTCCGGATTTAATATTGATTACACTACTCACAGTTCTAAGTTTTATGTAAAGGTGGTAAATGACAGCCCACTATTTTCAGTCAGGTGTGAAATAATCTTAACAAAAATTCGTTTAAAACTTTTGAAACCCCTCTCCAAATCCCGAGCCAAGTGAATTACTTTTACTAGGTTAAAACGCAGTGTAAATGAACAAGTTCCTAATTATTCTTGCAGTGATGTGCAGCTTTGTTGTCTTATCGCAGACTTCAGAGAAATACAACAGTGATTACGAAAACTTTTATCGTGCAGAGCAACTGTTCGAAAAGGAGCAATATGGCGCAGCACGTTATGAATTTCGCGCGTTCATGGACGGGTTTGATAAACCAAATGATCCCATGTATGTGAAGGCTTCGTATTATGAAGCTATTTCGGCCTTGGAGTTATATAATAATGATGCGGTAACTTTACTACAGGCGTTTAATGCTAACTACCCAGAAAGCATTTATAAAAAAGCGATTTATTTCAAACTGGGTAAATACTATTATTACAAGAAAAAGTATGATGACGCCTTGGGTTGGTTTAATAAGTTAAGCGCTCAAGATATTGAAGTTGAAGATAGAGATGAATTCTATTTCAAAATAGGTTACGCAAACTTTAAAGAAAAACAATTCGAAGAGGCGCGTAATGCATTTTATGAAGTAAAAGATGGTGATTCACAATATGCTTCTCCTGCGCTTTATTATTACTCACATATTGCATATCAAAATAAGAAGTATCAGTTGGCGCTCGATGGTTTTTTGAAACTTGAAGAGGACCCAAAATTTGGAACTGTGGTACCATATTATATCGCACAGATATATTACCTGCAAAAGAAATACGAAGAAGTAACGGAATATGCAGCGAAGTTAGTAGAGAATGAATCGATAGTAAATGAAAAGGATATTAACCATTTAATAGGGGATGCTTTTTATCGTATCGGTAAGTATGACGAAGCTGTACCTTATCTTCAAGAATACAACAAGGTTTCTCAAACTACGCGAGATGAAGATTATTGTTTAGGCTACGCTTACTTTAAAAGTGGTGCTTACGATAAGGCAATTCGCCTTTTTGATAAAGTGAAAAAAATTGAAGATAGCCTAGGTCAAGTTGCTTATTACCATATTGGTGAGTCATTATTAAAACTCGACAATAAAGTATCTGCTCGTTCTGCATTTGAGGGAGCCGCATTTATAGATATGGATCCTGTTATTCAAGAAGATGCCCTATATAATTATGCCATTTTATCTTATAAGTTAGATATCAATCCGTACGATGAAGCGGTAGAGGCATTTGAATTATATCTAAAAAACTATCCAGAATCAGAGCGTAAAGAGGATGTGTATCAGTATTTGGTGAATGTTTATATGAATACCAATAATTATGAGAAAGCATTAGCCTCTTTGGATAAACTGCCGAATAAAGATGTTCGTTTAAAAACTGCCTACCAACTGATTGCATTTAATCAAGGTGTTGGACGTTTTCAAAAATCAGATTACCAGGGAGCTATTAGTTCGTTCGAATTAGTAAAACGTTACCCAGTTGATCAAGTGCTTTCAGGCAAGGCTCTATACTGGACTGCAGATGCCAATTACAGATTGAACAATCACGACAAAGCAATTCAACAATATAAATCGTTTGTGTTATCTCCTTCAACCTTGTTTCCGGACTTACACCAAGAAGCTCAGTACAATATCGGTTATGCTTATTTAAAGAAAGATGATAAACGTAAGTCAATTGAGGCGTTTAGATCTTATGTACAATCTGAACCGCTAAATAAAAACAAGGAAGCAGATGCTTTAATGAGAATTGGGGATAGCTATTATGTGCTAAAAGAAAATGAACAAGCTGTTAAGTATTATGGAGATGCTCTGAAATTGAATTCGGGCTATGAAGATCAAGCTTTATTCTATATGGGTAAAACGTATGGTTACATGGGAAAATCCAATGAAAAGATTAAAAATTTATTGGACATTGTAAATAATTATAAGGACTCAAAATATCTTCAAATGTCTATTCACGAGATTGCTGAAAGTTACAATGCAGCAGGAGATCTTTCAAATGCTTTGAAGTATTATAATAAGATTGTTTACGATTACCCAGCATCTGTGTTAGTGGTAGATTCTAAAATTAACATTGCTGATATTTATTATAAACAAGGAAATTATTCAAAGGCGGAATCCGAATACAAGGGGATATTATCTCAGTTTGGCTCTCAAGGGGATGTATGTGAAAAATCGGTACGTGGCTTGATCGATATCTATACTGTTCAAGGACAACCAGAACGTGTTGAAGCATTGGTTTCTCAGTATGAATGTGCAAATTTTACAGCGATAGAACAAGAAGACCTGTATTACTTGCCTGCAATGGAGAAGTATAACGACAGTTCTTATCAAGAAGCGGTGACTTCTTTTGAAAAATATTTGTCAAAATTTCCTAATGGAAGGTATCATGTTGAGGTTAAAAATTACCTGGCAAATGCTCATTATACTTTGGGTAACATGGATCAGGCAATTGCAATTTATCGCGAGTCGCTTAATGGTCCGGACAATGGGTTTACTGAACTTGCAGCTTCTAGAGTTTCACATTACCTATATAACGAAGGAAGATACAGCGAGGTGATTCCATACTATGAGAAACTAGAGCTTGTGAGCTCAACACCTGAAGTTATTTTTAACGCAAAAATTGGTTTAATGCGTAGCTGTTTCTTGACCGAAAAATGGAATCAATCTTCAGTTTATGCCGATAAAGTATTGAAGAACTCTCAAATTAATAATGAGGTTAAGTTGGAAGCATATTACGCCAAAGGAATGTCGAATTATTACCTTAAAAATTACGACGCTGCAAAAGTATCGCTGGTTTGGGTGATGAAAAACACAACCACAGTGAAAGCGGCTGAAGCGAGATATTCTTTAGCCGATGTGTTCTATAATCAGGAGTTTTACGATGAAGCCGATGATGAAATTACTGCGCTAATTAAACAACGTCCGGCTTATAATTATTGGATTGCAAAAGGACTTATTCTAAGATCGAAAGTATTGATCGTTCAGGATGATTTATTCCAAGCAGAACAAAACTTGAAATCTGTGATTGATCATTATCCGGTTCCAGATGATGGAATTTTGGATGAGGCAAATCAGTTGTGGAGTGAATTGATGCAATTGAAGAACCAACCAAAGAATTTGACGCCTGATACCAATCAGATTATAGAAATTAACGATGAAGAAGGAAACTAGTATGAAAAAGATCTTATCACTTTTATTTTTCGCTTGTACGTTTGTTTCATACGGACAACCAGGTGTTACTGTCATTGCTTCTGGAGATAGATATATCGAACCGGCGTATAGAATTGCATTGAGCCCGAGAATTGTTGACACTACAATTCAAACAGTGATTGTTGAGTATCCTTTGCTTTCATTGAAACATGAAACACAGACAGAGGTAGATCAAATCAATCCGGCATCTATTAAAACAGTTGAGAAACTACCTCAATTGTATAATACATACGTAAAATTGGGCGTGGGAACTGAATTGATGCCAATAGGAGAAGTCTTTTTTGATGCAGGGAGATCGAGAAAATATATTTATGGAGCACATGTCAAGCATTTAAGTTCTTTTGGAAACGTGAAGGATTATGCTCCTTCAACGTTTGACCGCACAAAAGTGAACCTTTATGGTGGTATCAACGAAAAACGCTATAGTTTACGAGGAGATGTTCATTATAATAATCAAGGACTGCATTATTATAGTGCCTCTGATACGTTAGGGCTTGAACGTGATAGCATAGCTCAGCGTTATAGTGATTTTGGAATTGATGCGATGTATAAATCGCATAAAAAAGATAGTGCAAACTTGAACTTTCAAGTGGGTATTGCTTACAATAACTATTTGTCGAAGAAACCTGAAAATAAGGACTATGCCGATTGGAGAGCTCGTGAGAACTTTGTAGGTATTACTTCAACAACTTGGTATAAATACAAGAAAGAAACATATGCGGTTGACTTAAATGTGAGATATAATGGATATCGTTATGGAATGCCTGATTCAAGTTTAACAGGTTTAGATTCTGGAATTGTTTTGAATAACACCGTAATCAATCTAAAACCAAATATTACAACTACTCTTCAAGACAATCGTTTTAAAGCAAAAGTTGGACTAGATCTTACATTTGATATTCACAATAAAACAAAGGTTTACATTTATCCTCTGGCAGAGATCAAATACAGTATGTTCAATGATATCTTTATTCCTTATGCGGGAGTTCGTGGTGGGTTAACACAAAGCACTTTCAAAGCTTTAACTCAAGACAATGAGTTCTTATTACCAAATGTGTACATGCAAAATGAGAAACGTCCGATTGAATTTTACGGTGGGATTAAAGGAACGTTAAGTAAGAGAATCAGTTTCAATGCAGGCATCAGTTTTGCAAACGTTAGAGATAAAGCATTGTTTATTACGGATACTACATACTCAATCAGAAACAAGTTTGATGTGATTTATGACACAATGAACGTAACTACAATCGATGCTTCAATTTCGTATCAATTGCAAGAGAAACTCAAAGTTGATGTATTAGGAAAATTCAATTCGTATTCAGCACTGAACAACAGTTATGCATGGAATTTACCTCGTTTAGAGTTTTTAGTGCGTGGATCATATAATCTGTTTGATAAGTTCTTATTCAACCTTGATTTAACACTCGAAGAAGGCAGAAAGGCACTGGTTTATGAAATGGGTGATGATGTTACAATCGAAAATGGACAATATATTAAGAGTTTAGACTTTATTACTGATTTAAACTTGAGTATTGAGTATCGCTATAATAAACGCATCTCTGCATTTGTCGAATTCAATAATATTGCATCCCAGAGATATAAAAGATGGTACAATACACCAGTTCATAGCTTCCAGTTTTTAGGTGGGGTAACATTTAGATTTTAAGAGATGCAAAAGGCCTTTTTAATAGCAGCAATTTGCTTGTTCATAAACAATGCCTTTTCGCAATCCATATTAGATACGCTTACAGTTCATTTTGATTCAGACCAATCTATCGTGATTGATCAAGAAGTTCTAAGTGAGCTAGAATCTAAAGTCATTTCAAACATTCGGCTATACGCATATACGGATTCAGTGGGGAGCACAGCGTATAATAAAAAATTGGCAGAAAGACGAGGTGAGGCTGTGCGTAATCAACTGGCACACCTTACTTCAAACATTGATGTGATTGCCATTGGTGAAAGCCAGAAATATAATGATCTAGCTTCTAACCGGAGAGTAGCCATTGTTATTGTAGGTGAAAATTCACCTGTTATTCCTCAACCAATTATCGAAGAAGTCATCACCTTAAATGTTGAATTTTTACCTGAGCAAGATGTTATTCGAGCTGATTCGTATGATGAGGTTTTAGAGTTTCTGGAGCTGATAAAAACCAAAACATACAGTGCAATAGAACTTCATGGGCACGTTTGCTGTGCGCCTGGACAGGATTTATCTGAACGTAGAGCTAAAGCCGTCGCAAAAGAACTTGAATGGAGCGGTGTAGATCCAAAAATTATAAAAACCTTTGGTTATTCGAATACACAGCCCTTATTTCCAGAAACAAGTGAAACCAATAAAAGGAAGAATAGGAGAGTAGAAGTATTATTGATAAAATAACTTATTCGCCAACTTCATTTTCGCTTTCTGTAGATGTAGTTCCTGAGTCAGAATCTTCCGCATTAACAATCGCTTTGGCAGGTTGTGGAAAGTACTTCTTTTGGCGAATGAACACCATTACAACTCCCAATGTAATTGACGCATCTGCAATGTTCCAGATTGCAGGAAACACTTCTTTTTTGCCAAGGTAAGGAACCCAATCCGGCCAATATGCGTGAAACTTAAACATATCTACAACATTACCAAAAAGAAAGCCTGTGTGGCGCGTTTCTATTGTACCAAAAAAGGCACAGTCAGATTCAACCCCTGATCCTGCTAGGTGATTAAAAGGCATACAAGGATCATATTCAAAAGCAAAATCATAGAACATGGAATCAATTAAGTTTCCTGTTGCACCAGCGAAAACAAGTCCAATAGCAATTAAAAATTCTAATCGAACCCCTTTTTTTAATTGTTTAATCCAGTAATAAATCAAAGCACTAATCGCTACAATACGAAAAAGACTTAAAGCAAGTTTATGCCAAGCCTGCGTCCCGAATGTAGTACCAAAGGCCATACCTTGGTTTTCAATATACTCAAGGATAAACCAATCACCCAATAAGGCATGTGATTCACCTGGAGCAAAGGTGCTTTTGATATAAATTTTTATGAATTGATCTAGCGCTAAGATTAGCGTTACAACAATTACAACAATGAGTACGTTTCTTTTCACAAATACTAGCTTTGAGCGTTCTTCGCGTCTATACTTAATGTTGCGTGTGGAACTAGTTTTAAGCGCTCTTTTCTTATCAGTTTACCTGTAACACGACAGATTCCGTAAGTCTTATTTTCAATACGAACTAACGCATTTTGCAAACTTGAAATAAACTTTTCTTGTCGTGCAGCAAGCTGTGCTACCTCTTCACGAGATAATGTGTCAGAACCATCTTCCATCATGTTAAATGAACGTCCAGTATCATTTGTACCATGATCATCATTATGAGACAATGAACCATTTAGTAATGCTAAATCTTCTTTAGCTTCAGCTAACTTATTGTTAATTAGTTCTTTAAATTCTTGAAGATCGCTGTCCGAATATCTTACTGTTGCCATATTTCTAATAGATTTTGGTTGTATTCACCAAGGTTTTAATTGTATTCAATTTTCGCTTTTTCAGCGAAAGGATAAATATAGAATTCTAACTGAAACTACGCAATAAACAATGGATAAAAATGTATCTTCGTAATCATGGTTAAGCTGTTTTTTGGAAATAGATCTTTTGCTTTGGTTTTTTTACCATTGATTATTGCTCTTTTCGGTACTTTAAACTTTATTTTTCCGCATCACAGTCCAGAAGAGCATGTTGTTCTCGGTTTCTGGGGAAAAATAGGAAGTCAACAGTTTTGGCCATACCAAATTGGAGCATTTATTCTAATTCTTATCAACGGAATTCTGATTAACAACATCTTTAATCGCAACGATTTCATGGAAAGAAACAACTATTTGGCATCATTGCTTTATGTGGTTGTTATGAGTTTTTTTCATTCATTTTACTTTATTAGCGGGGCATCTTTAGCTCAAACTTTCTTGATTTTGATGTTTGTTCAGATGTTTAAACTGAATCAGAATGAAGATGGAAGAAGAGCGGTTTTTAATGCCTCTTTTCTATTCGGTATTGCGGCATCGTTATATCCAGTTTTACTCTTGGGAACACCGTTTTTGTTTTGGATGATTTGGGTTGTTAGACCTTTTGTTTTAAGGGAATCTTTGCTTGCAATAACAGGGTTTATTCTACCCCTGATATATGCTGGATTATATGGTTTTTTCTTCGGCGTTAAGGTTGTACGAGAGGGGTTTAGTAGCTCCGCTGGAGAGTGGCAATATTACGACTTTGTCATTTTGTCGTTTTTCGTTTCACTTTTAATTATTACAAGTGTTTCTGATGTTTTAAATAAGATTGGGGCAAGTACAATACGTTTAAAAAAATTGTTCCGAATTTTATTGTTATTGATTGGCTTTTCTCTTGGAATTGCCCTGATCGAATTCTTTGTTTTCGATAAATTGGAGGGATTGGGATTACTTGCTTTTCCATTAATGTTTATACTTCCATACGCTTTTGGAGTAAAAACACCCCGTACTTTTGCCATTATCACCTATTATTTGATTTTTTTCTTCGCTGTGGGTAAGTTTTTCATCCCTTTTGATTCGTTAGGTTTCTAATTATCGTAATTTTGCACCAACCTATTTAATAGATAAAAATGAAGTTTGGAGTAGTTACTTTTCCTGGATCAAATTGCGATGAAGATATGGTTTACGTGCTGGAAAGCATTTTAGACCAAAAAGTTGAACGCCTTTGGCACAAGGATACCGATTTAAAAGGAGTTGATTTTGTAATTCTACCTGGTGGTTTTTCTTACGGAGATTACCTAAGATCAGGTGCAATTGCTAAACTTTCACCAATTATGGGTGAAGTAATCAAACATGCTAACAATGGTGGTTATGTGATGGGAATCTGTAATGGTTTTCAAATCTTAACCGAATCAGGTTTGCTAGAAGGTGCGTTATTACATAACGACAATCAAAAATTCATTTGTAAGAATATTCACTTGAAACGCGTTTCTGGAGAAACTGCTATAACAAAGGGATTAAATGCAACTAAAGCTTATAAAATTCCAATCGCTCATGGTGAAGGAAGATTCTTTGCACCTGATGCTACAATTGAAAAATTAGAAGCAAATGGTCAGATTCTTTTCCAATATTGTGATGAAAATGGTGTTGTTAATGCTGAGAATAACCCAAATGGATCAATAAATAACATTGCCGGAATTTGTAATGAAGGAAAGAATGTTTTTGGAATGATGCCTCATCCAGAGCGAGCTGCTGATGAAGAATTAGCAAATACGGATGGAAAGGAGATGTTCCTGTCTATTTTAGAATACTGTAAATAAGAAATAAAACAATATGCGCGTTTTACTATTAGGTTCTGGAGGAAGAGAACATGCATTAGCATGGAAAATGGCCCAAAGTTCAATGTTAGAAGAGTTGTTTATTGCTCCAGGTAATGCTGGAACAAAACAACACGGAAAGAATGTAAATATTTCAGCTTCAAACTTTGAAGAAGTGAAAGCTTTTGTTCTTGAAAACAACATCGAT
>Ga0193955_1001386_pt1 | contig 11525 bp, 11 predicted proteins | sample BB_6_MG_FD_140343 | JGI IMG/M metagenome (GOLD analysis project Ga0193955, IMG submission 140343) | Microbial mat bacterial communities from the Broadkill River, Lewes, Delaware, United States - BB_6_MG | ecosystem: Environmental > Aquatic > Freshwater > River > Microbial mats | place: USA... | reverse complement strand
TGAAGCCGGCACGAATGGAACGTACCCGGAGTCTGCCGTTTTCTGACGCCAGGACACATGCCGTGTTGATATATTCACCCAAAGGGGTATGGGGAATCTTCACTGTGGCGCTGATATGTATCATGGAATCCGACAAACGGATTCGTGGGAAAACCGCAATGTGATCTATAAACTGAGCAGCCCCGTGAGTTGCCATCAAATTTAAGTCCTGTTGGGAAATTTTCACCCGCCGGGACTGCTTGACAGACATGGAATACGGTTTGTAACGACGGACCAGTTGCTCCATGCGTTTGACCTGATCAAATGACAGTTCCGGCGGTTTACCCACGGCAGGATCTTTATCAATCACACCAAACACAAAAAGCGCCGGACAGGCGACCATGACAAGAATAAATAAAACGAGAAAACATTTAACGATGAATTTTAACATAGTGTTTTGCTTTGTATCCCAAGCGTTGAACCGCAGGCACCTATCTCTATGATGTAAAGGGCATTGCGGTTAGGGCAAGGGTGACTGTGCGGCTCGCCGCTTTCGGTATCAAGAGCTCTGCGTTGCCCGTTGCCAACATGGCCGCAGCTTCGCATACGCTTTTTACACCGATATGTTTATTCACGAGCAAAGAGGGGTTAGGGACGGTCTTTACCTGGTCCAATTGGTCTCTTGTATAAAATTTAATGGGCAGGTTTAACGTTTTGGCAAGCTCCAAAAGTCCAGGTTCATCGGCTTTAAGATCCACAGACACAATTTTGGACAAGCTGTTCAAACTGATCCTGTGGGCCTGAAGCACCTGACGTAAATGATCTTCCAGTTCCTGCCGGGTGACACCCCGTCGGCATCCCATACCCGCCACCAGCATCCGAGGCCGCAGCACCAGAACTCTTTCCGGCAGATAACGAACCGTATAATCCACCCATATGCCGGGTTTATCCGTCGTAAACACGGCAGAATTATTTATAAGCTTTGACGGCAGGTGCGGCAATACCAAATTGAACGGGTCATGCACCGGCAAGGGCTCACCCTTGATAAAGGCCATGCTCACATGTTTTATGGATTGTGTATTTTCAATGTAAAGCCCCTGATCCCGGGCAATCACATCAATGGCCGGCACCTGGTTGACATCCGTGGCCGTGGTGATCACCGGTGTTGCGCCTAATATAGCCGAAAGCTTGGCGGCCAGTTCATTGGCCCCGCCGATATGGCCTGAAACCAGACTGACAACAAACCGGCCGGCCTCATCACCGCACACCACGGCAGGATCTTTTGTTTTATCCTGGATTAAAGGCGCAATGGTGCGCACGACGATCCCCGCGGCCATTATAAAATAATGGGCATCATAATGATCCCATACCCGCGCCAGGGACTTGGCCAACGAAGAGAACCCGGTATAGGGGCTGTCCGGCCCAAGCTTTTGCGAAGCAAACAGATCCGAATGGGGGAGCGCCTGTGCCACCTGGTCGGCCAAGGCTATCCCATGGGGTGTCAGCACCCATACCGCAAGTTTTTTTTTACACCAATCCATCATGCCCTTTTCTTTTATTATCGATGCAGCCATAACGATCACCCATTATTTTTACAGAGTTTAGGCCTAAAACTCAATATAACAGCAGCAAGGGTAAATCAATTATACGTGTACCATAAAAAACAACGTTGTAACAATTGTAATACAAATTTGTGTCAAACTGACTGTTTGTAAATATTTTTGTCGCATACAAAATAATCATTTAAAAAAACACACCAAATTAAACGTACAATTACGGTTAGTTGCCCCATATCTTTCATTTAACATCTCTTTTCCAACGCTTCGGCATTATTTTTGATTATATCTAAGCAAAGCGTTGAAGAACGAACTTGATAAAAAACGGCAACAACTATCAGGGAGCTGTTCGTAAACGCAGGCATCGGCTCAAGTTGACGCCCGACTTGGGTTCAATAGAAACACAACTGTCACATTGCAAAGGAGTCACTATGAAAAAAGCAACACTGGAAAAAATTTTTGAATATGCTTCCATGCCCGTCCACGGTACTTTGTCCCGGAAGCTGAGAAAAGATATCCAATGCCAGGTAAACGACGGCAAGATATATGATGGCGCCACTTTTTTTCTTGGCGAAGAGTTTGTCCGCATTACGGAAGAAAACGGCGGGCAAAAGATCAACACTTATTATGACTGGGAAAGTATCGTATCCGTCAGTACCATTGCAAACAGCACCAAATAAATGATGTGGCTGAACCGGCGCATTAACACCCAGGCTCAGCCCACAACAAATTTTGAAAGTGCCTTGTAATTTACCCAGACTTTTTTACAAAAAGAGGAGAGCTTGTGGCCCAGGTTACATTTTACGAAAAACCCGGTTGCATTAACAACACCAAACAAAAAAAGTGGCTTGCAGCAGCAGGCCATGATGTCACCGCAAAAAATATTTTAGAAACCCCGTGGACCCGGGAGGAACTGCTTCTTTATTTTGGAGAGAAGCCTGTGGCAGACTGGTTTAACAGAACCGCACCATTGGTGAAATCAGGAGAAGTGACCCCGGACACAGCCGGCAAAGAAGAGGCCCTGGACTTGATGTTAAAAAATCCCATACTCATCAAACGCCCGCTGATTCGCGTGGGAGATGAGAGAATGCAGGGATTTGCCACTGATGCGGTTCACGCCTGGATCGGACTTGATGCATCAGAGGGCAACGAAGCCGTTGTTGAAGAACTTCGAAAGGACAATCTTGGCCTTTGCCCGATGCTGGCAAAAGAGACCAGTTGCGATGAACAGAAAACAAGCTGATCCATACTAAAACACGACAAACCATTGGACGCCCGGGCAGAGATTTTGCTCGGGCGTTTGTTTTAGAGTTCAATCCTTATCCCGGTATCCATGGGCAAAGGTCCGGTCGTACAGCAGAGATCTGGCATCCTTTTCCGTCTCTAAAAAAGGACCTATAATAATCAGTGCCAGGCGATTGATTTTGTTCTCCGCCATGGTTTCTGACAGGCGTTCCACAACAGTAACAAAAATCTGTTCTTCGGGATGGCTCACCCGATAGGCCACGGCCACGGGTGCGTCGGGCCCATAGGTGCTCGACAAAATGTTTTGTACCTTTTCGGCCATACCGGCGCTTAAATAAATGGCCAGGGACGCTTTATGGGCCGCAAGACTTTTCAGGGACTCTTTTTCCGGCACAGGGGTCCGGCCGGAGATCCGGGTAAAAATCAGGGTCTGGGATTGTTCCGGGACCGTGTATTCAACCTTGAGGGCTGCAGCCGCCCCAAAGGCCGCCGTAACGCCCGGGATCACTTCGTAGCGAATCTGCCGCTGGTCCAGCAGGTGCATCTGTTCGGCAATGGCCCCGTAAAGAGACGGATCGCCTGTGTGCAGCCGCACCACCCTGAGCCCTTTGTCCCAGGCATCGGCCATGGCGTCCACCATCTCGTCCAGGTGCAGACCGGCACTGGATACTTTTTGAGCCGCATCACCCGCCCAGGTCAAAACAGCTTCGGGCACCAGCGACCCTGCATAAAGAATATAATCAGCCGCCTGTAGCGCTTTCATCCCCCGGACCGTAATCAGGTCCGGTGCCCCCGGCCCTGCCCCGGTAAATATGATCGGATATTTTTTAGTCATGATCACGATGCGCGTCCTTTCTGTGCTGCGATGATCCACACGGGGTTCAAAGACTCCATGCGCCGCCCCCAGGGCATCTTTCTGGATTTACTGATCTGAGCCTGGGTTATCTCCACCTCAAATCCCTTGTCTTCCAGTACCGATACCGCCAGATGCAAGGTTTCCATCAATATGGTATTTATAACAATTCTTCCCAAAGGATTCAAAACCCTTACCACCACGTTGAGTACCTGATCCAAATCTTTGCCGGAACCACCGATAAAGACCCGATCCGGCCCTGGTAAATCTGCAATCCCATCGGGAAGTTGCGCCTGAACAGCAGACAGATTTTTCACGGCAAAGCGTTTAACATTGGCCTGGATCTGTTCGATACGATGTTTATTTTTTTCCACGGCATAGACGAACCCATCCGGCAAAAACAAGGTAGCTTCCATTCCCACAGACCCGGAACCTGCCCCCAGATCCCACAAGATATTTCCCGGTGCCAACTCCAGGGCGGCCAGAGAGAGCACGCGAACCGAAGCCTTGGTAATCAGTCCCTTTTCATGAACAAACCAGTTGTCCGGGCTGCCTAACCGCAAAGGACCGTCCGGAGCCCTCAATTCACCTTTTTGAAGGATCACCACATTCGGCTGGGCAAAGGCCAGCCTCTCGTCCGTGTGTTCATCCACAGAGATGATTCTCTCGTCCGGGGTGCCCAGTTTCTCAAGCACCCACATCTGCCAGGCAGAAGCATGGGAATCCACCTGTTTTTTAATGATCCAGGGATCATTTTCAGGATCAGTAAACACACATATCAATTCCTTGTCGCCCATAACCTTTGCCAGTGCCGACATATTGTCCCGGCCATGCAGACTTACCCAGGCGGCATCCTGCCAGGACAGTTTAAGCCGGGCAAAGGCGGCGGCCATGCTGGTGACATTGGGATGGATGACCACCTGATCCGGCCCCAGGCGGGAAATCAAGATCTTTCCGATACCGAAAAACAAGGGATCTCCCGAAGCCAGTACCACCATAAGCCCAGTCCCCCGATTTGACTCAATGAAGTCCAGCACCCCGGTCAAAGGGCTTGAAATCTCTTTTTTCAAGGCCGGTGTGTCCTTAAAATACGACAACTGCCGTTTCCCACCCACCAGGACATCCGCCCTTTTAATCAAATCCAGATGGGCCGTAGTAAGATCGGCCCGGCTAAGCCCCATACCGATCACATGAACCGGTTCATTCATGAATGTATTTCTCCCTGATCCTGCTGCCCCGAAAAATTGGAGGCATGTTTTAAATTGCACCATTCTTGCTAATGGGATGTCCCACAGGCTTTCTCATAAAAAATCTTAATGTATTTACAGACGCAAAGCAAACAGGCCAAATTTTAATCATCTATCGATTTTTCGCAAAAATCTTGGTTTTCCTGGCGTACTTCACTTTCCAGCAACAAAGCAAAAACAAACAAGCCACATGACAAAAATGCAATAAGAATCATTTCCACCATTGAGTGAATACGAACAGTTCAGATTCCAGCATTTTGACAAGGACTTTCAAATGAAGGACTTTATTGCATCGAGTATGGAGGGCCTTGTCTACACACTCCCGGACCTGAAAAACGGCTACGAAAAACCCATCCGCTGTCTTAGATTTGGCACGATCTGAATGTATCGGTATCGTGCCGATGCTGCTTGCGCTTGCCCGGATCGTTTTGGGCTTGACATATTCATGGGGAATTTCTATGGACATGGCAGGAATCCGGTTTTTTTTATCAGACCTTATTTAACGGCTGTTTATACGGGTTGAGAATGAGAATACCGAAAAGGCGGAAATGGGCCCATATCAAAAAAATTTACCAATTTTTAATATTAATACTCATCCATACCCACAAGAGCGTATTTACCCTATTCAACCCTACCCTTTTAGATCAGATGATTACACCGGGCTGCCATCCCCCGCATTCAGACAGATTGTCTCCTGCTATCACCAGATGTGGATGGGCAACAATAATCCGGACTCAAAAATTTATCCGTCACAGGGCTGTGCCATTGTATGGGTCTCCGGAAAAAGTGAAACCGATTCATTCCTGGTCGGAGCCCCCACTTTCCCAAGGGACGTAGAATATATATTTCCGGAATGCCTCTGTTTTGTTGCCATTTTCTGGCCGGATACCGGATTTTCAATCTTTTCCCATTCGATTGAAGAAGCGGTTGACACCCATATCCCGCTGGATATGATTTTTCCTTCCGCTGCTGATTGTTTTAATGAAAAAATGGCATCTGCCAAAAATTTTCTCCAGCGAATTAATATTTTTGAAACCTTTTTGAAACAAATTTTAGTTGATTATACTTCTATCCCGGTTGAGCATAAAAAGATGCTTGATCAAATTGTTAATCATCCGGGATTGCCATTGGCAATAGACCGCCGAAAAAAACCAGTTGCTCGGGAGTTAAGTAGACGCCATGTTCAAAGGCTGTGTATCAAATATCTGGGGATTGCACCCAAACTAATCGCCCGGATCAGCAGATATCAACAGGCACTTCATATACTTAACGTAAATCCGTCCGTCAATATGGCCGATCTGGCAATATCCACAGGGCATCATGATCAATCGCATTTCATTAAAGAATTCAAAAGGTTTCAGAATATGACACCCATTGAATTCCTTTCCCAATTCTCTGTTCAGTAAAAACATACGACCTCCTACCTGTCCACCAGGCCGACCGCGCAATGTAATCTATGTCCGATTTTTACAATACGCGGCTGCCGTAACCGATTAACGTTCCCCATAAAATAAGCCGGGCAATTTTGCAGGCATTAGTGAAAGAGGAAAGCCAACCGCAGACAAACGCCAACTTTTCCCATGGCGTTTGTCTGCATGAAAACTAATAAAACAAGTTTAAGGAGGTAACGCTATGAAAAAAATTAAACAATTATTTATTTTACTTGCAATGTTTGCGGCCCTGTTTTTTTATTGTCCGCTTGTCCTTGCCGTTCAGTCAAATTTGTCGGCTCCGATATCCGTGGTTGTAGTATCCGGATCCAACTATGAAATGGGTGTTCAGTACGGTGAGCAGGCGGCCGGCCTTATTGCTGAAAATCGTGATACCGCATGGGAATTGCTCAAACCGTTGGGGTTGGAAATGGTGAAAAAAGATATCAAAGTCTGGACATATTACATTGAAAAATACAACCCGATGCTTGTCCAATGGCTCAATGGGATTTCAGACGGATGCAGCAATAAAGGTGTGGAAGTCAGCTATGGTGATCTGATTACCCTTATGGTTCTGCCCCAGGAAATATGGTCGCGGCCTTCAGATGCATATCCGGAGGAGACCGGTGTGCTCCCTGCGAACTCAAGCCTGACCGAAGCTTCAAAGCAGAAAATCCGGACACATCTGGCCCAGGGGCGTACAGACACCCGTGCAATGGCATCCTGTACGGCCTTTGCCGCAACCGGAACGGCTACGGGCGGAGATCCCATGGTCTCCCTTACATTGGGTTATATCCCTGAAATAACAAAATATGTTATTTTATTTGCTTACCCGTCGGACGGCGAAGAATTTGTATCTCTAACCATGGCCGGAAAAGTTTCGAACAATACAGGGATGAACAAACATTTCGCATGGGCAATGACGGCAGCTGTGACGCATCCGCTAACGGATTGTGCCAGCAGTTGGGGCGTAACTTCGGAGGCTTACCACCACTATATCCAGCAGTATTGCACGTCTCCTGAAGAGGCCATCGCCTTTTTGAACAGCACGCCTACGGGCGGGGTTACCGGTATCTTTCTTTTTGCAGACAAATCCGGCAAGACGTTTGCCTATGAAGTAGGGGCCTGTGAATCAGCAGCCAGATACCCGGGAGACTTAGATGAGCCGACCGATTTTGTTGCCTCAGCAAACAATTACAACAGTAAGACAATGGCACCCTATGCCATACCGGCCGATTTGTTTGGCGATACGTATATCCGGTATGCGACAATTTTTAAAAAATTATCCGAAGCCGGTACTGGCGGAATCGATCTGGATTTTGCCAAACAATTCTGGCTGTCCAATGACTGGTATGATGAAGCCGAAGGGAAATGGAAAAGCGTTCCGATTCCCAATGACCCCGATGATCTTAATACGTGCAATGTCCCGGGCAACAATTGTGAAGGCGGTGAATCACAGGTGATTCAATTTCCCAAACAAAAAACAGCTTATCTGCAGTCCGGAGGACCCCATGGCACTGCAATCCAGTATTACTGGCCGGAAAATCCCAAACCGACCGGGGAATATACCAAATGGAGACTTGCCGGCACCATTGATGAGACAGCCCGGGCGGCCTCCAGGGATACCCTGAGAATGCTCAAAAAGGCCTCAAGGTCGTTCCGGCACCAGAAAAGCGATTTATCGCCAGGTGATAAAGCAGAATGTGAAGCTTTGCTTGGAGACGCCTGGGAAGCCTGGGACCGTGCAGAGCAGTCCATATCCAGCCCCAGGGGGCGAAACCATAAATGGAAAAGACATTACCAGGGATATGCCCGTCGGACAGATCGATTCAAAGCAGGCAAAAATAGACTGCAGACAATTGAAATGGCTGATTGGGGGGCTGCATATACCGATTATGCAACCGCACAGCTCTACTCTCAAATGGTGTCCACAAAGTTAGTGCGCTTGTCCGCAGACTGATGAATAAATCTAAAAAGGTGACCTATATGAAAATTATCAAAACCACTGCCATATCAGGACTGGCAGCACTTATTCTACTGTTTTGTGCCGGGCTCTCCTTTGCCGGGTCCTACGATCTGGGAGCAGAGGCCAATGCGGAAATTGATTGGGATACCGTCAGCATAACTTTTACGGGAACCGGTGGCAAATCCCTGGCGCGGTTTGAATCGGCCGCTGAGATGACCGGCTCCCAGCTGAAAACTGATCCCCTGGAGGCTTATTATGAAAGTGCAAGCGGTTGCGCCTGGGGCGAAACCAATATCAATGACAGCTCCATGGAATATCAGGATATATATGCCGCAGCAGACACATTTGCTCCGGTTTCTTTTGAATTCGGCTATGCAGATGCCGGTTACTATGGTCAGTACCAGGCGATAACGGATGGTGTGCTGACCATTTCAATGGAATATTCGCTTTATGCCTATGCTGAAGCCGGCACCGGGGAAAAGGCCTATGCCGAAGCCAGTGCAGAGATCTTTATTCGAGACCTGACGGCAGAGGATTTTTTAATGTATTATGCGATGGAAGACGATTTTTTCGAAGACGAGGTGCGGTGGGAAACGCTCTCTCTTTCTGTTGACCTAGAGGCCGGGGAAACGGTAAATTTCGGACTGGCTGCGATCGTTTATGCCGATGCGGCTCCGGTTCCAGTGCCAGGTGCAATCTTTCTGCTGGGATCCGGAGTTCTTGTTTTGGCAGGTATTGGAAAAAAACGCGCTTAATTCTTTTTTAATTCATATTTTACCTGGTGATGGCCGGCGGAAGTTCCGTATATCTGCCGGCCTATCCCAAAACGCCACGTTATTACCTCATTCTAAGAAAACCCGCCTACGCATTTATCTTTTTTCGCCAGCCCGGCAACGGGCAGGCGTTTTTTTATGCCAAATGTGAGAAAAGATTTTGAAACTCACGTCCCCGTTTCCAATCAATCGTCCTATTTCTATAGTGTTACCGGTTATTTTCAATACTTTGGTTGACAAAAAGAAGGCTGCTATCCTAAGTCGTCATCTTCCGGGTAGAGTTTTTCTAAACATTCGTCGCAGATAGAATGACTGAATTGGACTTCGGAATGTTCAGATATATATTTTTCAAGTTTATTCCAATATCCTTTATCATCTCTGATTTCTTTGCAATGCATACAGATTGGTATTATACCTTGCAAGGTTTTTATCTGCTCTTCAGCAAGCTTTTTATCTGTTAGATCCCGGACAGCGGTCACTCTGCCCTGCTGTCCTTTGTAGGTAATCATTTTGGCACTAATTTCTATAGGGAAGATCGAATTGTCTTTACGCAGTGCAAACGTCTCATAAGTTTGTTCTGAACCGGTCAATACAAAATTCTCAACTTTCTCAATCTCTTCAGGAGGGACGAAATAGGTCAACCTCTTACCGATGAAGTCAGAAGGTTGGTGATTTGTCATACGGCATGCTTCTTTGTTGACCTCCAGAATTATTCCGCTCTGGCTAATTATAATTCCTTCAAAGGCTGCATCAGAGAGGCTTTTGTACCTGGCTTCACTATCTTTTAATGCATCATTAGCTTCGGATAGTTCCTTGGTTCGCTCCTGGATTTTTTGTTCCATGAGCTCAAAGGATCGTTCCAGTTCATTTGCCATGCTATTGAAAGAAATTGCCAGGTCACCAACCTCGTCATTTCTGTCAATTTCTATTTTCTGATTAAATTCGCCATTTTTTAGTCTACCAGCATGTCTTGCCATTTTACTTATCGGCTCGGTAAAATGTTTTGAGAGGATGTTGCCGACAACTATAAAAAAAGCAAGGGCGATACTGATCCAGATGAGCAGAACAATTGCAAGATTGTGCATTTCCTTTGAAAAAAATGACTTAATTTGTTTTGAGGCTTGTGCAATAATCCCCTTGGGAGCAATAATACCTAATCGCCATTTACTTCCTTTTATTGGCGTATAGGTTATTAAATAGTAACTGTTTTGTAACACTACTTGTTCAATATTTTCAGCACCCAAGGCCATCTTCTCCAAAACAGCCCCTGCTTCTGCTATACAATATTTTTTCAGATCAATAAGCGAGCGCTGACTGGCTACCGACGATTGAACCAGTTTTATCCGTGCGTGGGGCGGGGCTGCCAAGAGAATTCGGCGATCATCAAGAATAAAAGTAGAACTGCCGTGTACAGGTTGTTTGGCGCTGAAATAGCCAATGAGCCGAGGCAGGGAGATCGACACCCCTATATGCCCTATAAAGGATCCAGATCGAAACACTGGACTATAAATATCCTGTACAGCTTCTTTGGTAGGTCCTACTGGATCAAAATGAGGAAGAGGCTGGTCATGATTTTTAGCTGCAACTGGGAAGATATATTCAGATGGCACAGGCAACAGGGGAGGTCTGCCTGAGATATACATTTTCTGCTGATCTGTCGGGATGAAAAATGTAAATTTACAAAAATCCCCCCCCTTTAAAAGAAGACTTTTGAGTATCTCGTCAAATGTGGCTTGCTCAAGAAGAGGTTCTCTGCTTAGAACGATTGCTGCCAGTTCGACTGCTGAATGCGCTTGATTGATCGCATAAGATACCGTTTCAGCCTGATGTGCAACAGTTTGCTGGAGATAACGCTCTGCCTGTTTTGATACAATAGCCTCCACCTGAGTTGCGATATTATGGCTGCTTCTGGAGAGAGGCTCAAGAGATACCAGGATCATGGTCGAGGTGAGAAACAGAATGATCATGCTAATAAAAAGCATTAACTTATGACGATACTGGAGTCTCATTTAATCCTCGGCAAGCAGCAGTCCCCACTCTTGGTTCGTCTTCTCTAAAGCAATCTCGGGGGTGAGAATTCCCTCAAGTGATAGATGAATGTATTTGGTTAATATAAACATCATCTCAGGCATCTGGGGTATGGTCGGCCAAGCCTTTGCATGATGAAGATATTTTTTTTGCAACTGACTTACCTCTGGTGCAATTTGGGCATACTCCTTTGAATTTATTGTAGAAAAACGTACCGGGTCGACGCCGCTGCTTCCTACAATTAAGCTGAGTTGTTTACTTGTGGCCGGTGAGGTGGCATAGAGCAGGAATTCCTTGGCTAACTCTTTATTGTTTGATTTTGCTGGAATTCCTAATGAATACCCTGCATTCAGAGATAAGATGGGGGAACTTTGCTGCTCCCCCATCGGCAATGGCAGCACCCCCCATTGTCCCTGTATAAGGGACCTGGAATCATCTTCTGCCATGA
>Ga0193955_1001383_pt1 | contig 11531 bp, 9 predicted proteins | sample BB_6_MG_FD_140343 | JGI IMG/M metagenome (GOLD analysis project Ga0193955, IMG submission 140343) | Microbial mat bacterial communities from the Broadkill River, Lewes, Delaware, United States - BB_6_MG | ecosystem: Environmental > Aquatic > Freshwater > River > Microbial mats | place: USA... | reverse complement strand
GTTTCTCCGCAGCGGTTGCAATCTGCAGACACATCGTGTTGATTAAATTAATTTCATTCTGAATTTCAATCAGTTTCTTTTCCATTATATTGGTTTGCCCAACGGTCTTCTCTGCATCCTCTGCACATTTCTCGATGGTATTCGAAACCGCGCCTGCGCTGGATTGAAAATTAGCCACAATTCTTTCGATATCCGCAGTAGAACTCTGTGTGCGTTGCGCCAGTGTTCTGACTTCATCAGCCACAACCGCAAAACCACGCCCCTGTTCGCCGGCTCTCGCGGCTTCAATTGCGGCATTTAACGCCAGCAGGTTGGTTTGCTCTGCAACACTTTTTATAACATCCACAATCGCCGAGATTTCATGACTATCTTCTTTAAGACGGGTAACCGACTGGTTAGCCTGATCCATGTCACCTGCCAGTTGATTCATGTAACCGACCGTCTCTGTGACAATATTGACACCATCGGAGGTTAGATTATTGACATGACTGGCCGCTTCAGAGGTCGTCATCGTATTCGTTGCGACTTCCTGAGCGGTTGCTGACATCTCCTCAGTCGCTGAAGCCACCAGAGTCGTCTCATCACGTTGACGCTCCAGTCCCTTCAAATTACGATCAACCGTTGTTGAGGTTTCTTCGGCAGCGGCTGACAACTGAACACTGCCTTTATCAATCTCAGTGATTGCCCGTTTAAATGTTGCCAGCATGTCGTTAAAGTGCCCGGCACTAATCCCCAGCTCATCCTGAGTGATAACGTTGACACCTACCGTCAGGTTTTTAGTCTGTTTGACTTCATCCATCGTGCCAACAAGCGCATTCAGCTGCGCGGTTAGAATACGAATGATCGATACCGCTAATAATACCACTAAGAGAATGATCACCAGAGTAACGCTGCTAACGAGCAGAATAGAGTTATTCGCAGACGCTTTCTGCGAAGCTGTCAGCATTAACAGGTCGGCCGATAACTTATCTTCTACTATTTTCAGCTGATTAATACGTCCTGTTGCCTGCTTAAACCAATCAATTGCATCAACGTTAAAACCACCGCTGGAAGCATGACTAAAGGCGATATCCCGCATCCGTTCTACTTCACGGACGGCCGCATGATCCATAGACTGAGTATAAAACTGGCGCGGCTCAGGTAATGCAAATTTCGTAAAATTATCAAGGTAGACCGACTGTTCAGTTACCAGTTGAATAAATCGCTGGTACATCCCCGGAGCAAACTGGCCAGCACTAAACGAATTACTTAATACAGCCCGCTCAATACCGGCGCGTTCTTTGGCCTGTAGAAAGTTGTAATACGCCGATAACTCATTTGCAAGCGCTGCATTTTCAGCCAGATGAGCCACCCGATAACTAACCGACAAAAGTAAACTATTAAGGTGAGTGTAGAAACTCAGTGCATCCTTGAGTGGGATTTCCTGGCGGTCAACCTGGCGGCGAATCTCATCCAGCCGACTCATTTGTGCTGCTATATCCTGTAATACTCCAGCCACCTCATTAGTTTGCAGTTGAGGTAAGGTCTGCTGCAGGAAATCCAGCCGTGACTGAGCGACTCTGGAAGTACTCTGCCGCTGTTGAATCAGAATGTCTTTAAATGCAGTACCTTTCGACCCTATAAAACCGGCAGTCGCTCCCCGCTCCTTTTGCAGCTCATGAACTAAAAGACTGTTCTCAGCTGTGATTTCAACCAGTGTTCCGGCATTTTCTGCATTTTTACTTTGCTTGAAGTCATGAAAAATATCCAGACTGGAAAATACCAGCAGGCCCAGGAAAGAGGGCAAGACCAGCAATAATATTTTATGTCTGAACATTAATCGCTTTAAAAAATTCAACATAGCTACTCCCTTAAACTCACATATGCCATTGCAACAGGCCCGCTCTTATCTAAGAGTGCGCGCCAATAGCCCCGCGGCGAAATGCTGCATGGCAGCATATTAGCCAATATGATCTCTGGAGGAAATACATCGTTAGTGATACTTGTCAAAATAAAAACCGATATTTTATACCTTTGCGCAATGAGCAGCGGTTGTATTTATAAGCGGTAATCCGATTAATCTAAAAATAAAAAAGGGGCTCATAAAGAGCCCCAAAACATACCTCAACAAGCAAAGCTTATCGTTATCAGTCAGCAACAAGATAACGATGGTGGAACCTGAGCTGTTCCTCTATAAAACTGGCGATGAAGTAATAGCTGTGATCATAGCCTTCATGCTGTTCAAGTTGCAGCGGATAACCGGATTCAGCCGCGGCAGCTGCCAGTTTTTCCGGCTGTAGCTGCTCTGCCAGAAAGTCATCCGCCAGCCCCTGATCAACACGGGTCGGCAGATGCACAGGATTATTGCGCAATAACACCGTGGTATCGTACTGCTGCCAGCTACTCTCATCCGTCCCCAGATAGGCGGTCAACGCTTTACGTCCCCAGGGACAGCTGACCGGGTTGCTGATCGGACTGAATGCAGAAACCGAAGTGTAACGTCCGGGATTACGCAGGCTGATCATCAACGCTCCATGCCCGCCCATTGAGTGACCGGCAATTGCGCGCTTCTGTGATACCGGGAAAGTGGCCTCTATCAGTTTCGGCAGTTCATCAACGACGTAATCATACATCCGGTAATGCTCTTCCCACGGCGCTTCAGTCGCATTGACATAGAAACCCGCCCCCTGGCCCAGATCATAGCCCTCGTCGTTAGCAACATTATCACCACGGGGACTGGTATCCGGTGCCACAATAGCGATCCCCAGCTCTGCAGCGACCCGCTGCGCACCGGCTTTCTGCATAAAGTTTTCATCGGTGCAGGTTAACCCGGACAACCAGTACAGTACCGGAACCCTTTCTCCACTCTGCGCCTGCGGCGGAAGGTAGATTGCAAAACGCATGGTCACACCAAGCGCCGATGACTGATGGTTATACTGTTTATGCCATCCGCCAAAGCTCTTCGTCTGGCTTACAAGTTCGAGACTCATAGATCCTTTCCTCAAGGGCTGTCGCCTTTATGACGACAGCCGCTCTGACGGTTACTTGTCGTAATGAATAACGCTGCGGATACTCTTACCTTCATGCATCAGATCAAAGGCGCTGTTGATATCCTCCAGACCCATGGTATGCGTAATGAAGTCATTCAGGGCGAACTCGCCCTGCAGGTAACGTTCGACGATTTCAGGCAGCTCAGAACGCCCCTTAACACCACCAAACGCTGAACCACGCCATACACGACCGGTTACCAGCTGGAACGGACGAGTAGAGATCTCCTGACCGGCACCGGCAACACCGATAATCACGGATTCACCCCAGCCTTTGTGGCAGCATTCCAGAGCAGAGCGCATCACATTAACATTACCGATACACTCGAAAGAGTAATCTACACCCCCATCGGTCAGCTCAACAATCACGTCCTGAATCGGCTTGTCGTAATCCTGCGGATTGATGCAGTCGGTTGCCCCCAGCTTGCGGGCCAGATCAAACTTAGACTCATTGATATCAATAGCGATGATACGGCTGGCTTTCGCCATCGTTGCACCGATAATTGCCGACAGGCCGATACCACCGATACCGAAGATCGCTACCGTCGCGCCCTCTTCAACTTTAGCGGTATTCATTACAGCACCCATACCGGTGGTCACACCGCAACCCAGCAGACAGACTTCTTCCAGCGGCGCTTCTTTATTCACCTTGGCCAGAGAGATCTCAGGCAGAACGGTGTATTCAGAGAAGGTAGAACACCCCATATAGTGATAGATCGGCTGACCGTCTTTATAGAAGCGGGTGGTACCATCAGGCATCAGACCTTTACCCTGCGTCTCACGAATCTTCTGACACAGGTTGGTTTTGCCGGATTTACAGAACTTACACTCGCCACACTCAGGGGTGTACAACGGAATAACGTGATCGCCAACGGCAACACTGGTGACACCTTCGCCAACCTGCTCCACAATACCGCCGCCCTCATGGCCCAGAATCGCCGGGAAAATACCTTCCGGATCTTCACCTGACAGTGTGAAAGCGTCGGTATGACAAACACCGGTAGCGACGATGCGTACCAGCACCTCGCCCGCCTTAGGTGGCATGACATCCACTTCTTCAATAGACAGGGGCTGATTTGGCCCCCATGCGATAGCAGCTCTAGATTTAATCATGGTCATTTTCTTCAACTCTTTCTGGGTTGTATTTTTGACGAAGCCTAAACAATTAAGTATCCATTGTAGTTGTTAATGAAAACAAGATAATCTACCCGTTTGTTAATATACTTTTACGAGAATGTAACAATGAATCGTTGGGAAGGGGTTTCTGAACTGATTGCTGTCACAGAAACAGCAAGCTTTACTGCTGCGGCGAAGCGTCTTGGCATCTCCACAGCTCAGGTCAGTCGCCAGATAAGCGCGCTGGAAAACCGCCTGGGAACCAAACTGTTCTACCGCACGACCCGTAAGGTGACCGCAACGGAGGCGGGCGAGACCTATTATCAATACTGTCGGCAGTTATTGAACGGCCTGGAGGAAGCGGAACGGGCGGTGAATAATCTTCAGAATACCCCCCGGGGGAAACTCAGAATTACCGCTCCGGCCACCTATGGCGAACAAAAGATCGCCCCGTTGATCAACGACTTTATCAGTCTCTACCCGGAACTGGAGGTTCAGTGTCATCTGACCAACCAGACCGTCGATCTGGTGGCATCCGGATACGATCTGGCAATTCGTCTGGGTAAGCTGGAAGATTCCAGCATGATCGCGCGGCAGCTCATCTCACGTAAACTCTATGTCTGCGCAGCCCCCGCGTATCTGACTACCCATGGTGAGCCCCATGTGCTGAATGAACTGAGTCACCATAACTGTCTGCTCGGTACGCTGGAGTACTGGCGCTTTCTTGAGCATGGACAGGAACGTAATATCAGAGTCAGTGGAAATTTGCACTGCAACAGCGGTCAGGCGTTGCTGGATGCGGCATTGAAAGGGATTGGGATCGTACAACTGCCCGACTACTATGTCGAACCCTATCTGGAAAGCGGTGCGCTGATCTCGTTATTACAAAACTATCAACAATCGAGCGAAGGGGTCTGGGCAGTCTACCCCCATAACCGTCACCTCTCTTCTAAGGTTCGTATGTTGGTTGACCATCTGGCAGAACACCTGAGATAAGTGCCTGCCCGATGCCGCTATAACTGATTTAACAGAAGCACTGGTGATTATAACCGGTTGCCCGTCAGAAACTGCCGATAACGGATGACTTTCTGCTGCTGCCCCTGATCATCTGTACGGTATTTATAGTAACGATCACCCACCTGATACACAGTTCTGCAACTTTCAGACTTATGCTCCATCTGCAGACAGATCTCGTTATCTTTTACTCTCCATTTTCCTTTACGCGTTTCCCAATACCGCTCCTGTTCCACCCGGCCATTAGCCGCATAGTAAGTGAAGCTGGTCGAACCATTTATCAGATTGTAAGATTCTACTGTCCGTTCCGTAAACAGATGCAGTAACTCGTCAGTTGTTAGCTGAGTGCTTTCATCCTTGACCTGACACCCTGATATAGCGACTATCAGAGCTCCCATCAGTAAAATTTTTGTCTTCATTATTAACGTCTCTCTCACTCTGTAACAGGAATTGCAAAACCAGCTTTGCCATCCCCCCGTCTTGCATATTGTTATAAAAATTGTGCCCCTGCCCGGTCAGTATTGTTAACTGAGCGGGTCGATAAGACTTTTCCAATTGTAAACCTCTGATAGCCTCCACCCAGCGAATAGCCCGCTGTATGCGATTATCGCCCTGCTGCTGATCAAGATTAACCGAAGTCCTCAGGCTGCTGTCCCTCAGATTATCCTGATCACCTACGGTAACCAGCATTGGGATTTTGAGCATCTCGTCCAGTCGTACCCGATCCAGCGCAATAGTGCGGGCGATACCCCGGGGATATTTAACCTTATCATCGGGAAAGCTGTACCAACCTGCACTCCCCAGTGCCATTGCTGCCACCTGCTGCGGATGATGCAAAGCATAGCGATGCGCAAACTGCGCACCACCGGAATACCCGGCAAGCAAAATTTTCATGTACGGCTGATCCTGTATGCAGCGCCACAATGCCAGAAAACTGTTAAGTGCAATATCCGCCCGGGGCTGACAAGAGCCGGCACAGAGTTGTTGGTAGCGGGGAAAGTGTTTTGAGCTGAATTCTGGTACCACCAGCCAGCATCCAATCTCATCTGCCAGTGGCCGATAGCTGTCCAGTTGCTCTTTAACATCCCGGGATATTCCATGCACAGCAACCAGTACTCGCTTCATATTGCGCACTTTACGTGGTTGATACAGCCATAAAGGCAGCCCTGAAATGGCAGGAAAGATAACCCGTTTAATCTCTCCGGGAGGCGGTAGTAACTCATTTATCATTGACATACCGCCCCATCATTATCACGTTAGTGTTGTTTACCAGTGCAGAATCAAACGCTCCGGACAACTCCCACCGCTGTGGACAGATTTCATCTGCCCCATTAAAACTGGCGCATAAGATGATCGCCCCCCGAAACGTCTCCGCAAGCCTACGGATAACCTGCTGCACATCAGCGCTCTGGTGTGCGACATCATCATCCAGCAGTAACAGAGAGGGCTTTCGTAGCAATGCCCGGGCCAGCATTATCCGGTAACTCAGAGAGGCCGATAAGTTTGCCCCCCCTTCTTCCAAACGGGACTGTAACCCTTGTGTCAGCTCCTGCGGGTTATCCAGGTCACATAATGCAGATACCGCCTGAAGGTCTTCATCACTGAGTTTACGGGCACCATAGAGAAGGTTTTTTTTCAGAGTCCCCCGCAGTAGCGGCAGGTATGAGCTGACAAGGCAGATATGCTGACTGATCACCCGATTCCGGTAACTGTTGATATTCTTATCACCCAACAGAATACGACCGCCACTGATACGGGTGAGCCCGGCAATAGCCGACAGTAATGTACTCTTGCCACTACCTGATCCGCCCCTGAGAAGAATCCGGCTACTGGCATTAATAGTAAAGGACTGAGGCGCCAGACGGTTGGCGCAAAACACTTGCTGCAATTCAACCTTAAACTTTCCAGCAATCCGTCTTCGTCTTCCTTCCCGGAGGGCGTCACGACTCAGAAACTGCACCAGCTTTTTCTCTGCGACTTTCTTCAGGGTCCAGAATTCATATAACCGTGTTAATCGCCGCAACTGTCCCAGCAAGTAGAGCGCCGCGGTCATCAACACAGCCATATACTGAGTACTTATAAAACCCTGTTGCTGTAAGTGCAGCCCGGTACTGATCAAGGACAGCATTGCGAACAGTAAGATAGCCTCATTCATCCCCCGCATCAGTGCGGAAGTGCGGGCTCTGCGAACCTGGCTTTGCATTAACCGTTCTGACTGTCGCAGAAAACGCCGGGTCTCTTTCCCCGGTTGGTTATAGGCACGAATTAAAGGTAACTGACGCAGCTTTTCGGTTACATTGCGTATCATATTGCCCCGCCTGCGGCGCAACTGTTCTGATTGCACAAACAGATAGCGTCCAAGCAGATAGTTGCCCGCAACCGCCAACAACAAAGGCACCAGCAGAGCAACCACAAGCAGATAATGCAGCTGCAAGAGCGCCACCAGAGAGACCGTAAACCACAGCCCGATAACAATAAGCGGCGCCATTCCCTGAACAATCCAGTTACGAATAGCCGTCATATCGCCCGTTAGTCTCAGCAATGTCCCGCCTTTGTCTGCAACACGAAAATCTTTAGGCGGCAATTTCTGTGACTTTTCAAACACCTGATGCCTTAGCTGAAAAATATATCGCTGTGCCAGTAGCTCTGCATAAAACCGTTCAATATAACGCCCTGCCGCCAGTAATATTATCGCTATAACCCCCAGTTCCCAGGGAACCGATGACTGCTCATCAATGCCTTCCACGACATGACGTCCCCAGCTGATCAGCAGGATCAGGCAGACTGACTGCAGGATACCGGTCGCAGCAAGCAGCAACAGCTGCTGCCAGCGTTTCTCAGCAAGAATGGGTGGCAACATACTTATCAGCCCCAAACAGACAGCCAAGAATATAGTCACGAGTGTTGTTCTGATGAAAATCTTTTAACTCGAGTATTGGTAACCCGAGGCTGACCCGGGCTTCATCACAGCTTAGTGGTGAACGGGAGATGAGTCCGCCTATTCCGAGGACCCTGATGCCTGCATGCAATACCGTCTGAGCAGTCATAGTCGCGGCGATAGCACCATCCGCAGCAACCAGTGCAGCGCTTATCTCGCTAATAAACCGGGTACTCTCCAGCAGCGCCCGGTTTTCCGGCTGCAGAACACCATCCGCCACCTCAACGATAAGAATGTCGGCCCCCTGTTGAAGCGCGTCAGTTTTAAACTGCTGCAGTATCGAGATAAGCTGTGCAGGCTTCATCCCTACTGTAGAGGGATAGCCTGCATCAAGAAAATCAACAACCCGATCAGCACCAGCATCGAGCATTCGCCAATAATCAGGGCCTGCACCGGTACCCGTCAGTTTGGTAACTGATATACGGTAACCCGCCTGCCGTAATCCGTTTGCGGCGGCACAGGCCAGGGTTGTTTTCCCACTGTTCATATCACTTCCCATCACCAGCAGAGTCGGCAACTGCTGCAGGGTGACAGGGGTGACTTCCAGCTTATCAAGGGGGGCAAACTGGCTCAGATTGAGAGGGTTACCCGTGCTGTCACACAGCAACCCAATCGCGGTAATTTCAGTCGCACCTTTAACACCAGCATTGCGCTGCATTACCTCCGCAGCAATACCGCCTGCGGCCACAAGATGACACGCACCAAGCTGATCCGGCACCTGAGCATGAAACTGACCCGTTGCATAACGATCGGCAACCGCGACAATGATCTCATCCCCCGGATAGAGGTGCTCCCTGCGTCCAAAGGTGTTTTCCAGACGGGTATGATGACGAACACGATCAACCCGGGCCAGAATAAGATCCCCCGAACGAGGCTTTCCCTGCTCCAGGGTCGCTGCAACAGACAGGTCTACATTGCGGGTAATGTAGCTGCGTTTCGCTTGAACAATTCGTTTCTGCATCTCGATCACCCTGATGTAATCCTGTAGACAGTACGGGAAATTCGCTTCGCTGTGGCACGTTCTGGCGGAAGAATCCGTTCGACCTCAATCTGTCTCTCTTTGCCATAACGATCGATCTTTATCTGTTTCATGACCAGCCTCAGTTCCGGCGAATAGGACAGCTGAAGCCTTTCCCGAATTTTTTCAATGTAACGTTTATTCACAACCACCCGCAGGCAACTGTATTCATAGGTACTCAGTTGCTGCATTTTACTCAGCGAGAAATTTCCTCTCCCGGCATAGCTGCAACGCCATGATCTTTTTTTAATACCGCTCTGCAAATCCTTGCGGGTCAAATCAAACCGAACTGATTCACGGTCACTGAAGGGTCTTAGTTCTACCTTACCCAAATCAGGCACAAACTGATCATAACCGCTGGGCTGTTCACCAAAGCGCCGGTATTCCAACACGGGGAAATATGGCAGATAGGAACGCTTATATTGACGCTTACGCTGATCTTCCCAAAGACTCCATTCTTTATTCGTTACCAACAATTTTTCTACATCACCATCGGAGTAAATCACGACACTACCCGGCTTGATTTCAGCCATGCTAATGGCTGGAACAAAAATCAGGAGTGCAGCCATTTTAGCTATATGCTTCTGTCTCATCGTTTCTTCCTTCGTCAATGGATTCTTTTCCGGATTGCGGTATATCAATAATCACTTGCAGGCCTCCTGAGCTGGCGGTATGCAAACGCATCTGACCACCATAACTACTCACAACAGCCTGACAGATCGACAGCCCCAGACCATAATTACCTTCCCCCTGCTCATCGACACGGGTTCCTCTTAAACACATTTTTTCGATTCTATCCGGGGGGATACCCGGACCATCATCACTAACAATAATGGTCCAGCCTTCATCATGGTTATCTCTGATACTTAGCTGCACTCTGGAGCGGGCATAACGCCAGGCGTTGTCGAGAAGATTACCCACAAGTTCCAACATATCATCACGATCAAACGGAACAGCAAACTCAGGCACATCCTGAACCAGCGCTATCGGGTTATCCCGGTTACGTTTGCGATTTAATAACTGAACCAGATAGGGCAGTTCTTCCCCGGGATTAAATAACTCACCAGGATTAGGTGATCCTGAAATTTTTGCACGCCGTAACTCCCCCTCAATACGGCGCTGCAGCTGCATATAGATCTGCTTCAGACTCTCACGGTTATCTTCGACTTCGGCCGCTTGAGACAGTATTTGCAGATGCTGTAAAGGGAGTTTCAACTCATGAGCCAGATTGCCGGTCGCTGTTCTGGAACGACTCAGCTGTTTTCCAGAACGGTCAACCAGTCGTTCAATCGCATCAGCCAGCGGCTTAATTTCTTCAGGAATAGCTTTCGGAAGGCGCACAGCTCCACACACTTTCCCCCTGAGCAGAGCAGATTGCAATGGCTTCAGGCTGGCAAAGCCCCAGTGCAGTATACTGCGCTGCAAGAAGATGATTAACAGGGCCAGAGCGACCAGAACGGTTAACAGGTAATACTCATATTCATTCTGACGGGCAATAAATGCACTGATATCCTCAGCCACCCATATGGTTACATCCTGATTATGTTTACGTATACCCTGTCGCCATATCTGCCAGTATTCATCACCAAGACCATCAGTCTGTGATTGAGCCTGGCCACCCGGGGGAAGCAGATCGACATCCGGTCGGATATCCCAAAGGCTGCGGGAGCGTAACTCTCCCCCCTCCCAACGGACGATATAATAATGGCCGGATCGTACCCGGTTAAAAACTTCAGAAACTTTGCTGTCATTAATCTGCCAGCGTCCATCCGACCATTTCAGTTCAGTGATGATATTTTCAACATCATTTTTCAATCTTGAGCCAATATATTCACTGGTAATACGATTGATCCCGGTATGCATCAACAACAACAGCAGAGTAAAAGCCGGGACTACCAAGACAATAAGTCCCCGTCGGATCTTCCGTTCCAAGGATGGCCTCACTGTACTCACGAGTCATTCCTCTCTGCCTGCAGGCAGTAGCCCTGCCCTCTACGCGTTTTAATAAACTCTTTACCAAATCGCTGGCGTAAACGATTGATATAGACTTCGATGACATTGCTATCGCGAACCTGCTCTTCCTCATAGACATGTTCAGAGAGAATCGTCTTACTGACTAAACGGCCCGGATTCATCAACAAATATCGAAGCAGGCGAAACTCAATACCCGTTAACTGGAACTCATCGCCTTTCTGGCTGCGAGCGATCTGAGTATCGAGATCAAGCTTAATCCCGGCATATTCCAGTTGCTGTGAGGTCTGACCATAACGCCTGCGCACCAACGCTTCCAGACGAGCCATCAGTTCCTCCATAAAGAAAGGCTTTCCCAGATAGTCATCAGCGCCGGCTTTAAGACCATCCACCCGTTCCTGCCAGCTATCCCGGGCTGTCAGTATCAAAACCGGTGTATCAATCTGCT
>Ga0193955_1001375_pt1 | contig 11571 bp, 5 predicted proteins | sample BB_6_MG_FD_140343 | JGI IMG/M metagenome (GOLD analysis project Ga0193955, IMG submission 140343) | Microbial mat bacterial communities from the Broadkill River, Lewes, Delaware, United States - BB_6_MG | ecosystem: Environmental > Aquatic > Freshwater > River > Microbial mats | place: USA... | reverse complement strand
TGTCATTGCCACGCCGTCATTGGTGGGCTGGAGCATGAAAAAGGGCTGATCTTTTCCCAGGTGGCCGGACAACTGGCGCAGCTTGACCAGATCACCGTAACCTGCGGTGACACAGAAAAACGGCGGCTTTGTGCCCTCCGTTGCAATGGGAACAAGCATCGGTCGGTGGGCCGGGCCTTTGCGTATTGACAACAGTTTCGCCAGGGTGTGTGGGGTGCTGTTGGCCGTAAGTTCGGAAAATAACAGACGATGGGCGAACGATTTTTCCAGTAGGTTGATAAACCTCACTGCGGCAAGGGAATCCATGCCGTATTCAAAAAAGTCGTCGTGGGAGCCAAGGCAGATGGACGATTCATCCATGGCTGCGGCAAAAAGGGTGAGCAGTTGTTTTTCTGTTTCATTGGCCGGCTGGTTTTTAGGGCTTGAGGCGCGTCTGGTTGGCAGACCCATATGTTCCAGCCGGCGGCGGTCTATTTTACCGCTCGGTGTGTGGGGCATGTCGTCCATTGGGATAAAGCGGGTCGGAATCATATAGTTGGGCAGGCGCTGTCCGGCGAACTGCCTGATCTCTGCTGCAAGATCGTCCTGGTGCAGGTGTCCTGGGCTTGAGAAAAATGCCGCAAGGTATCTGGCCGATGACCGATCTGTTTTAGCAATTACAACAACCTGGGATATTAGGGGGTGGCGAGCAATCACCTTTTCAACCTCTTCGGGTTCAATCCGAAAGCCCTTTATTTTCACCTGGTGGTCGATCCGGCCTAAAAACATCAGGGTTGAATCCGTTGAAAAACGGACCATATCCCCGGTCCGATAGAGCCGCTCATGTCCGGTGTCGGCTTTAAATGGGTTGGCAATAAATTTTTCCCGGGTCAGTTCCGGTCGGTTCAGGTAGCCTCTGGCCACGCCTGCGCCACTGATATACAATTCTCCCGGGACGCCAAGGGGTACCGGTTTTAGGTTTTCATCCAGAACATAGAGACTTGTGTTGTCAATGGGGCGGCCTATGGGCAATTGCTCCGTGTCGTCGTCCCTGCAAATGCAGGCCGAGGCACACACCGTGGTTTCGGTGGGGCCGTAGGCATTGATGAACCGGCGGCCGTTTCCCCATTTTTTTAAGAGCTTTGACGGGCAGGGCTCGCCTGCGGTAATCAGGGTGGCAAGGTCGGGCAGCGGCATCGGGTCCATGGCGGCAAGGGCGGACGGCGGCAATGTAACATGGGTGATGGCTTGGCCTTTAAGAGTGGAAAGCAGCGGGGAACCCGGCATTAAATTGTCTTTTTCGGCCAGCACCAGGGTTGCCCCAGCCGAAAGGGCGGTAAAGATTTCCGACACAGAGGCATCAAAATTCAGGGTCGCAAATTGAAGCACACGGCTTGCATGGGTGATGTCAAATATTTTGTTCTGGGCTGCCACAAGGTTTACAAGTCCGCCGTGGGTGCACATAACCCCTTTGGGCCGTCCGGTTGTTCCTGATGTGTAAATGACATAGGCCGGACTGTGGTCGGTCAAGGGGACTTCGGCTGTTTCAATAATCTGTTTTTCAAAGGGAAATTTGTCTATTTCAACGATATTGAGCGCTTTGTTAACGGCAAATTTTAATGCAAATTTATTCAGGGTTAAAATGGTTGATATGCCTGAGTCCTCAATCATGAATTGTATTCTGTCCCGGGGATAATCCGGGTCCAGGGGAACATAGGCCCCACCCGCCTTGAGTATGGCCAGTATGCCCACCACCATTTCGATGGATCTGTCGACATAGATGCCAACAATGGTTTCAGGGGCTTGCAGCATGGGGTTTAGATAGGAGGCAAGGCGTTCGGCTTTGTCGTTTAAATTGCGATAGGAGATTTGACGGTCGGCCATTTGAACGGCGGCATGGTCCGGATAGGTCTTTGCGGCTTCAGCTACCTTTTGGCAGATGGTTTCGCATAGGGGCGGAGCGCCTTGGACTCCTTGGTTGAATTTCACCAGAAGTTTGTGTGATTCTAAGTCGGGCAGGAGATCTATTTGGTTCAAAGGAATTTCAGGTTTATCCAGAAACTGTTGGAGCATGTACCGCACCCGCTCCATGAAAAATTCAATTTCATGGGGTTTGTATGCGGCCAGGTTGTAGTAAAATTCAAGCTTTACGCCGATCTCTTTCTGGTACTCCTTTATGGCGACGGTTAAAGGCGTCTGCTCCCAGCCGTTGTGCATGGTATTGACCTCAAATCCGGTGCCGTTATAATCCATCGTGTTATAGTTGAATTTTTCGTAGGATAGACTCACATCAAAAAGCTGATCCCGTCCGGTCCTTTTGATTTTTGCAGCCCGGTTGATTTCACCTAACGGAAAGCGCTGGTGGGGAAAGGACTCTTTTAATTCGGATTTCAACCGTTCAAAGAAGGTCTGAATATCAATATCCAGTCCAAAATCAAGGCAGACCGGCACCACATTGACAAAGGGTCCCATGGTTTCCATGAATTCCGGCGTCGGCCGGTTGAGCAGCGGCATTGAGAAAACGAATGGTTTGGTATCAGTGGTTCGCAGAAAATAGGTATACAAAACCGCAGCCACGAGAAAAAAAACATTTCCTTGACGCTGCTTTGCGTATTGGATTAACTGGTAATAGAACTCAGGGGATAACCAGATATGGGCAAAGGCGCTGGGGGTGGCGGTTTTTCCGTACCCTGCTGCGTATTTACGGGGGATAATCGGTGTTGGAATGGTTGCAAATTTTTTAGACCAGTACGCTTTTGCCTGATCAAATGCATCCGAAGACCTATAGGCTATATCATTTGAAATAAAATCAACATATGACGGTTTGCTGTAGGTCTCTCCAGACCCGGTTATAAGAGCGTTGTAGTTTTCAAGCAACTGCTGATTTAGGAGAGCAAAGCAGTATCCGTCCATTGTCAGGTGATGGGCGCATACTGCATAATAAAAGCTTTTTTCGGATGTTTTTAAAAGAAAATACTTGGACAGCTGGGCATCATAGATTTTAAAGGGTTTGCAGAATTCTTTTTTCCACCATTGCATAGCTGCTTTGTCTGGATTGGCCTGGTTTGAAAAATCTTTTAAGGCCATTTCCCGGGCTGTACTGGAAAACCCAAGACGAGGCAGGGGCTCGCCCTTGTGAAATATCATTCTGAAGGAGTCATTGTGTTGGACTACCAGGTGCTGGGTCTCAATAAAAATATCAACATCAATATATCCGTTTATTTTGAAGTTACCGCCAATATTATACATCGGGATTTCATTATGAATAACCTGGGAAAGCCAGATTTCTTCTTGAATCAGGGAGAGCGGATAGGTATTATCGTATGGTTTGGTCAGCATCTTTGAGTCCTTTGAGCATGGAAAGTATCGGTGTTTTATCCAGCCATAGATAAAACAGTCCGGGAGAGGTATTTGAAATAAACATGGTTGCGTGCATGACAATGGCAGCAGTGAGTGCAAATTGGGCAGAAACACCGTAAAAAGAGAGGACGCTCACCGTGGCGGCATGGTAGGGGCCTAGGTTGGCCGGTGCCGGAATGCCCATGGAAAAGGCCTGGGCCAGAAGAATTAAAAAAGAGGGCGACATGCCCTCAAATTCAATTCCCAGCGCCTTGAGCAAAATAAACACGTTTACCCCGCAAAACAGCCAGAAAATTAGGCTCAACAAGAGCCCCAACCAGGTATAGCCGGCAAAGTTAAGGCATATCAATCCCTGGCGGAACCGGTCGGCCGCTTTTGTTGTACCTGGCTTAAACCGACCGGGAACAGGCATAAGTAAAAGCTGCACAAGTCTGTCCATGGCTTTGGGGTTTTTAGTAAATACAACCAACGTGATGACAAAAAGTGTTAGAACAACACCGGCTGTTCCGAGGGTTTGAAAAATAGATTTAAAGTAGGCATCCCCTGCCTGGGGGATATTTTGCATGAGCAGGATAAAAAGCCCGAGAAAAACCAGCATGATGCCGTCAAATATTCTGACTAAAGCCACGGTCCCAAGGGCAGTAAAAAAACTTTCATTTTCTTTTTTTCCGATCAAAAACGCCTGAACCAGGCCGCCTGCCCTTGCCGGGATAACCATGTTGACAAGTCCTCCGGTAAATAAGGCCAGGCTCATGTTGAAATATGAGAACCTGCGGTGCATAGGTTTGAAGATCATGGTCCATTTAGAAACACGAAAGTACAAAATGAAGATATTAAACCCAAAAGACAAGCCGATTAGAGACCAGTCAATCTGGTGAAACGCGTTTGACATTGCTGAAAAATCGTGTCTTAAAAAGGCATAGAGGATAACGCTGAACAGCACGACAGGCCAGATCCAGGCAAGTTTTGTTTTCAGAACGTTGGCTTTTTTATTAATTAAATTTTTTTTTATATTATCTGCCATATGCTCACGTGAGGGATAAAAAATGGCCTGGTTCTTCTTTGTTTAAATGTATGATACAATTCACGGGATTTCGGAATTGTTTTCATGTATTGCCTAAAAACAAAGATCGAAAGTCATATTAGGGGGCTGGCTTTCTTGTAAGGTATTACGCCGTTTAGCCGAACGTAATAATTTTATTATATCCCGGAATATCTTAAGCGAATTCTACGATAACAGGACGTCGGCCGTCAACTGATCCTCTGCTATTTCGTAAAAAAGTGTTGTGATCCAGCGCGACCGTGTTGCGACCTGCGTGGTTTTAGAGGTGAAAATGGAGAACTATAAAGATCAGATCTTAGAATTGCTGAAAGCCGGTGAGGAATTTAATCAGCTTTCGGATACGCTTTTAAATGAATTGGTTGATCGGCTTGAGATCAAGCATGTGGCTGCCGGTAAACATATTATTGTTGAAGGAACCCGTGAACGATCGATGTTTATCCTGGTATCCGGCCGGTTGAGAGTCACCCGGCAGGGCCGGGAAGGCAATTTGATGTTGTATAACGAGATTTTGCCCGGTGAAATCGTCGGTGAACTGGGTGTGATACTGGATCAGCCCAGGACTGCGGATATTATCGCATTAAGGCGTTCGGTTCTCGGTATACTGTCAAAGGAAGATTTTGAGCAGTTGCTGCACAAGTCTCCTCTGGATATTAATCGCGTTTTTTCCCAGGCCATCTATAATGATTTACGCCATGCCCGGCGGATGAAAAGGCAGAAACGGGCCCACGCTTTTATTGTTGTCCCTCTTTCAGACCGGGTTGATGCCGGCAGGGTAGCTCATAATCTGACCACGGCTTTTTCCGCCCAGGGCAAGACCCTGCATGTTGTTCTGGATGGGGACACTGCAGATCAGCATTATAATATTGACCGCATGGAAGCGGAAAACGAGTTTTTGATTTATCAGGCCAAGTCATCTGATGCCGGATTGGTCTCCGAAGTGATTGCGTATGCCGATCAGATTTTGTTTGTTGCACAATCGGGGTCTGATAAAAAGCTTTACAGGGTAGAGGTTGAACTGGCAGAGGAACCCGGCGTTAAACTGATGAGAAAACACCTGATCGTTCTTCATCCTGAGAAAACAAATTATTGCGAGGATAAATCAGCGTGGCAAGCGCCAAGGGGCGTGGAACGTGTATACCCGGCAAGCCCTGATGCGTTGTCCGATTACCGGCGAATCGCCCGGTTTCTGATCGGTAAAGCGGTGGGCGTTGTGCTGGGCGGCGGTGGCGCCAGGGGATTTGCCCATCTGGGGGCATTAAAGGCGTTTGAGGAAAAAGATATTCCGATTGATTTGATCGGCGGCAACAGCATGGGGGCCTTGATTGGGGCATCCTATGCATTCGGCATTCCCCTGGAGACAATTCACACGACAATCCAGAATTCGGCAAAGGGATTAATCCGCCCGGATCTGCCGGTGGTATCAATTTTTTCCAGCAAGAATTTTGAAAAGGCCCTCAGGGGTGTTTTTGGTGAGACCCAGGTTCAGTGTTTGTGGAAAACTTATTTTTCTGCAGCCTGCAATCTGAGCCGTGCAGATACTGCCGTTATGGATTTCGGCCCCTTATGGCAGGCTGTGTTGGCCAGCAATTCACCGGCGGGGCTGTTTCCGCCCGTCATCAGGAACGGTGAGATGATGGTAGACGGTGCCATTCTGGAAAATGTGCCGGTACAGGCCATGCGCGGACGGCTGGGGACAGCCCTGGAACGCCGCCGGGGAAATGGGACGATTATCGCCTTGGATGTCGATGTCAAAGAGGATTTGACTGTAGACCCGAAAATGACGTCTCTTAAAAACTGGGACGTGATCAGGGGGCGGTTTGATAAAAAGGCCTCCCCGGTTCCCGGCTTGAAAAAAATTCTGTCCTATGCCAATCAGATGGGCGGTCTGGCACAGCGAAGGCGTACCATGTTCCTGGCGGATTATTACCTTGAACTTCCGGTTTCTCATTTCTCTATGACAGCCTACCCAAAAGCCGAGGAAATTATTGACATCGGGTACGACTACACCCTTGGGCAAATCCAGGCGTTACAACTCACTAATATCGGCTGACCGGCCCTATCATACCTGCCTCATCCTGAGACCACACGATTGCGACCGGCATCCTTTGCCTTGTACAGGGCCTTATCCGCCCGTGACACCAGGGTATCGCGGCGTTCGGTATTGGTTTCAAGACCGCTGATGCCGATACTCACGGTCAGGCCAAGCCCTTGGAAACGATCAGAAAGCAGATGCCCCAGATGTTCGATCTCCTTTCGAATACGTTCGGCATACATCACTGCTTGGGCTGGGTCCGTATCATTCAGGACAACGATGAACTCCTCGCCGCCGTAACGGCCGACATGGTCCGTGGGGCGCGACATTTTTTTTAAGGTTTTTGCGATCAGTTTAAGGACATTGTCCCCTTCCTGGTGCCCGAACATATCATTAAATTTTTTAAAATGATCCACATCGATCATTGCAACGCATAACGCCCTATTTTCGCTGACCGCCTTTGAAAATGATTTTTCCAGCAATTCGTCAATGGCCATTCTGTTGAGCAGTCCAGTCATACCATCATGCCGGGATGCTGACCTTGCCTTTTTATAGGCCGACGCATTTTCAAGGGCTCGCCCAAGCTCATTGGCCACGATTGCTATGGACGAAAACAGGCCCTCTTCAATTTTCTTACCCGAGTCGACATGATCCATCCCCAGAAGTCCGATAACCTTATCATGACTGCAAAAGGGAACAACGAGCATCTGGGAGACCGTAAATTTTTCCAGCACCTCTTTTTCGCCCGGTTGCGTACCATTGATCACAACCGGCGCCTTATTTCTCAGGCACTGGAGAAAACCGTTATCCCTATTATCCATGGAAATATAGTGGGAGCTCAACTGGTCTGAAAACCGGTCCTGCTTTAGACACTTGACCACCTGAAGGCGGCGCAGCGGTGAGGCGGCCTTTAAGATATAGACCCGGTCAAAACCAAAATCCTGGCAGATGGCTTTTAAGGTTGCAGATAAGATTTTCTGGGGTTCCAGGCTGCTGTGGGGCGCAAGAATGCTTGCGGTCACAGACCGTTTTTGTTCATGGTCGTCTTGGCCTGTCGAGGAAAAAGAGCCTGAATTGATGGCGCTTAGTTTTAGGTTGGCCTTGAGCAGACTGGCCCGATACTGTTCTGAAGAAGGAAATTCAAATCCATAAAATTCGGACGTGTTTTCAATCTCTTCATCCATTTTTTGAATGACGGCTTCAAAGTCTATGCGGTCAAGTTGAATCTCTTGTTCGATTCCGGGGTGAAGGGCCAAGGGGAAAATGATATCCACAGAGCCCATGCCCTGGGTCCAGGCCAGAAAATCAGCCAGGCAGATAATACTGAGGAACTGGATGTCTTCCTTGCAAAGATCCAGATGGCAGAAACATCGATGATGGTATTGTATGGCAAGACAAAGCTTTTGTGGAAATCCCCAGCGATGTGCGTAATAAACGCCCAGGTCATCATGGCCGATTCCTATGATCTCTCTTTCTTCTTCAACCAGGGTACCGGTGCAGTTGACGGCATTTTTGCAAAAATCAGCATAATTCACCCGGCCGGACCGGTCCATAACGATTCTGCCAAAGTCATGAAGCAGCCCTGCGGTATACGCATCACCAGGGCTGGGATATCCTATCTGTTCTGCGATGGTTTGGCTCAGGCTTGCCACACACAAACAGTGACGCCAGAAAAATGTCCGGTCAAATTGTTGTTTCCGATCGGACTTGACCATTGTCTCAAAGAAGGTCACACCCAGGCAAATTTTTTTAATTTCATCAATTCCCAGGAACAATACCGCGTCCGAAATGGCCGAGACTCTGGATCTTAGATTGAAATAAGCGGAATTTACAATGCTCAGTATTTTTACGGTGATTCCCGGGTCTGTTTCAACAAGTTTTGCCACATCTTCAATCGCCGCGTTAGGGTCCTTACATACGATGAGCATTTTTGCCATGACTTGTGCAAAACCCGGCAGATCCCTGTCATCTTTTTTCAGGACTTTTTTGATATCAGAATCACTAGGAATACTCAGGGTATTGTCCATTATAAAAATATCCTAGAAAATCAAGAAATTTAGAGTCAATTTGTTGTTGGTCCAACATCCAGATAATTATTATCATTTTCCACTTGAAGTGTACAGGTCAACTTTATTATTTAATCTTGATCACCGCCTTGGAAAAAGGGTTGTGGGCTTTGGTTATTTTTTATGTGATGATTTTTTGGCTTATTGAGTTTGTTCGATGGGATTTTGTTTCAGTTAACGATATTAAATTTGTGGGCCTTTAAATTATGGTTAGCTAGAAAATGGGGGAGGCAGGAAAAATGATGGGTACCCGGGTAAAGGATGCGAATTAGGTTGGCCGTAAACGCACATGGCCGTGCGTGCAATACGGCAGATGCAATCTTTTTACGATATCCTCAATGATGCTTTACTCGCAGGCTTTCGATATTAAGCCGTATTGGATGACCCAAGGATTTCGTTAATGTGTTTTCGAATAATGGTCAAATAATCTGGAAATGCGGCTGCCAGAACCGGGGTCAGTTCCGTTCCCCAGTCGATGGTATCCGGTTCAATGCCCACCACCCTGAGATAGGGACGATGGCCGCGCATTTCAGCCATACCCAAGGAATCCAGCAGGTCAATGTCGTGTAAGGAGAGTATCTGCTTTTTATCTTTCCTCAACTGGTCCTCTTCCAGGGAAAAAATGGTGCCTGGGGGCTGATTGGCCCGGACAATGTCAAGAACTATAATATTTTCATAGGCTTCAAACAGGTAAAAGATGTCCTGGGTGAACGTCCCGCCGTCGATGAAATCCACATCCGCATCGTTCCATCTATCTTTTTCCTTCCAGAATTCATTAATGGCGTGAACGCCGATGCCTTCGTCCTGCATCAGGATATTTCCCACCCCGATCACCAGTAGTTTTTTCATAGTTTGATTTCCGAATTGTTTAAAATCACCACGGGGTGAGCTGGGGGCTTGTCCGTGGTTTGAGCCTGCAACGAAAGTTGATGTATTTCTATAGATTATACAGACTTCTTTATAAAAACAATAGGGAGGCTGTACAACGACTCCCTATTGTTTTTTGGGTTGTTCTATCAAAAAGGGATTTTCCCAACCATTACAGGGGAAGTTCCACTTTGATTTCCTTACCGGTATCTGCGTCCAGCACGTGGACGGCACAGCCCAGTCAGGGGTCGTAGGCGCGTATCAGGCGCCCGACATTCACCGGGTTTTCAACATCCGGTACGGGCACACCGATCAGCGCCTCTTCCATGGGACCTCTTTGGTCCATGTCATCCATGGGGTTGGCGTTCCACAGTGTGGCGGAAACGATCTGGAAATTGGCAATCACAGAATCCTTGATGTCCACATAGTGCAGCAATGAACCTCTGGGCGCTTCTGTCATGCCAAGGCCTTCAGCGTTTTCAGGGATATCTGCCGGAACAAAGGTCTCTTTGCCCGGGGTGGCTTCGGCAAGCCATTGTTCAATGGCTTCGGCAACGATGGCAGCCTCTTCGGCCCTGGCCACATGGCGGCCCAGAATTGAGAAGCACGCATCACCGATATCACGCAGTTTTTTAACGCCCAATGCGTTTTGGCCGGTTTTGGACAGTTCCGGATTGGTGGCCCACATTCTGGCCAAAGGTCCGACTTCATGGGGTTTGTCGTTATATCTGGATGCCTTGACAAATGAGTATGCACCGGGTTTGCCGGGTTCCGGGACAGTCTTGCCCTCGGTGGGATTCAGGCCGGTGGTATCATCTTTAAACCAGGAGTATTTCACATATTCCTTGATCAGGGCCGGGTCCACTTTATAGTCTTTGCCGTCTGTGTAGATACCTGGCTTCAGCAGGTTATTGCCTTTGCTGTCCATGGGGAACACCCCCCAGGAAACCAGGTTTTTATGACCCACACCCGTTTTAAGCAGATCACCGTAAGGCCCTGCCAGGGTGTAAATCAACGGAATATACTTTTCCATGACAAATTTTTTGACTTGTTTGAACCGTTTTGCGTAGGCATTCAAGGCTTCCCTGGTGGGGATTTCCGTTGTTCCGCCTACCACAATGCCCTGGACATGGGGCATTTTACCGCCCAGAAGCGCAACCATTTCATGGCATATTTTACGTATTTCAAGGGCTTCAAGGTATTGGGCAACGCCGACGTCATTGATATCCTTGGGGACCCGGACGTCATTGTTTTTGTATCTGGGGATAAACGGCGCTGTGTTCGGTCCGTTTACGTAGTCCAGTGCTGCCAGATGGTAAAAATGCAGGATATGGGACTGGATAAAGTTGGCACCCAGGATCAGGTTTCTGGCAATACGTCCGTTGTCCGTGAGCGTTACGCCGAACGCGTCATCCAGGGCAAGGGCTGATGCGGTTGCATGGGCGGTGGGGCATACCCCGCACAGTCTCTGGGTAATCTGGACGGCATCCCTGGGATCACGGCCGATAAGGATCTGCTCAAATCCGCGGTACATACCGCCTGACATACGGGCATCCACAACAACGCCGTTTTTGACTTCGACCTCGGCTTTGAGATGCCCTTCAATCCGTGTGACCGGATCGATGCTGATTTTTATTTTTTTAGTGCTGCCGGCTGGTGCGGTAGCTGGTTTGCTGCCTGACATGAATTGTTCTCCTTGTGTGAATCTGTTTCGGCTAGGCACCGGGAAAAAATGAACACTGCATATTTCCCGTCTTCCTTAATTATTCGGGTTCATAAAAAGGTGATGATGCATCCGGGAAACCGGGTTCAACACAACCGATACAGACGGCGTTGTCCACACACCAGTTCAGGCCGCTGTTCCATTTTCTCCTGAAACAGTCCGCGTAGGTTGACGGGCCTTTACAGCCTATGTCCATACGGCAGCCTTTGGGATCTGACAGGGTTTTGGAGAGTATATCCTCGTCATAGAAGTCCAGTCTGGGACAGTTCTCATGGATATTTTCTCCAAAGAAGAGCATGGGGCGTCCTTCGTCATCCAATTCAGGGATACCTTCTTCCAGCAGATGTACGATGGAAAGGACAATCCAGTCCGGGTGGGGCGGGCAGCCTGCGATATTAACAATCGGCGTTTCAATACCGTTGTCTGCAAAAAAGTCCCTGCAGCTGGTGGCACCGGTGACATTGCCCTCTGCTGCCGGAAT
>Ga0193955_1001373_pt1 | contig 11581 bp, 10 predicted proteins | sample BB_6_MG_FD_140343 | JGI IMG/M metagenome (GOLD analysis project Ga0193955, IMG submission 140343) | Microbial mat bacterial communities from the Broadkill River, Lewes, Delaware, United States - BB_6_MG | ecosystem: Environmental > Aquatic > Freshwater > River > Microbial mats | place: USA... | reverse complement strand
CTTGAGCCCAACCAGGTGCTGCCCAAGGTGAAAGGCGGGGACGATGCTCGCCATGCTCGTTGGGTTCCGCTGGGTGAGCTGCGCCCGCAGGATATGTTCGAAGATCACTACTTCATTATTCAGGACATGTTGGGCACGAGTTGAGTTGTTTGATTGGGCATAGTCCGCCAGATCATTGCTGTAACCATCACATGGCGGGAACCGCTGTTTGATGCACCCACTACATGCAGAACCGGATAGACCGGCTCTGCTCACCGACCGACAGGAGGAACTCCGTCATGAAAAACCTGATACTGAACACCGATTCCTACAAGACATCCCACTACCTCCAGTACCCGCCGGGAACCGAATATGTATCCAGCTACATAGAATCTCGGGGAGGACGCTTTGGCGAGACGCTGTTTTTTGGTCTGCAGGCCTTCATCCACGAATACCTGAGTTCACCGATCACGCGAGCCGATATTGATGAAGCGGAGGCACTGCTTGCCACACACGGAGTGCCGTTTAACCGTGCCGGCTGGGAGTACATCCTGCACACTCATAGCGGCTATCTGCCGATTGAGATACAGAGCGTTGCCGAAGGCAGCCTGGTGCCCACCGGCAATGTGCTGGTGCAGGTGATGAATACAGACCCACGTTGTGCCTGGCTGGCCACGTATCTGGAAACGGCGCTGCTGCGCGCGGTCTGGTATCCGACCACCGTGGCCAGCCAGTCCCGCGCCTGTCGACAGCTGATCGGCCGCTATCTGGACGAAACCGCTGACAACCGGGACGGTCTGGCGTTCAAGTTGCATGACTTTGGTGCCCGAGGCGCCAGTTCTGAAGAAACGGCAGCGCTGGGTGGAGCTGCACACCTGGTCAGCTTCATGGGCACGGATACCCTGTCCGCCGTGCTGGCCGCACGCCGTTATTACGGGGCCGAGATGGCGGGGTTTTCGATCCCGGCAGCGGAGCACAGCACGATCACCAGTTGGGGCCGGGAAGGCGAGGCCGCCGCCTATGCCAATATGCTGTCCCGGTTCGGTGGTGATGGACGGCTGGTGGCGGTCGTCAGTGACTCCTATGATCTCTGGTACGCCATTGATCGGTTGTGGGGGGAAGAACTCAAGTCACAGGTCGAAACGATGGGCGGGACGCTGGTAGTACGGCCGGATTCGGGCACGCCGGTGGAGGTGGTGCCCGAGGCGATTGAACGCTTGATGGCGAAGTTCGGCTATCGTACCAACAGCAAGGGGTTCCGTGTGCTGCCGGACTGCATTCGTCTGATACAGGGCGATGGTGTCAGCCTGGCCTCCATAGAAGCCATTCTTCAGACGCTGAAAGACCAAGGGATCAGTGCCGATAATCTGGCATTTGGCATGGGTGCCGAGCTGTTGCAGAAAGTGAACCGGGATACCCAGCGGTTTGCCATGAAAGCCTCGGCCATCCGGATAAACGGTGAATGGCGAGATGTCTACAAGGACCCACTGACCGATCCGGGCAAGCGGTCCAAGAGCGGACGTCTGGCACTGGTCCGCACGGATGACGGCTACGCAACCGTGCGTGAAGATGAGCTGGGTGCGCGTGACAATGAGCTGATCAAGGTCTTTCGCAATGGGGAACGGCTGGTGAACTGGACGTTTGCAGAAATTCGCGCCCGTGCGGCAGGCTGACCTGATGTGGGGCTGATCCAGGCGGGAGCTGTTTTCGCCAGGATCAGTCGGCCGAATCACACCAGTCGCGGGAGCGTGCCAGAGGCTCCGGGCGTGACCAGACGACCCAGGCGCCGATGGCAATAAACAGCAGGATCAGCGAGAGCAGGAGTGGGTGGCGGATGCTGATCAGAACGATGATCAGTGCGGTCAGCATGCCGGCACTGGCCATCCACTTGCTGCGCCGGTCGATCATGCCCCCCGCTTCCCAGTTCTTCAGCCGCTCGCCAAACAGCGGGTGCTGCTCCAGCCAGTTGCGCAGACGGGGCGAGCAGCGCGAGGCGCTCCAGGCGGCGATCAGCACAAAGACGGTGGTTGGCAGGCCGGGTAGCAGGGCGCCGGCAATGGCCAGCCCGATGCACAGCCAAGTCAGTAGCAACCAGAGCGGGCGCAAGGGGCAAGTGTCGGTTTGTGGGCTTTCCTGGTCCATGGGTGGCTCCGATGGGGACGGACTTAGTCTAGATAATGGTCCAATCTTGCCATTTGGGCCAATAGATAATGCTGCTCAGGGTCATTGTCCGGGGCTATCCTGCGGTGGTGACAGAATGTCGAGTATATAGGTCAGCACCCGACGCGAGTAAATCAGGCTGGTATGGCTGAGCGGGAATATTTTGTGCTCGGTCATGCCGATGACCTCGGTTTCATCGATCAGGACGGTGCCATCCGAGACCGAATCCCGTTTCAGCAACGGCATCAGTCCGACGGGCAGGTCGCCGGCAATACTGTACAGCCGGGCCTGAAAGGGCCAGTGACCGTTTTCGGCCAGCAGGTAGTCGACGCTGTTGCGCAGCAGACCCTTGAGGCGGGAATCATGGATATCGCGTGCCAGCGAACTGCCCTTGTGTGGAGTGCCCAGGGTGATCACCGGATCGACCAGCAGACTTTGTGGCGACTGGCGCTCAAGGTAGCGGCGGGCAATCAGGCCGCCCATTGAGTGGCAGACAAACGCAGTCGGTGTAGTGCCGCTAAAGCTGTCGATGCGGGCTGAAATGTCATCCAGGTCCGGCGACAGAGTGTTGTAGGTCAGGTTCAGGATTTCATATCCCTGCTTGTGTAAGCGCTTGCACAGGGGGCGCATCACCAGTCCCGACATATACAGTCCGTGTAATACCACGACCTTGCTGATCTTCAATGACTTGACTCCTTTCTGCATGAACCGTTGAGCTTAGCGCCACTTGGCCGACAGGCAAAGTCGGTCATCAGCTTCTCGATGGCAGGTCATGGCTGTTGCCGGGTTGGCGGGGTAGGATAGTGGCAGTGCAAGCAAAGGGACAAGGACTGAAATGAACGAAACCATTTTCATGCTGGCGATCGATTTTATCGCACTGATTGGCGTGATCGTACTGCTGCTGATTGTAGCGGCACTGGTGGCTGCTGTTGTGATGTACCAGATCGACAAGCGCCAGACGGTGCACACCATTCGTCGCAACTACCCGCTGTTGGGGCGCTTTCGTTATATCTTCGAAGAGCTGGGCGAGTTTTTCCGTCAGTATTTCTTCGCCATGGACCGGGAAGAGATGCCGTTCAACCGGGCACAGCGTTCCTGGGTATATCGGGCGGCCAAGAATATCGATAACACGGTGGCTTTCGGCTCTACACGCGATCTGCGCAAGCCGGGCACCTACTATTTCCTCAATTGTCCCTTCCCGACGCTGAGCGAAGATGCGGCAGCAACCCAGCAGATGAGGATCGGCCCCTACTGCCGTACGCCCTATGAGGCCCCGTCCTTTTTGAATATTTCCGGCATGAGCTTTGGTGCCCTGTCCGCACCGGCGGTGCGGGCCCTGTCGATGGGAGCTGCCCGTGCCGGCTGCTGGATGAATACCGGTGAAGGAGCCCTGTCCAAACATCACCTCGAGGGCGGCTGCGATATCGTGTTCCAGATCGGCACCGCCAAATACGGGGTGCGCAATGCCGAAGGCCGCCTGGATGATGCAAAATTGGCCGAGGTGGCGGCGATCGAGCAGGTGCGGATGTTCGAAAGCAAGCTCAGCCAGGGCGCCAAGCCGGGCAAGGGCGGTATCCTGCCGGCAGACAAGGTCACCCGGGAAATAGCGGAGGCGCGTGGTATTCCGGTTGGGCAGGCATCGATCAGTCCCAACCGTCATCCCGAAATTGCCAGTATTGATGATTTGCTCGATTTTATTGCTCACGTCCGTGAAGTGACGGGTAAACCTGTCGGGTTCAAGCTGGTGCTGGGTTCAACCGATTGGCTGGACAGCTTCTGTGAAGCGGTACTCAAGCGCGGCAGCGAATCGGCGCCTGACTTTATCACCCTGGACAGTTCCGATGGCGGCACCGGTGCGGCGCCCATGCCGTTGATGGACAGCGTCGGCCTGCCGCTGCGCGAGAGTCTGCCGTTGCTGGTAAACAAGTTGCATCAGCATAATCTGCGCAACCGCATCCGTATCATCGCATCCGGCAAGCTGATCAATCCCACCGATGTGGCGGCGGCGATCTGCCTGGGAGCCGATTTCGTGGTGACGGCGCGTGGCTTCATGTTTGCGCTGGGCTGCATTCAGGCATTGCAGTGCAACAAGAACACCTGCCCGACCGGGATCACCACACATGATCCCAAGCTGCAGCAGGGGTTGGTGCCCGAAGTGAAAGCGGAACGGGTGGCGAATTTCCACCACAACCTGGTGCATGAGGTGGAGCTGATTGCCCATTCCTGTGGCGTGACCGAACCTCGTCAGCTGCGCCGTGAGCATGCAGCCGTGGTCGTGGATGGCGGCGGTGCCGTACCGCTCAACATCCTGTATCCAAGCGACTGACCCTCGTAAAACAAAAAGCCCGTCTGGTTGGCAGCCGGGCTTTTTGTTTACTCAGTCATCAGTTGTTGTCTTCGAACCAGGATTCTTCATCGAGCCAGGTCATCAGTTCTTTCTCCTCCCGATGCCGCTCAATGGCGCGCCGTGCTTCCAGTAAACGGCGAGTCGCGTGCTGTTTGCGACGGTTCTTCTGCTCGATATCGTAACCAACCATGATATCGAATACCTCGGTCTGGATGGGATCCAGGTCGTGCTCTTTCCTTATCAGCATAGCCTTGCTCCGATCTCAGGGGTCGCTGCTACCGGAAGACTTATGTGTCTGTCCGATGACAGCAAACACACATGGAGATTTTTGTTTACCCTATTACTGGTGAAATTTCAAACACCCGAGTGGTAAGGCAAGACTAAAAGGGGAGTGTGTCAGCGGTATGACGGCGAGTGATTACTCGCCGTTGTCGTTGGCCTGGGGGCGGCGCAGCGGCGGGATGCGCTTGTCGTTCTGGCGCAGGCTACGCAGGCTGCGCTTGATGGTCTTGAGGTGATCGACCAGACGCGGGCCCAGCTTCATCGCCACGCCGACCGCCAGCACGTCGATGATGACCAGATGCACCACGCGCGAAGACATCAGGGTACTGAGGTCCTTGTCTTCTTCCACATCCACATGGATCGGGATGGTAGCCAGGTCGGCCAGCGGTGTATTGCCCGGACACAGGGTGATCACGGTAGCTCCCTTGTCGCGTACCAGCTTGACCGTATGCAGCAGGTCCTTGGTACGGCCGGTCTGCGAGATCGCGACCACCACGTCACCCTCACCCAGCGTCAGCGCGGAGATTGTCTGCATGTGCGGGTCGGAGTAAGCGGCGGCCGAGACCATCAGACGGTAGAACTTGTGCTGGGCATCGGCACAGACCGGCGCCGATGCACCGAAACCGTAGAACTCGACTCGCTTGGCCTTGGCCAGCGCATCGATTGCTTCTTCCAGGGTGACAGGGTCGAGCTGGTCCCGGATATTGATCAGGTTGCCGATCATGGAATCGAAGATCTTCTGCTTGAACTCGATCACCGTGTCCTTGGAGTCCAGTGAGAACTGTTCGAAGCTGGCATTACTGGCCAGCCCTTGTGCCAGTGTCAGCTTGAAGTCCTGAAAGCCGTCATAATCCAGCGCGCGACAGAAACGTACCACTGTGGGTTCGCTCACCTGTGCCTCTGATGCCAGGTCGACAATCCGCATGTGGATAACGTCGTTGGGGTTGGCCAGTACGTAATCGGCAACTTTCTGTTCCGACTTGCGCAGCCTGGGACGTGCTTCAGCAATGGATTTGAGCAGATTGAAGGAGTTCATTGCCGTTCGGTTCCGGTAAAGCCTGATGAACTGCCAGTATAACAACGAATGCAGAGCGGGCCCAATGCTGCCGAAGAGCCAGTCGGACTGGCTGGACGCAGCATTGCCGGGCATCAGGTAGCATGCTAATTTCAGTCGGTTATCAAAGAACTATTACAACGAATAAGGAATCGGAACGTGAAACGCAGACAATTTCTTCGTGGTGCCGGTGCTGCGACAGTCGCTGCAGGTGCCCTGGTATCGTCCAAGGCCATGGCGGCACCCGAATTCAAATGGAAAATGGTAACGACCTGGCCGAAGAACTTCCCGGGCCTGGGTACGGGAGCCAACCAGCTGGCCGAGATGATCAACAAAATGACCAACGGCCGTATTCAGGTCAAGGTGTACGGTGCCGGAGAGCTGGTCGGCGCGCTGGAGATCTTCGACGCTGTTTCACGTGGAACGGCGGAGATGGGCCACGGCGCCGCCTACTACTGGAAAGGCAAGAGCACGGCGGCACAGTTCTTCTCGGCGGTCCCCTTCGGCCTGACCGCGCAGGAAATGAATGCCTGGCTGTACCACGGTGGCGGCATGGAACTGTGGGAAGAGGTATATGACAAGTTTGGTCTGGTCCCGGGTGCGGCCGGCAACACCGGCGTACAGATGGGTGGCTGGTTCAACAAGGAAATCAACAGCGTTGAAGACCTGAAGGGCCTGAAGATGCGAATCCCGGGGCTGGGCGGTGAAGTGCTCAAGCGTGCCGGTGGTACGCCGGTACTGCTGCCGGGCGGCGAGATCTTCCCGTCGCTGCAGTCGGGCGCCATTGACGCCACCGAGTGGGTTGGTCCGTACAACGACATGGCGTTCGGTCTGCACAAGGCGGCCAAGTACTACTACTACCCGGGCTGGCATGAGCCGGGCACCACGCTGGAGTGCTTCATCAACAAGGAAGCATTCCAGGCACTGCCGGAAGATCTGCAGATCATCGTGCGCAATGCCTTGCGTGTGGCCAACCAGGACATGCTGGCCGAGTTCATGACCAAGAACAACCAGGCACTGGATCAGTTGGTCAACAAGCACGGCGTCGAGCTGCGCAACTTCCCGGACGATGTCATGCTGAAACTGCGCACCATCTCTGATGAAGTGGTGGCCGAGGAAGCACAGAAGGACGAGATCACGAAGAAGGTCTACGATTCCTTTATCAAGTTCCGTGATCAGGTGCAGAAATGGACCGCCGTGTCCGAACAGGCCTATATCAACGGCCGCTCACTGAGCTGATCAGGCCGCGTGTTTAGACTTAAAAAAGGCTGGTGTGATACCAGCCTTTTTTGTGCGCCAGCGCAGGTACGGGGACTTGGTGCCCGGCACCGGTGAATCAGATGCCCGGTACAAAGGGGACACCGCAGCAGCCCGTCAGCAGAACGGCTGCGGCAGCGAGGGTCAAAAATCGGTTCATGTTGCCTACCTCCCAAAAAGTTGGCTAGTGTACAGCTCGATAGCCTGCGTGTCTGAAGGTCGTCACATTTTTGTGAACCAGCCGGGGAAGAGTTAGCACCGCAAAGGGGGGGACGCTACTGGAAGGAGGCTAGATAGTCGTCCAGCTCTTCGGTGCTGGAAAAAATGTTCAGGCCCGGCATCGCCTTGACGATTTCAAACACCTTTTTTACCCCCGGTGACATGTTACAGACAGCAACCTTGCCACCGACGGTCTTCTGGCGCTTCAGCGTAGCAAAAATCACTCTCAGGCCCGCCGAACTGATAAAACTCAGCCCTTTCATGTTGAAAATGATGGTTTTGGCGCTTATCTGCTCCAGGGCTTGTTCCAGCTGGGGTGCAGTCTCACTGTCCAACGAACCGGTGAGAGAGAGGCGGGTTGCCGATTCGTTTGCGGGTAATATCATGATTTCCAAAGACATATCAGCGATTTCCTGTATCTGAATATGGTGGGGCCGCAAGGGTAAATTGGGTACAGTTGCCTTCCGGTGAGCTGATGTAGCGTCCGTCGTGTACCAGCTGGCGAAACAAAAACAGCCCTAACCCTCCGATTGGGCGTTCCTCTAACGGTAGCTCCAGGTCTGGGTCTGCAGCGGCAAAGGGGTTAAATGCAGGGCCGTCATCATAGAGGGCGCACTCAATGCGATCGGGAAGGAGCTGCAGCTCCAGTTCAAACCGGGTGCTCTGTCCCTGGGAGCGAGCGTATTTATTCAGATTACTGACCAGCTCGTCGACCACCAGTGACAGTTCATCCAGCGTAGCGGTCAGTGCAGGGTGCTCCGTCTTCAGCGCGGCCAGAGCATCCAGCAGCCCGCGCAGGCTAGGGTGTTTAAGGTTTAGCTGTCGTCGTTGCATGGATCTCGTCTCATCACCATCAGGGTAATATCGTCCGACTGTTCGGCAGCGCCGACAAAACGGGCCAGGTCGGCCTTCAACAGCTGAGCCAACTGCTCAGGCGAGCCTCTGAGATCGAATGGGCTCAGGGCGCTTACCAGGCGGCTTTCACCATATTCGATACGTTCGTCATTAAAGGCTTCGGTAATGCCATCTGTGTAGGCCAGCAGGTATTCACCGGGTGCCAGTTGAAATTGGTGGGCGGGAAACGTCTGTTGTTCGAATACTCCCAGTGGCGGGCCGTGCTCGGTTTGCAGCAGGCGTATGCCTGCAGTACCGATGTGCAGTACCGGATTATGTCCCGCAGAGGCGTACTCCAGTTGTCCAGTAGCCGGGTCATAGAAGCCACAAAAGAGAGTAGTAAACATGCAGGCATCGTTGGCGTGGGCCAGAGCATCATTGACCTCGGCCATTAGCGATGAAACTGAGCCCGTACGGTTGGGCAGCAAAGCCAGTAGAGTTTGCGTGCGTGCCATGAATAGCGCTGCTGCCGCACCCTTGTCCGAAACGTCGCCTACGGCGATAAAGATACGGCCCCGCTGCGTCCGGTAGGCCATATACAGGTCCCCCCCGACTTGCCGTGCGGGCTGCATCCAGGCATAGATATCCATGTCATGGATAGTGGTGCGCAGCTCGCCGTCTCCTGGCACCATGTTCATCTGAATCCTGCGTGCTACATCCAGTTCACCCTCCAGGCGTTCCTGGGCTCCTCGTGCCTCGGCCAGCTGTTCGATGTGTTGTTTCAGCGAACTGCGCATGGTGCGCAGCGCGCGATTCAGGTCGCCGACCTCATCGGCGTATTTGATTGCCGGCAGGCTGAAATCGAAGTTGCCCTGGCCAATATCCGCAATGGTGGCATGTAACTGTTTCAGCGGGTGTGACAGGCGACTGGCGAGTAACCAGCTAATGGCAACCAGCAACACCAGGATCAGTGAGGACAGTAGCAGCATCTGTTGGCGCAGGGCGCTGAACTCGGTCAGCAGTTCGGCTTCAGGGACAGCCAGAATCAACTCGGGACGGGTATTGTCCGTCATTTCCAGTAGGGCACGGCTAATCAGCCAGCCATCGGGAGGGAGGTCATCCCCGGCATTCACCAATACCGGATTGTCCAGCTCGGCCAGATGGAGCTGGCGCAGAGTGCCGTCCTTGCCGGCGATCAGGCTGTCGCCGCCGCTGTACGCCAGGACCTCCTGGTCCAGATGTAGCACGGCATCGGTGGACAGGGTCAGCTTCTGTTGTCGCAGGCGTTCGGCCAAGGAGCTCAGCGTGATATCGATCGATACGACGGAACGGCTGTCGTTGCTAGTGTGCGCTACTGTCAGGCCGATCTCCTGCATAAAGAAAAAAACATAGGGCTGAGTGGTGATGCTTTTGCGGCTCGACTGTGCCTGTTGGTACCAGCTGCGTGTACGCGGGTCGTAGTCCGGCGACGGGGGGTGTCGGATTTCCAGCAGCTGGCCCTGAGTATCATAAAAGCGGCGATCATAGGCACGGGTGAGGCCGTTCAGGTGATCGGCACCATAGGCGGCATCGGCAGGTGCATGGAACTGACGTTTCAGGTGAGCTGTATTAAGGGAGCGGACGATAAAGTAGTCGCCCGTTTCAGTGCCCAGTTGAATGGTTGAAGCGGTGGGAAGGACGGCCAGTGTTTCGATCATCCAGGGCACCAGCTGCATGCGTTCATCCAAGGTCTTGGCCTGGACCAGTTGGCTGTATGCCAGCATCTCGGTGGTTTGTTTGACAGCTGCGTAGCTGGTTTGCAACTGGGTGTTGATGGCGTCTGAGGCAGACTTGAACAGGTTGCGGCTACTCAGTTCCAGCAGTAGGTTGGTGGTGGTATAGCTGAAAAAGGCGAGTATCAACCAGCATAGAGTTGCAACCAGCGCGGTGCCCAGAGCAATGCGCGTGCTGATACGTACACGTTTGTACCAGGGAAAGGTCGATAATTCCATTTTTCCGTTGTCCCTTGCATCCGTGCACTCACTATTGACTAAAATGCGGGCTGATTCAATTCTCCATTGGATCCATATGGACTTTCCGAGATGGTAGAAGGCTGCCCCCGGTTGCTCCGGGGGCAGGAGGGGGACTTACACCTTGTGGTAGATCTCGGCGCCGCTGTCCTTGAACTCTTCTGATTTTTCCTTCATGCCCTGTTCCGCCTGGGCATTGATCGCCGCCACCTGGCTTTCGTCCAGATCGCGTACTTCCTGAGAGATCTTCATGGAGCAGAACTTCGGCCCGCACATGGAGCAGAAGTGGGCCACCTTGGCGGATTCCTTCGGCAGCGTCTCGTCGTGGTAGGCACGGGCGGTGTCCGGGTCCAGGCCGATGTTGAACTGGTCTTCCCAGCGGAATTCGAAACGCGCCTTGGACATGGCGTTGTCACGGATCTGCGCACCCGGGTGACCTTTCGCCAGATCGGCCGCATGCGCGGCGATCTTGTAGGTGATGATGCCGGTCTTGACGTCATCCTTGTTGGGCAGGCCCAGATGCTCTTTCGGTGTCACGTAGCAGAGCATGGCGCAGCCGTACCAGCCGATCATCGCCGCACCGATACCGGAGGTGATGTGGTCGTAGCCTGGGGCGATGTCGGTGGTCAATGGGCCCAGGGTGTAGAAGGGCGCTTCGTGGCACTCCTTCAGCTGCTTGTCCATGTTCTCCTTGATCATGTGCATCGGTACATGGCCCGGACCTTCGATCATCACCTGCACATCGTGCTGCCAGGCGATCTTGGTCAGCTCACCCAGGGTTTCCAGTTCGGCGAACTGGGCTTCGTCGTTGGCATCGTAGACCGAGCCCGGACGCAGGCCGTCACCGAGGGAGAAGGCCACATCGTAGGCCTTGCAGATCTCGCAGATCTCTTCGAAGTGGGTGTAGAGGAAGTTTTCCTCATGGTGCGCCAGGCACCATTTCGCCATGATGGAACCGCCACGGGAGACGATGCCGGTCATGCGCTTGGCGGTGAGCGGCACGTAGCGCAGCAGTACGCCCGCGTGGATGGTGAAGTAGTCCACACCCTGTTCCGCCTGTTCGATCAGGGTGTCGCGGAACACTTCCCAGTTCAGGTCTTCGGCGATGCCGTTGACCTTCTCCAGCGCCTGGTAGATCGGTACAGTACCGATGGGTACCGGCGAGTTGCGCAGGATCCATTCACGGGTTTCGTGGATGTTCTTGCCGGTGGACAGGTCCATGATGGTGTCGGCGCCCCAGCGGGTGCCCCAGGTCATCTTCTCCACTTCTTCTTCGATGGAGGAAGTGACCGCAGAGTTGCCGATGTTGCCGTTGATCTTCACCAGGAAGTTGCGGCCGATGATCATCGGCTCCAGTTCCGGGTGGTTGATGTTGCACGGGATGATGGCGCGGCCTTCGGCGACTTCCTGACGCACGAACTCCGGCGTGATCTCTTCCGG
>Ga0193955_1001372_pt1 | contig 11581 bp, 11 predicted proteins | sample BB_6_MG_FD_140343 | JGI IMG/M metagenome (GOLD analysis project Ga0193955, IMG submission 140343) | Microbial mat bacterial communities from the Broadkill River, Lewes, Delaware, United States - BB_6_MG | ecosystem: Environmental > Aquatic > Freshwater > River > Microbial mats | place: USA... | reverse complement strand
GGTAATCGTATAGGAAAAGTACAGGTAAATGATAAGTTTGCTCCAATAATTGGAAACGTATGTATGGATATGTGTATTATTGATATTACAGATATTGAAGCAAATGAGGGAGATGAGGTGATTATCTTTGGTAGTGAATATCCAGCAACGGAATTAGCAAAATTACTTGATACAATTCCATATGAGATAATTACATCAATTTCGGAGAGGGTAAAGCGCGTTTATATAAGTGAATAATTAGCAACTTATCCTAAGTTGCTAATTTTATCAAGTAAGAATTTATCTATAATCTTTATTTTTCTTCCACTTAGTTCAATAATGTTTTCATTAGCAAAGCTTGATAAAGTTCTTATTGCATTAGATGTGGTCATATTAGATAAGTTGGCTAAATCTTCTCTTGATAGATAAACATTTATAGTTTTATCATCCTCATTTAATCCATATGTGTCAATCAGTACTAATAATGATTCAGCAAGACGGCCTCTAATATGTTTTTGTGTAAGGGTAACAGTTCTCCTATTTGAGAAACCTAAATCTGTAGCTAAAGCTTTGATGATCTGAATAGAAAAGTCAAAATTTGATTTAAGTAGTTGCATTACACATTCTGATTTAACAATACTAGCAGTACAGTCTTCAATAGCCACAGCAGAAGCGATATGATTTTCCTGTGCAAACATAGCTCTGTATCCAATAAAACCTACAGCTTTTGCTAATCTAACAATTTGTTCTCTTCCACCGATCCCTTCTTTAAATATTTTGGCATTCCCTTCCGACAAGCATATAAGACCTTCAGGTTTATCTCCTTCCTTGTATATATACTCTCCTTTTCGATATTTAATACAAGTTATATTGTTTCTTAAAAGAGCTTTTTCATCTTTGGTTAGGGTTTTAAATATGGAGTGTGTACTGTTTATACAAATATTACAGATTTTAGTGTGTAATTCTTTATCTGAAATAATCATTATTTAGTGGATTAAATGTGAAAATGTGTTGTAAAGCATCTCAAATTTAGTTATTTATAATCAATATCAAAAATTATTATAAATTTAATATTTTGCAACTAATGGAATCTTTCTACCATAACCAAAGGCTTTACTACATACTCGTATTACTGGAGCCATTTGGTATCTTTTATATTCATTACAGTTAACTAACCAGATTATACGGTTAACTACCAGAGGATCAATGCCTAATTTAATTATATCATCTGCAGAATGATTTTGCTCTATATATAGTTTTAGAACTTTATCAAGAATTTCATATGGAGGAAGTGAGTCTTCATCTTTTTGGTCAGGACGTAATTCTGCTGAAGGTGGTTTTGTAATTGTATTTACAGGTATTATTTCTATATCTCTATTGATATATTTAGCAAGTTTAAAAACGTCTGTTTTGTATACATCTCCAAGAATAGATAGGCCACCATTCATATCACCGTATAAAGTACCATATCCTACAGCTGCTTCGCTTTTGTTCGTGGTATTTAATAAGATATGTCCAAATTTATTTGAAATGCCCATTAGCAAAGTACCTCTGATTCTAGCCTGGATATTCTCTTCTGCAACATTAAATTCAGTTCCTTTATATATATTTTCAAGTGAGTTCTCAAAACTATTATAAATATCTTCTATAGGAACAATATCGTGTTGAATATTTAGATTTTTAGCTAAGGCCACTGCATCCGAGATAGAGTGATCAGAAGAGAATTTAGAAGGGAGTAAGAGTGTTCTTATGTTTTTAGAGCCTAGCGTTTCTACTGCAAGTGCCGCTACAACAGCTGAGTCAATTCCTCCTGAAAGACCAAGTGTTGCTTTAGTAAAACCAGTTTTATTAAAATAGTCTTTTATACCAAGAACTAGTGATTTGTGTATCTTTGAGATATAATAATCGTCATCTACTGGTATAGGTGGTGTTTTCGCAATTTCATCAATTAATATGTAATCAATATCTTCTTCGAATTCTTTTAATCTCTTTATTAATTCACCTTTTGTATTTAATACCTTTGAGTTACCATCAAAAACTAAATCAGTGTGTGCTCCAACTTGATTAACGTAGATAAGCGGAAGATTATATTTTTTACAACATAAGCTTAGAACTTCAGTTCTTTCTTTATCGTGAGATGTTGAGAAAGGAGAAGCAGCAATGTTTATCATTATATCTGGATTCAACTTTTGTAACTCTTCCATTGGAAGGAGAGAATATATTTCACTCTGTGCAAATGAATTTGAAGTAGGTTGTTCTTGCCATAAGTCTTCACAAATAGTTAGAGCAATTTTTCTGCCTTTAAATTCAATAATATTAAAATCTTTATTTGGTTCAAAGTATCTATATTCATCAAATATATCATAGTCTGGCAAAAGAGTCTTGTTGATAGTCTGTTTAACGAGTCCGTTTTCAATGAATACAGCAGAATTGAATAATCGTTTCCCTTTTGATTTATTTATGCTTGGAGTCCCAATTATAGTAGCAATACCTTTACAGTGTTCAGCAATTCTATTCATAGCTTTACTGGCTTTGTTTACAAAACATTCTCTTTCTAGTAAATCTAAAGGAGGGTAACCACATACAGATAGTTCAGAAAAAACGATTAAATCGGTATTGTTCTTTTTTGCCTTCTCGATTGTACTGATGATTTTATCAGTATTCTGTTCAAAATTACCGATGTGATAATTAAGTTGTGCCAATGCTATTTTCATCTTTCTACTTCTTTCAATTTTGTACAAAGTTAGAAGTTATTTCTTTTTTTTTGTTATATCGTCAGTTTTTATGCATTTACTTCTTTAAAATCTAATATTTTTTTCAACTTTGTTAAAATAATAGTTTCATATGAAGAATAAATATATCCTATATATCTTAGTTTGTGTTTTCATTTTAGCTTGTAATTATGAAAATAAGCCTAATATTTCTAATATTGATTGTGAGTTCTCCGTAAGAAGATTCGATATTGATCTGTTTTCAATTGATACTACCTCGATAGATAAAGATATTGAGATTATTTCTTCAAAATACACAAAGTTTTGGGAGATGTATAATATTGGTGTTATTGGAACAGGAGATCCGAATAAAAAAGGATTTAATGAGTATATAAGTCGATTTATTACAGATAAGGATATTCTTGAAGTCAAGGATTCTTGTGAAAAAGTTTTTAGAGATATCTCTGAAATAGAAAGACCACTATCTCTTTCTTTTAGGTATATGAAATATTATTTCCCTGGCATGTCGGTTCCTGATGTTTCTTTTCATATTTCTGGTTTTAATCAATCTGTCATTGTTGATAGTAATTTGATTTCAGTTTCAATAGATAATTACTTAGGTGAAAAGTGTAAGTTTTATGATATGCTACCTACTCCTGTACCTTTATATGCAAGAGTAAATATGAAAAAAGAGAGGGTTCCTTTCGATGTTATTCAGGCCTTAGCAATGACAAGTTTCTCATTTAAACCAATAAAAACTAATCTTATTAGTAATATGATATATCAAGGGAAGATTTTATATCTTATGTCTAAGTTTTTCCCTGATGTAAAAGAGTCAGATGTTGTTGGATATTCCATGAATCAATTTGAATGGTGTGCAAACAATGAGGCATCAATTTGGGCTTTCTTCGTAGAAAGGAATTATGTATATAATTCTGATTATTTTATTATTTCAAAGTATATAAATAATGCACCATACACTTCAGGTATGCCCCAAGAATCTCCAGGTAAAGTGGCTACTTGGGTGGGATTGCAAATTGTTAAAGAATATATGAAATCTAATAATGTATCTCTTAATAATCTTATGATGAATAATGATTACGAGAGAATATTGAGAGAGTCAAACTACCAACCTGAGTAAGAGTAATTATGAATATTGATGAACAGAAGAAGGAAATCAGAAAGAGAATTAAATCTCTAAAGGGAGAGATCTCGCTTGATGTTAAGAAAAAGAGATCGTTATCTATTTTAAATAGACTTAAAAACAATAAAGCTTTTGAAAGAGCAAAGACTGTTATGTTATATTGGTCTATGGATGATGAGGTATTTACGCATGATTTTGTAGTAGAGTATGCCAAAACAAAAACTATAATTCTTCCGTGTGTAAAGGGAGATGTTCTTGAACTAAGAGTTTTTAAAGGTCTTGAAAATTTAGTTGATGGAGATGGATTTGGAATTCCTGAACCTAGTGGGGATTTGTTTCTGGGAGTAGATGATATAGACCTTATTGTTGTTCCTGGTGTTGCTTTTGATAATCAGAATAATAGAATGGGAAGAGGTAGGGCATATTACGATAAGTTGCTAAGGACTACTAATTGTGAAAAAATAGGAATTTGTTTTAAATTTCAATTACTAGAGAAGGTTCCTACAGATGAGTATGATATAAAAATGGATTTAGTAATTTCAGAATAAAAAGAAAGAGTTGCTTAAGTAAGCAACTCTTTCTTTTTATCTTAGGTATTAATACCTTATTCACCGGCACTAATTGCTCCTACTGGACAAACGTCAGCACAAGTTCCACAATCAGTACAAACGTCAGCATCAATTACATAATGCTCATCTCCCATTGAGATAGCTCCTACTGGACACTCTGATTCGCAAGCTCCGCAAGAAATACAATCATCACTAATATTGTAAGCCATATTTTTAGATTTTATTGGTTAATATTAATTGCAAAAATAGAATCTATATTTTAATGAAAAAAGAAATAATTAGGTATCTGTATTATTTCATGTTAATTTAAATAGAGTCTAAATTAAGAATTTACTACAAATTGTAGATAAGATAGTTATTGAATATTTTAATGCTTTTTTGTCTGCTTTAAATGTTGAGGTATGTAAAGGACTGTTTTCTGTATCCTTATTCCCAACTCCAACTCTAAAGAATGTTGATTTAATCTTTTGTGAATAATAGGCAAAATCTTCTGTTGTCATACGTATATCTAAATCGACTACATTCTGTTTGCCTAGAGTTTCAATAGCAATTTTTTTAACTTTTTGCGTATATTCAATATTGTTTCTTAGAAATGGATAACCATCAATAATATTTACATCGCATTCTGCACCATGGTTTTCTGCAATTGATTTAGCAATTGTATTTATTAATTTTTTAGCTTTTGTTCTCCATTCTTCATTCATTGTTCTGAATGTTCCTTCGATATTAACTTCTTTGGGAATTATATTTACTGCACCGTTTCCAACAATTTTGCCAAAAGTTAATACAGATGGAATTTGTGGAGGGCAGTGTCTACTTGTGATTTGTTGTAGAGAGACTATAATCTCAGAAGCAATAAGTACTGTGTCAGCAGTTTTATGAGGCATTGCTGCGTGACCTCCTTGGCCTTTTACAGTGAGAAAGACTTCATCTCCAGAGGCCATATACATCCCTTCTTTAATTCCTATTTTCCCTGTTGTTAGATCAGGTTCACAGTGTATTGCTCCAATCCATTCTGGTTTGTACTCATCAAATATTCCAGATTCTATTATTTCTTTTGCACCGCCTGGTAGAAGTTCTTCTCCTGCTTGGAAAATAAATAATATATTTCCTGAGAGTTTTTCTTTTATTGAGTTTAGAGTTTTTGCAGTTCCGAGCAATGTTGCAATATGAAAATCATGACCACATGCATGCATTACTCCTTTGTTCTGAGAACATATAGCGTGGTTCGAATCTTCTTCTATTGGTAATGCATCTATATCACTACGAAGTGCTATTGTTCTACCTTTTTTGGAACATTCTAAAATGCCAATAATACTTGTCTGTCCAATTCTTCTGTATGGTATATTTATACTATCAAGATAGGAAGTTATTAACTCAGACGTATGGTGTTCCTTGAAAGATAGTTCAGGGTTCTCATGTAGCATATTAAAGATGCTTATAATCTCTTCGTTAATTTCGTTATTTATTTTCTTAATATCTTCTAGCATACAGTATTATGTTTGTTCTACCACAAATTTAATTATTATATTTAATCAATTTATCTATTTTAGTATTTTTGTACGTATAGATATGTATATACGTTATTTTGATATATGAGAATATTATTTACATTATTATTATTATTATTTCTTATTTCTCCTGTTGCCTTTTCACAGGTTGATTCACTAATTGCTTTTGATACATATACTCATGATTTTGGGATAATAAAGGAGGTTGATTCTAAGGTTCAGTATAAGTTTTTTTTTACAAATAAGAGCAAAACTCCTCTTGTAATTAGGAAAATAGAAGCATCATGTGGATGTACGACGGGTAATTGGACCAAATCTCCAGTTTTGCCAGGCAAGAGAGGTTTTGTGTGTGTTACTTTTGATCCTACAAATAGACCAGGTAATTTTAGTAAGACAATTACTGTTATTTCAAATTGCAAGCAGTTACCATGCATGCTTAGAGTTAGAGGGAGGGTAATTCCAAGACTTAAGACAGTCCTGGATAGTTATCCTTATGAATTTTCAACAGGTATTCGTTTTGAGTACGATTGTCTGGCTTTTAGGAAGATAAAGCAGAATAGTTCTAAGTGTATTAGATTTAACTTTTATAATAATACATCTTCAAAGATTAATGTTTCATTTAATATTCTGCCACCTTGTCTAAAATTAATTGAAGTTTCTAGAGATGTAGAATCACATATGGAAGGATATTTTATTCTTGAGTTTGTTACAGATTCTATTGATCAGCTTGGATTGTTCTATAAGAAAATAGATTTTCTTGTTAATAGGAAAAGTGAAGGTATTCTTGTAGAGGCCGATATATGTGAAGATTTCTCATCGTTATCAGAGTCTGAACTAGTTGCATCTCCTCGTATTTCTGTTGATGAGTTATGTTATAATTTTGGAGAAGTAAATTCTGGGGAGTTAATATCTAGAATTTTTTTTATTTCCAACAAAGGAGAGTCCGACTTAGTAATAAAACGTGTCTATTCTAGTAGTAAATTTATTTATACTCTTCCATCTTATAGTATCAGCTCCCAGAGTGAAAGAGAAATTAATGTAACGATACCTACTATAGATATGAAAGGAAGACAAAATATAGTTGTAAGAATCATATCAAATGATCCTAGAAGACAAGAAATTAAATTAAGGTTTATTGGTTTTATTAAATAAGCAAAGTATTTTTTTGTTACTTTGTGTTTGCATTAATTGAAAAGTATATAGTTATGAAAAAACATATTCCAAATTTTATTACAGGTCTAAATGCTGTGTCAGGTTGTATTGCTGTTTATATGGCATTTAATGGTGAGCTTATATTAGCTTCTCTTTTTATTGCTATTGGAGCATTGTTTGATTTTTGTGATGGAATGTCAGCACGTCTATTATCTGCCTATTCTGAGGTGGGAAAAGAAATGGATTCTCTAGCAGATGTAATTAGCTTTGGATTTGCTCCTTCGGCTATTGCTTATGCACTTCTAGCTGACATATATGATTTAGAGTTGATGGATTTATTTTTGGGTGATTTCTCGGCTGCTGTGTTATTGGTACCTTTTGTTATGGTAATGTTTTCAGCATTGCGTCTTGCAAAGTTTAATATTGATACTCGTCAAACAACCTCTTTTATAGGCCTACCTACACCTGCAAATGCTATCTTGTGGGCATCATTCCCTGTTATTCTTAAGTTTGGTAAGATGCAGTATGTTAAGGATATGATTAATAACGAATGGATTATAATAATACTTGTTTTTGTGATGTCTTTCATGCTTATTGCTGAAATCCCAATGTTTTCTTTTAAATTGAAGTCGTTAAAGCTAAAAGATAATTATACCCGTTATATATTTCTTGTTACAATTATTCTTCTTATAGCTTCTATAGGTATATCAGCAATGGTTTTTCTTATTCCGATGTATATAGTGTTTTCAATTGTTGAAAACTTGTTAAAGAAGAGAAAAGCTTAGTATTTGTATTCATTTTTAATGTTCTGTGAGCTAATTTTTTCTTTGTTTAGGGCTTTCCATGCATACCAGATGTATGCAATAACTAGAGGAATGAGTAATGATATATAGCTCATTGCTGTTAAAGTATAATGAGATGATGAGGCATTTTTTATTGTTAAAGATGATTGCATATCTGTAGTTGATGGATAGAAGCTTGTGTTATTTAAGCCAGTTAATAAGAAGATAGAAAAAATTAATAAAACAGTCCCTATTCCAGAATACCATATTCCTTTAGTATAGTTTGGTTTTTTTATACTTATAATGATTCCTACTAGAATTAATATTAATCCAATTATTAATATTGCAGAGTTTATGGGTAATTGAAGTAGATTATGTAGGTATTTGTATTCTTCAATATTTACAATCCCATCAGAGTTAACTGTATATCCGTCCGAAAATATTAATATTGTAACCCAGTATAATAAGAAGCCTATAAAGGCACCTGAATTTATTTTTAAGGATTTATTTACTTTAGATATAAGACCTTTAGACTCGATATTGTTTTTAAAGTATAAGCAAGCAAGGGTTCTTGATAGGAATAATATAGCGAGTCCTAAGATTAAATTTTGTGATTCAAGAAGGAGTTCTAGTCCTCTTAATTTAGAATCCCATCGTACCGAATAATTCTCAGTTAAATGAAACCCTGATCCAGTAAAAAAACTACCCACTACAATTCCAATAAGAACAGGAGAAATTAGTCCATTTATGAAGAGAAAGGCATCATATGTTTTTTTGCCTAGAAAGTTATTTTCTTTACCTCTATATGAATATGAAACTGCTTGTATAATAAAGCAAAATAGAAGTGTTATCCATGCCCAGTAGGCCCCGCCAAAACTTGTAGCATAGAAGAGTGGAAATGAGGCGAAGAATGCCCCTCCAAATGTTACAAGTGTAGTGAATGTGAATTCCCATTTTCTCCCTATGCTATTAAGTATAAGAGTTCTATGTTTATCTTCTTTTCCTAGACTATATATTAGAGATTGTCCTCCTTGTACAAATAATAGGAATACTAATACTGCTCCTAATAATGCAATTATCATCCACCAATATTGCTGTAGTTCAAATAAGCTAAGATTCTCAAACAAAATGATTGTCCTCATGATTGTGGCCCTTTTTTAATTTGTGTCATTAATATTCTTATTTCAGCAATAAATAATGTGGTAAATAGTATTGCAAATAGCCAGAATGTTGTTTGGACAGCTGATGTATCAATATCTGTAATTGCTACCTTTGTCGGCATTAAATCTTGTATTACCCATGGTTGTCTACCTAGTTCCGTAACTATCCATCCGCATTGTATTGCTATATATGCAAGTGGAATACAGATTATATTTATCCATAATATCCATCTGTATTTTTCTATCTTATCTTTATAGATAAGGAAGCATGATGTTATAAATATTAGTATAAATAGAAAACCTAGGCTTACCATTATATGAAAGCTGTAGAATGTTAGACTTATGTTTGGAATTGCTTCTTGGGGTGTGTTAAGGTAGCCATATCCGAAGTGTTCATAATTTTCTCTAAATATTTTTAGAGATTTGTTCATTTCTTCTGTTTGTTTATTTTTTTTATGAAACTTGTATTCTTTTAAAGCCAATATTGCTTCTTGTCCTTTATTTATTCTTTTTTCTATCGGAAGAAATCTTTTACCTTCATGGCTAGTATATCCTTCAATAACATTTTTAATTCCAGGAATGTAAGCATCGGAGTCTAGATGTGTTAATAATGATAGTAGATTTGGAACTTTTATTGAATGTTCACATTCCTCTATCCCTTCTTTGTTCTTTGTGATAATTCCAGTTAAAACTAGAGGAATATTAGTGCCACCTTCGTATAATCCTTCCATTGCTGCAAATTTCATAGGTTGAATCTTGGCAATATCTCTTGATGATGTATCTCCACTATATACAGTAAGAATAGAGACTATAAATCCAAATATAGATGCTATTATAATACTCTTTTTAGCTATTGAGATATGTCGTTTTTTTAGAAGATACCATGAAGATATCCCAATAACGAATATTGAAGATAATAAGTATGCAGATAGTACGGTATGAAAGAATTTGTTTATTGCAGTAGGAGAGAGAAGTATTGCCCAGAAATCAACCATCTCATTTCTTGCTGTATCTGGATTAAAGAACATTCCTATTGGATTCTGCATCCATGCATTTGCTACTAGTATCCATAATGCTGATAGGTTTGCTCCAGCAAAGACTAACCATGATGATGTTAAATGGAATCGTTTACTTACTTTTTCCCATCCAAAAAACATTATTGCAATAAAGGTTGATTCCATGAAGAATGCCATGATTCCTTCTACTGCAAGAGGTGCGCCAAATATGTCACCAACAAACCATGAATAGTTAGACCAGTTTGTTCCGAATTCAAATTCTAAAATGATTCCTGTCGAAACTCCAATTGCAAAATTAATTCCGAATAGTTTCATCCAAAATTTAGTGGCTTTTTTCCATTCTTCTTTGCCGGTTTTTACCCACAGTGATTCCATAACAGCTATTATGAATGATAAGCCTAGTGTAAGTGGAACAAATATATAGTGAAACATGGCTGTGAGAGCAAATTGAGCTCTTGACCAATCTACTGTACTTATGTCAGTATATTCTGTCATTTGATTGGTTTTATAAGTTGTTCTAATACATATTCTCCTTTATCTTCCTGATTTTTAAATTTAGAATTTAAAAAGTTACTAAAGAAGAATATTTTTAATAATGCAAACATTATAAACAACTTTATTAATATAATTATCCACATCTTTCTTCCCCAGGATGGCATGTGTTTAAAACCTTCATAGTAGAATTTAAATATGTTTTTAATCAAGTTTGTCATGCTTGTTTATAATTGTTCTAAACAAACTTAGTGAATATTATTATAAAATCGATAGATTATTCGTCAAGACTTTGTGTGATTTTGTGAATAACAGGGTATTTGTTGAAAAATTCTTTAGCAATAACTCGCAGTACTGTATATGCTGGAATTGCGAGAATCATACCAGAAATCCCCGCTATGCTAGCAGCTGCCATAATTACAATAAATATTTCTAATGGATGTGCATGTACGCTGCTTCCATATATTAGCGGTTGAAATAAAATATTATCTATTAGTTGAATTGTCATAAATACAAGTGTCATATATCCAAGTAATGGAAGCGTTTCTGTATAGAAATCTAAGTTAATATTTACGGCTAGTCCTATTGTTAATCCAAATAAGGTACCTATTATTGGTCCAATATATGGTATTACATTCATTAGACCTGCAAATAATCCTATTATTACTGCATGAGAGAAGTCCAAACCGACCAATAGGCTGTGTCCCATGATGTTTAGAAGCATGACGAGCAACACTTCTATCATAATTCCAACAAAGTATCTTACTAGTAATTTTTGTATCGATTCAAGTGTTTTTCCAATGGCTTCTTCATATTTTGCAGGAAGTAGAAGCAGTATAATCTTTTGAAATAATCCACTATCTTTTAGAAAGAAGAACGTTATAAATGATATAGAAAATATTGCTATTAGTATGTCTCCTATTGTACTTGCAATGGATCCGAATATGTTTCTTATTTGTGAGACTTTTATTAGTGAGGATATCTTTTCTGTATCATATACTTTTATGTTGTAGTCTTCATTCGGATTTAATTTAGTGAGAAAACCACTTATTTTATTAATCGGCT
>Ga0193955_1001369_pt1 | contig 11593 bp, 12 predicted proteins | sample BB_6_MG_FD_140343 | JGI IMG/M metagenome (GOLD analysis project Ga0193955, IMG submission 140343) | Microbial mat bacterial communities from the Broadkill River, Lewes, Delaware, United States - BB_6_MG | ecosystem: Environmental > Aquatic > Freshwater > River > Microbial mats | place: USA... | reverse complement strand
CCACCTGCCAGTTTGAAATCTATTTTTAGAAAAAGAGACTATCTCTTCTCTAGGATAGTATGTACACTCTATATTTGGAACAAGATATATCTTACCTCCTGCTCTTTTTAGGCGTTTATTTAACTCTATATCTTCAGCTCTAACCAAATTTTCATTATAAAAACCAATTTTATCAAAAATATCTTTTTTATAGAATCCAAATGGCACAGTATCAACTTCCATCTCTTTTTTAACTCCTATTCTAAATAATGAGTTTCCAACTCCAAACTTATCTGACATCACAAACTGTATAGCTCTTGCTATATATGAATTACTTTTAACTTTTGTAATACAAACAGCTCCGACATTGTCAGCATCAAGCTTTTGACTCCATTTCAATAGTTTGGATATATAATTAGTAGGATATGAAGCATGAGCATCTAATCTACAGATATAATTCCCTTTGGCTACTTTAAGTCCTATGTTCATAGCCGTGGGAACTATTTTCTTAATATTTTCTATGACTTTAATATATGGATATTTATCTTGATATTGTTCTATTATATCTAGTGTATTATCTTCACTCATACCATCTATAAATAATATTTCTAAGGCTTCTTTTGGATAGTCAAAATTGATAATTGACTCTATACACTCTTTAATATAGTTTTCTTCATCTCTTATAGGTATTATTATGGATATTTTTATCAAGATTTAGCTCCTACAATATCTAATCAAATTATTTTTATATTTCATTAACTAATGCAACCATCCAAACTTGATTTTTTTTAGCATTAAATATATATTCATATATTATTTTTTTACTTATTACCTTTTGTTTGATAATATTTATATCGTCTGTTATAATATAATCAAAATACTTATTACTCTTACCAAATGTAATACTATCATTTTTTCTATAAAAAACATTAAAAAGCACTTTACATTTTGAACTTCCATCTTCTATGGTCTTTCTATTCAATCGAACTTGAACATTAATGGTATCAGTTGGTGTCATACTCGATAGTATTTGGAATAACCTGTAACTATGGCTTTCTTAAACTTATCCTTTAAGTTATATATATTTTCCAAATTAATCCTTTCTTGATTGACAATATATCATAATTTTACTTTTTAATACGATATAAGTGTATCTATAATAACCTGCGAGGCTTTACCACTACCATATAAATCAATATTTATATAATTAAACTCTTTTATATTTTGATAAGCATATATTATTTTGTTTTTATCAGCTCCAACTAAAGTATTAAAACCATTTTCAATTAGCTCAATCCACTCTGTTTCATCTCTTAGTGTTATACACTGCTTTTCAAAAAAGTATGCCTCTTTCTGTAATCCACCACTATCAGTTATAACTAAATCACAATTATCAATTAGCCATACCATTTCAAGATAGCCTACTGGTTCTATAATAGTAAGGTTTTCAATGTTTAGGTTTAGGGTTTCAAGTATCTTTTTTGTTCTTGGATGAAGTGGTAATATTATCTGTTTCTCTTGTTCTATTTCATTTAAAGCTTCAAATATACTTTTTAGCCTAGATTGATTATCTGTATTTTCTGCTCTATGGATGGTACATAGTATATACTCTTTTTTTACTTTACACTGAGGTTTCTGAGCTAAGTTTCTATAAAAAATAGCACCATCTTGCATCACATCACCACTTTTTACTATAGTACAATCAAAATTTTCATATCCCTCATTTTTAAGATTTTTTATAGCGTTATCTGTAGGACAAAATAGAATATTACTAACTCTATCCGTTAAAATACGATTTATCTCTTCTGGCATTTTCATATTAAAACTTCTCAATCCAGCTTCAATATGAACAAGTTTAATATAGAGTTTTGAAGCAACTATCGCACCTGCTAAAGTAGAATTAGTATCACCATATACAATAATCCAATCAGGTTTTTCTTTAATAACTACCTCTTCTATCTTCTCTATCATTTGCCCCGTCATAGCTCCATGACTCAATCCATTTATATCTAGATTATAATGTGGTTTTGGAATTTTCATCTCTTCAAAAAATATATCACTCATATTTGTATCATAATGTTGTCCCGTATGAACGATAATCTCTTCTATTTCTTGATATTTCGCTATTTCACGGCTAAGGGAACCTGCTTTAATAAATTGTGGTCTTGCACCTAATATAGTTAATATTTTCATCTTTTTGATAATTCCTCATAAATATTATATAATTTTTTTTCTTCTATTCTCCAATTATACTTTTCTAAAACTGCTTTTTTCCCATTTTGTCCCATCTGTTTAGCTTCTTCTTGGTGAGTTATAATATACTTTATTGCATCTGCTATCTCTTTTGGTTCAAGTGGATTTATACAAATACCACATTTATTACCCTCTACTATCTCTCTCCAAAATGGAAAATTAGAAGTAATTAGAGGTAATCCTGCACTCATATATTCAAACATCTTATTTGGTTGTGCATCTATATGATTGGGTAGAGGATAAAATGTTACAATTCCTACTTTAGACTTACTCATAATTTTAGCCACATTTTTACGGTCTAAAAAACCTAAAAAATTAGTTGATTTCCAACCATCTAATTTTTTAATCTCATCCTCTAAATTTTTTTCACTAAATTCACCAACTAAATTGAGTTTTATATCATCAAGATATGTTATCGCCTCTACAAGTTCCTTTACACCTCTTACTTTAGTAATATATCCAACATAACATATTTCATTACTTTTTTCATCCCATTTTGTTTCATTTGAAAGTTCACCAAGTATTGGAAAATTATTTATATCTATTGTATTAAAATTAATTTTTTCAAATTTATTTTTAATATACGGTGTAGCTGTAATAATATAGTCAAATGTATTGCATGTCCACTTTTCAAAATAGGTAAAGGCTTTTGAAAAAATAACTTTAAAAAATATATTAAGATATTCCTTATCTAAAATTTGCTTAGGTAAATCTTCATGGGCATCAAATATCACTTTTTTACCCTTTTTTTTAAGCTTTAATCCTATAGGTATGAGTTCAGGGTCATGAAGATGATATATATCACTATCTAACTCTTTTGCTTTTTGATAGACTCTTTTAACTGTTTTTGTCATACGAGACAATCTACCACCTTCTTTAGCACCCACATCAATAATATTTACAGAACTTTTATTCTCAAATCCTAATCCATCAGCAACAATCAAAGAGACTTCGTAGTTTTGTATTTTAGCCAAACTTGAACACTCTTTTAAAAAAATTCTTGTATCATATCTTGGGTGTGCTGATGTTAAATGTGTTATTTTAGTTTGTTTCATTTATTACCTTATTATATACATTAATTAATTTTGTAGATATAGATTTTTCAGAAAAATTATCAATTACATAACTTCTAATATTTTTCGCAGAATAGTTATTATAATTTTCATACATCTCATTCATTGAATTTGATAGTTCATCTAAGTCATCATTATTTACCAATTGACCCAAACTATCATTTTCTATAATAGACTCAGGTCCTCCACATCTTGTAGCAATTACTGGTAGTCCACAACTCATAGCTTCTATAAGCACTACACCAAAAGTTTCATATTTACTAGATAAAACAAAAGCATCAGACTGCTGTAATGCGTCTAATACCATTTCTCTTTTGGCAAAGCCAAATAGTTTTATTTGATTTTGCATTTTTAGCTTATGAATTTCAGTTTTTAAATTATTATATTCACTACCAGCACCTAAAATAACTAATTTTACGCTTTTATTGTGCAAAAATGCCTTCCTCAAAGCTTGAATAAGAAGTATTTGATTTTTATTCCTATCTAAGTTTGCAATATTAATAAATTGAAATTCTTTATCTACTTTTGTTTTTGGGATAAAATAATTTGTATCTACAACATTTGCTAGATAATTAAACTCCAAATCAAAAGTATCTTTTAGTATCTTACAAAACTCTTTACTTACAGCAACTCTATAACTAGCATTTTTATAAACAGAAACATAACTTTTTATCTCTTTTTCAGAGATTAGTTTCCTTGCATAATTAGATGAGTGTTCAGTAATAATATAAGGTACATTAAATTTTTTTTTCATCCAAAGTGCTACTTTCCCGGCACTGCTATTATGTACATGAATTATATCTATAGTATTATTTTGATTAAATTTTTTTAATAAATACTTATTTATTTGTGTTCGTATAGCTTCTTTTAAAAATTTTAACTTTGGAATGGATGGAAATAACACAAGCGTTACATCCACAGCATTTTTTGTATACCTAAAAGTACCAAACTTGAAAAACTTCTTTTTAAGAATATCTTTAAAAGAGATAGGTATAGCCCCTATCACTGAAATAGTCACTCCATTTTTAGCTAAAGCCTCTGCTTGGTCTTGTACAAAGATAGAGGAGTGGTCATTATAGATATTGGGATAGGCTGTTGGAAGGATTAATATATGCATTGAACAGCCTCTACATACTCTAATTCCATGCGATTATCCCAAGACTGAACATTCTCTTTTAAAGTTTTCGTAGCATTTTGTAAAATTTTTTCAAATTCATTTTGACTTAGATTAACTAATTTATTAGCATTATCCACATAACAATTCTCATCAGAAATAATACCATTAAAATTGTTTTGAATAATTTTTTCAGTATCTCCATTATTTATAGTCACTACTAAACATTTATTGTTTATAGCTTCCCAAAGTGGATTACCGACATTTGATAACTCATAGTGAGATAAAAATATATTTGAATGAGACAACAAATAATTTACTTCATCTGCATTGATTCCACCTGTAAAAATGACATCTTGTATATTTTTATCTAAAACATATTGTTCTAAATTAGTTTTTACTTCACCATCTCCAACAATTATAAATCGTGCATTATTATTATGTTTTTTATATTCATTATATACATCTAATGACCTATCAACTCTTTTCCATTTTTTTAATCTTGAAACAGAAATAAAATTATTATCAAATTGACTCATTTTATTAACTAATTCTTGAATAATCAATGAAACATTTGAAATATTATATTTCTTGAAATCTACTCCATTTTTTAAAAATAAAGTTTTATCCAAACCACCTCGAAGTTTTTCTATTACGGCATCCCCTTTTGTTCCATCATTTGTCATAATTGTTAAATTTGATTTTAACTTTATAGAAAAATAATGAGGGAAATAACGCAATCGCCATAATTTCCTATTCATAAGTGGATGTAAAATAGTGCCTTGAAACCTAGAAATATATGATATTTTAAAAAATTTTGATAATACATGTAAAATAGGAATGAATTCTACTTCATATCCATATAATAAATCTATATTTTTAAAATGTTTATGTTTTAAAAAGTAATACAAAAATATAAATTGATATAATAAATAATTAAGTGTACGATGTATTGAATAAAGGTATCTTATATTTTTTGCTTTTAATTTAGGTAAAGTTATAATCTTTATATTTCTTAATTCACTAATATCACAATTTTCTTCGGTTGTATATAGATAGATATTACAACCTTTACTATTATAAAGTTCTAATGTTTTATAAAAAGAAGGCGCACCCATTCCTTTTTTTATTGACCATATACTAAGATTAGTGGCAAACAATATATTTTTCATTTCGTACTCTTCCTTATTTGATTTTGAAATTTTTTGAAAATCAAAATTCTAGGAATAATTAAGCATAATAATTTTTGTAGTTTTATAAGAAATATAGAGTAATAAGATATAATTTTTTTATTACTTTTCAATATATAAATATTAATTGCAATTGAAAATAATAGAAATAAGGAAGGAGTAATATAGTAACGATTACCAGTGAAGATAAAGACGGATGTAATTAATATAACATATAATACTAGAATAAATGAAATGGTGAAAAAATATTTATTATGAGATTGTATATAATTAAATTTTTTTATTATTAGATAAGTAAAAAAAACCCATAAATAAAATAATAGTAAATATGCTATGCTACTTGGATATATTGTATATTTTATTAATCTCCACAAATATCCGTTTATAGCCTTGATAGGTTCCATTAAAATAAATTTAGCAATCTCTTTTTTAATTCTAGAATCTCTTTCTTCCCAATTATTATAATAATAAAATAAGTTCCATACCTTATCTTTATCGTTTGGTTCTATATTTTGCCAATCATTAGAAGTATAGCCTTTAGTTAATCGTAAGTAAGGATTCCAAGCACAATATAACGGTATTGCAGAATATGTTCCAGAAATTAATCGGCTATCTTTATACAAGTAAATAGATATTGAATAAATAGATATTATACTAATAAATAAAATTCCAAATCCAATTATAAATTGTTTCCTTATAGCTTTAAATTTATAAATAGCAAATAAAATAAATGGTATCCCTAGATATAAAAAGGGAAGGAGTATAGGTCTAATCAAAATTACTAATAGTAAAGAGATTATCAATAAAATAAAATTAAAGAGTGAAGGATGTTGAATATATTGAGTAGTATAATAAAAAAGAACCACTAATGAAAAGATAAGACCTAATTCTATACTCCAAATACTAAGTGAAGGTATAACTAAAATAAAGATAAATATTAATATTAAAGCGTATAGCCTATTAATATTAAGTTTAATAAGGGCTATATATAATACGGTTAAACTTAAAGCAATACTAACTTGAGAGTATACTAACCCAGAAATACCGACCTTTATTATACCTACCAAGATAATAGGATATCCAATAGATGGTAATATTTCATCATTACGAATAGTATCATAATAGCCTATTCCGTCAAATATATTATTTGCTACTCCAAAATATAGTTGAGCATCAGGACTAGGTGTTAAATTAAATTCTATATATAAATAAGAAAAAAATATGATTAATAATAGTATAAAAAAATCTAACTTATAAAAAAGTTTCTTAATCTTCATCTTACTCTCCGATAGATTAAGCATTTGAAATAAAAACTAAACCAATTATGATTAAGAATAGTCCAAGAATAAACTGTAAATTTATTGATTCATTAAATAATAGAAAACTTCCAATTGTAACAAATACAAAACTTAATGCCATAAAACTATATGCTTTATTTAAAGGAACACTTTTTAAAATATATATCCAAAAAATAGTAGCTATTCCATAAATAAATAAAGCTAAGAATAAATTACCTAATACTTGAACTGAAAAAATACTATTTGATTGATTCAGTATTATACTTGTTTTCTTAAAGAGTAATTGTCCTATTGAAATCGCTATAACGCAAAGAATAGTCAAAAAAATTTGTAAAAATGTCATAATTTAAACCTTTACATGAACTATATAAAATAAATTTAAATCCATTGATGGAATATTAAAAGGTTTCCAACTTTCGTCTACATCATTAAAATAAGTCTTTACAAATGAAACTAAGTTATTAATTGGATTTATATGTTCTCTTGCCATCCAATAATCATAATCTATCCCTTGCTTAATAAAACTTTGTCTAGCACAGCAATACCTTCCTAGTCTCCAAGCAACTCCCGGATCACATGGAAGCACTATTGTTAAAACTCCATCTGGTTTTAAAACTCTTGTCCATTCCATCAAAACTTCATGTGGATTTTGAACATGCTCTAAAATATGAGTTGCTATAACCCTATCAAAAGTATTATCTTCAAAAGATAATTTAGTAGCATCTTCAATCTTTAAAATAACTTTGTTATTTACTTTATCTTTACATTGACTAATAAAAGAATCATGTAGGTCTGTCATATAATATTCATCATATTGATGTTTTACATAGTCAATATGAACACCAGAACCTGCACCTACTTCAAGAACCTTATTAAATTTCATTGTTTTATCAAACTTTTTTTCAGACCACTCATGACTTTTTTTTAAAAAATATCCAGTTAAACCTGACTCATAATTTGTATTTTGATATATTTTAGTCCATTTATCCATGTACTCTTCATAAGATTGTGGAGTATTGATGTTTTTTTTCATTTCTCTTTCCTCGGTATGTTATTCATATCTATTTGTATGGCTTGTAGCAAAAATTGTGTCCCTAATATAATAGGTAAAACAGATAACATCACAGTTCCTGTACTTGTTTCTACATTAGTTATAATTGCCTCAATCCATTTTACAATCCCCCAACCTGTTCCAAATAAAACCATAGGCAGTCCAAAAACCAAATAAACAGATAGCATATTAAAATCATAAATAAAATATTTTAAGAATATTCGTTTGCACAAACCTTTAAAAAGTTTCGGAGGAAATCCAAATAATGTTTTTGTAATACTCAAAGAACTTTCTTCATCTCCATATTTCGCTGGAATCTCTACATCTACAACCACCGCATTTTCTATATTGAGATTTATCAACATATCTGATTCAAAAAAATACCTTTTTGCAAGATTGTCTAAATCTAACTCCTCTAATGCATGTTTACCAATAGCTGTATATCCATTGGTAGGATCCATCATATTCCAGTATCCCGAGGATGCTTTGACAAGAAATGACAATCCACTATTCCCAAAAAGTCTAATTTTTGGCATTTGTCTTAATGCCTTGAAATCACTAAATCGATTTCCTTTTGTATAGTTTGCTTTGCCGTCAATGATAGGTTGAATGAGATTTTGCATATAGTTTACATCCATTTGCCCATCACCATCAATTTTGACTACGATATCTGAACCTAGCTCCAAGGCTTTTTTGTATCCAGTGACCACTGCCCCCCCAACACCTTGATTTGCTTCATGATAGCAAACTATCACCCTACTGTCATTTGAGGTTTCGGCAATTTTCCCACTATTTTGCGGACATCTGTCATCCACAACGACAATATGATTTACAAATTCTGGTATATCATTTATCACTTCTAATATATGTTTTTGAACTTTGTATGATGGGATTACAACAGAAATATTATTACTCATAAATTCTCTTTATAACTTTCGCAGGTATTCCACCCAAAATTTTATTTTCTACAAACTTTTTAGTTACAATAGAGCCTGCAGCAACTACACTATTATCTCCAATAACTGAATCTTTTAAAATCATCACTCCTCTACCTAACCACACATTGTTACCAATCTCAACACTACCTATTTCCATATCTTGTTTTCTAATCGGTAAGTCTTTATCTTTATACCCATGATTAGAATCGGTAATATATGTATATGCTCCCATGATTACATCATCACCTATTTCTATGTAATTATTTGCAGATATCTCAGTATGATGTCCTGTACTTGTATTATCTCCTAAAATGATTTTTGCATTTTGTTTAGCATATATTACACTTTTTTCTTTTATTATTACATTTTTACCAAACACTATCTCTCCCCCCTCTTCAACTATTAAAATAACATTTTTTTGAATAACTACAAAACTATTTGTTGCTATTCTTTTGTTAAGTTTTATCTGTATAATATATCGCCATATATAAAGTAATTTATTTATCAATTTTTATTTCCTTAATTATTTTAGCAGGTATACCCGCGATAACAATATTACCATTAGAAAAAGATTTTGTAACAACACTATTCGCACCTACAATAGTGTTATCTCCCAAAGTAATACCTGATAATATTGTTACTTTCGCACCTATCCAACAATTTCTACCTAATTTTACACTTCCTTCTTTTCCAATCTCTCTAACATCTTGCAAATCATGTTCCATACTCACAATAGTTACACCGTGTGCAAAAACAGTATCTTTACCTATTTCAATTCCTCTACAAGCTTGAAAATAACACCCACCACTTATTGCAAAACTACGACGAATAGAAAGAGAATTATTTTCTATAATTATTTTTTCAGGGCATTGAACTCTTGATGTAAAATTTTTTGAAAATCTACAGTTACTATCTATTCTAAAAACTTTTTGAAATATCCAGTTCACTATAAAAATATTTAATGGTATTCCATTTATAATATTTTTAATCTGTTGTTTCAGTAATTTAACCATTATTTGCATTCCCTAATGAAAGTTTATAGGCTACTACTAGATAGACTAAATATATTAATGTATAACTCAAAGAAAAAATCATTAGCAAAAAATGTACATTATTTATAATAGCACATACAATTATTGCAAGTAATAATATTATAAACAAAGCAACTTGACCCACAAGATTCCATTTTTGTTTTTGTGTTACAAAAAAAGTATAACTCAATGGACTAACAATAAATTTCAAATATAACATAGGAGTCATAATCTGAGCAAATTCACCTGCTACTCTCCATTTATCTCCAAATACAAAAGTAAAAATTTCTGGTGCAAAAATACCTATGATGGAGAAAGGAACTATCCCAAGTAATATCAATTTTTTAAAAGTTTTTACAAATATATCTTTGCAATTTCCATATTTATTATAATCCTCTGTTGCTCTTTGTTTAAACACATCAAGAATAGTATTTGACAACAAGCTTATAGGCATCATCAAAACTTTATACATCAATGCATAAAATCCTACTATACCTAGTCCAAAATATTTACCAAGTGCTAAAATGGGAAGCTGATTTGCTATCACATTGACTAAAACTGCTGGCACATCATATTTTGGAAAGTTTTGATACTCTTTTGCTACTTTTGTTATAGAACTATTTCCAAAACTAAAATAATAGTTTACCACTTTAGCTTTTATAATAAAATATATTGAAACAATAGAGCCGATTATATTTCCAACTAATAAACCAAACCCATCTGCAACTGTCAGTCCATATGTAAGCTGTGTGGAAGAATTTGTTGTTGACATAATGACCTTATTCACTGAAAGTCTCTTGAAGTTTTTTTCTCGAATTAATAGATAATTATATACTTTATATAAACCAACTAAAAAAATTGATATGGGTAAAAAATATAGCCAATTTGATATTTCTTGATTGTCAAATAAATTGGTTATTGCTTTATTAAAAAAGAAAACTATAAAAAAACTAATTAAAGTTAAAATAGACAATAAAATCATAATTAATTTTACAATTGATTTTACATCTTCATCATCTTTAGGAAGCATTATTGCCATCTCATATCTACCCGTAGCTATCACAGAAATGATGGAAACTATAGCCATATAAAGTGCAAACATCCCAAAATCTTCAGGCGTATATATTCTCGTCAAAATCGGACTTATCGCAATAGGAATAGCTTGTGCGATAGTTGTGCCAGTCATAAGTGTAAGCACATTACGGCTAAATTCACTTTTTGGCTTAAATCTATTTATCATCACCATCCATCAAAGTCTCCAAGTAGGCTCTTCGACTATCCCTTTTACATCTATCACTATTGGTTTACCATTTGACATACTGCTATATTGTGATGTCGTTATATCTTTAAACTCTTTATGAGCTACTGCTACTATAATAGAGTCATACTTTTGGCTATCAAGTGGTAGTTTATCTACAAAATTTAAATCTTTATTTTGAATATCACTCTTATCTACCCAATAGTCATATACATCTACTATACACTCAAACTCTTCAATCTCTTTGATTATATCTATGACTTTGGAGTTTCTCATATCAGGGCAATCTTCTTTGAATGTTGCTCCTAGTATTAATACTTTTGCATTTTTTAGCTTTTTATCCTCTTTTACCATATTTTTGATAGCTTTATCTGCTATGAGTTTACTCATACTATTGTTTATCTGTCT
>Ga0193955_1001368_pt1 | contig 11595 bp, 9 predicted proteins | sample BB_6_MG_FD_140343 | JGI IMG/M metagenome (GOLD analysis project Ga0193955, IMG submission 140343) | Microbial mat bacterial communities from the Broadkill River, Lewes, Delaware, United States - BB_6_MG | ecosystem: Environmental > Aquatic > Freshwater > River > Microbial mats | place: USA... | reverse complement strand
GCCTGCCCATCATTGCCCTGACGGCCAAGGCCATGAAACAGGACAAAACCGACTGCATTGCGGCAGGCGCCAACGATTACCTGACCAAACCTGTGGACATTGAGCGGCTTTTGTCAATGATGCGGGTCTGGCTGTATGAATAGGGTTTGAACGAAACGTCACCCACCTGCGGCGTTGCTGCACAAACCTGAAAGCCTCACGTACTCATGTACGCTCCGGTTTCAGCTTTGCTTGCGCCCTGCATCTGGGCAACTTTGTGGGCATACGCCTCTCTAACGAGCCGCCCAAACACCAAATTAGAGGTCTTGTACTTTATGGAAGCCACCGAACTTGAAAAACTGGAAGTCACCCTGCTGCTTGAGGCCGTTTTCCAGCGGTATGGTCACGACTTCCGCGGGTATGCCAGGGCATCCGTTCACCGGCGGCTTCACAACGTTAGAACCCAGGCAGGTTTAGGGTGTGTTTCGGAACTGATCCCCAGGGTACTGCATGAGCCGGCATTTTTTGAACGGCTTCTGGATGAGATGTCCATTACAGTGACGACAATGTTTCGAAATCCGGGGCTATTTCTCGTGTTGAGACAAAAGGTGCTGCCCTACTTGAAAAGCTATCCGTCCCTGAAAATCTGGCATGCCGGCTGTGCCACCGGACAGGAGGCCTATTCCCTGTCAATTCTGCTCAAAGAGGAGGATCTTGCCAAACGCACTGTTATTTATGCCACGGATTTTAACGACAAAGCCCTGGATACGGCTAAAAAAGGAATATACGATATCAAGGATGTCAAAAATTTCACACAAAATTACCAGGCGGCCGGCGGCAAACAATCTTTTTCAGAATACTATCATGCAGAATACGGTGCCATGAAAATTCGGCAGAACTTAAAAGCGCTGATCACCTTTGCCAACCACAACCTGGCCATCGACAATGTATTCAGCGAGACGCAGTTAATTATGTGCCGCAATGTTTTGATTTACTTTGATAAAAAACTCCAGGACCGTGTTTTAAACCTGTTCTGGGAAAGCCTGGCGGAAAACGGCTTTTTATGTCTGGGCCGCCGGGAATCCCTGGCGTACTCAACCATCAAGGATAAATTTGTTGTTGTGGATGAAAAACACAAAGTCTTCCAAAAAAAAACCGGGAGACAAGATGTTTAAAGCGGTTGTCATTGGCGGGTCTGCCGGGTCCATAGATGTGGTGAACGATTTGCTGTACACTCTGCCGCCGGATTATCCCCTGCCGATCATCGTCGTCATCCACCTGCATCCGTCGGATCGGGGGGATCTGGCCAGACAGATGGACAACCGGACGCAGATCCGGGTGCAAGAGGCCCGGGAAAAGCACCCCATTGAACCGAAAAACGTGTATACAGCACCCGCGGATTACCATCTTCTGGTGGAGCACGATAAAACATTTTCCCTGACCGTGGATGATCGGGTAAACTATGCCCGTCCTTCCATTGATGTTTTATTTGAGTCCGCAGCCTTTGTGTATGGGCCACAATTGACCGGAATTTTATTGAGCGGAGCCAATAATGACGGCGCCCAGGGCCTTGCCGCCATAAAGCGGGCCGGCGGCCTCACCGTTATCCAGGCACCGGACACGGCCCAATGTCCGACCATGCCCCAGGCGGCCATGGACACCGGGTGTGTGGATCAGTTACTGCAACCAACAACCCTGCTTGACATTTTGAGGTGATGGTGTGGAAATAAAACAAAAGATCTTGATCGTTGATGATAAGCCGGAAAACATCTTCAGCCTGAAAAAAGTGCTGGCGGACGTCGATGCTCAGGTTATAGAGGCATTGAACGGGAACGATGCCCTGATCGCAAGTTTAAACCATGAATTCGCCCTGGCCATACTGGATGTACAGATGCCTGAAATGGACGGGTACGAACTGGCTGAATTCCTTCGCTGCGAAGAAAAAACCCGCACGATTCCCATCATCTTTGTATCGGCAGTCTATTCAAGTGATTACCATGTATTTAAAGGATACGACGCCGGCGCTGTGGATTTTATGGTCAAACCCTTTGAGACCAAAATCCTGTTAAGCAAAGTCAATATTTTCCTTGAAATGGCCAGACAAAAAAGAGCTCTGGCCGCTTCAAAAGCACATATTGAACATCAGCTTCATGAGTTAAAGGCCTCTGAACGCAGGTTTAAGAGCCTGGTGGAAACAGTCCCGGATATTGTCTATCGCATTAATACCGAAGGGGATTTCAGTTTCGTAAATCATGCGGTGAAACGGCTGGGATATGAACCGGAGGAGTTGGTGGGCAGACATTTTTCCTGCCTGATCCGGCCGAGGGATCTGCCGGGTGTCTCCAGAGAAACAGCAGAGGAAAAATTAAAGGCCGGCAAATTAACGGGACCACTCAAGCTGTTTGACGAAAGAAGGACCGGATCCCGGAAAACAACGGGACTGGAGATCCGGCTGATTTCTAAAAAAGAGAACCATAACATTACGGCAACCTTGGAACAGATCGGAGACGATTCCATTGTTGTTGAGATCAACAGTGCAGGGCTCTATTCCGACAATGTCAAGAAGAAAAATAAAATGCACCTGGGTACCGTGGGTGTCATCAGAGATATCACCCAGCGAAAAATATTGGAAGACCATCTTCGAAAGTCAAAGGAAAAGCTCGAAAAAAGGGTGGCAGAGCGAACCTGGGAGTTGATGGAAAAAAACAGGGAACTTCAGGCAGAAGTAGAACGGCGGAAAAAGGCCGAACAAACTGTCCGGAAAACACAAAAGCAATGGGAGGAAATTTTTGAGGCCATTGGCCATATGGCCGTAGTGATTGATGACCAGCATACGATTATTGCGGCAAACCGTTCGGCCGTCACACAGATCGGGAAGCCTAAAAAAGAAATTATCGGGGGAAAATGCCATGAGATTTTACTTGGCTCAAAGGAGCCCGCGCCCGATTGCCCTGTTAAACAGTACACAAAAGGGGACTTCACCTTCCGTGAAGAAACCAGAGAAATTTTTGACAAAACATATATCTGCAGCACCACTCCTGTATTTGAAGGTGATGACAATTATACGAAATTTATTAAAATTTTCACGGATATCACCCGCCGCAAAATACTTGAAAAAGAGTTACTCCAGGCCCATAAAATGGAGGCCATCGGCACGCTTGCAGGCGGCATTGCACATGATTTCAACAATATACTGTCTGCCCTTATCGGATTTTCACAGCTGGCCCTGAAAAATACGGAAAAAAACTCTTTGATGGAAGACGACTTAACGGAAATTTTAAACTGCGGTCTGAGAGCCAAGGATCTGGTCCGGCAGATTTTAACCTTTGCCAGACAGTCCGATGAAAAATACTCGTATATCCAACTCGATTACATTGTCAAAGAGGTGGCCAAGTTTATCCGATCCTCCATTCCCTCCTCGGTTGCCCTTGAAACGCAGGTGCAAAGTGCGTCTGTAATCTTTGCAAACCCCACCCAGATTCACCAGGTACTGATGAATCTTTGCACCAATTCGGCCCATGCCATGAAAAGCGACGGGGGGATTTTAAAAATCAGCCTGACAGACGCACATATAGACGAGGCGGATTCAACATCCATCCAGAACCCTGAACCAGGTGATTATGTCAAAATTGAAGTATCTGACACCGGCACAGGTATCACGCCACAGGTGATGGAAAAAATGTTTGAGCCCTATTTTACCACTAAAGATCAGGGGGAGGGAACGGGCATGGGCCTTGCTATGGTTCAAGGCATCGTCAAGGATATCGGCGGTATCATCCAGGTAAAAACAGCTTTGGGCCAGGGCACGACGTTTACGGTTTTCATTCCCATTGCAGAAAACAAGCAAATAGATATGCAAAAGAAAAGCATAATGCACACAAACAAAGGTTCTGAACGTATCCTTCTGGTGGATGATGAACCTGCCATCACAAAAGTGGGAAAACGGATACTGGAGGAGGCCGGCTATGACGTCACCATTGCCAACGCCTCCCAGGAGGCGTTTGATCTGTTCAAAAAAAATTGCGAAAAGTTTGATCTGGTGATAACGGATCTGACAATGCCCGGGATGAATGGCGATAAACTGGCGGAAAAGATACTGGACGTCAGATCGAATATTCCGGTGGTACTCTGCAGCGGGTATCAGAATAAACATGTGATGAACCCAGAGAAAAAAAATATATGGTCTGCATTTGTTCAAAAACCCATTGAACAGGAAACGATCATCAATACCATCAGAACTGTGCTTGATAAAAACACAAGGGGGGGATTACCATGACGGAAAAGAAAATAAGTATTTTGGTGGTGGATGATGAACAAAGTATCCTGAAACTGGCAAAACGACTGGTGCTTCAGGAAGGATATGACTGTCTTGTTGCCTCAAACGGCCTTGAAGCAATCACAGTGATGGAAGATACCGTGGTGGATGTGGTGATAACCGACGTCGCCATGCCCAAGATGGGCGGCATTGAACTGACAAAACAGATCAAAGAGAACTATTCGGCCGATGTCATCATGATGACCGGGTACTTTAAAGATTTATCCTACGAAAATGCCGTCACCCAGGGGGCAACGGATTTTATCCAAAAGCCGTTCAGCACCAAAGAGTTTCAGATACGGCTCAGGCGCGTGATCAAGGAGCGCAAGACCAATCAGGAGCTTAAAAACAGCCTGAAGCGGATGAATGATATTGTAGACGGGGTGATAAACAGCTTGTCTTCAACGGTGGATGCAAGGGACCCGTATACCGCCGGCCATCAGAAACGGGTGGCACAGCTTGCCGTTGCAATGGCTATGGAGATGGAACTGTCCCAGACCACAATCTCCAGTATCCGTATGGCCGGAATTCTCCATGATTTAGGAAAAATCGCCATCCCGGCCGAAATTCTGTCAAAACCCAGCACCTTGTCGGACATCGAATTCAGCCTGATCAAGACCCACCCCCAGGTGGGGTACGACATTCTTAAAAACATCAACTTTCCAACGCCGGTGGCCCAAATTGTTCATCAGCATCATGAACGTATGGACGGTTCAGGCTACCCTATGGGCCTTCCAGGAGAAGATATTTTGTTCGAAGCAAGAATATTAACCGTGGCTGATGTGGTCGAGGCCATGTCTTCCCACAGGCCCTACCGGCCTGGACTGGGCATGGACAAAGCATTGGCGGAGGTTCAGAAAAACAAGGGCAGGATTTATGATCCTGACGCTGTGGATGCCTGCCTGAAAACCATGTCAGAAAACTTTAAATTTAACGGGTGAGACAGTGAGTGAAAAACATGCCTATCCGGTCCTGGTTGTGGATGATGAAAAAGTAATCGCCACGATCGTCCAAAAGCTTTTAGAACGCAAAAATATCAAGACCGAGTATGCCGCAAACGGTGAAGAGGCGTTGCTGAAAATGCGCCAGGCCCCAATTCCATATTCCCTGGTGATCAGTGATCAGAAGATGCCTGAAATGACAGGGGATGTCCTGCTTGAAAAGGCGGCCCTGATCCTGCCTGATACCCCAAGATTTCTGATGTCAGGGTATTCAGATCTGGCGGCCGTAATCCGGGCCATAAACAACGGGGCAATCAACCGGTTCATCCCCAAGCCTCTGGATAACGAGGCATTTATTATGGCCGTTTTAGATGCGGTGACACAATTTGAAGCCGACATTGAGGCAAAGCAATTATTCGAAAAGGCCAAAGCCCAGAATCTCAAGCTATTTGAACTATATAAAGAGCTGAAACAGGAAACCCAGAAATTTGACAAAATTCTGGCTGGGCTGGACACACAAATCGCAAGCTTGACGGATAAAATGGATGCGTTCAAAGACACGGAGTCAAAAAACAAAAATGCACTGGACCGCATTGAGCAATCCCTGGAAAAAAAACGAATCCTAACCCAAAATAATTTTGCCGAATTTGCCGCCCAGATCAGGGAAGAAGTACATATTCAGTTCCAGGAGATCGCAATTCGAAGCGGTTTGACAATGCCGGGGAAAAACGGATGAATCCCATAAACCAAGAGATACTGGAATCTGCAATTCTGATTGTGGATGATGAGCACAATATCCTCAAAGCGCTGCGCAGGCTGATAAACCGCCATGGCTTTACCATGGTAAACACGGCGTTGAATGCGGAACAGGCATTAACCATTATCCAAAATGCGGATCAGCCATTTTCCGTAATATTATCGGATCAGCACATGCCGGGCATGGGCGGCTACGCTTTTCTTAATAAGGTCAAAGAGATCTCCCAGGACTCAAGGCGAATACTGATGACCGGCTACCACGATTTCAATGTCGCCATGGATGCCATCAACCAGGGCGGCATTCACAAGTACATCAGCAAACCATGGGAAGACGATGATTTATTGACGATGCTGACCCATGAAATTGAAATCTTCCACAGCATCCATGAAAAAAGACGAATTCAAGTCATAATCAAAAACCAGAATGCCCAGCTTTACCAACTGGCCCGGCAAAAGACCCAGGAGAAAAAAAAGTTTCAAAACCGGGAAGCGGCGAAAAAGGAACAATTGGCCTCCATCAAAAAGGTGCTGGACCAATTAAAAAAAGCCCAAGGCATGGAAAATGTGCTGCCGGGGCTGGACCATTTTTTTGCGGACAAGGAAATCCAGGATCAAACGATCCTTATCCGGGCATTTGACATCCTTAACCAGGAGATCGACACGATCCTTTCCGGCATGGCCCAAAAACACAACATCGCCTTTCCGCCAGAACAAGGGCAACAGCGCACGGCAAAGGATACGGTCATGGCAACACCCGATTATGATCTGATTGATCAAATCATAGGGATCGCCCTGCAAAATGCCACCCCACGCCTGACAAACCTCCACCCCTCATTTGGCGACGGCGTCGACATTGACGGCTACACAACGGTTCCCGACATATGGGAACTGGCCTGGAAAGAGGGGTTTGTTGACGCCGAACAAATTTCAAAGTTGCAGGAAAAAATGGCACCTAAGGATGGGGTTGCCCCCTCCCAACGGACGCCTGAAGAGATTTTATCTGCCTCGGGAGCCATTTCCCGGCTGGATGTAAGCCGTCTTGTGGTAAAAAGGCGGTTTATCCAGGCAAGGATTCAGGATAAGGCAGGCGCCCAAAAATTTATTGATCAAAAGCTGCTTTCAGCCGGCGCATTGGACATCTGCCTGTCGGAACAGTTAATGCGGTTCAAGAATAATGGGGAATGCATTCCTGTAAGGGATCTTCTTTTAGAAAAAAGTATGATCGACCGCCAAACCTGGGAAAACATGTTTGAAGATGCGACCGAATTCGAAAATATTGACATGCTGGAACACCCACCAAACCAGACAAATCTGTCCGAAGGCGACATTCCCATTGAAGTGATTGTTTCCAACCGCGGCACAAAGGCATGGATCAAAAATAATGGGCCCCAGCTCCAGGGTGTCACGGTAAGCCAGGTGAAAACCCTGCTGGAAAAACGAGGCGTGACAACGGGTATCATAGCAGATGAAAAAATAGCAACGCGTTTAAGAAATCATCTGGGCGGCGGAGAAAAATGGATCGTTGCAGAAACACCGATTCACCAACCCGAAGCCGATGGTAAAATTGAATATTTTTTCACCACCAAAGACCGGTGTCCGGGAATTTTTAAAGATGACGGCACCATCGATTTCAAAGACCGTGGTGAGATCCCATTCGTGAAAAAAGGGCAGCTGCTTGCAAAAAAAATTATCTGGGAGCAAAGCCAGGCGGTCCCCAATGTATTGGGCGAACTGATCCGGCTTGAACCGCTGGAACAGGTGACGTTAAAAGGGGGGACAGGCACAAGGCTCTCGGAGGACGGATTTGCACTCTATGCGACCGGCGAAGGCGAGCCTAATCTTGATAACAGAGGGATTGTTTCGGTTTATCAGGATCTTATCATAAAAAAGGATGTGGGTTTTGCAACCGGCCATATCAATTTTGAAGGCAATGTATTTGTTCACGGTAATATCAAGGACGGCTTCAAGGTATCCTGTGCCAATCTCACCGTCAACGAAATTAACGGCGGCATAATATCTGTAAACGGTAATCTGAAAGTTTCAAAAGGCATTACCAATGCACAGGTTTCGGCCCTGGGCCATATCACAGCCCAATTTATCAATAAATCAAAGATAAAAGCCTTGGGCAATATGACCGTAAGCCGGGAGATCCTGGAATCCTCAATCTCCATCAACGGGCGATTTCTAAACACCCAGGGCAGAATCATCGCATCGACCATCTGTGCAAAAATGGGGTTATCTGCAAGGCTGGTAGGCACGGAGAAATCCGAGCCGCCCATACTCAAACCCGGCAGGAACGACTACTTAAATGATGTCAAAAATGCACTTATTGAGCGAGAAAATAAGGCAAAAGCCCAGATCAATGCCCTGACCAGGAAAAAACGGCAAGTCGAAGAAAAAAATCTGGGCATTCATGAAAAAATTATGTTTCATTCCTGCACCTGCGAAACACTGAAAAAAAGTGCAAAAGAATTGCAGGCCCAGGTACCGCATATGAGACAAGAGAAGAAAAACCGGTTAAAAGAGGATTACAAAGATACCGTTTCACGTCTGAAAACTTCGGAAAAAACCATTCGAGCGTTGTTTAATACCCAGGATGACCTGGTGGCTCAGATAGAGGCATATCAGGAACCCATACAGAAAGCCATGGATGACCTGGCTGAAATCATTGCCCAAAAAATGGAAATAGACCAGTTAATGGCAAAAGAAAACGGTGTGCCCAGGGTACAGATATCAAAACAAATACAGGCAGGAACCCGGATCATCGGCCCGAACAGCGCACTGAAGGTTCCGCAAAGTCTCGGTGCCTGCAGCATACTGGAAGTTAAAAAATATTACGGCGACCTGCCCGCAGGAAAAGAGATGGCGATCCGCAAGTTATAACCACAGCATATGTGCCTCTTGGAACGAAAAATTTCTAAATTTTATCAGGATGACGGCCCGGTAGGTCTTGCGTATTTATCTGTTCATATCGTATTGTCGACAGGCTATTGTCACAAAACAGAGAGGGCATATAATTTTGGGAATCGTTCTTGAACCAGATAAGCAGGCCTTTGAGGGACTTGCAAAGGCACACATGCCGTTTGGTAAATACAAGGGTCAACGGCTGGTGGATCTGCCCGAACCCTATCTGGTGTGGTTCAGCAGGCAGGGGTTTCCCCGGGGTAAATTGGGAGACCAGCTGCGCACTGTCTATGAAATCAAACGCAATGGACTGGAGTATCTATTCAAATCATGAAAACGCTTCACCTGATCCGTCATGCCAAATCCAGCTGGAAGAACGAACATCCTGCAGATATTGACAGACCGTTAGCCCCAAGGGGCATCCGGGCTTGCGGCATCATGGCCCATGAAATTGCCAAAACAGGCTGTCAGTTCACCAATGTATTCACAAGCCCTGCACAAAGGGCCCAGGAAACCATTGAAAGAATAGCCGCCAATCTTAAGGAGAGCGCGTTTACCTGGACCGTGGCGGAACAACTATACACCTTCAGCGTCCAGGATCTGTTGGCATTTTGCCGAAACGACCTGCCGGCAAACATTGACCAGGCCGTTATTGTGGGGCATAACCCGGCGCTTCATGAATTTTGCAACTGGATGATCCCTGAACCCATCATAGAAAAGCTGCCCACCTGCGCTTATGTCCGCCTTTCACTGGACGCGGATGCCTGGACAGGTATAGGCCCGCGCAGAATGCGTCTGACGGCATTATTAACCCCCAAAATGTTCCGGTAATAAAGACCGCACATTGTGGGGTGCATGACAATGACTATATTTTAAACCGGTTGATCAGACTATTCAGACGCTTGGAAAGATCAGACAGATGCGTTGCGCTTTCATTGACTCGGCTGCTACCCTGATGTACATCCTGAATTGTTTGATCAATTCCGGCAATATCCTGGGCCACTTCACCGATAACAGCTGAGGTTTGATTAACACTGTCATTTACTTCTTGGACACTTGAAGCTGCCTCAGCGACACTATTTGAAATTTCCTTGGTGGTTGACGACTGCTCATCAATTGCCGTTGCCACCGTATTGACAATATCATTGATCTCATTAATAACGCCGACAATGATTTCCATGGCCTGAATCGAATCGATTGTGACACTCTGGACGTCTTCAATTTTCTGTTTGATCTCCTTGGTTGCTTCGGATGTCTGCTGGGCCAAGGTTTTGATTTCACCGGCGACCACGGCAAACCCCTTTCCGGCATCACCGGCTCTGGCGGCCTCAATTGTTGCGTTGAGCGCCAGAAGATTGGTCTGCTCCGAAATATCATCGATGGTGTCGGTTACCTTGGTAATATCATTTGTCGTCCTGCCCAGAACACTCACTTTATCCGACACCTGTTTGGCTTCTTCAACGGCTTTTTGAGTAATCATATTGCCGTTTGCGATATTCTTGGAAATATCCTGAATCGTGGAGACCATTTCGTCGGTAGCGGCTACGATCATTTGAATACAGCCTTCTGTTATTTCTGTTGTTGCAGCAGCACTGTTCATGGTCGAGGTCATCTTATCGCCGGCGGTGGCCACCCGTTTTGCCTGCTCAGTCGACTGCTGCATATTCTGAGACATTTTTTCAGAAACAGAAGTCAATTCAACGGAAGACGAATTCAACGCATCCGAACTTTCAACGATATCTTCAAACATTGCCCGCATGCTTTGTGACATTGCATTTAAAGATTGGGCAAGTTTTCCGATTTCATCATTTTGCCTGACATCTATGACCTGCTTTAAATCGCCCTGGGCCATTTTTTCAGCAAACCGAACCGCTTTTAATACCGGTGCCGTAAGTTTTCCTGCAATAAGCAATCCTAGAACAACACTGAACGCAACACCGAAAATGACAAAAGCCCCAATAAACGTCTTGGCTCTTTTGCCGGACTGGATAACATGTTCAGATGCATTCTCCACCTTTTTAAACGACAGTTTTTCAAGCGTATCAACGTTTGATTCAAAATCGTAGATATACCCTTTAAACGGCTTCATCAATTTATTGGCTTTTTGGGGTGTCATATTCTCATCTGACATGACCGTTTGTGCAAGTTGCATGAAATTATTTTTATATTGAACATATTCGCTTTTCGCTTTTGAGACAGCCTGCAGGGCTTCATCGCCCAAATTAGGATCATCTTTAACCATGGCCGCAATTTTATCGATCAACTGTAATGTCGTTTCAGATTTCTTGCCGAATTTTTCTAAATAACTCTCCTGTTTCTGTTTATTTCCAATATTCAAAAAAAGATCTTTTTCGTACCGCCGGTGCTGGAGTGCCAGGATTTTAAAATCTTTGGTCTGCTCTAAAAAATAAACGTCCTGGGAAACCATTCTATCAAACCGTTCAATATTGTTTGAAATTTTAAAATATCCAATCCCGCCGACAATCAATGTGATCAAAGACGTGATTAAAAAACCTGCAATCAATTTTGTTTTCAACGAAATAGACGAAGCTTGCTTTGTAGCCATGCGACACCCCCAATAAATACATTACACCTTGATTTATGCTCGAAAGACGCTTTGATTTACGATTTATAGCGCCCATTATAACACGATTTAATCGAAACTCAATCAATGCAGGCATTCAAAAATTACGTGTGGTT
>Ga0193955_1001367_pt1 | contig 11598 bp, 13 predicted proteins | sample BB_6_MG_FD_140343 | JGI IMG/M metagenome (GOLD analysis project Ga0193955, IMG submission 140343) | Microbial mat bacterial communities from the Broadkill River, Lewes, Delaware, United States - BB_6_MG | ecosystem: Environmental > Aquatic > Freshwater > River > Microbial mats | place: USA... | reverse complement strand
CCCATATCCTACGCGTGTCGGTTTTTTTTTCAGGAATCCCCGTGAAAACCCCAAGGCGTTGCAATAAATTAGCCCGCCGTTTGGCTGAAAGCACCCACACCAAAGGCAAAAAAGGCAGGCAGAGAAAAAACACCGCCAGCGTAATCATATGATAAAAAAAAATCATGAAGCCCACATTATTCCGTCTGAATCAAATAGATACTTCCCAGGCATAGAAAAATCAGATTCCCCACCCAGGCAGCCACCACCGGCGGCAAAATTTTTGCATACCCCAAAGAGGTCGTAAACCCGAAAACAAACCAGTACAGAAAACAAAACCCGACCCCCACGGCAATGCCCACGGGCAGGTTGTTTTTCACAAAATTTCTCATACCCGTGGCAGCCCCGGTCAATGCCATAATCACACAAATAAAAGGAAAGGCAAGTTTTCCATACATATCCACTTTATATGTGGTGGCATCATACCCTTCGGCGGTTACTTTTTTAACGTACCGTCTAAGCTCGGTATAACTCATCTCGTTGGTCTTTTTGGCCATGCGGCCAAGGTCGTCGGGGTTCAGGCCAAGGTCCACGACTTTTCGGGGCTGTATGTTCACACGATAGTCATCAATGCCGGAGTCATACACCTGTTCGACAACATCTTCAAGAGTCCATTGTCCGTTATCATAGACGCCTGTTGCCGCATCAATACGCGATGCAATCTTGAATCCTTTGCCCATGGTGGTGCATGTAACGCCGGCCACCGTCCTTTGAACCGGATCAAAAAAATTGATGTGTACCAAGGTGTTATCAGAACGAATCCAGATATCTTTTTGACTGTGAACAATTCCTTTACTTGATGACATCTCATGGTAACGAATATAGTTGGAACGCGCCATGGACAAGGGGATCAGAGTTTCACCCAAAAGCACCATCAACAGAGCCAGAAAGCATCCGACTCCGATGGCAGGTTTGACCAGAAAATAAACCGAGACGCCCGAAGACTTTAAAGCGGTAATCTCTTGATTTCGGTTCATGATGCCAAACACGGTAATAACGGCAAGCAGCAGTCCTGCCGGGGTAAACTGAACAAACATATAGGGCAGCTTGAGCAGTACATACCAAAGCCCCCGGACCAAAGTCACGTCGTTTTCAAACATTTTGTCCATATGGGACAGGTAATCGATGAACACAAACAACACCATGACCAATGCCTGGATAATGATAAAAATCCGGACAAACTCTTTAAGCCAGTACTTGTGGAGACACTTGATCACAGCGTTCTCCTTTTTTTGAAACGAGCCAGGACCGCGGCCGGAATATTTTGAATCCAAAGGGGCAGACGTACGGGCCGTTCTTTGGCATTACGGATCAAAAGGAAAATGCCTGCAAGGCCCATAACCACATTGGGCAGCCACATGGCAACTGCAGGCGGATAACGACCGGCCTCACCGCCGGACCACCCAAATGCCAAAAGCAGATAATAGAGCAGAAAAAAACCAACCCCCATACCAAAACCACTGGATTTTCTAAAAGATGTAGACTGAACGCCCAAGGGGAATGCCAGCACGCCCAGAGCAAGACAGGCAAAGGGGATGGAAAATTTTTCATGCAGCACCAGACGCGCCTTGCTCTCTCTTTCCGGCGTTTTAAAACCGTTTTTGATACGCTGGACCAGCTCATGAAGGCCCATTTCATCAAAATCTTTTCTCACTTCCTTGTCCCCGTTTTTCTGCATGGCAGCAAGGTCGATATTGATGTCATAGTGCCCGAAATTAATGTTGGTCACCGAGTGATCCTGGAGATTGACCTGATTGATCATGCCGTCATACAAACGGATGGTGTACAGATCCCGGTTTTCCTGGCGCACCAGGCGCCCCTTGGGTGCCGTTGAAATGGAAACCATGTCGGCCGTCCGGCGGTCCTCAATGAACACATCCGTCAAATCCCGGGTGCTCATATCCACATGGGCCACATAAATCATGATTCCGTCAAGCTGACTGTTAAACTGCCGCTCCTGCAGTGCGGCATCGATACTGGACCTGGCAAGCTCAATGGTTTTCACCTTCAGGGCCAGTTTCCCCTCTGGAATCCCGTAAACCGTCACCCACATGGTGATTGACAGGGCAATCATGCTGAAGATAAGCACCGGCGGCAAAAGCTTGTACAGCGACATGCCCGCCCCCTTCAGGGCAATGATCTCATTTTCCCCTGACATGCGCATGATGGTCAAAAGTACCGAGATCATGGTTGACATGGGAATGGTAAACTCCATGAACCGCGGCAGGGTATAAGATATTAAAAGCAGGATATCCGTTATACTGGAGTTATAGTTCACCACCATATTCGTGATATCCGGAATCCGGGTCATCAAAAACACCGAGGTTAAAAAAAAGGTGCTGATGGCAAACGGCGGGATCAACTCAAAAAACAGATATGTATGTATTCGCTTGAAAACCTTCATCGGCTCGGAAAATAAGAGTTTCTGGACATTGTGTCAATTGGTATTGTTTGCATTATATGATTTTTCTGGTATGGAATACAGATTATGAAAACAGTCATTATAGCAAATGGAAACCTGTCTGAAACAGACAGGCTTTTATCCCGGATACAACAGGCGGACCTCGTTATTGCCGCAGACGGCGGAGCGGTTCACCTTCACCGCATGAACATCGTCCCCCGGATCATCATCGGCGACCTTGATTCCATCCCCGAAAATATCCTTTCATTTTTTAAGGAAAAACAGGTTAATATCTTAAAGCATCCGACACGCAAAGACCAGACAGATCTTGAATTGTGTATGGAATACGCCATTGACCAAGGAAGTGATGAGCTTCTCATTATGGGCGCCACCAGCACCCGCCTTGACCATACCCTGGCCAATATTTTACTTTTACGCCAACTTGCAGACCAGGGTATCCCGGTCACGATAATAGATGCGTATAATGATATTCATATTATTTTCAACCGTTTGACACTCAAGGGCCGCCCCGGCGACCTGATATCCGTCCTCCCGATATCAGATTGCGTCAAAGGTGTGACCCTGACAGGGCTTGAATACCCATTGACGGATCAAACCCTATGCATGGGCACAACCGTTGGGATCAGCAATGTATTTGCACAAGAACAGGCAACGATCAGTCTTACGTCCGGAGCCCTTCTTGTCATTAAACCTCAAAAAGAAGACTGACGAACGACGGCCGCTCAAGAATCTTTGGGGTTATCTTTTTCTGCTTCTGCACCGTCTTCACCGGTTTTGCCCTTTTCTCCGTCAGCAGGCGCTTCCGGAGCGGGTGCAGCCGTATGTTCGATGATAAATTCTTCAACTTTGTCGGCGGAAGCAGCAATCACGACATGGTCAATGACGACCTCTTGAATCAGCCCTTCCATATAGGGGTTGATGATATCCTTGATCTTTTCTTTTTGAACCTTGAGACGATCAAAATCAGAGACATTATCATAGGTCAAGGACGCCAGAAACATGATAACGGCATCCCTGGCCCTGGGGTGAAATTTGGGCACCGGCTGATCCGGCATGAGCTCTTTGAGCGCCAGATGCATACTTAAGCACAGGTAGCGATCCTGGGTATTGGAAGACAGTTTATCCATATTAACGGCATAGGGCGCCATGCTGACAACCGGATTGACAGGGCCCTGCCCCGCTTTAACCTTCTTGGGTATCGTTTTTTTCCATTCCTCCCTGCGCCCGTTTTCGCCCTCAAGAACCATGAGATGTTTGCTGAGGTCAATCACCTTGTAAAAGTAAGTGCCGTCTTTTTCCCAGACATTGACAATATCCGAGGCCATGACATTAAAAATGAGCTGCCCCTCATCCATATGCCAGGTACCGTTGGCCTTGCCCCTGGAGGCAACAATTTTTGAGGTCACATCTGAAATCTTAACCGAAGAGGTCCAAGTGCCTTTCATGTCAATAACGGTGAGAACATACGTCCGATTGTTGAAATAGACCCAGTTACCCGGGAGCAAATCCAAATTGTCCTTTTCTTTGTCGTCTCCACCACACCCTGCAATACCGGCAAGGATCATGAACATGACGGCGCAAACAACGGCCCACCTGTTCGTAACCATTTTTTTAACCTGTTGTTCCATGGCTCGTTCCTGAAAAATGATATTTGAATGCATTTGAATTTATTTTCCGACAGTATAAGCTACCATGGTCCATGGTGCGGGTCAACCAGGACAAAAACCATTGGGCTTGCCTCCGGACCGCACAATGGTATACAATAGCATAGTAAAGACAGATATATCATCAAATCAATAACGCAAACACAATATAAATATTTAATCATGCCCGCAACAGAACTTAGCAAACAAAGATGCCAGACGCTTTTAATATCAATTCGTAAAATCATCCAGGCTGTTGACATTCATTCCAGAAAGTTGAACAAAAAGTTTGGGCTGACAGGCCCCCAGTTGATTGTGCTCCAGGAAATTTCCTCCAAAGGCCAGATTTCCATTACCCCCCTGTCCCGGGCCACAAGCCTAAGCCAGGCAACCGTAACGGACATCACCAAGCGCCTTGAAACCAGAGGATACATTGCCAGAAAAAAAAGAGAGGATGACAGGCGGGCTGTCAGTCTTTTTCTTACTGAAAAGGGCCAGGATATCATTCAAAACCTGCCGCCGTTGCTCCAGGAAACATTCACGGAACATTTTTCAGATATTGAGGACTGGGAACAGATGATGATCATCAGTGCGTTTGAGCGAGTGGTCAGCCTGATGGCCGCTGACAAGTTAGACGCTTCACCCATTCTGCTTGCAGGTCCAATTCCCCAGAACACAAACGATTAAACAAAATTCAAAAGGCGTCGTTTGCACATGTCGTGCAAAGACGCCTTTAAAAAAATATGTGGGTTGGTCCGGTCTATCCGCAGGAGCCTGAACATCCCCCGCAATTGCCGCCCTGGCCCAGATCAAGTCCTGAATCAAGACTGAACCCCATACCATTAAAATCTACTGTAATTTTTTGGGCTTTTTCCATAAACTCTTTGTCTACGACAAACTTGAGTCCTTTGGTATCAAAAAGATCATCGCTGTTTTTAGGCTCATCCAGAGCCATTGCTAAAGAAGGACCGGCTCAGCCGCCTGAGTTAAGAAAAATCCGGATGGGCGAAGGTTCCTGCCCCTGGAAATAATTGTCGATCTGCGTTTTCGCAGCATCTGTAAGTTCAATCATTTAAAATACTCCTTTTATTCAGTGAATTGACCATAGGCGTTAGCCTGGTATTAAAGTTAAGTTTAACCATACATTATTGTGTGTCAATATCTGAATATTGCCTTTTCGACTCATTTATAAGATATTAGGTATTTAGTACCTTTTCCCTGGACATCGATTTATTGATGAATTTATCAGCCATGAAACTATCTGTCCCATTTATAGCCGACCTGGACTATGCCCGGTTTCTGGCCGGCCACCGATCACGCATTTCATCCATCTATTTTCCACTACCTTCAGGGCCTGTCACCGATGCAAGGGTTCGCCTCAGCGACGATCTTGTTTCCGGTACCCGGAAGATATGCGCCAACCTATCCGGGCTGAAAGCAATTGACAAATACATTATAATGAACACCCGGTTCATAACGCCCCAGGTATATACGGACCACATGATTTTATCAGGTATACTTAATGATATTGCACACCTTGACAATGCTGTCGGGATAAAAGGCATTGTGCTTTCAGATATGTATCTGTTACGCGCCCTGGACCGGACAGGGCATGAGATTATCCCGGACCTTGAAGCGGTCCCGGGGATCAACGCCATGCTGGACAGCCCGGAAAAAATCTTTGCCTTTTTTGAATTGCTTGACCTATGCCGGTTTAAATTTCCGGCCCGCATTGTACCTGACCGGGCGTTAAACAGAAATCCAGGAAGACTTGCAGCCCTGTCAAAGGCCGTCAAAGACTTTAACCCGGACATACGCATTGAACTTCTGGCCAACGAAGGCTGCATGCATCAATGCCCGTTCAAACCCAGCCATGACGCCCATATTGCCCTGTCAAATACCGGGCTTGTCAAGGAAAATACATTTCAGATGAATCAAACCATAGGTTGCCAGGATTACTTTAACCTGCGGCCCCATGGGTTTTTAAAATCCCCTTTTATTCGGCCCGAAGACATCCATCATTATCAGGGCATTGCAGACGGGATAAAGCTTTGCGGCCGAACCCGGGGTGTAAGGTTTTTAAAAAGATGTATCCGCGCTTTTATTGACGGATCTTTTGACGGCAACCTGCTTGACCTGATGGATACCCCGGAGGTCCTTGCCCGGCAATACCACATAGACAATATCCGCCTGGGAGATCAATTTTTCACCACCCTTACCTCCTGTACAAAAACGTGCAAACCATGTAGGATATGTGCTGAACTATTCAACAGGGCATCCTGGAAAAAAGAGCTAACTTTCGAATCATATAAGGAATTCCAATGAAAATTCTTGTCACGGGCGGTGCCGGATATATCGGCAGCCATACCTGCGTCGAACTGCTTAACCAGGACCACGAAGTGGTCGTACTGGACAATCTTGTCAACGCATCCGCCAAGGCCCTTGACCGGGTCAGAAACATTACGGGCAAAGACCTTGCCTTTTTCCAGACGGATTTACTGGATGAAGCCGGCACCCAGGCGGTCTTTAGTGCCCATGAAGACATTGAGGCCGTCATCCACTTCGCTGGACTTAAAGCCGTGGGCGAATCGGTCGCACAGCCCCTGCGCTATTACCACAACAATATCACCGGCACCTTGAACCTGATTGCAGCCATGGAAAAATCAGGGGTTACCGCCATTGTATTTTCTTCATCGGCCACAGTTTACGGCAACCCGGCAAGTCTGCCCATCACCGAAGCTTTTCCCCTATCCGTGACCAACCCTTACGGCAGAACAAAGCTGATGATTGAAGAAATCCTGTCAGACCTTTACACCGCTGATCCCAAATGGCACATCACCCTATTGCGATATTTCAACCCGGTGGGGGCCCATCCGTCCGGAAACATCGGCGAAGATCCCAGGGATATTCCCAACAACCTAATGCCTTATGTGGCCCAGGTGGCCATAGGAAAACTGTCGAAGGTTCATGTTTTCGGCAATGATTACGACACCCCCGACGGCACAGGGGTCCGGGATTTTATCCATGTGACGGACCTTGCCAAAGGACACATCAGCTGCCTTGAACGACTGATGAAAACCCCGGGCGTAGGCATCTATAACCTTGGCACCGGCAGAGGATATTCCGTAATTGATATGATCAAAGGCTTTGAAAAGGCATGCGGGCACACCATTCCTTACGAAATTGCCCCCAGACGCCCCGGTGATATTGCCGCATGCTGGGCAGACCCGTCCAAAGCCGAGCGCGAACTTGGCTGGAAAGCCGTTCTGGACATGGATGATATGTGTAAAGATGCGTGGCACTGGCAGCAAAAAAACCCCAAAGGATACGATTCATAAGGAGGATGTATGGCATCATTTTTTCCCGCATTTGAAAAGATTCTTAAAACTGGGAAAGTACATTCAGATACCCTGATGCAGATTTTAAACCTTGATGAAGCCCAGCAGCAGACTGTCGTTGAGAAGTTGGCCCTGGCCAAGGACGATGTTGCCTATGACATCTTATCATACCTTATGAACACCATGGGGCCCACCCATACGCTTCGCCCTCGTCTGTATCAACTCATCATGGACAGGGCGCACATAAATTTCAAATTTGTCATGATCCTGATTAACCACACCAATCCTGCTCAACCCGGCGCCATAACCCCTTTAACCAAGCACATTCTGAACAAGGCAACCGACAAAGACCTGCTCAAGGATATTTTCCGGGCCGCAGGGCGGGTAGGCATGGAATTTCTTGTGGATGATCTGGCGGAATTTGTTTTTTACGATGATGTTGAACTGCGTAAAGAAGCGGTGACTGCCCTGGAGCGGATTGGAACGGACAAGGCCCTGCAGAAGCTGGAACAAATCGCACAAACTGACAAGTGTGATTCGGATGTTCTGGACACATTGGCTTTTTTAAAGGGAAAACGAAAAACACCACCTGTCGCCCAGCCCCGGACAAAAGCAAAACCGTCCCAACCGCCAACACCACCCAAGCCCCCTGCCCCGGCGCAAAAACAGGCGCCGCCCTGCCGCATTCCTGATGATCCCAATCTTCAGTTGCTGGTCTCCCCCAAAATTGAAGACCGATTAAAGGCCTTTGAATACTTTGGAGACAAAGGGCATGACGTTGCAGATGCCCTGCATGAGAACCTTGAAAACCAGACACCGGATCTGATGGAGAACCTACTAAGGCTTATTGCAAGGACTATTCCCCAGGAATCCTTGGGCGATCTTTTAAGCCTTACCGAAAGAGACGACCTTAATAGTTCAATACGGTTTTCTTTGTATACGGCCCTGTCACATTACCCTGAACTTGAATCCACAGCACCTGTTGTAAAAGCGGTCACAGATCCGGCTACTTTTGTAAGCATTGCCGCCATCAGGGCTTTGGACACGCACTGTTCGGATTATGTGGTTGCCGAAATCAGAAAAAAAATTGAATCCGGCACCAAAGCAGGCGAAACGCTGACCACCACTATTTTAGATACATGTGCACCCCGGCTTATAGAGGCGTTAATGGCATCTGATACGTTTTCCTATATCAGTTCAAATTACCTGGAATCTTCTGCGCCAGCCAGGGTCATTGACACTTGGATCAGCCTTCTTGAAAAACGAAACCGGACCTCAACCGCTAAAAAATTTGCCCGGATCAGGGAGAAACGAAGCCAAACGGACTGTCCAAAATTTATCGTCATCCATCAATCCCCTTCCTATCTTGATGTCTTTTCCAGACTCATTCACGGATGCGGATTCTGTGCACGGACTTTTTTGGGCTCCCAAGAGGCCTTCGAGTCAATCATAAGTGAAAAACCGGTCGGGATTATAACAGATTTTTTTGTCAGGCAGATGCGGGCCAACGACCTTGCCCAGGAAATCAGAGAATTTTATCCTAAAGAAGAGGTTGCCATCATGGTAAGTTCCGTTCAAAGGCACCTGGACAAAAGCAATTTAGCGTCCATGTTCCAGGCCTGTGGCATTAATGGATTCTGGGAATTTCCACCCAAACCCAACCAGGTCAAATCCTTGGCCGGGGGAAACTATTAATCCCCTATTCGGATGATTGACAGCGGTGATGCAATGATACTATAGAGTACTTGCCAATCACTTCATGGAGGAACCATTGACGATCAAATTGGTCTATATGACAGCCGGAGATCCGGACGAAGCGTCACTATTAGCAAAAGCATTGGTTCAAAAACGATTGGCCGCCTGTGTAAACATCATTGACGGTATGCGTTCGGTGTATGAATGGGAAGGCAAGATTCAGGAAGCCCGGGAGGTGGTGATGATTGCCAAAACCCATGCAGATTGTTTACCTGAACTGGAAAAGGCCGTTAAGGACATGCATAGCTATGATTGTCCCTGTATCGTCGGCGTGGATGTCTCAGGCGGCAACAACGCATTTTTGGATTGGGTGGCGGCACAAGTCGCGTCCGGCACAGACACCCCATAATCAATGACATGCACACGTTATAGAAGCCCGGCATCTTCCTCGTCCTGAAGCCACTCCTCTAAATATTTATGAATAAAGGCGGTTTTTGCCTTCCCCCTGGGCGTTAACCACACATACCCCATACAATCCAGCTGCCTTTCCAGCAGGCTGAAAAAGGCCTGCTCAACCCCTGCTTTATCCTCTTTCAACCCCAGGTTATTGCATTCATCCACCACCGCCCGGGTGAGCTGGCCTTCGGGTAAAAAACCTTCGCATATCATAGTATTCCACTCTTCCGGGAAATGAACGATCTTCCAGGCACAGATATCATCAGGGCGCAGTATACTTTTATTGTCCGGATTGAACGGGGCCGGCACAAAGGCCATCTTCCTGCGGGAAAACTGCATCAGTTCCTTAATCACCGCCAGTTTATCCTGACCAAAAATCCACTCTTCGGATTCCAACATCACAGGGGGGTATTCATTGCTTGTCAATGCGTACCGGAAAGGGCCTTGTTTTTTCCAAAACGCCTTAAAATCCTTCACATTGGGTAAAATCTTTCTTACACATGCTGTTGTCATTACTTATTATCCATCATTTTAACGCCTAAAATATAGCTGGTTATAAATCACTGCATACCAAGATTCAACCGCAATTATATCGGTGAAACCGTATCCATTGAAATTTTTGCGGCGCCGGTGTAGAAAAGGGCCATCTAAAATTAAACAAAATGAGGAATCAAATGCCGGAAACCAATGAATTTCTTGAAGATATCCAAGAGGATTTGAAGCAGATACTCCAACCCTTTCAGCGGGATCTAAACCAAAGACAAAAAAAAGCCGAATTGATCAAACAATGTATCCGGTGTGCAGAAAGGGATGACTTTCTCCAGCTGGATGAACTGCTTAAAAGCAAACTGGCCAAAGATGTTTGCGAAGACGAAGCCCTGGCAAGCTGCACCCCGGTATTTGAAACATTAGGGGCCTATGCCGATGAAAAGGTGGCCCAATACCGAATGGATCTCATCCAGGACTTGACCCAAAAATGCCAAGAGGCCGGTCTTGAACTGGAGATGGATTTTCCCAGGTTCACGGTTTTAAAAGGTATCACCGGGGAGATTGATTTTGCCGGCCGCGCCACGAGGATCAACAAAAAAGTTCTCAAATCCATTGATCCCCGGCGGATCATGACCATGGTGGTCCGGCTGAAAAAGCAATTGTACGATAAGCCTTATGATCCCCAGGCGTTCATTGACGGGCTGTGCAAGGTCTACCTGGAACTCATTGAAAAAGAAGATCTGCCCGCCGGCCGGCCCGTGCCCATGCAGCAATTTTACCTGGCCTATGTAGTCTCTCTACAGTCCAAAACCTTTTTCCAGAACATGGACAAGGGGAAATTCAAAGGCTACAGCCTGGACCAGTTTTCCGTGGACCTGTGGCGGTACTATGAGGCGGGCACCGGCGGCACCTCGGATGGATACGAATTACAACTCACCCCGGGGCGGAACAAAGCGTTGTGGCTCCTGGACACCCAGGGAGAACTGCGTCAGATAACCGCCATCTCTTTTCATAAAGCGTAAAGGATTTTTCGGTCATGATATCATTGGATGCCCTCAAAGAACTCAAACCCTTCCAGGCCAGATCCATCATTGAAGAGTTGCGCAAAGGCAGCGTTCCGGTGGAATATGTGCCGGTTTTTACCGTGGGCCGGCAAAAATGGATCTCCTATATTGAAGACGATCTTGAAAATTACATTGCCCAGGGCGGGGCCAAGGTGCGGTTTATCAGCGGGGATTACGGCGACGGCAAAACCCATTTCATGTCCGTAATCCGGCACCTGGCAATGGAAAAAAAATTTGCTGTTTCGTTTGTGGTCCTGACCCGGGATGTACCCATCCACAAATTTGAAACCGTCTACCAATCCATTGTCCGGCAGATCCAAGGCAATTTTGACGGTGTGGGCATCAGAGACTTGCTGACCGCCTGGTTAGACACCCTGTCACCGGAATTCAAAAATGCCAAAGCTAAAGCCGCCACAGAAAAATGCACGGCCCTGGCCGAAGAACTCAGGGAT
>Ga0193955_1001366_pt1 | contig 11602 bp, 5 predicted proteins | sample BB_6_MG_FD_140343 | JGI IMG/M metagenome (GOLD analysis project Ga0193955, IMG submission 140343) | Microbial mat bacterial communities from the Broadkill River, Lewes, Delaware, United States - BB_6_MG | ecosystem: Environmental > Aquatic > Freshwater > River > Microbial mats | place: USA... | reverse complement strand
TATCTCTAAACAACTTGTAGAGTTAATGGGTGGAAGAATTTGGTTAGAGAGTATTGTAGGTGTAGGATCTTCTTTTAGTTTTAAATTAAAACTAGAAAAAAGTATCTGTAGCTCGATTGAAAATGATAATACAATAAACTCTAAAGAACAAGAGATTGCAATATTAAAAGATAAAACAATCCTTTTAGTAGAAGACAATCAAACAAATCAAGAGATAGTAGTAGGATTGTTAGAACAAAGTGGAGTAACAATTGATTTAGCTTCAAATGGAGAAGAAGCTGTAAAGATGTTTAAAGAAAATAAAAATAGATATCAATTAATTTTGATGGATATACAGATGCCAATAATGGATGGATATGAAGCAACAAAAATTATAAGAGCAGAAGATAAACAAATACCAATAATAGCACTTAGTGCAAATGCAATGGTAAGTGATAAAAAGAAAACAAAAGCTATAGGGATGCAAGAGCATTTGAATAAACCAATTCAAGTTGATAAACTTTATACAACATTACAAAAATACCTCTCAATAGATAAAAATACAGAGGAGAAAGGTATGGGTGTATTACCAGATTTTAAATATATAGATACAACAAAAGGTTTGAGTTATTTAAATAATAATAAAGAGCTTTATCTTAAAATATTACATCGTTTTTATGAAGAATATAAAAATTTTAACATTGATAATCTAGAATTAGAGGAAGAGAGAAAAAAACTCCATACATTGAAAGGATTAAGTGGTAATATTGGTGCAGTAAATTTGGTGAAAATAATTGAAAAGTTAGAAACTACAAATGACACAATGTTGCTATCTAAATTCTATGAACAGCTTCGTAAAATAATAGATGAATTGGAACAATTAGATGTTTCTGATGAAGCAATTAATAATCCTAAATCAATACTGAATAAAGAGAAGAAAAAAGAGTTATTTGAAAAGCTCAAAGAGGTTTTACACACAAAACGACCTAAAAATATTGAAAAAGTGATTTCTGAATTGGAAAAATATAAGTTAGAGCACGATGAAAAAATGATGTTTAATTTAGTAAAAGAGCATAGTGAAAAATTTAATTTTAATGAAGCTTTAGAATGTATGAAGTTATTGGACTAAAGAGTGATTGGTACTTTAAAACTTTTTTGTGATACCATATTAAATTAAGAAAGATTATTATTGGAAATTTTATGATAAAAAAACTGTTATATATATTTTTACCTACTCTACTATTTGCTAATCCTTTTGAAACAACTTTGCAAGATGAGATGCAATGGTTAGAAGAGGAAACATTTGTTGTTTCTGCTTCAAGGGTAAAAGAAAATATTAAAAAAACATCTGCTTCTGTGAATGTTATTGATGAAGAAATGATAGAGGTGTCAGGTATAAAAAACATATCAGAGCTATTAAACACAGTTCCAGGTATTAGTGTTACCCAAGGGAATATATTTTTCAATGAAATCGAGGTAAGGGGAATTAAAGACTTTACTTCAAAACAAGTATTATTTATGATTGATGGTCATTCAATAGATGCTTTATTATTAAATGGAGGTGCTGCTCCAATCTTAGATAAAATCTCATTAGATAATATAAAAAGAGTAGAAATAGTCAAAGGGCCCGCTTCAGCTTTATATGGAGCAAATGCATTTACAGCATTGATAAATATAATTACAAAAGATGCTGCAGATATCAATGGAGTAATTGTAAATAGTAAGATAGGTTCATATAATACAAAAGAGATAAACTTATTATATGGTAAACAATTTGATGAGTTATCTTTAGTTGCAAATATAAATGTAAAAGATACTGATGGAAATAAGGTTTATGTTAAACAAGATAGAGCAAATAAAAGTGCTACTAATAATCCATATTTAAAACAATTAACGGCTAATATAAAGGTTAATTATAAAGATTTTTATATGAATTCTATGTATTTAAAAAGAGATGATGGGGAGCATTTTGGACCTTTGGGAGAGATTGCAGTAGAGAATGACCCTAAATTAGATTACCTATTCATTGAAACAGGCTATAATAAACAAATAACAGAAAAATTAAATTTATCTACAAGATTATATTTTGATAAATATAAGTTTGATAACTATTGGCACCTTCTAACTATACCCGCAGATCTTAAAATGAAGAACTCTCTTACAAATGAAAAAAATGGTATAGAATCACTCTTAACATATAAAGTAAATACAAAATTAACTTCTATCTTAGGTGCGACATATGAAAAACATAAACAGTATGATGTTGAAACAATTGTAAACTCTGTTAATTTATCTAACACTTCAAATACTTTTGCTCCTAATGTAAATAGAAATATGTGGGCACTCTATACTAATAATATTTATGACTTAAGTGATAATATAAGATTAACAGTTGGAATAAGACATGATAATTATAGTGATTTTGGTTCTAATACTGCACCAAGAGGTGGATTAAGTTGGCAAATTAATAACAATAATATATTAAAAGCGATCTACGGTGAAGGGTTTAGAACACCAACTTTTGCAGAATCATATAATGCTTCGGCAGTAATACAAGGAAACACCAATTTGACACCTGAAAAGGTTAAAACTTATGAATTGTCTTATGAAAATAGTTCAATAGCTAATCTAAACTCTAAAATAACCTATTTTAATAATAATTTTGATAACTTAATTATTCAAAGTGGAACTATTTATATAAATCAAGGTGAAACTTCTTCTGAGGGTATTGAAATTGAGACTAAGTATGATTTAACTAGAGGATCATATCTTATGGCAAATTATACCTATCAAAAAGCTAAAGATAAAATCAACAATACAGATCTTGCTGATATTGCAAAACATAAAGGAAATATATTTTTCAACTATAAAATTAATAAGTTTTTAAATATTAATAATCATATTGAACTAAGAGGTAAAATGAAAAGAATAACAGGAGATAATAGAGCTGATGTAGCAGGTTATGCTTTGGTAAATGTTTCAATGCAATTAAAAAATTTCTATAAAAATCTTGAATTAAAAGCAACCATAAATAATCTTTTTGATAAAGAAGCATATGACCCCTCTCGAGTTGGATTTACTGTTGATGATTATGAAAAAGAGGGCAGAAACTTTATGTTTGAGCTTAAATATGCATTCTAAAAATAAGGAGAAGAGATGACTGTAGGTAAAAAAGAACTTGAATATATACTTAATGGAGCTTGTTTTTTAGCCTCTGGAGGAGGGGGACCTTTAGCTCTTGGGCAAAGTTGTATAAATGCAAATTTCACTGTAGATGACTTTGTTGAGGTTGTATCTTTTGATAGTATTAAAAATGCTGATTGGATAGTACCAACTTCAGGAATGGGTTTACCTAGTGCTTCCTTTCATCCAGCAGAACTTAACAAGTCAATATTAAATGTAATTGAGATAATAGAACACTGGTGTAGCTGCAATGAGAAAGATTTTGATGAGTTTAAATATATTCTCCCTATGGAGGTTGGAACAGTAAACTCTGTTTTACCTATTATTGCTTGTAAATTAGCAAAAAATAAAGGAAAAATCTTAAAAGTAATAGATGCAGATCCCTCAGGTAGAGCAACACCAACTTTACCTTTAACACTTTTTGCTGGTTATAACTGTAAATTTTATCCAAATTTTATTGCAAGTGGAGATGCAGTCCCTTATTTTTCCTCTTATAATCTTGAAAGCTTAGATCATGTTCAAGAGTGTTTTGGAGAGATGTTTACCTCAAGTGCATTTAAAAATAGTGGTGGTTTTTCATTATATCCAACGAAGAAAGAAAATCTTAAAAATGAGTATGTAGTAAAAGATACATTAACAGATTCTTATAATATTGGAATCATTATAGAAACACAGAAAACAACTGAAACTCGCTTAACAAAAATCATTAGTTATATGAATAATGACAGTAAAGAGAAAAGATTTACAAAAGATATTTTTTACGGTACATTAACTAAAATAGATTCCAAACCAATTCATGGTGAAGATATTGGAATATTAACAATAGAGGGGCTCAATCTCTACAAAAACAATTCTTTTAAAGCCTACACTGCAAATGAAAACATTTATGCAAATATTATTACAGATACGCAAAGTAATGAGACAGAACAACCATACATTATGGGACCTGATTCAATTTGTTATTTACCTGAAGTGATTTATAAAAAAGGGGCTTCCTTAAAACCTGAAATAAAAATTTGTGATGTTACACAATTACAAGAATTATTTAATGACTCTGAAGTTGAAACAATTAATCTCTATGTAGTAGCTATCGATGCACCTAAAAATGTTAAAAATTGCCCGGGACTTATTGCAAATTGGGAAACAATGAATAGTTCACTAGGTGGAGAGGATAAATATACCCAACCATGGTTAAAATAAAATATTTAATATTCCTTATCTTCTTATTGTCAAATACTCTCTTTGCTGAGCCTAAAAAAATATATTTTTATACAACAGAAGCAAATGTAAATGATTTTAAGTCATTAAAAGTTACTTTTGAGCAATATTTAAGTCAATATGGAAACTATGATTTTCAACCTTTTAATAAAAAAGAGATATTTGAACAATTTTTAGAGAAAGAAGATATTATTGTTATCCTTTCAAGTTGGCATTATCAACAAATCGCTAAAAAATATAATTTAGAAGCAAAGCTCGTTGCTTTAAAAAAAGAGAGTATCACAGACACAAAAATAATAGTAGGTAAAAAGGGTTTACAATTTGATGGAACTATTACTACAACTTATTCTAAACAATATTCCAAAAAGCTTATTGAGACACTTATAGAAAACAATAATTTAAATATTTTAAATGTACCAAAAGAGATCGATGCTTTAATGTCAGTTGGGTTTGGACTAAGTAAATTTGCTTTAGTATCAAAAGATAGCTTTGAATTGTTAAAAAATGTAAACAGCTTTTTAGCAAAGCAAATGACTATCTACAAAGAATCAAAACCTAATTTTAGAATGATTATAGCTTCAAAATTAAAAAATCAATATAGTGAGGAATGTATTAACTTATTCAAATCTATGAATTCAGATGTGTATGGTAAAAAGATATTAAACTTGTTAGGTATTGATGATATCGTTATCTTAACAAACAATGATTACAATAAAATTATAAGGGGTGTAAAATGAAATTTTTAATTACAATATCCCTTTTTACCATCTCTTTTTTATTTGCTGAGAAGATTTTAGTATTGAACTCAAATAATAATATTGAAAAATATTCAAGTGTTGAAAAATCATTTAAAGAAGACTTTATAGGGGATATTAAATCTTTGAATATTTCAGAAATGACAAATAAACAAATAAAAGAGTATTTATATGATGAATACCCTGATATTGTTTATGCAATAGGAACAAAAGCGTATAAATATGCAGATATGTATATCCCTGAAAAGACATTATTTTTTAGTTCAATTGTAAATTATAAAAGATTAAATTTAACAAAAAACAGATTGGGTGTTTCAAATGAACTTCATAGTGGGATGAACTTAACTATTATAAAATCACTTTTTCCAAATACTCAAAAGTTGACTATTGTTTATAGTTCATATACAAAAGAGTTATTTGAAAATTTCAAACAAAATGGCTTAGAAATAGGAATAGAAATTATAGGGGAAGAGATAGGTGCACATAAGAATATAGATATTGAAAAAATTCAACATAGTGATGGTCTAATCTTAATTGCAGACCCTTTATTATTAAAAGATGAGAAAAAAGTTTTATCACTTTTTGAACAAGTTAAAAAGTTACAAAAACCTATATTTGCATATCATGAATTATTTATAAAATTTGATGCAACATTAGTTATATCTGCAGATAACCCTACAATAGGTAGACAAATAGCTTCAATGATAAGTCAATATGTGCAAAAGAAAGAATTTACACCTATTCAAATGCCAATGGGTACAAATGTAATTTTTAATAAAAAAATAGCAGATAACTTGAATCTAAAGTATAATAAAAATGGATTATCTCTTGTTAATAAGGTGTTAGATTGAATTTAAATAGTAAATTAATTTTAAATATATTAATAATAATAGTTTCAATCACTGTAATATTTACTGTTAAAAATATTAATGAACAAATTGAAATAATAAATAAAGAGCTTGATAAAAGAATCTCTTTAATGAAGTCTAATTTAAAATTTAATGCAAATTATACAATTGAATATTATAAAAAAGAGATTGAAAATGATATTGCTTCATTAAATTTATCCCATATAAATATTATTTTTAAAAATTTAATAAGTAGAGATGAAATAGATGGTGTAGTATTAAGTAGTAGTGATAACACTGTCCAAATTTTTGAAGGACGAATTTATAAAATGTCTGTAGATACAATCACTATTCAAGAGATAAATGATGATATTGTTATCTCTGCACCTATTCAGTTATCTCAAAAATGGGGTACATTAAGTATTGTCTATCCTTTAACAAAGTTAAACATTGAAGTAAATAAAGCACAGCAAGATATTGAAGAGAAAATTTATGCAAATATTAAAACATCACTTATTACTGCAACTTTTATATCTTTATTATTCTCACTTTTAGGTTATCTGTTCGCTCAAAGACTCACTAAACCAATTATACTTTTAACAAATATTGCACAAAGAGTATCTGAGGGTCAAAATAATATTGAAGAGGAATTAAATAATATAACTACAAAAGGTGAAGTTGGAATTCTCGCAAAGACATTTTCAAATATGACTAAAAAACTTAATCGATCATACTCTCAACTAAAGGAGCTTAATGAAAGTTTGGAAAAGAAGGTTCATGATAGAACCAAAGAGCTCGAAGTTGCTAAGGTTAAAGCAGAAGAGAGTACAAAATCAAAATCAGAATTTTTAGCAAATATGTCTCATGAGATACGAACACCAATGAATGGTATTATTGGTATGTCTCATTTAGCACTTCAAACTAATCTTAATGATAAACAAAAGGATTATATTCAAAAGATAGACAATAGTGCTAAAACACTTCTTAGTATTATAAACGACATACTTGATTTTTCTAAAATGGAAGTTGGAAAACTTACTATTGATAAGATTGATTTTGATCTTTTTAAAACTGTTGAAAATGTAGTTAACATCATAGAGTTTAAACTTCATGAAAAAAATCTTGAACTTATTGTCAGTTACGATACTAATATAGGTAAAAAATTTCATGGAGATAACTTACGACTTTCACAAATTCTTACAAACCTTTTAGGAAATGCAGTAAAGTTTACAGAAAATGGTGAAATTTGTTTATATATTTCAAAAGCATCCCATAATAGATATAGGTTTGAGGTAAAAGATACAGGAATTGGTTTAAGCCAAGAGCATAAATCTAAACTATTTCAATCATTTTCACAAGCAGATGGAAGTACTACAAGAAAATATGGAGGAACGGGACTTGGTCTTACTATATCAAAACAACTTGTTGAACTGATGGATGGTGAGATGTGGGTTGAGAGTGAATATGGAGTTGGAAGTTCTTTTATATTTGAAATTGAATTAGAGGAAAAAAAAGAAACGAGAGAATATAATATTTTTCCTGATAAAAAAGTATTAGTTGTAGATGATAATGAGACTTGGCATGAAGTTCTTAATAGTATTTTATCTATGTTTAATATTAAAGTATATGGTGTAAAAAGTGGAAGAGATGCAATAGAACATATTAAAAAAGAGAAAGTTGATTATGACCTTATTCTTATGGATTGGAATATGCCTGAACTAGATGGTATAGAAACCACAAAAATTATCACAGAAGAGTATAAAGGTGAAAATCCTCCAACAGTGATAATGGTTAGCAGTTTTAGACAAGAATCAATAGTTCAACTAGCAAAAAAAGTGGGGATAAAGTTATTTTTACAAAAACCAGTGAACCCCTCTTTATTGAACGATATTTTAAGTGATATATTTATTAAAGATTTTAAAATAGAGAATTTAAATAAACAAAGTGTAAATACAAATAAGGTGCAAACTTTATCTTTTATTGGAAAATATATATTATTAGTAGAAGATAATAAAATTAATCAAGATATAGTAAGAGGTTTACTTGAACAAAGTGGAGTGGCAATAGATATAGCTTCAAATGGACAAGAGGCAATAGAAATGTTTCAAGAATATAAGGGAAGATATCAATTAATCCTTATGGATATCCAAATGCCTATAATGGATGGATATGAAGCAACAAAACAGATAAAAAAGATAGATAAAGATATACCTATTGTAGCCTTAACAGCAAATGCAATGAAAGAAGATGTTGAAAAAACAAAAGCTGCAGGGATGCAAGAACATTTAAACAAACCAATAGAAGTAGAAAAATTATATACCACATTACAAAAATATATTTTAATCGATAAAAAATTTGAGAAAAAAGAGAGAGAAGAATTACCAAATTTTAAATATATCGATACAACAAAAGGGTTAAGTCATCTGAATAATAATCAAGAGTTATATCTAAAGATTTTAAATAATTTTTACAAAGATTATAAAATTTTTACTTTAGATACTGTAGAAGAAGAGGAACAAAAAAGAGTATTACACACTATAAAAGGCTTAAGTGCCAATATAGGTGCAGAAAATCTTAATAAAATAATACAAGAAGTTGAGATTAAAAATGATGAAGTATCAATTAGCCAATTCTATAAAGAGCTAACTAAAGTGATAGAAGAGTTAGAACAATTGAGTCTTGAAAATCAATCGTTTATTAAACCTAAAGAGATAATAACTAAAGAGAAGAAACAAGAGCTATTTGAAAAACTTAAAAAAGCTTTATATTCAAAAAGACCTAAAAATATTGAAAAAGTATTAGTGGAATTGGACCAGTATCAGCTTAATACTAAGGAAGAAAATAATTTGAATATGATAAAAGAATATACAGAAAAATTTGATTTTCAAAAGGCTTTGGATTGCTTATTAATAAAATAATACAAGAGGATATATATTGATTTTAAATACTAGGCTAGCTGATTTTTTAAAACATAAAAATTTTGATATAGAGACTTTTTTGGTTTTATCAATAAATTTATGTAAAGCTTTACTGGCTGTACATAAACAAAAAAAAATACTTGGAAATTTAACACCAGATAATATAATTATAGATAAAAATCAAAATATAACTTTGGATATAGATTATGCAAATAATAATATAAAGAACAATATTTATAAAGCACCAGAACAAAGCGATAGAATCAATAGTAATATTGATAGTTCGGTTGATATATATAGTTTAGGTATCATATTTTATGAGATGCTTGATTCTGAATTTAAAAATAAATCAAATGCTAGTAAAGAGATAGACTATGATCTATTAACTACAAAAATCCCTTTTTTAAGCAGTGAAAAAGTACCAGCTGTTTTATCTCAAATAATAAATAAAATGATAGTCAAAGATAGCCGTGAAAGATATCAAGATATAGTTTCTGTCTATGCAGATCTTAATAAAGTTTTAAAAGAGTACCAAAAAAGCAATCTATTTACAACATTTAAAATAGATACTTTAAATCACCAATTAGGATTAAATCAAACAGATTTTATTTATGGAAGAGATTTTCAAGAGAAAGAGTTACATAATATTATAAATTCTCAACAATATCAAAATGTATTAGTAAGTTTATATGGTAACTCAGGTGTTGGAAAATCATCTTTAGTAAATAAAGTATTAAAATCACACAAAGAGAAATTTAGTTATATTTTAGAGTTAAAACTAGAAAGATATAAACAAAATGCACCTTATGAGATATTGTATGGGGCATTGAGAGATTTAACAAAACAAATTATAATAAAAGATGAAAAATCAATTGAGGCTTATAAATATAAATTACAAAATATTTTAGGTACTGATGCTCAAATATTAATTGATGTAATTCCCGAAATAGAACTTATTATTGGAAAACAAGAAAATACAATTGAGATTAATCCATCTGATATCAAAGTAAGATTTGATAATTTACTTGTGAATTTTATGAAGCTTTTTTTTACTACCCAAAAGCCTTTATGTATCTATATTGATGATTTACAATGGGCAGATGATATTACTATAAAGTGGTTAGAAAATATTCTTTTAAATTTAAAAAATATATTTGTTTTTGTAACTTATAGAGATGAAGAGGTTAATGAAAACCATATTGTAAAACAGATGATGAAAAAACTTGATTCTTTTGATATTGAGATTCAAGAGTTTAAGATAGATTCCTTAACTAAAAAAGATATACAAAGTTTGCTTGTTGATGCAATGCACTTAGAACAAGCAGCTGAAGTTTGTGAAATTATATATAACAAAACTGAAGGAAATTCTTTTTTTGTAAAACAGTATATAAAACAACTGCAAGAGGATCAAGTATTGTGGTTTGACCCAGAAACTTTACAATGGTATTGTGATTTAGAAAAATTAAAAAATTTTCCAATTAGTGATAATGTTTTTGAAATATTAAGTAAAAGAATAGGACAACTTGATCTCAATGTACAAAAACTACTTAATATTGCAGCCTCAATAGGAAATGTTTTTTCTGGTGAGTTATTACAAAAAATTTACAATGATGATAGTTCTTTTGATTATGTTCTTGATAAAGTTTTAAAAGATGAGTGGATAGTTTTAAAAGATGATAAACAAAATACAACTTATCGTTTCTCACATGATAAGTTACAGCAAATTGTTTATTCAAGTATTGAAAAAGAGACTTTAAAAAAGATACATTTTGAGATTGGAAGTTATTTATACAAAACAGATATTGTAGGTAAAAAACTTATAAACTGTACAAATCATCTTAATATGGGAGTTGAATTTTTAGATGATTTAGAGTTATTAATTGAACTTAATACTAGAGCCTCTTTACATTCAAAAAAAAGTGGAGATTTTATAAATGCTTTAGAGTATATAAAACAAGCAATGGATTTAATAAAGAAAGAAACTTATACAAAAAAAGATATTTTTATACTTAAAGAGAGAGGAGAGTGTGAGCATCTTTGCCACAATAGTCAAGAAGCGATTAAATATTATGAAATAGCGTTGGAATTAAGTCAAGATATTAAAACGCAAGCTTTAATATATGAACTTCTTATTAAATTATATTCAGATATTTCAGATTTTAAAAAAGCATATGAAGTGGGAAGAGTTGCTACTGCTCTCTTTGGTTTTAATATGCCAAAAGGTTTTATTCCACCTTTATTTATACTTGATTTTGCAAGGGTGAAATTTAAATTACGAAATAAAAAAATAGCTGATCTCATCAATATAGAAGAGTCTTTTGATGAGGAGTTTAAACTTTTAATAAAAATAGCTGCAAATACTCTACAAGCTGCATATCAAATTAAACCAGAACTTTGTGTGGCAAATGCTTTAAAAATAGTAGAGCTTTGTTTAGAAAAAGGATTGACAAAAGAATCTGTTATAGCCTTTACAGTTTTTGGTGTGATATTTCAAGGTGGAATTTTAGGAAACCATACATTAGGTTTTGAGTATTGCAGTCTTTCAACAGATATGTTGAAAAAATTTAACAATACTATACAACATGCTGAGGTGAAGTTTGTTTGTGGATATTTTGCAACATCGTGGAAAGAGTCATCACAATATACAGAAGATATATGGTACCAAGCTTACAAAGATGGTTTGGCTATAGGTGACTGGTTT
>Ga0193955_1001365_pt1 | contig 11603 bp, 8 predicted proteins | sample BB_6_MG_FD_140343 | JGI IMG/M metagenome (GOLD analysis project Ga0193955, IMG submission 140343) | Microbial mat bacterial communities from the Broadkill River, Lewes, Delaware, United States - BB_6_MG | ecosystem: Environmental > Aquatic > Freshwater > River > Microbial mats | place: USA... | reverse complement strand
GCAGACGGATTGAGCAGATGAAACCCGCCGATAATATCTGCGATCCGCTCTTGCCCGCACACCTTTTGGGCATAAGAAACGATGTTACAAATCCCTGCATGGGAGCAGCCAGTGATAATGACAAGCCCCTGCCCCGATTTATACACCAGGGCGGAATCGTCCAAAACAAAGTCAGGGACAGGCCCTTCGGGCGTCTGCTTCATCCCGATGGGTGTCTGCCCTTCAAAGGTAGTTTCCCTGGGAATTTCACCTAAAAAAACAAGGCGGGAGGTCAATTTGACAGGGGTTTTGGACAAGATCAATTCCATGTGACGACCGGCTTTTTCCTTTGATACGAGGCTCCCGATTTCAGCCAGATTGTCGACCTGCACCGAAGAAAAAACCTCCGGGTGCGCAACAAGTTTTGGAGGGTTGACGTCCAGGCCTTCGATGGTCCGTTCGGTCAGATAACGGATAAAAGGGTCCAGGCCCCAGGTATGATCCAAATGACTGTGGGAAATAACCAGAAAATCCAGACTGGACAGGTCCTTTCCCAGCTTTTCGGCATTTTTTAAGAACAGATCTGAATACCCCAGATCAAAAACAGCCGATATCTCTTCCTCTTCGATCAGAATTGACAACCCGGGCTCGGCGGTCAGATACCGATCTATAAGCGTATTATTGTCTACCAGTACCGTAAGATCCATGGTTTATCTTTATACCGGTATCTTCTCCAAGTCAATTGCATCGGCACTGCCGATGAAGGTAACCGCATTCATATTGAAGCGGTCATCGGGATCGCTATCGCTATCGGGATCAAAAATAATGAACATTTCGATACCGCTAGCGAAGTTAAAATAACCGGCAAAATTATAAATGCGGTCACCCGACACGGCCGATGCTCACATTTTAAGAATCATAAACAAATATTCACCCTCGTTAATATCAATGGTCAGGTTTGCACCCCGTCCTTTGGCATAACGAATCCAAAACGGTTCTTCATTGAGTCCGCACTCATAATCGGGATAGGTCTGCCCGGTATTGCCGTTTTTCCACGACAAAATCATGGGGTGTGAACAAATCTCAAGCGCCCTGTCTTTGGCAGCCTGTTTGGCCGCAGCAAAATCCAGGTCTGGCAAATTAATATTCATATTGATATATTCTTCACACTGATCTTGGGGGATAGTGCCGATCGCTACCATAAAAACCTCCATATCGGTATAGGTTTAAAAAAGAGGCTTCACGTGCAATTTTCACCTCTATGTGAAAAGATAACCTCGGATTTATGGTTTGGCAATGTTCTTAAAAAAATGAAAACCAGAATACCGGAATGCGATTCATCAAAGAAATAATAAAAAAATTAACGACTTGGATTAAAAACTGGATAAAAAAAATGATTGCCGGTCTGGTGATTATCCTCCTGGCCACAAGTTTTTTCCAGGTCCTGATACTCAGATTCGTCAATCCGCCTTTCACGGTCAACATGATCTATGAACAGGCCATTGCAGCCCACAAAAAAATGCCGTTCAAGCCCAGGGCATTTGAATGGAAAAATTTAGCGCAGATATCCGTCCATCTGCAGCAGGCCGTACTGGCCTCCGAAGACCAGAGATTTTTGGACCACCACGGATTCGATTTCTGGGAAATAAAACTTGCACTCAAGGACATCATGGCCCAAAAGGGATTTCGGGGGGCGTCGACCATCAGCATGCAGACGGCCCGTTCCCTGTTTCTGCCCTCAAGCCGCACGTTGGTCAGGAAAGTTGCAGAAGCCTGGTACACAGTCCTGATTGAACTGGTCTGGGATAAACGAAGAATTCTGGAAATGTATCTGAATACCGTGGACTGGGGGAAGGCCAATGTGGGAGCCCAGGCCGCAGCCCGGGCCTATTTTTCCTGCGATGCAAAAAATTTAACAGCCAGGCAGGCGGCCCTTTTGACAGCCATTCTGCCAAGCCCTCACAAATGGTCTGCAGTCTCCCCCGGCCCCCATGTGCGGCAGCGTCAGGCACGTATCTTAGAGCAGATGAAAAACATGCCGGTAATTAAGTAGTGATTGAACGAAAAGTCACCCACCTGCGGCGTTGCAGAAAAATTTGCAATCCTCACAACCATGAGGTTGCTCCGGTTTCAAATTTTTCTGCGCCTTGCATCTGGGCAACTTTTCGTCCAATCACAGATTGTCGCTCAAACACTAAGGAATGGTTATTTGAAGTCAACTAACTCCACGTCAAAAATCAGCGTGGACTTGGGCGGGATCGCACCTGGATACCCCCGCTCCCCATATGCCAGTGGATAAGGAATCAGAAGCTGCCGGGCCTCGCCTTTTTTCATGCCTTCAATGCCGATATCCCAGCCTTTGATCACCTGACCTTTGCCGAGAACAAACTCAATGGGTTGACCCCGGTCCCTGGAAGAGTCAAACTTTTTACCGTTGATGAACATCCCGGTATAATGCACCTGCACCGTGGCACCGGAAGTGACGGCCGGGCCGCTGCCTTCCTGTACCGGGACATACATCAGACCGGATGGGATCTCCACGGCATCGGGATATTTCTCATGCATCTGTTTTTTAAACGCTTCCATATCTTGAACCCTGGTCTTTGCAGCATTGGCTTTCTTGCTTGCCAAAATGGCATCAAATCCGGCCTGATCCGTTCTGAACGCCTTTGCCTCATCCCCGATGGCCAGGATCTCAACAGTTTTAATTTTATCACCTTTTTCAATGGCATTGACCACCGGCATGCCCTTGATGACTTTGCCGAACACCGTGTGTTTGCCGTCCAGCCAGGGTGTGGCTTTATGGGTAATGAAAAACTGACTGCCGTTGGTTCCGGGACCGGCATTGGCCATGGACAAAACTCCGGGGCCATCATGGGTTAATTCAGCAGAAAATTCGTCAGGAAACCGATATCCCGGACCGCCCCGGCCCGTGCCCTGGGGATCACCACCCTGGACCATAAAATCAGGGATCACCCGGTGAAATGTCAGTCCATCGTAAAACTTTTCGCCCTTTTTAACATTTGTATCCATCTTTCCCAGGGCAAGGCCTGCAAAATTGGTCACAGTCAACGGCACCTTCTTGTAAAAGAGCCGAAGAAGAATGGTCCCTTTATCGGTGATCATTTTTGCATATAAACCGTCTGCAAGATCCGCCTCATCCTGGGCCAGTGCCCCCGAAGGGATGGTGGTCAAGGAAAACAGAATCCCCCAGGCCAGAACGAATCTTAAAATTTTAAAACTAATCTGGTTACAGCAACGAAAAAAGGTGCCATTCACGAACGGGGCCGTTTTAGTATTGTGTTTCATCTGAATTATCCTGAATTTAATTTTTCTTAACTTTTGCCGGACAACCGAAAGAATTAATATTGAGGTCCCCAACGCCGGAGACCTGAATTCAATTTGGCCCGAATATTAACATGTTTGGGGCAAAACACAAATGCCTTTAAACGAATGTTGCAGAATTCAACCCTGCATTCAAAAATGAAACATGCGTCAATCTATCTGAATTTAAACGAAATACAAAACAAACCACACCTACAGTTGCACAATGCAACATTCGATAAAAAAGCAGTCACCCATTTTACATGAGAATAATTCACAACAAATTAAGTATGTTATATTTTTTTACACTTCCGGCACAATAGTTGCCATAGTCATCATAGTAAAGATTCTTTAGAACGCAATAAAAAAGGGCAGTTAGCAAAGGAGACAGAACATGAGTGTCATCACATTTTTTGGGAGAGCCTACACAGGCAAGGCACAACTGGCACAAAAGGCGGCACAGGTACTGGGGTATAACGTATTGTATGACCAGGACATTATTGATGCGGCAGCCGAAACCTACAACTTAAAAAAAAGCAGCATTGAACGCAGTATCTTCAAAGATCCGCCTTTTGCAGACCGGTATACCCCGGCCAAGGCCAAATGTATTGCTGCGGTAAAGTCTGTTCTGGCTGAAAGAATTGAACAGGGCCCTGTAATTATCAGCGGATTTTTAGGTAAATTGGTTCCGTCAGAACTTGGCCTGCACATGCTGGTCACAGCGCCAAAAAGTTTCAGGACCCGGAAAATACAGAGAGACACCGGTAATAAATCCGGCATTGACACAAACAAGCATTTAGAGATCAGCGACGAAGCGTTTATACGCTGGTCCCTTTACCTGCGCTCTGCCGAAAGCCGCAGACCAATGGATTGCGACGGCGTTGTGAATGTAACCACCACCGGCCAGTCCGATCTGATTGAACAGATTTCCAGTGCGGCATTAAACAAAAAAGAAGAGATGACGGCCCGGGAATTTGCCCTGTCCGCCAAAGTATCCCGCCTGATGGCGGAAAAAGGACATCCGGTTTCAGTGGCAGCACACCATGACCAGCTGGACCTTGTTATCCACAAGCCAGTACTGATGTTTTCCAGATACGGCAAAAAGCTGACAAGCCTTGTCCAGGGCGTTACCGGGGTAAGGGATGTCAACACAAGAAGCGGCCGGCTGTTTTACCAGGCTGATATCCTTCCGGGCTGCCGTTATTTCAAAACACCGACCCAGGCCCCCATCAAAAAACAGTATGAGCAGCTGTACGAAACGGTGACCGAACGCCGGCCGGCCTTCATGAATAGAGCAACGGCAGAGCCGCAACTTGTTGCAGGACATGCCTGATATAAAGGCGACCTTTTAAAAGCCGCCTTTTTTAAAACCACCGCCGGGTTCCTATCCTGTCTTCCCGGCTGTGGTTTTTTCTTTAACCCGGATCAGGTTTAAAAACGTACTATTCACAGGAGTGGGGATCCCATCCGCTTTTCCCATATTTTCGACAGCACCGGCAAACACTTCCACTTCTGTTTTTCGTTTGGCCTCAATATCCTGGAGCATGGATGTTTTCCCTTGGGGAGACAAGGTATTGAGCACATCGATCCACTGATCAATATCGCAAGGCTTAAGGTTGATGCCCCTGTGCCGGGCCAGGCCCACCACCTCCTGCATCAGTTCGATCATGAGCGCCCGGGCCTCGGGTAATTGCTGGAAAATTTCATAGGGCGCACCAAGCACGGCAGAGGCCTGGTTGACCCCGACGTTGACCATAAATTTCCACCACATGGTCCTGAGAATATCCGGTGAAATTTCGTTGGGAATGCCGCCCATATCCAGGGCGGTTTTAATCCGTTCCAGCCGCTGGGTATCATCTGCACCGGCAAGACCGGGGTCATTGCCGAATATAATTTTGCCTGGATTGCTGAAAATAAACCTGTCATTTTCATGGACGGCATCAATCCCCACAGCAATGGCAGGAACAATCTTTTCACAGCCGCAGGCACCACCGATCAGTCGTTCACTTTCAAGCCCGTTCATCACGGACAGCACCAAGGTGTCCGGCCCCGTCAGTAAGTTAATATCCTGGCACACAACATCTGTCAGATGGTGGTGTTTCAAGGCCACCAGCACCAGATCAAAGGGTTGCTCCACCCGGTCGGGATGCACCACCGGAATCGTATACTCCTTATTGTTAACTGAGATCCTGGCCCCATCAAGGCGGGCAAAACGCTCCCCCCGTGCTGCAAAACAGACACCGAGCTCTGAATTATCCGTAAATAAAGCGGCATATGCCGCACCCATGGCACCGGCGCCGAAAATGGCGATTCTTTTTATGGCTTTCAACATTTTTCCTTAACGTGTTTGGGGTTCATCAACTATTTATATGAAAGAGCTAAATAACGCGTTTAGTTTCTTTCATTTTTTGTTGTGGGTCGAACCCCGGCAGGTGATATGTCAGGTCGGCCCATGGCCGTTATTGGCTCTATCAAGCAACAATTTTATGCAGTTCAAATAGTCGATATTCTGACAAGGTTTGGAAATGTGGTCAACCAAAAGATCGTCTCTTTTCAAAGCCTTTATGGACTCTAAAAATTCTATATTACCGGAAATAAATAAAATGGGGATTGTTTTATTTTTAGCGCGCATGTGGTCATATAAATGTTTACCGTTCATTTTGCCCGGCAATATGTAATCAAGACTGACCAGGTCATAGTCATTATCATCAAAAAGTTTTAACGCCGTTTCTCCTGAATGGGCCACATCCACCGTGTGATAAAACGGCTCATTTGTTAAAACAAAACGCTGGACATCTGCAATTTGAATTTCATCTTCCACCAGCAAAATCCTTTTATTGCTGTGACAACCCTCATTTTCTACAATTATTTTTTCTTCATTTGTAAGTGTTCTTCGAACGATCGGGAATTGCAGCTCAACCGTTGTGCCGATATCTACTTGGGAACTGACCTTAATTTTGCCTTTGTGAAGCTCCACATATTTATTCACATTGGCCATACCATAGCCCGAACCTTTGATGGACCCGTCATACGACGCCAGGACATCCCGGCTGCCCTTGAGTGAAAACGACGGCTCAAAAATGTTATCAATATGCTGTTCAGGTATCCCGCAGCCGTTGTCGGCAATGGTGATAATCATTGTGCCATCTGCGTGTTGAAGCTGGATGGAAATAAATGGGTGCTGGGACTTGCTCAATGCATGAATGGAATTTTGAAAAATATTGACCAGGCAATGTTCAATCATCCCCGGGTCAGCAAAAAAATCTATGTTTTCAGACAACCCCTGGGTTCTGATTTCAATGCCGTCTAAATCTTTTTTCAGCAGTGTGAGTACCAGTTGAATTTTTTCATTTAGATAAAAATACTCATATTTGGGTTCCTGATCTTTGGCAAATGCCACCAGATTTTTGGTTAAATTTTTTCCCCGTAAGGTTTGATCAAATATCAGCTTGAGTGTTTTTAACGTATCGGGTTCCTTGCACTTGAGCCGCCCTATTTCGGCCTGCCCCATGATGATTCCAAGAATATTATTGAAATCATGGGCCATTTTCCCTGCAATTTTTCCGACCAGTGCCAATCTTTTATGCTCTTCAAGGGCTAAGTATGCCTCAATTTTCTCTTGTTCGTTTCTTTTCCTTTCGGTGATATCCCTTGCAATCCCGAGTACCCCTTTAAGGTTGCCTTCAGCATCATATACGGGGGTTTTTATTGTTTCAAGATGCTCTTTGTGCCCGTCATCGGCATAAACTATCTCCTCTTCATTCATGCACGGTTTGTTGGCCTTTATTGCCGACTGGTCCTTCTCCCCGAAAAAATCAGCCAATTCTTTATCGAGAAAATCATAATCGGTTTTTCCTATAATATCTTGTTGCTTTGCGCCGAAAAAATGTTCAAACCTTATGTTGCACAACAGATACTCACCCCGGGGATTTTTCAACCATATAAGATCTGGAAGGACTTCAATCAGGGTTCTTAAAAGCGTTTCATTTTCCTGGAGCGTGTCCAGCATTGTATTGAAATGATATCCATACCGGATTAACTCGTCATTCTTGTTGCCACTCCAAGAAAATCGTTCATCAAAATTTCCATCTTTAACTTTCCCCATCACCAAGGCAAGCGATCGAATCGGTGTGACAATTGTTTTTGAAAACAGTATCAATACAACCCCCAACAAGATTACGCTGACAACAGTTAAAACCAACGCCATATGATTCAAGCTGTTTCGTTTGGATTCGGCCTCAACGTATTTATTTTTAAACAATACCGACGCTTGGGAGAAAACGCTGTCAAACTGCTCAAAAAGGCTTTTGTGTGCCGTCTCAAAAGCGGTTTCGTTATTATTGATCAGGATCGCAAGTTTAAAATCCTCGTCCAATAAACGTTTAAAGGTTAAAAGATACTCCTTGGTTCTATGGTCTGATGGATCTATTTGTTCAATCTTTTGATATATATAATCAACGACCATGCCCAGTGAACGATACACCGGTTCATCCTCTTGCATGATGTAAACGATAAAAAAATGACTCAGATTAAAAAGAGGCTTGAACAATTGATCCATGTCGTTATTCAACACATTGGAAATCAAAGATCGATAACTTGTATTCAAATTGGTCCTGTGAAGATTCCGGGTTGTTTTTAATTGCCGGGCCTCATTGAAAATTTTTTCGTGCTGGCGCATGCCCGCGCTAATAGAATGCAATTTGGATTGAATGGCATCGTTGGTCTTAACTGCTTCTAAATCCTTAAATTCTTTTTTGATTGTTGAAATTGAAATCCCATACTTTGCAATGGCAGCCGGATTTTTTTCTTCAAGAACTTTTTTTTCCCAAAATTGAATTTCATAAAAATGCCCATTGAGTGAATGCAGTCTTCTTTCCGCCTGGGACATCGCCAGCATCTGTTCAGCCAAGATTTCCTGCTCATTAAGAAAATAAGTTAACATTACATAATTAAGCATGAACAAAAGGACGAGCAGGGTTCCTATCGCGCTAATTTTACGGGTAATTGTTCTGAACAAATGAACACCTTTATTATCTATCTGATGACCGAAAGTGTTACGGGCATACAGGATGAAATGTTGTCGCCTCTAAAATACTTTGCGGTTATTTCAATGACCCTTCGCCCCATTGTCTCCGGATGCTGGGTGATTGTTGCCGATATTTTTTTGGTTTTAACCGCCTGGACAGCTTCTTTAATTCCATCGAACCCCACAAGAATTTTCTTTGGGGCTAATTTAAATTCGGATAATGCATCTGACACCCCAAGGATCATGTTATCGCTATGGGCAAAAACAGCATCAAAATCAACATTCTCGGCCAATAGCCGGATCATGACTTGCTTTGCCTGATCCCGGTCAAAATTGGCCACATCCCTGGCAATGACCTTTATATGTTTAAATTTTTTTATTTCGGCATTAAAACCGTAGCCGCGATCATAGGCGGCAGATGTACCTGGAATGCCCTCTATTTCGATGATACGGCCTTTATTATTCATTAAATCGGCCAATAATCTTGCCGCAATAGTTCCGCCTTCAAAATTATCTGCGGCGACATGACAAAGAATTTTTCCGCCGGCCGAGGTTCGATCCACAGTGATCACCGGTATATTATTTTTATCAGCTATTTCAATACCGGGTACAACAGACTCTCCATGTGTTGGATTTACGATGATAAGGTCAGGCTGCGCTTTTACAATGTCAGCCAGGTCCACCAGTTGTTTTGAGTCGTTATTTTCGGCCGTTTTGATGATCAGATCCATACCGTGCAGATCGGCAGTTGTCCGGGCACTGGCAACCATTGATACAAAAAAAGGATTTTTCATATCAGAAATAGAAAATGCCACTTTTTTATCAAAGGATTCCCAGGTGACAATATCCAAAGGCGTGGACATTGTATCCGGAACCGCCTCGTTGTTTAATTTTTTTTGGGCAAGCATCACACCGTATGCGCCCATAAGTTCGGGATGCTGCGCCATTGTGGCATGGATTTTTTTATGCCGGATTTCATTTCTGACGGATTCGATATTATCGTATCCGACAATGAGGATGTTGTCATTCATATCCAGCATGTCTACGGCTTGTAATGCCCCAAGTGCCATCTTGTCGTTGGCACAAAAAATCGCATCAACGGCCAGATGTTTTTGCAATAATCTCATGGTCACGGAAAACGCTTCTTCCGTATTCCAGTTCCCAGATTCTGAGGCCACAATCCAAATAGAAGAGTCTTTGGTAACAGCATTTACAAAGCCCGATCTGCGACGTTCTGCATTTCCGGCCCCACGAACGCCCTCAATGACAACAACCCTGCCTTTACCATTGAGCTGCCGTTTAACATACTGCCCTAAAAGTGCGCCACCCATCTCATTATTAGACCCCACAAATGGGATTTTCAACCCGGTTTTGCTGAGCAGATTCTGATCTAACGCATTGTCAATATTGATAATTGAGATGCCTTGTTCAACTGCTTTTTTACAAACAGGTACCAATCTTTTTGAATCCGTGGGCGCAAGCACAATGGCACGAATATTTCTTGAAATCAGACTTTCCAAAATGTTTATCTGATGTGATGTATCTGTTTCAGTTTGAAGACCGTAAATTTCTAACGAAATATTATTTTCCTGTGCGAAATTTTTAGCGCCCTGCTCCATCTTTGCAAAAAAAGGGTTGGTTAACGCCTTCATGACCAATGCGATGGTGTGATCGTTATCGGCAATCACAATTGAAGGAATTAAGGCAATTGCGGCACAAAAACAGATTAAAAATGAAAAAACCAGCCCAACTTTTTTTTTCATCACTGCTTCTCCCGTCTTTGAAATTACGAAATTAGAATACTACATTTTGAAATAGTCGCATACCAAAATATCAGGATCATAGAAACCAAAAGGGAACTGAAGGGGGGAGATTAAGCGGGTGGAGATAAAAGAAAATAAATCAGTGGTTCACTTTGTTGCGGGCTGAGCCGGGGAAAAATCGGACAAAAAACGAGACGCCATCCCAGCCCGAGGCCGTTTATTCCAATTTGAAAGATTTGATCTTGCGCCACAAAGAGACCCGGTCGATCTCCATGATTTCGGCAGCCCGGGTTTTATTCCAGTTGGTCTGTTCGAGCACCCACTGAATATAGCGTTTTTCCTGCTCCTTCATGGTGGGAATTTTGCCTTCCGGGGCTGTGCGGTAGGTCTCAATGGCCAGTTGCGTGAGATGGTCGGGCAGCGCCTCGGGATAAATCACATCACTGTTCTCCATGGCCACGGCGCGCTCAATAATGTTTTCAAGTTCCCGGACATTTCCAGGCCAGGCATAATTAACAAGAAACTCCATGGTACTCCGGTCGATTTCCTTGATATTTTTCTCCATATCCCGGTTCTTCTTTGCCAGGAAATGATAGGCGAGTAAGGGAATATCCTCTTTTCTCTCGGCCAGGGCCGGCAGGATGATAGATGCCACGTTGAGCCGGAAATAAAGGTCCTGGCGAAAATGCCCCTGGTCCACCTCGTGCCGCAGATCCCTGTGGGTGGCGGCGATAAATCTTAAATCCACGTCTAAGGTCTGGGTACTGCCCACCCGCATGATCTCTTTTTCCTGGATCACCCGCAAAATTTTGACCTGCATGGAGGCCGGCATATCCCCGATTTCATCAAAAAACACCGTACCCTGATCGGCAAATTCAAACAGGCCTTTTTTGGTTTTCATGGCACCGGTGAATGCCTCTTTTTCATGGCCGAACAATTCGTTGGCCATGAGATCTTCTGAAAATGAGCCGCAGTTAAAGGCGACCATTTCATGGTTTTTGCGGCTGGAAAGACTGTGAATGGCTCTTGCCACAAGTTCCTTGCCTGTACCGCTTTCCCCTAATATCAACACGGAGATATCGGTCTGGGCCACCTGGGCAATGGTCTTTTTGACCTGGCGCATGGCCGGACTGTTGCCGATGATTTCAGGCAGTTTTGCCTTCTGGTCGAGCTGCTTTTTAAGCGATTGATTTTCCATTTGAAGGGATCGCTTGAGAAGGGCCTGTTTGATGATCTGTCGAACTTCGTCTATTCTGTAGGGTTTTGCAATATAATGATAGGCCCCTTCTTTCATGGCGATAACAGCATTATCGACAGTGGCGTAGCCGGTGATCATGATGACTTCAGCGTAGGGCTGCAGTTCCCGGCTGTGTTCAAGGATCTGCATACCGTCAATTTTCTTCATCTTATAATCGGTGATAATGAGATCAAAAATTTTGGATTTGATAAGGTTCACCCCCTTGGTTCCGCTGTCCACGGCCGTAACCTTGTATCCATCCTTGAGAAGAATG
>Ga0193955_1001364_pt1 | contig 11603 bp, 12 predicted proteins | sample BB_6_MG_FD_140343 | JGI IMG/M metagenome (GOLD analysis project Ga0193955, IMG submission 140343) | Microbial mat bacterial communities from the Broadkill River, Lewes, Delaware, United States - BB_6_MG | ecosystem: Environmental > Aquatic > Freshwater > River > Microbial mats | place: USA... | reverse complement strand
CTTGTTTGTTTTATCTCATATAATATTCTATTATAGGTACACTTTTTTCTATTTTCATTATAAAAAATAATTATTTCTAATATATTCTTTTTTTGTAAAGGTAATGTTTTATAGAAATTAAAGATATTTATACTATTTTTATTCAAATTTCTATTACTTATTTTATATATAATAGATCCCAAAAATAACAATACAATAATTAAAATGATGGGAATTTTCATTAAAAATAACTCTTTTATTATTAATAGAAAACTAAAAAATTGAAAATATAAAAAAACTAAAAAATCTATAAGAAATACAATAAGATTATTATAATCGGGTAATATACTAAAAATTGTAATTATACTTCCAGGAATACCAACAAGTAATCCAATTTTTTCTATTTTAATCATCAAATATATCTTTCTCTAATCGATTTATCGTAAATGCTTTGGTAACTCCAGCTAAGGTTAAGTATGTTCTTTTTGCAACCCCTAAAGGAAGTTTTGCAGGTATACCCATGTTCTTTTTTGTTTCGTATAGATTTCTTTTTGGAAAGTCTGGTTCAGTACATCCCATACACGGCTGACCTGCTCTTGTTTTTGAGTTTACTTCATTCCATAATATTTTGTTACAACTTCCATGAGTAAAAGGAGCTTGACAACCGTGGTCATAAAACATACAGCCCTCTTTTTTTCCGAACTGATGATTATCTACTTTGTATTCAAAATATTCATTTCTCGTACAGCCATTATGGATAGTATATGCAAAATACTCTTTTGGTCGTAAATATTCATCAACTTTTAAATCAATCTTATTTTTAATAGCATAGAGAGTATTTACTAAAAGTTCAGGATGTATTGGACAGCCTGAGATACTTATGGTTTTGTCTTTAATTTTTCGAAATCTATCTATTTCCGCAGTTTCATCAAAGTGTAAACCTGTTATATCTTCATATTCACTATCTCGGAAAATTCCTCCAAATGTTGAACATGTACCTACAGTAATTATTTTTTTTACTACTTTTGCATAATTAGAGATGATATCGATTAGTTTTTTATCCGCTTTTTCTATATCTGGAGAGATTGAACCTTCGATTAATAATACATCACAAAAAATAGTTTTGGATACTACTTCTTCTAAGCAATACTCAGAATCTATAATAGGATGATAAATAAATTCAAAATCATTTAAAAATTGTTCAATATAGGGATAATTTAAAAATGAATGTGTATTACCATTACAAGCCAATCCTGTAATCCATAATACTTTCATTTTTTGTTTCATAAATATTTATACACTCAATGCTTTATAGATATTAAAAGAGATATCATCTATATATTCATCTAATGGTTTAGGCAATATATCCTCACCTTTTAAAAAAACCATCCCACCTAGATATCCCATAAAGAGACCAAATGCACTAAAAAAATCTTGATCTCGTAAATCTCCAGCTGCAACACCCTCTTCAAAGTAAATCATTATTTCAGTTACAAATTCATTTACACAAATCATACCCTCACAACCATCTTTAAATATTTCTCTGTTTGATAGATAAATTCTTAAAAAATAATCGATCATTTCAGGTCTAGCTAACGCAATCTTAAAATATATTTCTACTATTTTTTTTGTTTTTTCTTCTGTTGATATATTTAGTTCATTTATTTTTTGTAGCTCTTTACCTAAATAAATAGATATAAATCTAATAATCTCTTTTGCCAAAATATCTTTAGATTTAAAGTAGTTATACATATTTCCAACACTCATTTTCAGTGCTTTAGCGATATCTGGAATAGTTGTATTATAGAATCCTTTTGATGCAAATAGTTCTAAAGAACATTCTATAATATCATTTTTTTTCTGCTGTTTTTTATCTGACAATATTTTTCCTATTAGTGTTTAGTTTCTGAGTATACTATATATTTGTTTACTCTATTGTTATAGTTGGTACTTATGAATATATCTTTGTATCATTGATTCATTACCAATAAGTCCACCTTGATGAATATACAAATAATTATATTTATCATCATAAGTATAAAGTAATGTATCCCATCCTACAGGATCATAAAGTAAATCAAACTCTATATCTGTTTGTAAGTGTAACTCTTTCCATAAAAGATAGTTTTCTTTATATAATTTACCAAAATGATATTTCTTTTTTCTTTGTAAAATTGTTGGATGATTCTTTTCATTTTCTTCTAACTCTAAAAATTGTTTTTTAAGATAATTTTCATCTCCTACACAAGCACAGGTCATTACTTCAATATCTAAAAACTTCTGTAAAAAAAGTGCTGTTGTACCTGTGCCACTAGGAAGGAATATTTTTAAATTCTCTATACGATGATTTGATTTATATTCTGTGATTTCATCAGCCAAAATCTTCATTCCGTAACTAGCTTCTTCTAATGCTCCACCCTCTTCTATAAAAAGAATTGTTTCATCTAACTCTAAATTCTCTTTTAAAAAGTTATCTGATATTATCATTTTCATTCCGTTTTCTAAAGCGTATTTATAATTACCTTGAGGATTATCTTCTAAATAAGAAGGTACATGATTAACATAATAAATAAAGTTCCAATTTTTGAGTTTACATAATACAGATAAACTATACATCGCATTTGATTGGTTTGAACCATGACTAATAAGTGTAGTGACTTTAGAAAATTCTTTTTCTAAGAAATAGAAAAATTTTCTAGCTTTATTTCCCGAAAAATCTTTATGTAAAAGATCATCTCTTTTGATTAAAAATGTTTTATTTTGAAATGAAACTTGTTCAACTGGTGAGTTTGTAATATTTAGCATAATATTTTATCTCCATAAAAAAAGGCAAGTATCGAAAGATACTTGCCTTTTAAATCTACAATTTAAAGAATTATTTTCTAAGTTCTTTAATTTTTGCAGCTTTACCTTTAAGACCTCTAAGGTAGTGAAGTTTAGCTCTTCTTACATCACCACATCTAAGTACTTCAATAGTTTTTAAACTATCAGAGTATAAAGGAAAAATTCTTTCAACACCAATACCGTTAGCACCGATTTTTCTGATTGTGAATGTATTTGAAACACCTTCACCTTTTAAAGCAATAACAATACCTTCAAAGTTCTGAATTCTTACTTTTTCACCCTCTTTAATCTCAACACCTAATCTTAGTGTATCACCAGCTCTAAACATTGGAATCTCTTTAGATTCGATTTGTGCAGCTTCAAAAGCAGCAATGTATTTATTTTTCATTTTTTTTCCTTATTTCGGGGGTATTGAAACTTATCAAAAGTGCCCCATTTATGGTCTAAAATACTGAGTTTTGCATTTAGACAGCTTAATTTTTAAGTTGCGTATTTTAGCGTGGTTTCCCTTTAATAATTCTGAAGGTACACTTAAGCCTTGAAAATTTACTGGTTTTGTAAAAGAAGGTGCTTCTAATAATACCTTTGCATCTTCGTTGTGATTGTAACTTTCTTCTGTTAAAGAGTCCATGTTTCCTAAAACACCATCTACATTTCTACTAATTGCATCAGCCATAATTAAAGAAGGTAACTCTCCACCAGTTAAAATATAGTCACCAATACTAAAAACTTCATTTGCGTACTGTTCGATTACTCTCTCATCAATACCTTCATATCTTCCACTAACCATTACAATATTTTTTTTCTTGGCTAATCTTTTGGCATCATTTTGATTAAATGGTTTTGCAGCTGCTAATGGAAAAATGATATAAGCATCTTTATCTTTTTCTTTAATATCATCTAGAATATCAAAAAGTGGCTGAGGAAAAATTAATTGTCCTGCTCCTCCACCACATAAAGTATCATCAACTTTTTTATGTTTATTAGAAGTATAATCTCTTGGATTATAAAAAGTATAATTTATCAATTTTTTTTCTATAGCTTTTTTTAAAATAGAATCTTTAAAATAAGGTTCTATTAAATTTGGGAATAATGTTATAAATGAAAACTGCATATTAGTCTAATATATCCTCTTTTGCTTTTCCGATATAGAAACCTTGTAGATAATCTATCTCATGAATTGTTAGTAACTCAGCAATCTCTTTTGAAGATACATTTTCAGCTACAACCTCTAAATTTAACTCTTTTATAATTTTAACAATATTTGAAACTATAGCAACAGCATGTTGATCCGTATACATATTTTCGATTAAACAACTATCTAGTTTTACGATATCTACATCTAAATTAATAATATAATTAAAATTAGAATATCCACTACCAAAATCATCAATCGCTATTTTTGCACCAAAACTTTTTACTTTTTGAATAAAATTATTTAACAATACAAAATCTGCAATCTCTTCAGATTCTAATATCTCGATAATTACATTTGAACTATAGTTATAATTGTCAAGATGTTCAAACAGAACTTCCATTGTTTCTTCATTTGTGATATCACTCAACGCAATATTTATAGAAAATTTTGTATCTGAAATATTTTTAAAGTATCTAAATGCTTTTTTGATAACTGTCTGAGTTATAATATGATATTTTCCACTAGAAATTGCTATATCTAAAAATTTATCTGGTGTATAAATATGACCATCTTCTTCAATTCTTACTAATGTTTCATATTTATTTATTTTTTTTGATTTTGTATGATACATGGGCATAAAATATGGTACTATTTTATCTTCAATGATTGCGGTATTTAATTTATTTAACCATATCATATGATCCTCATCTTCTTTTTTTATTTCAACTGATTTATCATACTTAAAAATACTCATTTTTTTCTTTTTTGCTTCTTTTAATGCAATAGTTGCATGATTGAGCACATCATAATTTGTTCCACATGAATATCCTATAGTTAAATCCAAAATGAATTCACTATTTTTATAAGTGTATACAAACTGTTTGAGTATTTTTGCAAAATATAGTACTTCCTCATGTAATATATTTTTCTTATACACTATTGCAAACTCATCAATATGTACTCGATATACAACACCATTATTATTTAAAACTTTATTTATATTTTTTGTAAACTCTTTAAGTATAAATTCCGATACTCTAGACCCATATACTTGATGTAGTTTACTAAAAGATTTAATATCCAACAAAATTAAAGAAGAAGTATTATTTTTTAGCTCTAGGTCATGTTGTAATTTTGTTAAATTATTAATTGAAGTTAAATCATCTGTATAAATATTCTGAATTAATCTATCATAATAATATTTAATTGTTATTAGTAAATTATTAAAGTTATTTTGTAAAAGACCTAATTCTTCTATATTAGTATCTATTTTAACTCTTTTTGTTAAATCTTTACTTGCTTGTATTTCAAGAATATTATTGGTTAACTGGACTACTGGTTGTACCATTTTTTTATTTACAATAAAAAAATAAAAATACGCAACTATCAATAAAAATATTATAAAAAAGGCTATCACATAAGTAAAAATACTATCTAATGATATTTTAATCTCACTTTGAGGAAAACGAATATCTAATACACCATTAACAGAACCAACACTTGCATTAATATGACAATGATTACACTCCGTAGTAGTTACCATAGGGTATAAAAACCTCACCTCTCCAGTATGATTATTTAACTCAAATATCTCTTCTCCATTCATTGCTTTAATAATTAAAGGATCTGAATCTGATATTTTTTTATCTTCTGGTACTTCACCAAATAGTTCTTCAACTTGGGTACTTCTATATGAACCTATATGCATACCATTTCGAATAATTTCTAAACGGTCTATAATTTCATTTAAGTCTTTTTTGGTCCATCCCTCTTGCATTCGAGTATTCATTGTCTCAAAAATGAGTTGTGCTGTTTTTTTTGCATCATCCTGAGCTAAAGTACTAACAGCTGTTTTTTTAAGGTATTCTGTTGAAATAAATAAAATAAATACACTAATTAATAACACAAATAAAACGATTCTTATTATAAGATTTTTATTTGAAATATATTTATTTTCCAACATCTATCCTTATGAAAATGCTAAATTAAAACTATCACTTTGTACTTCAATGATAATTTGGCAAATGTCTTGTTTTAGATCAATTTTCATACTAAAACTTTTTGAGACTATATCTGATTGAATATCATCAAAAACATATGCTGATTTTTCTTCAATATTAGAAAGAATTAAATCTCGAATTTTATTTGATTTTCTCATAATATCATCCGCTTCATTCATATTTATGCCCATCTCGTCGAATTCAAAATTATTGTATTCTTCACAAAAATCATAAAATCTTTTTAAAAGGCGTTTCTCTTCTTTTAGGCAAGTTGATAAGTTAGAAAATATTTCATCTTCGAACTCTTCATTATCATCTATCTCATAATCAACTATTTCAGTTTTTCGACTACTCATAAATACTCCAAACAGTTTCTTCATCTAATTTGGGTCTATTTTGTAGTACTTCAAAAGGTTTATATCTTTCTTTATATCCCATACTAAAATGATCTTTAATCCAATACCCTAAATATAAATAAGGGATGTTATTTTGTTTTGCAATACTAATTTGAGCTAAAATTGAAAATTGACCAATTGATAAATCTTCATAATCATGATCATAATAGCAATATACAGCTGACATACCATCTTTTAACATATCACTTAAGGCAACACCAATTAGCTTATCATCTCTAAAATAAAGTATCTCTTTCCCATATTCATGAGCTCCATTTACATAAGAATTATTATATTCTTGAACATCAATAACATTTTTGTTCCAGTTCTTTTTTTCACTCATAAAATCATGATACTTATTAAACAAATCAATATGCTCATAAGTAACAGTTGGTTTTTGAATATATACTTCTGTATCTTTATGCTTATTTAATACTCTTCTTTGGCTTTTAGAAAATTCAAATTTTTCAATATCAATTCTTATAGTTGTACAGTCTGTGCAATCTTTACATTCTGGGACAAAATGCATATTTCCAAATCTTCGCCAACCTCGCTCAAGCATTTTAGCTTGTTCTTCAGAAGTACAATGCTCCATATACTTATAACGAATATCAGAAATTTTATCATCATAATAAGAACACTCTTTATCTGCTTCAACAAATTCTAATACTTGGGCATTTCTAAACATCTATTTGCCTAAACAAAACTCACCAAACATTACATCCAACATTTGAGTATGTTCGTATGGTCTTGTAATATTTGACATATGTTCTAGTGACACATTTATATGATGAGCAAAAAATTCTAATTCACCAGATTCTAGCGGAGCAAAAGCTTCTTTAATATTGTTTAATGTTAATTCTACTTCATTTACTTGTTGCTTTGATATTAAAGTTACATCATCACCACTTGTATTTTGATTGAGTATTACTTCTACTTTATTGATAAGCTCATTAATATTCTCTTTTGCATTTAAAAATACTAACTCATTATTAAAATTAGAAAGATCAATTTTTTGCTGTAAATCTGATTTATTAACTACTGTTATCGTTTTTTTTGAAGTATTATCCAAAAGGGATACTATTTTATAATCCTCATCATCAAAAGTACGACTACCATCAAATAATGCAATAATAATATCTGCTTCATTTATAGCTTCAATTGATTTTTCAATACCTATTTTTTCAATCTCATCATTTGCTTCTCTTATTCCTGCTGTATCAACAATTTTAATAATATGAGAACCAATTTTTACACTCTCTTCAATAGTATCTCTTGTTGTTCCTGCAATATCACTAACAATTGCTCTATTAAAATTTAACAATTTATTTAATAAACTTGATTTACCTACATTTGGTTTACCAATAATTGCTACTTTAAAACCATCAATTAAACCTTCTCTTCGTTTACTTGATTCTAATGTATTTTCAAGTTTTATTTTAATTGCATCTAATTTTATTTTAATTTGTTCAAAAATATCACTAGGTAAATCTTCTTCTGCATAATCTATATTGACTTCTGTATAAGCCAACATAAATAGTAAATCTTTTCTGATATCATCGACAAAATCTTTTAGTTCACCTTTTAATTGACGAGCCAATAACTTTACTGCATCTTCACTACGAGCCTCAATCATTTTACTAATAGCTTGAGCTTGTGATAAATCTATTTTTCCATTTAAAAATGCTCTTTTTGAAAATTCTCCTGGATTTGCTATTCTAGCTCCTGCATCTATACAAGTAGCTAATACAATATTAGTAATTGCAATACCACCATGACATTGAAACTCAACAATATCTTCACCTGTAAATGAGTGTGGATTTTTAAAATAGATAAGTAGTGCTTCATCGATTAACTCATCTTTTGTGTCATAAATTTTTGAAAGTTTAGCCATTCTAGGTTGTAAAACAGTACCCTGAGTGATTTTCTTAGCTATCTTTAATGAATCTACTCCACTTAGTCTAACTATTGAAATAGAACCTATACCATTTGCTGTTGCAATTGCAACTATTGTGTCTTCTGTATACATATTTTAATTTCTATATTCGTTTACTAAAATATATTTTTCCCCTCGTTGTGTTGTTTTTACAGCAACATATTTATCTGGAAATTCATCTCGTAATTTAGTAAGTGCGATATGCACAAGTATACCATCAAGTACTTTAGTTTTAAAATAACCTTCTACTTTAATTGTTTCAATTACAGGGTCAAGGTAAGCAAAAATTGCCGATTCTTGATTTGATAAAAACTGTGCTACTTCAAGTCGCAACATCATGTCATATTTATCATTTATCCAATTGAATAATACATAAGATAATGCTTTATATCGATATCCCTCTTTTCCAATTAACAATGCACTATCAGGACCAGAAAATTCTATATATACTGTTTTTTCATCATCTATAATATCTACTTTTATCTCTTCTATATCATAACAAAGATGAGAAAAAAGTATATTAATTTCAGTAGTAATTTTATAAATTAATTCTGTATTTGATGATTTTATGATTGGTGAAGAGTGTAATTCTTCTTCAGTAGAAGTATAAAATTCATCAAAAAGTTTTTCTTTTTGAACTTGATTAACCATTGAAGGTAGATCGTTACTTTTAATTGTTTCTTCCTCATTTAATGCTTTTAATCGAGAGGCTAGAGTTTCTATTTTTTCATTATGTTTAGTAGAATTTTGAGTATAAGAAGTATTTTCTTCTTTATGTTGATATTTTAATGTTGCAGTAATTATGGCATTTTTTTTGAAAAATCCCAAAAAACCTTTACTCGGAGCTTGTTTAATAACAATTTCCAAGTTGGTAACAGAACAGTTTAAAGACTCAGAAGCTTTTTCATAAACTTCTTCTAAAGTTTTAGCTTCAAAAGTGTTTACTTCATTACTAGATACTTTTAACATCTTTGTTCCTTTTATTTTTTCTTATTATGATTCTTCTCTTCTTCATGTTTTTCATGTCTAGCAATTCTAGCATTTTTGAAAATTGTATTTACATAGTACTGTTGTCCAATTGTAAATAAGTTATTCACAAACCAGTATAAAGTAAGTCCTGCAGGGAACCATAAAAAGAAGAAGGTAAATACTACAGGTAATAACTGGAATATTTTTTGTTGCATAGGATCAGCCATTGTATTAGGAGTAATTTTTTGTTGAAAATACATTGTAGCACCCATTGCAATTGGTAAAATAAAATATGGATCCATAACACCTAAGTCATCTATCCATAAAATCCACTCTGCACCTTTCAGCTCAATAGAATTTAATAATACTCTATATATAGCAAAAAACACTGGAATTTGAAGGATAATAGGTAGACAACCACCCATTGGATTTGCACCCTCTTTTTTATACAGTTCCATCATATGCATTGAAGCTTTTTGCTTATCATTTTTATATTTTTCTTGAATAGCTTTTACTTTAGGAGAAAGCTCTTTTAACCTATTCATAGAAACCATACCTTTATGAGATAATGGGAATAAAACAAGTTTAATTAAAATTGTAACAAAAACAATTGTCCAACCCCAGTTACCAATATAATCATGCATAAACTGAAGTAATATAAACATTGGTTTTGCAATAAATGTAAACCAACCATATTCAATTACAGAAGTTAATCTTTCATCTAAAGCATGTAATGTTTTATATGTTTTTGGTCCAACATAACCACTTAAAGAAATATTATCTTTAGCATGAATAAAAACTTGAGGAGAATCATCTGAGTCCTTCATAACACTAATTGCCATACTTGTATCATAGTTGTATAAAACTGTAGCATAGTATCTATCAAAAGCAGAAGCAGCGTTTATACCAACAAATTCTACTGGTTTATCCATATCTTCATCTTCAATAATATTTAGCGTTCCATCATTTAAAACTAACATTGCACCATGATCAGCATACATGTCAGCTAAGACATCTGGTCTAAACCCTGTTGTAATAAAAAAGTCGGCTTTATTAGTTGATGATGCACTTATATCATAATGACCATCAGGATAAAATTTAAGTACTTTAGTTAATGTAGTATTTGTTAAAACTTGTGTCAATGTTAATTCAGTAATATTTTTAGTTGCATCAACTTTAGCACTAGAGGCTATTACTCCTTTACTAAATGCTTCCTCATTTATTTTGTTATCTGCAAATCTTACTTCTAATGGTTTTAATTGATTTATATTAAATAATTTAATTCTATCACCATTGTCAGTTGTATATTGTTCATCTTTTAAAGTTACTTGATGAATTCTACCAAGGATATCAATCTCTATAGTATTATGTAGTGTTTCAATAGTTGCAATAACTTTTGATGTTGATACTACAGCAGGTGCAGAGTTTGCAATTGCATTAGTAGCTGCTATTGGTGCAGAGTTTGTTACCGTAGCTACTGGTGCATTATTTGTTACTGTTGATTCAATGTTTTTCTTTTCCATTGTTGCTGCATTTTGAGCATTTGCTTGGTTAACTAATTCTTGTTTCGGTTGAAGATACAAAAAGTCATATGCAATAAAAAATGCAAAAGATAAAACCGTTGCTATTAATATTCTCTTTTGAGTTTGCTCTTTGTTTGTTGTGTCAGTTGGTTGTGCCATTTATGTGTCCCATGTTGTATTGTGTTGAAGTATTAAGCAGTAATTATTTTTTACCGGTACTTTCCAGTATTTTACCTTAATCTTTTTAAATTTTAGATTTAATCGATTTTTTGATGGACATTTAACTTTTACATAGTCAAATCCTCCAGGAAATAATGGATTGCATTTTAATATTCTTATAGTAGTATAAAAAATTGCATAAAAAATATTATTGTTTTCAAATTGAAGTTTTGCGTACGATGAACATGTAGGATAATATCGACAACTTCCAAATGAAAGAACAGTTAAATATTTTTGGTAAAATTTTATGAGGTAAAGAATAATTTTTTTCATTTAAATAAATCTAGTTTTTTTATAGCATATTTAAAATCATTTTTAAGTAGTTTATGAGTTCTTTCAAAAATTGCATTTTTTGCAACTAATATATACTTTCCATTTTTTAATTCGCTTTCTTTTTCTAAAACTAAAGCCCTTAAAAGCCTTCTAGCCCTATTTCTATGAACAGCATTACCTACTTTTTTGGAAGAAACAAAAGCAACACTGAAGTCGTCGCTTTCTTTAAAAAAAACAACAAAACTAAGTGTATGCCACTTTTTGTTGCTTTTATATATTTGATTGAACTCTTTATGAGTATTGATTCGGTGTGATTTGCTTAAACAG
>Ga0193955_1001363_pt1 | contig 11607 bp, 13 predicted proteins | sample BB_6_MG_FD_140343 | JGI IMG/M metagenome (GOLD analysis project Ga0193955, IMG submission 140343) | Microbial mat bacterial communities from the Broadkill River, Lewes, Delaware, United States - BB_6_MG | ecosystem: Environmental > Aquatic > Freshwater > River > Microbial mats | place: USA... | reverse complement strand
GTCGTCGAACCGTTCCACGAATTTATCACCCGCCTGGGCTGGACCGGGGCACTACAGATTCTCTGTTTTATGTTTCTCTATAAATTAGGGGACAATATGGCGACGGCCCTGTCGACACCTTTCTATATCGACATGGGCTTCAGTTTGACCGAAATTGGTGTCATTGCAAAAGCCTCGGCCCTGTGGGCATCCGTGGTTGGCGGTATTCTCGGTGGCTTGTGGATGATAAAGCTGGGGATTAACCGGGCACTGTGGATATTCGGCGTGGTGCAGGTGGTGACCATCCTGGGGTTCGCGCTGCTGGCGCAATCAGGCCCCGATAAACTGGTGCTGGCTGTGGTTATCAGTCTCGAATATCTGGGTGTCGGGCTGGGTACTGCGGCGTTCACCGCATTTATTGCCCGCTCTACCAGTATCGCTTTTGCCGCTACCCAGTTTGCGCTGTTTACCGCCCTGGCTGCGTTGCCCCGCACCTTCGTCAATGCGTTCACCGGGTATGTCGTCGATGCCGTCGGCTGGCACATGTTCTTCTATATCTGTGCCGTATTGGCAATACCGGGAATGGTATTGCTGCTGAAAGTTGCTCCATGGAATGGCGATTCAGTTCCAGAAGAGTAGTCGCCACAATAACCTTACTTCACAGGAAGGTGGCAGGCAGGCTTTGTCTTTGGTATGAAGCTTTACTGTATGTTTTCTTTGACGGGTGTTTTCGATGAGCATCAGTCGGATCTTAAATGGCTCAAGTATCGCCTGATAACCTTCTCAGCAGTCTATACCGGGTGTCTGAGTATCGCTGTTGTCGATACTCCCCACCGTCAGCAGGAAGACCTGTCTGTTTTTCCTGATAAGAGTTTATAACTGGCCGAGATGCGGGCTTTATGCCACATAGCGGTAATAAATCCACTTGAGTCCCAGAGAAATTAGAGAAACAATTGCTAAGAAACAGCGTTTCATTTTGACTACAATGAAACGAAATACAACGTTTGGGGAGTTTGATGGATCAATTTCTGAATGACCTGCCTAAGGCTGAACTACATCTTCATCTGGAAGGTTCGCTGGAGCCTGAACTGATGTTCGCACTGGCTGAACGCAACGGCATTAAGTTGTCTTACAGCTCAGTCGATCAGTTACGTCAGGCTTACGATTTTGAAAACCTGCAAGAGTTTCTCGATCTCTACTATCAGGGCGCAGCGGTGTTGCAAACAGAACAGGATTTTTATGACCTGACCTGGGCATACATTGAACGCTGTAAAGCTGAGAATATTCTCCATATTGAGCCATTCTTTGATCCGCAGACGCATACAGAGCGGGGCATACCGTTTATCACCGTGCTTAATGGGATCAGCCGGGCACTGACCGATGCTGAGGTTAAATATGGCATCAGTTCAGGACTGATTATGTGTTTTCTGCGTCATCTCAGTGAAGCTGAAGCGTTTGCAACACTGGAACAGGCCGAACCCTATCTGGATAAAATTATCGGTATCGGCCTGGACAGCTCGGAGAAGGGGCATCCTCCGGCCAAATTTGAACGGGTTTTCGCCAAAGCCCGGGAGATGGGATTGCTTGCCGTTGCCCATGCCGGTGAAGAGGGCCCTGCGCAAAACGTTACTGACGCAGTGGATATCCTGAAAGTTGATCGAATCGATCATGGGGTTCGGGCAATTGATGATCCCGAACTGATTAAACGGTTGGCGACGGAAAAAATAGCGCTTACCGTATGCCCGCTATCGAATACCCGGCTGAAAGTATTCGATGATATGAGTCAGCACAACATCCTGAAGATGCTGGAGCAGGGTGTGAAAGTCACCGTAAACTCCGACGATCCGGCCTATTTTGGCGGCTACCTGACGGCAAACTTCATTGCGCTTGAAAAGGGGCTGGGAATGACTAAAGAGCAGGCGGTACAACTGGCACGGAACAGCTTTGAATACAGCTTTGCCAAGCCTGAAAGGAAGCTCGAGCTTCTCGATTTTTTAGACCGCTACTGCGCGCTTTAGATCGTCACTGCGTGATTTGCCAGAACGCCGCTTCGCGGCTGCTAGACGCGGCTTCGCCACTTGCTCGTCGCTAGAAAAAACGTAAAACGTTCATGCATAATGATTAATGGTGCATTTGAAGAAATGGACTGTAGAGATCTGAAAAATGAAGCTATTGAGTGGTGGGAAGCTCAGTTAAAGTGGATTAATGCAAATATATGAATTTTACTTAGTAAAGAGGTGAATCTATTTGTCTCTTTTCAGATGTTGTCGGCGCGATGGGATCCAGCTATATATGAATAGGTCTTTATATCTATCTTCTTATAAAGAGCGGATCTTGATTTCCGCTCTTTATAAGTTAAGAAGGTTCCCCTGGCAAGTCGCGCAGCGACGGTCTCGCCACTGCTTTTATTCTAGCGACTGCTCTTAGCCTCCGTCAGGAATTTTAAGATAGCCTCCCTATCCCGAATCAGGTGCCGGGCGTGTGGCTGGCAGATAACCCTGACATCTGCGACATTCGCTTCGAGTCTGTCCTGAGTGGCTTTGGAATCGAGCAGGACATCTTTGCCAGCGACGATTGCCAGCATTGGGGCCCGGATGTTTTGCAGGTTTTTATCGCTGAAGATCGGCAGCTTATCCATTCGGGGTTTGACGTGTTGAATGATAAGGGCGAAGAACTCCCTGAATCTCAGCACAGTAGGGGATGGGTTTTTCTCTTCGGGACCGAAGATCATTTCGCGTACTTTGCGTTTCCCCCACTTGCCTAGCAACATCAGAGGCAGTGCTTTGAGCAGAAACTTACGCTGTGGGCCTACACCGCCTGGCACCAGCAGGGCGAGTTTGGTGATTTTTTCCGGCCGTCTGCTGGCGTAATCCAGTGCCAGCCAGCCACCCAGCGATTCACCCACCACGGCGGCTTCAGAAAGTCCCGCTGCCTGCATCACATCATCCAGCCACAGCGTGTAGTCATCGGTATTCATCGGCAGACGAACCTGCGCACTCAGGCCGGGCTCGCCGATCATATCGATAGCGTAGATTCGAAAATGTTTTGACCACTCCTCAATATCCAGAAACCAGGCTGTGGCATTAGCCATAGCACCGTGCATTAGCAGCAGCGGCGGCAGTGCTTTATCGCCACAGGTCAGTAGATGGGTTTCGCCAAACCGGGTTGTCAGTTTTAACTGTTCAAAGGCAACCGGCCAAAGATCCAGAATCTCGTGATAGCATTGGTGGACAGCGACTTTTCCTTCGGCTGATTTGTAAATTGTCATCTTTGTTTCCAGATAGTGTTTATAGAGGCGGATATCAGAACGGATGATGCTTGTGGTGCCGGCAAGTGCCTGTTCAGAAAGAGGCTACAGCTTACAGGGTAATTCTGGTTGAGTATTGTCCGAAGCAATAATTGCGATATCGGCCAGCCCGATAAAGTCGTCATTTACATCTCAGTAAGCGGGGAGTGAGGGAATCGGGTTTAATGCTGCTGAGACTGACGACTGCAATGTGATATTGATCCAGCATCGTTTCATACAGGTGCCACGGTCCGGTGCCGGTTATCAGATCGTTATATACAAGGGATGCGAGAGTCGTTCTCGCTTGCTCTGCTGCCGGGAGGGCTTTGTAAAGTGCTTCTTTGGCGCACCATAAACGGTAAAAGTAATCTTGCTGTCTGGCGACAGTGTCGGGCATTGATTCTTGCTCTGTGGAATTCATAAACAATTCTGCTGCAGAGATGAAATCCCGCGATGCTTTTGGGTATTCAGCATCAATGCCGATTCTGTCTGAACTCAGTGCAAAGCAGATCAGTTCTTTGCTGTGGGTCAGACTGATATAACCGGGTGTCGGCAGGTTGTGAATAACTGGAGCCGAATTGGGAAGCTCTTCAAGTTGCCAATAGTTCAGTGGCTGATCAAATAAATCGCTCAGGGCGCTACAGATCAGAAACCGGCTGGACAAGTATTGCTGGCGTCTGCGGGGGTGTCGCAGCGATTTAAAGCGTTGCTGCTGGGCGCAGGGAAGCTGCAACAGTTGTTGTTCATTCTCTGATGCGTCAGATTCGGTTCGGGTATACCAGAACCGAATCTCAGCAGCAGGATTGTTAGCGGGCAAGTTTTACTACATCACCATTCAAAGCAACACCGGCGATAATTGCGCCGGCATGACATTCGAATTCAGTGTTGCTGCTGTTTTTCTCTTTTTTGTAATAGCTGACAATATTGACCACGGCGTTACCACCTTCAGTCCGTGCTCTCTCCTGTAAGGCGAGCAGGGTGGACAGAAACACCCAGCGGCAGGCTTCGCCATCGCTTTTGCCAAATGCGTTGGTTTTCTTGTTTGTGGTGACATTACCAAAAGACTGCAGCGTTTTGGCGTGCTTCTGAGTGCCAAAATACAAGCGGATATTTGGATCCAGGCGCTGCTGAAACTCAGCAGACTGCATCGCGTCCGCAATCGAAAACATCAGTTTGGAGTCGCGACTGAAAGCATTCGGGGCAATCAGCAGCAGGGAGGTCGTAATAAGGGTTATAAGTAGTTTCACTGTACGCTCCTTGTGAAGGGGCCTTTCTTTAAGTGAGTTGATTATAGAGACTTAAATAAACCGCTTCAATGTGCGCTTTTAGAGACTTTTAGGTTTGCATCAGCAGAGCCAGCAGGTAAAATTCCATCCCTGAATATAGGGATAATATTGCAATATTCGGGAGTGTTCACTCATTGATCATTCCTATATATCATCGGGAGTCGGGTGCTTGGTAGGTTTTAAATTGCAATCATGGAATGCATTTGCGCCAGGACTGGAAAACCATAGCGCATGGCGTGACTGGATTCAGTGTCCGGCAGAGCTCCCATCCGGGCTGGGGAAAACCTCTCTGAAGCAGATTCCACCTATGCTCAGAAGGCGCTTCACCGAGCTGGGACGCTGTGCAGCCAGTGCGGCGCTGCCCCTGCTGGAGAATATAGATTCTATACCGGGCGTTTTTGCATCCAGACATGGTGATACCCCCCTGACGCTGTCTTTGTTAGAGGGTATAGCGAGCGACGAACCGATGTCGCCCACCGGATTCAGTCTTGCGGTACACAATGCGTTAAGTGGATTACTCTCTATTGCCCGTAAGGATCTGAGTGAGGTCACAGCGATCGCAGCGACTGATAACCTGATACCTAACGCAATTATCGAAGCGGTTACACAGTTGCAGGACAGCTCCAGGGTTTTGTGTGTGATTTATGATGTACCCCTGCCTGAACTCTATCAGCCATATTGCGACTCAATACCTTTTCCACATGCGGTGGCGATGATTCTGAGCCGGGAAGAGGGCGAAGACTTCATATTGCAAAGCGAGGCTGACTGTATCCCTGGTGCGGATGAAAATAACGACTTTATGCGGCTTATGCGTTTACTTACCGGGTTAGACTCCTGTGCTCGATACGGTAGTGCTTTGACACGCAGTGAATGGCGGATCTCCCGAGCATGAGCTTTTTTATCGCTCGTATCAACCATGGCTGGCGATGGTTTGGCACGGTATTCAGTTTCTTCATCTTTGGCCTTGGTGGCATACTCCTGCCGGTGTTTGCGGTCCCCGTACTCTTTCTTTTGCCGGGAACCAAGCGGCAACGTGAACGCCGGGCTCAGGGCATTATTCATCACGCATTTCGTTTTTATATCGGCATGATGAAATTCCTGGGAGTGTTGAGTTATCAGTTAGAGGGTGTGGATAAGTTACCTCAGGCTAAGTTGATTCTGGCGAATCATCCATCATTGATCGATGTCATCTTCCTGATCGCATTAGTGCCGAATGCCAATTGCGTTGTGAAAGGCGGGTTGGTTCGTAACCCTTTTACCCGGGGGCCGATTAAGACGGCCGGCTATATTATCAATGAAAGTAGTGAAGAGGTGATATCGGCCGCTGCAGATGCTTTTGCTAAAGATGATGCGCTGATTATCTTTCCGGAAGGAACCCGTACCACACCTCAGCAACAGGTTAGCCTTAAACGTGGCGCTGCGAATGTGGCGATCAGAACGGCTGCCGATATAACCCCGGTGCTGATTGAGTGTGTTCCCACGACGCTGAGCAAAGAAAACAGGTGGTATCATGTACCACCGGAAAAAGTCCATTTTCGAATCAAGGTATGCGAACCGATTTCGGTGGCACCCTATTTGGCTGAGAGCGCCCCATCCGTAGGAGCCAGGAAACTGACTACGGATCTGGCAGAGTATTTTAATAAGGAGTTGGTACTATATGAGCAATCTGCAGCTGGAAATTAAACAGATGATTATTGAAACCCTGGATCTGGAAGATATTGAACCAGACGAGATTGTTGATGATGAACCGTTGTTTGTTGAGGGTCTGGGGCTCGATTCAATTGATGCTCTGGAGATCGGTCTGGCGGTGCAAAAACGTTATGGTATTAAGCTTAAAGCAGACTCAGATGATACTCGTGAGCATTTCGCCAGTGTTAATGCGCTGGCCGCTTTGATTGAATCGCAGCGCGTTGCTTAAGGGGGTTATATGACTGATCAGGAACAAATTTACCAGAAAATATCAGCTGTGCTTGTCGAGCTGTTCGAGATTGACCCGGCTGCGATTCATCCGCAGGCTCATCTGTATCAGGATCTGGATATTGACAGTATTGATGCAGTAGACCTGGTTGTTGAGCTGAAAAAGATGACCGGTAAGAAGATTAAACCGGAAGACTTCAAATCCGTGAGAACGGTACAGGATGTCGTAAACGAAGTCGAAAAACTGTTCGGCTGATAGCGATGATTTTCAAAGTGGGTGCGCTGGTACTGACGCTGGGATATCCCTTTATCGTTTACTGGGGATTACAGAGCTTCAATGCGGCTCTGTTGCTGCCATTACTTGCTATCGTTCTCGTCCTGCGGTGGGTAGCCGGTGAGCAGAACACTGACCGTAAAGTTATTTTAGCCAGTGCCGTCGGTGTCGTCCTGATCGTAATTATCTGGGGCATACAGCAGGGCTTAAAATTTTATCCTGTGCTGGTCAATTTCAGTATGCTGGTGGTTTTTGGCAGCAGCCTTTACGCCCGGCAGACCGTTATTGAAAAGTTGGCCCGGCTTAAAGAGCCTGATCTGCCACCCAGGGCGATTGCCTATACCCGCAATGTGACGCGTGTCTGGTGTGCCTTTTTTATCCTGAATGGGACGGTTTCTGCTATGACGGCGATTTGGGGCTCAGAACAGATATGGGTGCTCTATAACGGTTTTATCGCCTATCTATTGATTGGTTTGCTGATGATGACTGAATGGATTGTCCGGCAAAGATTAAAGCGGAACTGATGACTACGTTATTCCCTCTGACTGACTGGCTGAATAATGCCCCCGGACCGGTTATCGCCTGCGGAGCTGATGGTGCGTTTACAAAGACGGATCTGGATGCCCGTATCTCATACTGGGCTGCTGTGCTTCCCGCACAGCAGGGGCAGCGCTGGGCGGTATACCATAAAGATTCGGCCGAGTTTTTGTCGCTGCTAATGGCGCTGTGGCAGCTTGGCTGCACCGCCTGCATTCCGGGAGATAACCGCTCTGCAACCTGCGAACGGCTGCGACTGCATGTTGATGGTTTTGTCGGGGATTTTCCGGATTATTCTGTGGATTATCCAGCCCAGGCTGAGCGGGATTGTGTTACCCGTACCGAATGGCTGACACTGGATGGCGATTTTCCTGCACTGGAAATCTATACCTCGGGGTCTACCGGAGAGCCACAAGCGATTGGGAAAACCATTGCAGAGCTCGATTTCGAACTGGCGTCTCTGGAAACACTCTGGCCGGAAGACAAGGATGCCGTTGTTATCTCTACGGTCACGCATCAACACTTTTATGGTCTGATCTTTCGCCTGTTATGGCCGCTGACCCGAGGCCAGCGTTTTTTCCGGGAGCAGTGTCAGTACACAGAGGATGTTTTCAACAGGGCGCGTTTGCAGCCTTCGTTCGTATTGATATCTACGCCCTCACACCTTGGACGCATCAACACATCGGTTGCATGGAGTGAGGTGGCTGAGCGGTGTCGTTCTGTACTTTCATCGGCGGCTCCGCTGAGTCGTGAGCACAGTTTACTCGTTGCAAACCTTTTAAAGGCCCCGGTGCGAGAGATCTATGGCAGCTCAGAAACAGGTGCGGTCGCCTGGAGAGTTCAGTCTGAAACGGCTGACGGTACCTGGGAGGGGATTCCCGGAGTGGCTTTGACACAAACTGAGAACTCGCTTCTGCGAGTCGACGGGAAACATGTGGGTGAGTCACCTTTCGATATGGCTGATCGGGTAGAGTTTGTGGCCGGAGGACGGTTTCAGCTGCTGGGGCGTATCGACCGGATCGTCAAAGTAGAGGGTAAGCGTGTTTCGTTAACTGAAGTGGAACGTGAGGTTCAGCGCAGCGAGTTTATTGCTGTGGCCAAGGCTGTGGTTATAACCCGTAAACGTACTGAGCTTGCGTTAGTCGCAGAGCTCACTGCCGCGGGCCGCAGGGAGCTGGCGCTGATCGGAAAACGAAAACTGCAGCGGCAACTCCGGCAGCATCTTGAAAACTGTTTTGAACCGGTTCTGTTACCCCGGCGCTGGCGCTTTGTTGAACAGTTGCCCTATAACTCACAGGGGAAGTTACCTATGGATCGCTTGCAGGCGCTGTTTGATCAGGCAGAGGTGAAATGGCCAGAACTGTTGAGTCAGACTGTTGATGCTAATAGGGCCGAAATGGTTTGCCGGATTCCGGCAGAGCTGATCTATTTTGATGGTCACTTTTCTGGGAACCCGATTTTACCCGGTATCGCCCAGATTCACTGGGCTGAGCATTATGGTCGCCGATTGCTGAATGTGGAAGGTCGCTTTGATCGGCTGGAAGTGGTTAAGTTTCAGCAGGTAATATTTCCTGAATCGACAATCTCTCTTGCTCTTGAGCATCATGCGGAAACCCGTAAGCTGAGTTTCCGCTTTTATTCAGATAAAGGAGTCCATTCCAGTGGGCGTATCTGTTTTAACTAATTCGGTCTTTAAGCCGGTTGTTGTTATTCCGGTGTATAACCATGAAGACGCTATTGGCGTGACTCTGGCCGAAGTGCTGCGGTATGGCTATCCGGTTTTGCTGGTCGATGATGGTAGTTCACCGGCATGCAGAGAGGTGCTTGTCCAACTGAGTCTGCAGTATGCAGACCGGGTAGAACTGATCCGTCTTGAGCAGAATCAGGGCAAAGGTGCTGCCGTAAAAGCCGGGCTCCGGCAGGCGCTTAAATCAGGGTATAGTCACGGTGTTCAGGTCGATGCGGATGGACAGCATGATCTGCAGGCTATGCCGCTGTTTATGGCAACCGCCCAGTCATCTCCGGAGGCATTAGTGATCGGCTATCCCCGATATGATGAATCGGTTCCGGCTCACCGTTATTACGCCCGCTATCTTACCCATGTGTGGGTCTGGATTAATACACTGTCCTTCTCAATCAAGGACACTATGTGCGGCTTCAGGGTGTATCCGTTAGCCAGGGTTACCTCTTTGCTGGAACAAAACAGTTGTGGTAACCGCATGGAGTTTGATACTGAGGTCGTTGTGAGATGGACCTGGCTTGGATTTGCGGTGATGAACCTGCCGACCAAAGTAAATTACCCGATTGATGGGGTCTCTCATTTTAATGCAGTGAAAGATAATCTGCTGATCTCCCGAATGCACGCGCGGCTTTTTTTGGGCATGTTGTTTCGTTTACCCCGGCTCATCCGGAACAAATTCTATGGCTGATTCGGGGAAGCACTGGTCGGGAGTCGGCGAGGCAGGCTCATTGCTGGGTATGAGAATTTTACTGTTCGCTTACCGGTTGTTCGGGCGTTGGGGATTCCGGCTGATTTTGCTGCCGGTGATAAGCTATTTTTATTTAACCCGAAAGCAGGCGCGTCAGGCATCTGCCGAATATCTGACCCGGCTATCGGCAACATTTCCCCACTGTATCAAAAAGGGGATGACTTCCCGCCAGCATTTCTGGACGTTTGGTGAGATATTACTGGATAAGCTGTTGGTCTGGATGGGCCATATTCGCAGGGATGATGTGGTGTTTGAGACGCCAGCTGCATTTTCTGAACTGGATCAAAGTAATCAGGGGGGAGTGATTCTCGTCTCTCACCTTGGTAATACTGAAGTGTGCAGTGCTCTGGCCCATCAATTGCCGGATATTCGGGTGACGATGCTGGTATATACCCAGCATGCTGAGAAGTTCAACACGCTGATGAAACAGACAAACAGCAATGCCTCGATCAATCTGATGCAGGTAACCGATATGTCGCCGGCAACAGCGATGATTCTGTCTGAACGCGTTGATGCCGGAGAGTATGTGGTTATTGCGGCAGACCGGACGCCGGTAAGCGGCGCTAAGCGCACCTCTGCGGTTGAGTTTTTAGGTGCAACGGCGAGTATGCCTCAGGGCGCCTTTATTCTTGCGGGGTTGCTGCGCTGTCCTGTTTATCTGATGTTTTGCCTGAAACAGGAGCAGAAATATCATATTTATCTGGAACGGTTTGCAACGCAGCTGTCATTTAACAGACGCCATCGTAGTGAACAGATTCAGAGTGCGGTCCAAAATTATGCAAAGCGGCTGGAACATTATTGCCAGATCGCACCATTGCAATGGTTTAATTTTTTTCCGTTCTGGAAATCTGAACAGCCAGCTTCCAATCCCATTAACGAAACACTTTCATAAACCGGTCCGGGAGTCTGCATGTTTGAAGCTGAAATTATTATTGAGATTCCGTTTCATGATGTCGATGTCATGCGGGTGGCCTGGCACGGGCATTATGCCAAGTATCTGGAGATAGCCCGCTGCGAGCTGTTCGAACAGTTTGATTACAATGTTCCGCAGATGGATCAGTCCGGCTATGCCTGGCCGGTGATTGATATGCGTATCCGTTATGCACAACCTTTGCGCTTCCAGCAGAAGGTTAAGGTTAAGGCGACGCTGGTAGAGTGGGAAAATCGATTCAAGGTGAATTACCTGATAACCGATGCGGAAACCGGGAAACGTCTGACTAAAGCGTATACCGTTCAGGTCGCGGTAGACGTTGCCAGTGGCGAGATGCTGTATGTGTCCCCCGATATTGTGTTTGAAAAGCTGAGGCTTAAATCGTGATGCGATGGCTTATTTTACTCTTGTGTGTCGGATTACCCGTTGTGAGTCAGGCAGCAACGGATTATAAACTGCTGGAATCTCTGACCAGCGCCCCGGAGAGCCTGCATGGACAGTTCACTCAGGTGAAGTTTGTTCAGGCGCTGGATGCCCGGTTTGAGTCGACCGGCCGTTTTGACTATCAGCGGGGCAGCTCGATTCGGTGGCACACACTTACACCTATCGATAACCTGTTAACACTGACCCCCCGCACTATCTCCAATCAGCAGGGGGATACCGTTCTTTCAAGCCTGGATAGTCAGAATAACCCGGTTGTGACTATTTTCAGCGATATCTTTTTTGGGGTGATGACCGCTCAGTGGCAGACTCTGGCAGAATACTTTGAGATGGAGGTTCAGGGCTCAACACAGCGCTGGACGGTGGTTCTGCATCCGATCGATAAAAGTGTTGAACAGGTAGTGACCCGGGTTGAACTCAGCGGCGATGAGTTGCTTCGGGAGGTAGTGCTCTTTGAGGCCGCAGGG
>Ga0193955_1001362_pt1 | contig 11612 bp, 9 predicted proteins | sample BB_6_MG_FD_140343 | JGI IMG/M metagenome (GOLD analysis project Ga0193955, IMG submission 140343) | Microbial mat bacterial communities from the Broadkill River, Lewes, Delaware, United States - BB_6_MG | ecosystem: Environmental > Aquatic > Freshwater > River > Microbial mats | place: USA... | reverse complement strand
GGTGACCGAACGCAAAGCACGGGGCATGGAGGCAACGCGGGAGGTCTCTGACATCTGGGGCGGTGAACAGACGGTCACCGGACCTGTGTTGACCATTCCCTTTGTGGACGAGCAACATGTGACTCGGTATGCCCATTTTATGCCCGATGCCCTTGAAACCGAGGGAACACTGGTCCCTGAAAAGAGACGACGGGGAATTTATGAGGTTATTGTCTACAAATCAGAAATCACCCTTAAGGGGACCTTTTCAATCCCTGAATTTTTGGAAGGTGAACGCACCGTAGACCGTGTGCTTTGGGACAAGGCCTTCTTAAGTGCTGGTATTTCGCAGCTTCAGGGGGTTCAGAGCAAAGCCCGTTTTCTCTGGCAAGAGGAAGCGTGCAAGATCCGCCACGGAAAAACATCGGGCGCTCCGTTAAACGGACTCCATGCCTCGGTTTTGCTGGAAAACACCTCTCTGGCTCGGGCCCTTCATGCAAAAGAGTCGGTGGGTGGGGGAGGGCACACCTTTTCCTTTGAGATCTATCTGCCGCTTCAAGGGGCCGGCCGGTTGAATTTTGTTCCTGTGGGAAAAACCAACACCGTGGATATCCGTTCAAGTTGGGAACACCCCGGGTTTCAGGGGCGATATTTTCCAACGTCCAGGGATATAAGCAAGGAGGGCTTCAGCGCCCATTGGGATGTGTCCAATTACGCGGGGATCCTTCCAAGGGCATGGGTTTCCGAGAGGGGCCATTCAGAAAGTGTCACTGAAACACTGAAGGCGATGGCTTTTGGGGTTCGGCTTGTTCAGCCGGTGGATATCTACACAAAATCGGAACGCTCGGTGAAGTATGCCCTTGTGATTATCACCCTCACATTTTTTACTTTTTTTATTTTTGAAGTGATAAAAAAAAGCCGTATTCATCCCATGCAGTATATACTGATGGGGTTCTCTCTCTCCCTGTTTTATCTCCTTCTGCTTTCCCTTTCCGAGCACCTGGGGTTTTCATATGCCTATCTTATTGCAGCGGCCGCCTCTATTTCATCCATCAGTTTCTATTCCGCCGGGTTCCTTTCAGGGGCAAAGGACTCAGGGATAATTTTTGTGCTTCTGGTGGCCCTTTTTGGAACGTTTTACATCATGCTTCAACTTGAGAACCTCTCCCTGGTGTTGGGGGCCGCGGGCCTGTTCCTTGCGCTGGTTGCTGTTATGTTCATCACCAGGAAGATCGACTGGTATGAATCGTTTAAAGGGACCGACATGGATACTGGGAATACACAGGCCATGGGGGGTGCTGAAGAGTAGAAGGTCACCAGATTCGGTTTTGTCCTGTTGCTTTCCTGTGACACAATGGGGTAGATCTCCATGAACAACGATAATACAACGCATCTGTTTTGCTTGCGCCTTCTATGGTTAACGTGAGCCTCCGGTAGGAAGGGTGACCAAGCCACATGAGGCAAAAGGCCTTTAAAAACGGGTTGCGATTGCATTTTGGCTCTCTGAAGGGCCGCCGGAGGCAAGGCTTTTTGACCTGCCCCCCCCAACATAACAGCAGCATAAACCAACAATGGATGACCAAACCAAACGATGATTCAACACTCACACAACAACGGTGGAAAGAAGACAGCGGTCTTGTTTTCAGTTCAAACCCACGGCATTTCCGATGAGGAGAACGAGTCGTCCCTCCTCGAACTTGGGCGCCTGGTCAAGACCATGGGCCTGGAAGTCGTCGCAACGCTCACGCAGCGCCGTCCAAAACCCAACACGGGAACCTTATTGGGCGCGGGGAAATTAAAGGAACTTGCCGGCTATACCGGCGGGACGGGAGTTGTTGAAGGCTTCAGCCGGAAATCAGACGACAAAACCAGCGAGGACATTGACGAAGAGTATCTGGCTGACAGTTACGATGAGTTTGACGAAGAGAGTGAAAGCGATCATGGCGTGGAGGCCAATTTTGTCATCTATGATGGTGAAATTACCACCAAGCAGCTGCAGAACCTGGAAGAGGCCACCGGCGTCGAAGTGTTGGACCGAACCGGTGTCATCCTGGAAATATTCAGCCGTCACGCCAAAAGCCGGGAGGCCCTCATTCAGGTGGAGATCGCCAAGCTGGTGTATCTGGCGCCACGGATCAGGGCTTCTCGTATCGGGGCGGATCGACAAGGCGGGAGCATTGGATCCAAAGGGGCAGGGGAGACGTCCCATGAGCTTGACAAACGACGCATCAGGGACCGGATCTCCGAGTTGAGGGCGCGCCTTGTTGACATTCACAAGGAGCAAAACAGGCGGCGCAGCCGCAGGAAAGAGAACTTTCAGGTCTCTTTGGTCGGTTACACCAATGCCGGAAAGTCGTCGCTCATGCGAAAGCTCACCGGCAGCGATGTACTGGTGGAGGACAAGCTGTTTGCAACCCTTGATACCCGCGTGAAATCCCTGCATCCGGAGGCGTTCCCCCCGGTGCTCGTCTCCGATACCGTCGGGTTTATCAAGAAATTGCCCCACGATTTGGTGGCCTCTTTTCAGTCCACCCTCGATGAGGCCCTTGCCGCGTCCCTGCTTTTGTTTACGGTGGATGCCTCGGACCCGGCGTTTCGGTCTCAATTGGAGGTGACGCACTCGGTCTTAAAAGAGATCGGTGGCGACACCATTCCAAGCCGCCTGATCCTGAACAAAATTGACAAGCTCACAACCGACGAGCTGGAAGAGCTGCAGGATGAATTTCCCGATGGAATCTTTATCTCTGCCCATAACGCAGAGGATGTCGCTTCTCTTCGAGGGAAGATTCTCGGTTTTTTCCAGGAAAACATGGTCGAAGGCACGATGCTGATTCCGTACGCTAAAGGGCACATTTTGGGGCAGTTGAGAACCAAAGCCAGCATTACAAATGAATCCTACGACGAAACAGGCACGGAAGTGACATTCAAGACCTACCCGGAAACGTTGACCTGGCTTCAAAAAAAGATAGATGAAACGGAATAAACCTACTCTCGCGGCGCAACCCATGGCAGGGATGCGTCGTCGATGGTAGCCTCTCCCTTTGATGGTAGGTCAGTGAATCGTGAATAGTAAGTAGTGAATAGAAAAAAAGCCCCCGCTATGCTGACACAGGGGGATTGCTATACACCATGGCGTGAATCTGCTCAGAAAGCTCAATGATTGTTGCCGCGTTTTCGATGCGTTTGATCGTATCCGCATCTATGGCGGCACTGCCATTGAATGCCCCCCATATTGCCCCGGCCATGGCGCCGATTGTGTCCGCATCACCACCGAGGTTGCAGATCTGCGTCAGCATATCGTTCAAAAACTGATTCCTGTATTTAAGGGCGAAATAAATGGCCGTGACACATGAGTGTGACGCGGCCATCCCGTTCCCCAGCTTACGCTTCAACACATTAACAGGCAGAGCATCCTTAGCCTGAATCGATTCAATGCAGAACGTCACCTTTGACAGGTATTCGTCGGATCGGCACCACGTGGGCAAGGCCTCTGCAATGGCTTCGGTGCTCCAGTCACGAAGGGCTGAACGGGCCGTCAAGGCAATGAGTCTTGCTCCTTCCATGGCAGCCGGGTGGGCATGGGTGATCTCAGAACAAGCGATAATATTGGCGTTTAACTGCTCTGTATCTTCCGGGAAGAGCATGGCCAGTATGGGTGCCCTCATGGCAGCCCCATTGCCGAAAGACCCGTCCTTGAATTTTGCCCGGTTGACATCCCGCCAGTTTGCACCATTTTTTATTTTCTTTAACAACCAGGCGGCACTTGGCCCATAGCCCCTCGACCAGCGATAACTGTCCCCAAACGCAGCGGCCAGATGGTCCTGGTTGATCCCGTTGTTCTGAATAAATGACATGGCCAAGTCCATAGCCATCTGGGTATCATCCGTATACCGCAACTTGCCGTCTTTTGTTTTTCCGATGATTCTCCAGAGCAACCGCTCCACAGGCCCGCCCTCAAACGGGGCGCCGCAGGCATCGCCCATGGCCACCCCCAGAAAACAACCCGTATATTTGTTTATGTTTATCATCGATTTTTAATCTGTTTGCCTCCGGCGCAAGGTGAGCCACCTTGTAAGCAGCATTGTGAATGCTCTGAGCCCTCGTTCCTTGGGCTCTTGACATTCACTGACGGGCTACGCCTGTGAATCACGTTATTTCATGAGGTTCGTCTTCCCCGGCGGCCAGGGCTGTCCCTTGGAACCCAGGTTTGCGAATGCTCCGAAAAGGACCACATAACGTAAGCCGTCATGCATTCGTAACCAGCTTTCGAGGTGACTCACCTCGCCGCCGGAGGCCATCAGAGCAACGACCAATGAAAGCCTATTGCCGCCAGATGACCACCTCTTTGCCGACAGCGGTTCTCAGCTCGCGTCCATGGTCAGTGTTTACAATTTTATAAGCGTACTCTTCCCAGGTGTTGTCCTCGAAGAGCATAAAAAGTCGTTTGCCGTCTGCGTTCCATTTGCCTTTGTTCTCGTTCTGGCTTTTATCTTCCAGCCAGATGCCCCCGGCTCCGACCAGGGTATGGGATGCGTCGACCCTGATCCACCGGCCGTCGGATTGGAAGGTCAGCTGGCTCTTATCTTCCGTAACGGCTTGTGCCGCACTCCATGACGTCTCATAGATTCTGTCGGGGTTTGCCACTGACATGGTGGCGTGTTTGTGCCAGGTTCCTGTCAGCGCCGGGTCGAGCTGGCCCTGACCGATCACGAAGGATGTGAATATCTTTTCAAGGGATGGCGTGCGTTTGTTGACAAGCCCTTGAAGGGAGATCCCCGAGAGTGTCAACGCATACTCTTTGATGACGACGACATAGGCGCGTCCCTCCACCGGTTTGCCGGCGTTGTTGTTTCCTTTCCATGTCAGCACGATGCCTTGAGCCCCCGGCAGGGCAAAGGTCTTGCGGCTGTGTTGCAGCTGCAGGGCCGGCAGGATGGAGCGCACCTGCTGATCCATGTAGGCGACGACCCGTTGATCATCGGCCCGAAGGATCCCTGTCCCCTGGACACTCTCACCGGTGACAAAGTAGACCTCCGACGGGCCTTCCTGAGTCATGGCAACATCGGCGGGGACAAGCTGCAGGGCCTCGTCAAGCTCGTGGAGTTTCCATTGCTGTGGGTACCAGAAAGACAATCCGGATGGGTGCCGGTAAACATTCCCACCCTCTTCCGCGTAAAGGGAGATGGGAATCACGAATAATAAAAAGATCCAATGAATGATAAAGCGCTTCATAAAACCTCTCCTTGTGATGCTATTGGAGACTTTATCCCGGATATTTCATGAGTTGAGTGCATTCATATTCAAGTCATCAAAGCTGCAGATGTCGTTGTTTTTCATAAAATATCCGGGTTATGGGAAAGGTTGCGGCTTTTTGGGTAGGTGCCCTGGTATTGGAATCTGGAAGCGTCACTCACACATCAGGTTCATCAAGAGTGTTCACGTGGTGTCAGCGTTCTTTTTGGGACGCTGTCATCAATGGCAGGGTGCGGCGGATTGCCTTGCAAGACAGGTGAGGTGGTTCCCATGCTTGGATTGTACCGGAACCTGTTGTTTGAGTGTACCAAGGGTCGCAGGGCAGGTCCACAGATTGTACGGAAGGGGTATTTTTTTTCATTTGAACTGAATTAGGGTGAGGCGATTCGGACTTGCCGGGAGGTCGTCCTTATATTTAAAGGCGTGCTCTCTTTTATGGAGAAAAAACAGCGTTTTAAAGACGTTTTATTGGGGTAAAAGATCGTTTGGTTCCAATAAAACATGGTGTTATCATGGTCCGACCCTATTTGGGGACCCTATTTGGGGTTTGGGGGTGTTGTAATAGAACGTCTTATGAACCACGAAGGACACGAAGAAAAGAAATTGTGACAGCTCGCTTTTGCGGCGAAGCCGCCTTCGTGCTCTTTATGTCCTTTGTGGTAGAAATCTGTTCTGGTACTTGGTTTGACGCTACCGTCAACCCGGACACTGTGGGCAGAGATGACTTTTGTTTCTTTCACCCTGTCAGGAGTAAGGTATTTTACCCGTTTAGGGTTATTTCAATACCGGCGCTCTGCCCCCTGGCCGTCACCGGCGTCATCCCATGCCGTGTGATGACCATGGCTTTTTGGCTCAATTTGGGCATTTCTTGCCCTTTATCCGGAGATGAACACCTCGGGTTCTTTTCTCTCCTGACAGGCCATGTGCAACCCTTGAATGGCTGCCTGAAAGTTCGGCTCGTTCATCTGCCTTGCCCCTTCCGGGCATCCCTTTACACAGGCAAAACAGAGAATGCACTGCCACCGGTCCGTCTGGGTTATATCGCCGGGGGAAATGGCTCCCGTGGGGCAGGCTTCGACGCAGGCCATGCACTCGTTGCAACGCGAGGCGTCCGTCTCGGGCGTCAGGGCCACGAACTCCCGGGCGGCCTTGATCATGGTGAGGTTCTCGGGCTCGGTTTCAGGCACTTCTCCGGGGACCGCAAGGGGAGGCAGCTCGTCAAGAGATCGAACGCCATCAAGCAGCCCACGGATTGTAGTGCCAAATTCAAGCGCTTTTTCAAGGTCAGAGCTATCTGGACGGTCTACCGCAATGGGGGTAGCGGTTGAGGAGTAGGAGTGTTCCGCAACAAAAGCACCGCCGGCAACAGGCCGGAACCCGCACCCCAAGGCAATGTCGTGAAGCTCCTTTAGTGCATCGTCAAAGGCACGGTTTCCATACACCACTACGGGGACAACAGCGGTTTGTTCGGCATGGCATGTGGCCAGATAAGACGCGATCTCCTCCGGAACGCGTCCGTAATAGACCGGGACGGCCACAATCACGAGGTCCTGGGTGAACGACAGCGGCCTTTCCGGGCGATCCGACCGTCGGGTGATGTCCACCATGTCGGTACGCCCGGCACCGATGCCCCGGGCAATGCTTTCCGCAATGGCCTTTGTGGTTCCTGTCGGTGAAAAACAGACGCAACAAACGGACTCGATGTCCATGGCACTTCCTCCTCTCATTGTTTAGAAATCATGGAAAAAGCGTATCTGGTAGTTTGTATATGCCTCCGGCGGCAAGGTGGGGGCACCTTGAAACCCTATGGCGAATGCGCAGAGGGCGGGGTGTTGCAATTGCTTTCAGGGCATTCGCGCGGAGGGTAAGGTATTTTGACCGCTCTTAAGAAGAGACCCGTTTCATTTTTTGCTTAACGACAGCTTCCTGATTTCGTCTTCCCCGGCTGTCCGGGTGGCCTGAAGTGTCAGGTAGGCCTTTATGGTGCGTTTCAGGGTCGTGTTGCCAGATCGAGTGACCGGGGATCCATGTTTGCAAGATGACACCGGTTGAAGATCCTTTTGACCATTCCATCAATATTGACAAGATAGGTGCCTCGTATTCCATAAGTATGCCGTCTCCTTTCTCTCAGTCCCACAGGGGGTGAGAGAAAGGAGACGGCAACCGGAAAGTTTTTGCGGAGCTTTTTTCAAAAAGCGACCCGCCGGAGGCATTAATGAGCCTGCTGTTCTTTCAGCTTTTTGACCTCTGCGTCCATCTCCATGGAAATGGCCTGAATCTTTGCCGTCAGCGGGCCCATCTTTTTTTGGGTGATGGCCATGGACTCCTGGATCAGTTTGGGCATTTTTACTAGAAAAGCCTGGCCCGCCGGTGATTTGTAAAAGTCACCGATGGCCCGAAGCTCTTCTTCTGTGTAGGTGTTGACATAAATGGTAATGAAGTCGTCCTTCATGGTTTTGAAGCTCATCTCCTCTTTGATGGCCGAAAGCATTTTGCCGGTGTACTTGTCAAACAGGGGCTTCAACTCTTCGGGGGCACCCATTTGTTCAAACTGCTGGGTCATCATGCCGTCCACTTGCCCCCAGACTTGATTCAGAGTTGCATCGGGATCGGTAAGAAGGAGGAGCTCTTCAGCCGCTGCCCGGTGAGAGGCCTCGCTGGCCATGGCGTAGGACGAACACAAGGTCATGAACACGCACAAAACAAGAATTTTGAATTTCATTGGGTCTCCAAAAAATGAGGTTAGAGGGCTGAGATAAATGGGACGATATCCTCAGTTGCTACAAAGTATAGTCGTTTAAAACATGGGAGTGTCTTGTATTTATGAATCAGTGTGGCCGACTGACTTATGGCGCCGCGAGATCGTAGGGTGCGGCTCCCGCACCTTTTAACTGATAGAAAAGGGCCTTAGGAACCACGAAGAGCACGAAGGACACGAAGAAAAATAAATGAATTGTTTTTAGCGGCGAAGCCGCCTTCATGCTCTTCATGTCCTTCATGGTAGAAAGCCCTTCTGCTATTTGAGTCACCCGTGAATCGCGGAAACGATGGGCAGAGAGAACGTTTGATGTCTCTTGTCCAGCCAAGGGAATGGTAATGTGTCCCCTTTTAGAGGAGATTTTAATACCGCACCTTCTGATATCGGATCTTTCACTCTATGATCTCGTAAGTTTTTCTCGCTTCAGCCTTCGGCATCCCGTTAAAATGCCACCACTCAAAACTCAGAGGGAAAAAACCTGCCTCGATCATCACATCGGCCAGCAGTTTTCGGTTGCGTTTTTGCCTTTCGGATAGCCCGGCCCCAAGCTTTTTCCTGGCAAACATCCAGTAAAGGGCCACCTTGCTCTTTCGAAACGGGGTAAACCCCATATCCAGCTCATCCCCAGATCCATCCACAATGGTGATATCAACGGCAATACCGTAGTTGTGCATGGACCCCTTTGCCGGGTTGGCAACAAATTTTTCGAACCGGGTCCCCTTCATCTTGGTGTACATGGCCGTGGAGACGCTTCTCGGACGCGCAGCATCAAGGATCAGAAGGGAATAGTCCGGATGCCTGGCCTTTAAAATGGCCTGGGCCCCGGAGAGCTTGATCGCCACTTCTTTTCTCAGGTATGCCGTGTTGAGGCCGTCGTAAAAATTCTCTCGAAAATAGTTCTTCTTGGGATCTGAATTCACCAGATCGATCTGGATGCTTTGGTCGATGCTGTGGACATCCACGAGTCCGGCATTGATGAATTTGATTTTCACCTCGTTTGCGTGGGCAGCGGTGGCGAGAACAAGGAGAATGGTTGTGGCAACGATTGTGAGTTTTGAATTGGATACGGTCATTTAATGTCAGTCGTTTTTGAATACTTTGAAATGCTGATCAATTCCGCTTCACTGAGAAGATGTACCTCAATATTCGAGTAGTCATGAAACTCATAAAGGCACTCGAAATTTCCTTTGTTGGCACGCAGGAAGTCGATATGCGAAATGGCTGATTGGTGGTCGAATGAATCGGTTACAATCTTGTGAAAAATTCTGCAATGAATCTTTGACCTTATGCTCATGGTGTGACTCCATGATAAATCGTGCGGTGGGTCGAGGAAAGGAGGCTCAGGCTAAGGTGCCCTTTTCCCCTTGGTTGAAACGTGAAAACCCCGTGGTCCGTGGAGAGCAGAAAGGCCATGAAACAATTTCAAGAAAGAGATTCAGCTCGTGGTGCGGTCGTCTTCAAGCTTTTTAGTGTTCATCGCATGCCGGAGCGGGGACCTTCCGGATTCCCGATTATACAGGTAAATTTATTTTCGTCCCATGATTCTTAGAATCCTGAGGAATAAGTTAATTATATCCATATAGAGCGATGCTGCACTATCCACCGCGTTATCAAGAGTTTTTGGGATGGCGTTGGCTCTACCCCAGTCGTAGCCTATGTAACCGCAAAAAATAAACACGACGATCCAATCGATAATTCCATGGTGGGTGTTGAGAAAGAATATCTCAAACAATTCAACCAGAATAACAACAAATAACGCAACCGTCAGGGCACCGGAGATTTTTTCAAAAAAAGCAGGGAACACAGTCCCAAGAAACATCATTACGATGGTGACCACCCCAGTTATCCTGATCGCCTCAATGACCAGGTCCGGATTGTATCTTGATACAACCAAATTGATGATCAGGCCAAAGGGGACCACGACAAAATTGTAACCGATAAAGCTAACAAGCGGGTTGTCTGAGTTTGTGAATAAGTAGATTCCCAAAAAACAAGAGCAAAAATAACCAAGCAAAAAGATCCTGACGTCAATGCTTGCAATGGATGCCGCGGGGATATTTTGGACCATCCACCAATTGACTATGAACCCCCAGGTTAAGACCAACCCAATAACCAGGTTGTACATATTGGCGCTTATCAAATGACCCGATGAATCTGCATCCGTCCTTTCGAATACACTGTCCATTTAACCCTCTTTTTTTTGTGACGTTTGGTTTTGGTTGTGGGGCGTCGTAAAAGAATCAGATACAAAAAGCGACGCCTCCGGCGGCAAGGTGATCCACCTTGAAAGCGGGTTGGGCAGCCTTAATGTCTCTGTGACTCTTTGACAATAAGCCATCGTTTGCCATCACTCTTTTCAAGAGAAAGTGTCAGATGAAACGCTTCCTCTGTTGCTCTTAATACAGCATCAAATATCTCGTTTTCGTTTTTCCAGGTCTTCTCCGTAAACGAGTAGCTGTAGGTTCCTGGGGGCAATTGCCATGAACCATCGATGCTATCTATCGGTTGCCCTGCCTGATGAGCCAGGAACAGGATTAACCGATCGATGGATGAGGCTTTGCACTCAAACCGAGGATCGCTGTATCGATCACCCAGCCACTCATCCCTGAAGACACCAATTAACCGCTCCAAACCATCAGCGGTTCGGATGATGCGAATACCCTCTCCTGGATGCAGATCCTTGTTTACAGAGGGGCCCTCAGGTGCAGCAGTGCTGTTGCCCTGTGAACATGAACTCACGAAAAACACGACGAGTAGTAAGACTGGGATAATATGTTTCATCATTACAAAGTACGCAGCGTTTGTTTGGTGATTCGAAATGCGAATTTTTACGTCCGGCATGGGCGTGATCGTATGAGGCATCCCCGTACGTTTTATCGGGAGGAGTTCTCTGGGTAAATCTTCACGAGCTTACAAGGGTTTAGCATAAGTACTAGCCTGAGACAAGGCCGGGGCCGTGAGGTTCCGTATGGCTGGAGATGAAACAACGTGGAAGAACGAAGGAGGGCGAAAATGAGGGGCACACAACAATAAAACAGACAAAAAGCGATGGCTCAGGCGGCAAGGTGAGTCACCTTGAAAGCTGATTCTCGCTCATTTTAAGGCGTCCTCGCGGGGCTCACCGCAATGGAACGCATTGTCGGTTCGTTCAGTGAAATGAAATGGCGCGGGCGGGCGGGTGAAGAGTTGAAAACCGATGGACCATGAAGAGCATGAAGGACAGGAAGAAAATTAGACGAACGAAGGGGTAAGGGACAACAAAGCCGCCTCCATTCTCTTCATGGCCGTCATGGAAAACCTGCTTTTTCTCGTAAACCAGCCCTGTTGTATAAGCCGAAATAGAGTGGGGGGGCAAGATAGCCCCCCCGGGCAACCCGGTTGAGCAACACAGCAGTCCAATCAAGTCAGGAGCTAATTTGACTCAATCAGGCTCTTTTTGTCTTCAGGGATGAATAGGATCGCCTCTCCCCAGGCATGCAGCCCTTTGTAAGGAATTGCGCTGACGGAACCATATGATGATGACCCGGATCGTGAGACGCTGCCTACCGATTGGATTGAAGGATTCTCTTTGAATCTGAAATTGACAACTGCGTCGGCACCAATTTTTGCCGCCTCTTTGCGC
>Ga0193955_1001360_pt1 | contig 11636 bp, 12 predicted proteins | sample BB_6_MG_FD_140343 | JGI IMG/M metagenome (GOLD analysis project Ga0193955, IMG submission 140343) | Microbial mat bacterial communities from the Broadkill River, Lewes, Delaware, United States - BB_6_MG | ecosystem: Environmental > Aquatic > Freshwater > River > Microbial mats | place: USA... | reverse complement strand
TCTTTGCCCTACATAATACCATGTAGCAAAGATACCACTCATTGTAAAACCAAATGCCACACCATTTGTGTGTAAAGGTCTCAACCTACTGAATGTACCATATTCTCCAGCTAAATTACTTAGTTCTGGAAATGCCAATTGAAATGCTAAAATAACACCAACAGTCATACCTATGATTCCAAACAGAATTGTTGCAAAAGTAAAGGCTTTTGCTATCGAGTAATCGTACTCAATTGTTGCACCGTTCTGCATCAATCTCCTCCTAAAGTTTAAAATAAAGCCACGCAAAACGTCACTTATTAAACGAATTTTATCCTATATTGATTTAAATCAATCTGAATTAGTTAATTGTTTGTTAATAATTTATAATTAATAAATTTATTTAAGCTTTTTATAATAATAGTAGTTTGTAATTTACAAATTATTAATCTAATTTTAAGAAATGCACAGATATACTTCTTTCATATAAATAAAAAGGGTGTAAAATGTTAAAAGGGATAATCAAAAGTGGACTTGTAGCTTCATTAATATGTTTCGCAACTGTTGCCAATGCTCAAGGTGAAAATACTATTGAAATAAATAGTGGAAATATGACATCAGAATATATGGCTCCCGTAGGTTCAAATGGAATGGTAGATGATAAGATTGTAGAATTAGCAGATAGTTTATTAGCAAGTAGTAGAATTGCCCAAGCAGACATGGGAAATATTGCTATTACTTCATTTGTTAATCTCCATAACTTATCAAGAACGAGTTCTTTTGGGAGAACAATAGGTGAAACTTTTTTCAACGAATTGTTTATTAGAGGATTTAACGTAGCAGACTTTAGAGGTCAAAATGCACTTTCTGTAAATCCTACAGGTGAATTTTTTATCACTAGAGATATTAAAAAAATCAACAAAAAAGTTGTTAATAGTTATGTTTTAGTTGGAACTTTTTCATCAATTGATAAAAAAGTCTTAATCAATGCAAGAATTATGGATAATCAAACAGGACGTGTTGTAGCTGCAGCTAAAACATATTATTCTACAGATGATTGTAACTTATTAAATAATTGTCCTAAAGCAAGAACAATAAGAATCACTTCAAAATAATTGCATCTAGCACTTAAGGAACAACTATCTCTTTAAGTGCCTCTAAAAAAGTTTTACTACTATTCACGCAAGAACAAACTTTGTATTCTTTTAGTTGTAGTCTTTTTGCCAACTCTCTATATTCTACATCAAGTTCAAATAAAGTCTCACTATTATCTATAATAAACGAAATTGGGTAAATTATCACTTTTTCATTTTTAAAGTTTTTTAACATCTCAGATAAACTAGGATTTAACCATTTTGTTGGGCCAATTTTTGATTGATATGCTAAGTTTATTGACTTTATATTAGTTGCATAGTGAGATAATTTGTCCTTTAGCAATTCAAAGTGCTCTTCAATCTGTTGTTCGTAAGGGTCACCTTTATTAATCATCTTTTTTGGTATTCCATGAGCTGAAAAAATAAGATGAAAATCATTATATTTTGATTGTACTTTTACAATCTCATCACAAATTGCTTTATTGTAGGTCTCATTTTTATAAAAAGGTTCAATTGTTGTTATATTAAACTCCCCATTACTTTTTTCTATAAAATCCTCTACACTTGATTTTGTTGTAGTTGTTGAGTACTGTGGATACAGGGGAAGTAAAATAACATCTTTTATCTTCTCTTTTTTTATTCTAGCAATTGCTGTTTGTGAAAAAGGGGAAGTATATCGCATCGCTGAAGTAACAAAATAGTCAGGTAAAATTTTATTTAATTCAACAACTAATATTTCAGTTAATTCGTGTAATGGTGATTTTCCACCAATTTTTTGGTAATTTTCCCAAACTTTATTTAACCGTAAATTGACAATAATTAAAGCTAGCATAGAACGAATTGTTTTACTTTTAAACGTTAAAATATTTTTATCATTAAACATATTGGTTAAAAATACCTCTAATTCATCTTTATTTCTCGCTGCTCCCATATTTAATAAAACTAAAGCTTTTTTACTCATTTATATCCTATATTCTATATTAATTATTTTATCACTACACCATGTAGCAAGATTATTGTCATGTGTAATGAGAAGAATACCCAATTTATCTATAAAGCCAACTAACATTTTCATAGTATCTAATGCAATAACATTATCTAAAGCACTAGTTGGCTCATCTGCAAGTAATAAGTCAGGTTTCATTAAAACTGCTCTTAAAATACTACAACGTTGAAGTTGACCACCACTTAATTTATCTGGTCTTTTTTCAATATTTTCGTATTTTAAATCTAAAACTTTCAGTAATGTTAACAATTCATTTTCACAATAACGCTCAACTGTATCATCTATTTGTTCTTTTATTGAATAACTAGGATGAAAAGAACTGTATGGATCTTGATATATTGTAGCAATTTTTTTTATTTGAATATCACCTTTTAAGGGTTTAATATTATTCGAGATGAGTTCAAATAATGTTGATTTACCACTTCCACTTCCCCCAACAATAGAGATAATTTCTCCACAATTAAGCTCTAAATTGAAATTATTATAAATCAATTTTTCTTTAGAGTATCCAAAACTAAGGTTATCTATTTTTAATACACATTTTTCATTCATAAATGTATTTTATCCTAAATTTTATAAGATAACTTGAAGTAATAAATTAGTATCATTTACTAAATTTAATTAGGAGAACAATATGAAAAAAATCGTATTAGGAACATTAGTATTAAGTGTAGCAGCATTCGCAGCTGTAAACCTTGGAGCATGTAAAGGTTGTCATGGACAAAACTTTGAAAAGAAAGCTTTAGGAAAATCTAAAGTAGTTGCAAACATGACAAAAGCTGAAGTTTCTTCATCATTAGTTGGATACAAAAATGGAACTTATGGTGGACCAATGAAAGGTGTTATGAAAGGTCAAGTTGCAAAATATAGTGTAGCTGATTTAGAGTCAACAGGACTTGGTAAATAATTGTAGTTTTACTAAATTATTCAAAAGCCAACTATTGAGATAGTTGGCTTTTTTTAGTTATTTTTTAATTTTTCTTTCTTATTTCTTTTTAACTCTTTTACTTTTTCATCTTTTTTAATTGCATCTTGTAAATCTGAAGTACTATCATTTAAGAGTCCATTCATCATCTTTTTACCATCATCAAATTGCCCTTGTTTTGCACCCCAGATAAAGATGCCCAATAGTGTAAAACTTACAATTATTCCTATAACTAATTCTATCCATAAAATACTATTCATCTCAGTCCTATTTTTTATTCTTAATTCTTAAACTATTTGCAACAACAAGTAACGAACTTAAACTCATTGAGAGTGCTGCAACTAAAGGTATAATAAAACCAGCCATTGCAATAGGTATCGTTACTACATTATACAAAGTAGAGATTAATAAATTTTGTTTTATAAATCGAAATGTTCTTTTTGAAATATAAAAACTTTTGGTAATACCTAGTAATTTATCATTTAAAATTACGATATCACTTACAGCAATAGCAATATCCGCACCATTTCCCATAGCAATAGATATATCCGCTCTACTTAAAGATAAGGAGTCGTTTACACCATCACCAACCATAACAACTTTTTGCCCACTTTCTCGTAAACTTCTTATATAGTCAGCTTTAGCAATAGGTGACATTTTAGATAAATAATGGTCTACACCTACTTCTTGGGCAATTTTTGCTACAGTTGCATCATTATCTCCACTACATAAAATTGTTTTAATATTTTCGTTTTTAAAATACTGTACCGTTTCTCTTGCATCAACTCTCAGTTTATCTTCTAATTCAAAAGTTGCTAATAGTTTATTATTAATCGTAAAATGATAAACTGTTGTTTTATAATCTATATTATTTTCTAATCTACCACCATAAATCAACATATCTTTGTATTTTGCTTCTATCCCTAGAGCAGGTATTTGTTCAATTTGTTCTAACTCTAAACTCGTCAAGGTATCATATCGCTTTTCAAGATATTTTTTAATTGCTAGACTTACGGGATGAGTAGAACTATCACTTAAAGAGTATAATAAATCTAATTCTTCTTTAGATAAAGATAAAGGCGTCTCTTTTACAGTTAATTTTCCAGTTGTAAGTGTCCCCGTTTTATCAAAAACTATTGCATCTATTTTAGAAAATGTTTCTATAAATTTGGCTTCTTTAAATAATAGACCCTCTTTAGTTAACCAACTAATACCAATTAAACTAGCAATTGGGGTTGCCAATGCTAGGGCACATGGACAAGCAATAATAATTACTGAAATTCCAATAACAAGTGAATTTTCAAAATTACCTTCATAAAAATACCATCCTGCAAATGTCGCTAATGCCAAAACTAAAATAGAAATAGAAAAATATTTTGACACATTCTGTGTTGTATCTTCAATTTTTGGTTTAGAATTTAAAGAGTCTTCAAGGAGTTCAACAATATGGCTAAATGTAGAGTTTGCATAATTTTTTGTTGCTTTGTATCGTATTACAGACTGTGTATTAATAGTACCAGAAAATATAGTATCGCCAACTTTTTTTTCAACAGGCAAAGACTCACCACTTATCGTACTCTCATCAAAAGTACTAAATCCACTTATTAGTTCTCCATCTACACAAGCTTTTTCACCCATTTTCACTTCAATGATATCATCTACTTGTATCTCATCTAAAGAAACAACTTTTTTCTCATTATTGACTACAATTGTTGCTTCTAATGGAATTTGTGATTTTATTTTATCCATCGTATCAACAGCACTTTTTTTACCTAAAACCTCAAGATATTTACCTACTAAAACAAATGTGATTATCATTGCAACACTATCAAAGTAGCTATCCCCAGCACCTCCAAAGAGAACATACAAAGAATAAATATAGGTAAGTGTAGCACCTGATGAAACGAGAAAGTCCATATTTATTATCTTATTTCTTAAGCCATAATATGCCCCACGAAAAAATATCCAACCACTATAAAATAGAACAGGAGATGCAAATATAAATTCTGCCATATGAATTATACGCAGCATTTCAGCATCCATTCCTGTAAAATATCCTGTATATTTTGCAACATCAATCATCATAATATTCATAGAAGCAAAAATTGCAATTGACATTCTTAAAAAGAAATCTTTTTTATTTTTTGTAGCTTTTAGTTCACTATCACTACGAGTATAAGGATAAGCATTATATCCTATGCTTCTTATTTTATCAATAATTGTGGAGAGTTTTACAATCTCCTCATCCCAGATAATTTTTGCCTTATTATTAGTGAAATTAATATTAATTTCAACTATTCCAGCTGTTTCATTTAAAACTTTTTCATTGAGCCATATACATGCCGCACAATGTATCCCTTCGATAATCAAATCTACTCTATTAAAGCCCTCTTCAGTTTTTTTAATATACCGAGTCTCAAAACTTTCCATATCAAAATTACTACTATCATCACCACGTGCAAGGGGTTGGGATAATTTATTATTTCCTAATTTTTCGTAAAATGAATCTAAACCATCATCCTGTAGGAGATGATAAACACCTTGACAACCATTACAACAAAAGTAGCGAATAGCGGTTGGTGAAGCCAAACTTTCTTTAGAAAAGTTCAGTTCACTATTATCAGGCTCTTTAATCATAATACTTTCATCAAATTCAAGATGACAATGTGAACAAGAAACTATTTTTGACATTCAAAAACTCCAAGGGTTCTATTTTTTTTTATTTTTTTGTAGTTTCTTATATTTCCATGCATTGATATATAAATTCCAGCCTTTAGTTTATGAGAAAGATAGCCATACGCTAACATTAAATTTGATGTAGCTTCAATTTGATTTACGCTAAAAGGTACCATTGCTCCTGTTAAAATAATCTCTTTATTTTTAATATTTTTATCTAAATATTTTGCTGTTTCGTCCATAGTATCTGTACCATGAATTATGATGATTTTTTTATGCTTTGAAGATATAATATATCTTTTTAATAACTTTCTATCTTCTACATTAATCTCTAAGCTATCTTTATAAATAAGACCTTTAACTTTACATTTATTTATTTTGGAATTTAATAGTATCTTATTTACTGCATAATTATTCTTAGGAACAATTAAATTTCCATTAAATTCATCATATATTTTATTAAATGTTCCGCCTGTATTCAATATTAAAATATTTGTATTTTTACTCACTATTCTCTATTCTCTTTTACCTAATTTATGATATTATATCTAAAATAATAATAAAAAGAGTAATAATGGAAGCAGATGTATCAAGGCTAAAAGAGATTACAGTTTTGTATTGCGAAGACGAAGAATATTTACGAGATATCACTAAAGGGATACTTGAGTCTTTTACAAAAAAACAATTTATTTGTAAAGATGGTGCAGAAGGACTAAAAGTTTTTAAAGAAAATCAAGATTTAATTGATTTGATAATTACTGACGTTAACATGCCAAATATGAATGGTCTTGAGATGTCAAAAGAGATTAAAAAGATTAATCCACATATGCCTATTGTAGTGGCAACTGCATTTTCAAATTCTGAATATTTATTAGAAGCTATCGATTTAGGCGTAGATAAATATGTACTCAAACCTATTAATATAAAAAAACTTTTAGATATTATGTCAAAATCATTACTTTACCATGAATTACGAGATTTGTATTTAGATCAGCTCACAAAGTTGCAAAATAGAAACGCACTTATTAAAGAAACAAAAATTATTGAAAAATCAACACTTGCACTTATAAATATAGATAAATTTTCTATACTAAACGATTTATATGGTGAAGATTATGGGGATGAGATACTCCTTTCTTTTGTTGCAACAATGAAAGCATCGTTTGTTACTGAAGATTACAATATATACAGAGTTGGTTCTGATAATTTTGTAATTTTATGTAAAGACCAAGATACTGATACAAAAGAATTTAAAAATAAATGTAAAAAATTTATTCACAAAACACATCAAGATGGAATACAGATTGAAGACGAAAATATTGATGTTAGTATTACTATAGGTATTGCTCAAGCAAGTGACAAACATGCTTTTGAATATGCTCAAAGAGCTATTCCAAAAGCTCGAAAACGCTATTTAGATATATTAGTTTATGATAAAGAACAATTTGAACAAAAAAAAGATATTGAAGAAAATATTGCTTGGATTAAGAAACTAAAATCAGGACTAACCGATGGAAAATTTCAACCATATTTTCAACCAATCATTGATGCCCAAACCCAAGAAGTTTATAAATATGAAGCACTTATTAGATATATAGATAATGATGGAACAGAAATAGCTCCTTATAAATTTTTAACAATAGCAAAAAAAGCACGTCTATTTCCTATAATTATAAAAGTTATGCTTTCAAGTGTTTTAGCAATTATCAAAGAAAAAAACATAAGAGTAGCTGTTAATTTATCTTTTGAAGATATTGTAAACACAGATACAAATAAATTTATTTTTGATACCTTAGACCAATATAAAGAAGAAGCCAAACTCTTAGATTTTGAGATACTAGAAAGTGAAGAGATTGAGAATTTTGAAATAGTGAAAGACTTTATTGTAAAAATACGTTCTTATGGCTGCCATATTGGAGTTGATGATTTTGGGGCTGGATACTCAAATTTTAATATGCTAGAAGCACTTAATGTAGATTTTGTAAAAATTGATGGTTCATTGATAAAAGAGATAGACACCTTACCAAAACACGCACTCATTGTTGAAACCATTTCAGACTTTTGTACAAAACTTGATATTCAAACTGTAGCAGAATTCGTAAGTAGTGAAGGTATCTACCAAAAAACAAAAGATTTAGGTATCAAATATATGCAAGGTTGGCATTTTGGAAAGGCTATAAGTAAAGAAAAACTATAGCCTTATTTCCAATTACTTACAATCTTTTTTTTATCAAATAAAGAAGCCTTAACTAATGAACTTTTTGCAATTGATACAAGCTGTTCTGAGGCTATGTTTAAATCATCATTAACAATAAAATAATCATACTGATTAATATAATCAATCTCTCTCTTAGCATTTAATATTCTTTTTTCTATAACTTCTTTAGAATCTGTATCTCGCTTATAAAGTCGTTTTTCAAGCTCCTCTATTGTTGGAGTTGTAATAAAAACAGTAGTTGTAATATCTTTTAGTTTTTCAATCACTTGTTCAAAACCTTGAACATCTATATCAAAGATCACAAGTTTAGACTCTGCTAAAGCTTGGTTTATTGGTTTTAAAGATGTTCCATAGTAGTTACCATGAACTTCGGCCCACTCTAAAAAATTATTATCTTTAATATCTTTTTTAAATTCATCTTTTGAAACAAAATAGTAGTCTACTCCATCTTTTTCCCCCACTCTAGGTTCTCTTGTAGTTGTAGAGATAGAAAAGTAATAATTTTTTATTGATTTATAAACTTCTTTTAACAGCGAGCTTTTTCCACAGCCACTTGGTCCGGAAAGGAGTAATATTGCACCTTTTGAATATATATTATTGTTCACTATTTTTTTGTCCTATTTTAATTTGAAGATTAATCTCTTTACCATCAGTTAAAGAATCAATTATATCTTGATCTAATTTGTTTAATAAAGGAGTTAATTCCTCTAATTCAAAATCATTTAAATTTATCTGAATTATATTTTGATCATACTTATGATAAATATCACCTACTGTATTGACTTCATCAATTGCTTGATCAATAATAGATGATAAATCCATCCAATCATCCTCGGCTGATTCCTCCGAAACATCTTCTTTTTGTATATTATTCGTTGATGTCATAATATTTTGTATATTTGACAACTCCTGCGTATCTAAAATACCACCATTGTTTATAGCGGCTAAAGGAACAACACTTTCATCATTATCTTCTTCGATATCAAAAGCTATATCATCTGCTAAACTCTCTAGATAATCAAGGGCAGGCTCAACAACAGTGTTTACTTCTTCTTCAACATTTTCTTCTACAGTAGATATATATGTTTTTGCACTCTCTCTTTTTTTTAAAATCTCTAATTGTGTTTCTAAAATCTTTTCTAATGATGATGGTAAAAAAGGAAGAGGTACAATAAAATCATTTGCACTTCCAAAAGGTAACTCCTCTTTAGATATTGCTCCTAGAGTTTTAGCATAAGTTTTAATAATATCAAATCGGTCATCAATAAATTCATTATCTATAATAATAATATCTACTTTATGATCTATTTGCACTTCATCCAAAACCTTTAAATTAATATTTAACTTTTTACACACTAGTGTAAATATTTGGATTATAATTGCTTTTTGTGATACTAAAATTAAACTTTTATTCATAGAATTTCCCATTGATCATTATTTTATTTGCTCCAATCTATACTCATTTAATTTATAAACTTTATCGCACTTATTTGCTATCTCATTTTCATGAGTGACCATTATTAATCCTGCATTATTTTCTTTCACGTAATCAAACAAAACATCCATTACTTCATTTGCTGTTTGAGTATCTAAGTTTCCAGTAGGTTCATCAGCAAAAATAATTTTTGGTTTTTTAACCAAAACTCTTGCACATGATAAACGTTGCTGCTGTCCACCACTTAGTTCTCCAATGCCTTGTTTCATTACATGATTAATATTTAAAGCATTTAATATTTTATCATCTATAATATTATCACTTAATAATTCAGAAATTTGTAAATTTTCATTTGCATTAAAACCTCTAAATAAATAATGCGCTTGAAAAATAATACCAAAATCATCTCTTCTTATTTTTAGTAATTCTTTTTTAGATATGTTTAATATGTTCTTATTATTGTAGTACACTTCACCTTTATTTGGAATCAATAAAGTTGAAAATATATTTAATAATGTTGATTTTCCACTACCACTAACACCTATTATTGCTATAGTTTCAGCTTTTTGAAGTGATAAATTTATATCTTTAAATAAGGGATAATCAAAATTATGAGAGACTGCCCTTACATTTAGTAAGGGCAGATTTGAATCAGCTTCTATAGTATTAATATCAGTCATAATTCAAAAATAGCTAAATGGAGTTTCTAGTTAGCCATTTGTGCAGCAACTTCTGCTGCGAAATCTTCTTCTTTTTTCTCAATTCCATCACCAAGTTCGTATCTCACGTACTCAACAATTTCAATAGACTCATCACAAGCTTTAATCGCTTGCTCAACAGTCATTGAATCATCCATTACATATGGTTGACTTAAAAGTGCATGAGCAGTATCTAATTGAGTATTATCAGAGATAAATCTTTCGATTTGTCCAGGGATAATTTTGTCCCAAATTTTTTCTGGTTTCCCTTGAGCTTTTAAATCTGCTTTCATATTCTCTTCAGCTTCAGCTAATGCTTCAGCAGTAAGTTGAGATCTACTAACAAATAAAGGTATTTTTTTCTCAGGTTTACCAAGTCTATGTAACTCAATATTTAATTTTTCAATATCAGCAATGATACCTTTATTTTCTGATTCAATAAACTCTGCAGATAAATCTTTATAAGAAATTACTGAAGGTTTCATTGAAGCAGCATGCATAGCAACTTTTTTTAATAAATCAGCAGTTTTTTCTTTTGCTTCAGGAGCACAAGTTGCAGCTAATACAACCCCTACTTTACCTAAATGAACATAACCATTTACTACACCATTATCTGTAGATACTGTTGTCATTTTTCTAGCAACAATATTTTCACCAATGATAGCAATTTTAGAGTTTAAATACTCTTCAAAGTTTGTACCATTAATTTCTGTTTTATTTAATTCTTCAGTTGAAGATACAGCAGTTGCTTGTACATGTGCTGTAATTTCATCTTTAAGATCTAAGAAGTTAGCATTTTTAGCAACAAAATCAGTTTGAGAGTTTAACTCAACCATTGTTACTTTAGTCTTTTCATCATTTACTAAAATTGAAACAAGACCTTCTGCTGCAACATTTGAAGATTTTTTAGCTGCTTTAGATAAACCAGCTTCTCTTAAATGCTTCATTGCAGCTTCTAAATCACCATTAGTTTCATTTAAAGCTTTTTTACAATCAAGCATACCTGCACCAGATTTTTCTCTTAACTCTTTAATTAATTTTGGAGTTGCACCAGCCATGATTATTTTGCCTCTTCTGTTGCTACTTCAGCTTCAGCTGCTGCTTCTTCAGCTACTTCTGCCATTTCAGCTTCAGTTACTTCTGCTTCTTCACCATTAGCTTCTGCACGTGCTGCTTTACCTTCGTTCATTGCTGCTGCCATTTCGTTACAAAATAATTGTACTGATCTAATAGCATCATCATTTCCTGGGATTGGAAAATCTACTAAATCTGGATCACAGTTAGTATCTAAAGGAGCATAAACTTTGATTCCAAGTCTTCTAGCTTCTAAAATAGCAATTTTTTCTTTAACTGCATCAATTACAAACATCATATCTGGAAGATTTTTCATCTCTTTGATACCACCAAGGTAGTTTTCTAACTTAGTTTCTTTTCTTGTAAGCATTAATGCTTCTTTTTTAGTCATAAGATCTAATTGACCTTCTTCTCTCATTTTTTTAATGATTTCTAATTTTCTGATTGATTTTTTCATTGTTGGGTAGTTTGTTAACATTCCACCTAACCATCTGTGATTTACGTAAGGCATACCACAATCTTGAGCAGCTT